>Ga0180217_1000631_pt1 | contig 51401 bp, 55 predicted proteins | sample eDN3rd37CBELigOP_FD_128521 | JGI IMG/M metagenome (GOLD analysis project Ga0180217, IMG submission 128521) | Enriched Organic Plus compost microbial communities from Emeryville, California, USA - eDNA 3rd pass 37_C BE-Lig OP (version 2) (version 2) ...
AAACAAGCAATAGAAATTGCTCATCATCATAATAAAAAAGTATATGTTGCCATGAATGCTATTTTCCATAACGAAGCAATCGAAGATATAGAAAACTATTTATCCTTTTTAACAGAGGTAAGTCCTGACGCAGTTGTGTTTGGTGATCCGGCTGTTTTAATGGCAGCAAATGAAGTGGCACCCGATTTAAACCTTCATTGGAACACTGAAACAACAGCAACAAACTGGTATACATGTAATTATTGGGGGAGAAAAGGTGCAAAGCGTGCGGTACTTGCACGTGAATTAAGTATGGATGCCATTATTGAAACAAAAGAACATGCAGAGGTTGAGATTGAGGTACAGGTGCACGGGATGACGTGTATGTTCCAATCAAAACGTACACTTTTGGGCAATTATTTTGAGTATCAAGGTAAGGCATTAAAAGTGGAAAACCGTACAGATACCAAGGAAATGATGTTTTTATTTGATCCTGAAAGGGATAATAAATATCCAATCTTTGAAGATGTGAATGGAACACATATTATGAGTCCAAATGATATCTGTATCATTGATGAGCTTGGAGACATGATTGACGCAGGAATTGACTCCTTCAAGATTGATGGAGTATTACAAACTTCAGACTATATTATAGAGGTCACAAAAAAGTACAGAAAAGCAATTGATCTTTATGTTGAAGACAATGCGAAGTACGAAGAAGCAAAAGATGTACTTTTAGAAGAAATTGAAAACATACAGGCGAAGAACCGCTCATTAGATACAGGCTTTTTCTTTAAAGAAACCGTTTATTAATTTGAATAGTTTTAGTGCAAAAAGGGAGTGAAAAAAGTGACGACAGTTATAGATAAAATATCTACAATCATCGATGGAAAACGTGTAATAACGAAGAAGCCAGAGTTATTAGCTCCAGCAGGAAATTTAGAAAAGTTAAAAATTGCCGTTCATTATGGTGCGGATGCTGTATTTATTGGAGGTCAGGAATATGGTCTTCGTTCAAATGCCGGTAATTTTTCTTTAGAGGAAATGGCAGAAGGTGTACAGTTCGCTGATAAATATGGAGCGAAAATCTATGTTACAACTAATATTTTTGCACATAATGAAAACATGGACGGACTTGATGAATATTTAATAGGATTACAGAATGCAGGTGTAACAGGAATTATTGTTGCTGACCCGCTTATCATCGAAACATGCCGTCGTGTGGCACCGAAACTTGAAGTTCATTTAAGTACACAGCAATCTCTTTCAAACTGGAAAGCTGTCCAGTTTTGGAAGGAAGAAGGATTAGAGCGTGTCGTTTTAGCTCGTGAAACAAGTGCTGAGGAAATAAAGGAAATGAAAGAAAAGGTTGATATTGAGATTGAAGCCTTTATCCATGGTGCAATGTGTATTGCTTATTCCGGACGCTGTACATTAAGTAACCATATGACTGCACGTGACTCAAACCGCGGCGGTTGCTGTCAGTCATGTCGTTGGGACTATGACTTGTTTAAGCTTGAAAACAATCAAGAAGTGGCTTTATTCAATGAAGATGATGCATCGTTTGCAATGAGTCCAATGGATTTAAATTTAATTGAATCTATTCCTAAAATGATTGAACTTGGAATTGACAGTTTAAAGATTGAAGGAAGAATGAAATCAATTCACTATATTGCTACAGTTGTGAGTGTCTATCGTAAAGTCATTGATGCTTACTGTGCTGATCCTGAGAACTTTGAGATAAACCCTGAATGGTTAAAAGAACTTAGTAAATGTGCTAACCGAGAAACAGCTTCTGCCTTCTTTGAAGGAGTTCCCGGCTATAAACAACAAATGTTTGGCGAGCATAGTAAGAAAACCGAGTATGATTTTGCCGGACTTGTATTAGATTATAACAAAGATACACAATTGGTTACCCTGCAGCAACGTAACCACTTTAAAATAGGTGAAACAGTTGAATTCTTTGGTCCGGAAATCGAAAACTTTACACAAACAATTGAGAAGATTTGGGATGAAGATGGAAAAGAGCTAGATGCAGCTCGCCATCCACTACAAATTGTGACTTTTAAAGTAGATAAACCCGTCTTCGTAAACAACATGATGCGAAAGGGGTTCTAAAAATAATGGCGAAGAATCCGGTTGTAATAGGAGTTGCTGGAGGTTCAGGCTCAGGAAAAACAAGCGTGACAAAGGCAATTTACGAGCATTTTAAAGGTCATTCAATCTTAATGCTGGAACAGGATTTTTATTATAAAGATCAAAGTCATCTGCCATTTGAGCAGAGGTTAAATACAAATTATGACCACCCCCTTGCATTTGATAATGATTTATTAATTGAACATTTAAATGCATTAATGAATCATAATTCAATTGAAAAACCAGTTTATGATTATACATTGCATACTAGATCTGAAGATGTTATTATCGTGGAACCAAAAGATGTTATTATTCTTGAAGGTATCCTCATCTTAGAGGACGAGCGCTTACGCGAATTAATGGATATCAAACTATTTGTTGATACAGATGCTGATTTACGAATTATTCGTAGAATTCTTCGTGATATCAAAGAAAGAGGCCGTTCAATTGATTCGGTTATTGAACAATACATTTCAGTTGTAAGGCCAATGCATAACCAATTTATCGAGCCGACAAAGAGATATGCTGATATCATTATCCCTGAAGGTGGGCAAAATCACGTTGCAATTGACTTAATGGTAACAAAAATTCAAACAATTCTTGAACTAAATGCAATTTTGTAATAACATAGCATAGATAAAGTCTACTGTGATCATATTATGTATAAGTAATAAAAATTATCTAGCTTTCTTTAAAAGCATCGTTTATATAAAATAGCGGGGCACATTGTTGCCCTTACTTTTTACATACTGTGATAAACGATAAAGGGTTTAAAGCTTAAAAATTTTTTACTTAATCATGTAAATGTTTAGTTAATACATAAGCAAAAGGGTAAAGAATAGCATGAATGACTCAGTACGACCGGGAAGTCTACTAGAAGGAGTGGAATAAACATGGCACAAGAAAAAGTTTTTCCAATGACTAGAGAAGGTAAAGAAAAGCTCGAACAGGAGCTTGAATATTTGAAAACGGTTAAACGTAAAGAAGTTGTAGAGAGAATAAAAATCGCTCGTAGCTTCGGAGATCTATCTGAGAACTCTGAGTATGATTCAGCGAAAGAAGAACAAGCATTTGTTGAAGGGCGTATTACAACTTTAGAAAATATGATTCGTAATGCAAAAATAATTGAGGGTGAAGCTGATACAAGTTCAGTATCACTTGGGCGTACAGTTACTTTTACTGAGCTTCCAGATGGCGATGAGGAAACATACACAATTGTAGGTAGTGCAGAGGCAGATCCATTTGAAGGTAAAATCTCGAATGATTCTCCAATTGCTAAAAGCTTACTTGGTAAAAAAGTAGGAGATGAAGTAACAGTTCAAACACCTGGTGGAGAAATGCTTGTGAAAATTGTGAATATTAGTTAATAAAATGTTTATATCAGAAACACCTCGTCAAAAATGATGACGAGGTGTTTCTTTTTTATTCCTCTTTTCGATGAATAATAAGGGAAAGATCGGGCCTCAATGGAGGGAACGATGTTACAAAATAAGAGATTTATTTTCTTTGGTATTATGTATTTAGTGGTATTAACATTCTTTTTATGTCGCTTAGCAGATATTCAATTAATAAATACAGAATCTTTTTCTAAAAAAGGTGTTAATCTTGTGCAGGAGAGTGTTAATCAAAGAACACAAGAAGTGATGATTGATGATGGACGGGGGCGTTTTGTTGATAAAAATGGAGATCCGCTTCAAAAACAGGCAGAACCCTCATTAGTTCTTTTCCCTTTTTTAAAGGAGACGAAGTGGCCTTCTGAGGACCTTTCAAGAATTGTTGGTATTCCCAGTAATAAATTACAAGGATTAGTTAGTGACACGAAAGAGCCGATCGTGTTATCAAGTAAAGATGGTGTTTCTTTAACAGCATCAGAACTTGAAAAAATTAATGAACTTGAAATTCCTGGCGTTTTCGGTATTTATCAGCAAACAAAGTTAGACGAGACAATAGGAGAACATATCATTGGGATCGTTGGTGAAAATGCCGAGGCACTGAGAGTGAAATACCCTGACCGCACAGACTTATCCTACAAAACAAAAATTGGTGTGACCGGGCTTGAAGAAGCATTTGATGAATTTTTGTTACCAGATGCAGAAACAAAGCTGCTTTATCATGTAGATGGAGACGGCCATCCTCTATTTGGTATTAACGTCAAATATATTGCTGACTCAAATCCATTTTATCCTGTAACAGTTGAAACAACAATTGATAAGGAAGTACAGACAATGGCTGAAGATGTGTTAGAACAACAAAATATTGAGAAAGGGGGACTTGTTTTACTTGATATAGAAAATAATGAAGTATTAGCAATGGCTAGTAAACCAAGTTTAAATCGATCTGATTCAAGAACACTTTCAAATCAAATGCTTCAACCCCTTTTTCCAGGTTCTATTTTTAAAACTGTCATTTCTGCTGCAGCTATCGAATATGGTTTAGATGATCCCACAAGACAGTTTAACTGCAGTTTAAACTTACACGGTGAAGCAGATGGCGGACAAGAAGATGGACAACTTACCTTTGAAAGAAGCTTTGCGAAAAGCTGTAATTACACATTTACAACGTTAGCTAGAGAATTAATGGAGAAAGATCAACATGTTATTGAAGATACAGCAAGAAAAATGGGATTAATTAATCCGGTCGGATGGACTGGTGAAGTATTCCATTATGAAAACTTTAAGCAATTTCCTGATGAAAAAACAGGTAATATTTGGAGTGATGATAAAGATAAACATGTCCCTAGAGCGATTGATCAAACCGCTATTGGGCAAAAAGATGTAAAAGTTACCCCGCTTTCCATTGCAAATATGATGGCAACCATAGCAAGAGGCGGACAGAAACAACAAGTGAAAATCGTAAAAAATATATTATATAAAAATGGAACCAAAATGTATTCATTTACGTCTAATTCTTTAGAAGGAGAAACTATATCTCCTATGACAGCTGCTAAGCTTCAAAAGCTGCTCAGATTGGTTGTGACAGATTCTGAGGGGACAGGAAGAAGGTTTCAAACATCCCCTATGGAGGTATCAGGTAAATCAGGGACTGCTCAAACAGGTAAATCAAATGAAAATGATCAAACGTTGTATAATAAGTGGTTTGCTGGTTATTTTCCATCAGATCAACCAAAATATGCATTAGTAGTTGTGGAGATGGATACAACCAGTGCTGAGGCTGGTACTAATGCCGCTTTTTATGATATTGTAAATGAAATGTCTAAAATTGACGAACGAAAAAACTAGTTTAGGAGTAGTAATCTTTTCAATTAGGATTTATGATACGACTAGATAGAAAATCTTCGAAATGCTAGAATGTAGACTGAAGGTAAAGGGACAAAAAGGAGTGTAGGGCATTGAGTAATAATCAATTTAGCACCTCTCGTTATGAAAAAAGAGATAAAAAAAGAAAAACGAATATTGTGTTAAACACATTAATAGGGATTGTGCTGGTTCTAATATTTGTGATAGGATCACAACTTATCCTTGGGGCAAATCAATCTGAAAAAACAGCTAAATATAATGAACAGCCTGATATAAAACTTGCAAGTGATGAAGAAAGTTCCAAAGAACCTGCAGCTGAAACCGATGAAAATGAGGAAGCAGAAGTAGAGGATCCTGAAGCATCTGAAGACCAAGGGGAAGAAGGTTCCGAGGAAACAGAGAACACTGATACCGCTGAGAAAGAAAGTACAGAAGATCCTTTTGAGCAAGCAACGATTACTGAAGGAGAGCCTGGTTCAGGTGTTGCAGAAACAATTGAAAATCCCGCATGGGAGCCTGTAGGTACCTCACAATCTGAGCCTCATTCAGCAAAATATGATAAGAATTCACAGGATTGGAAGGAAATGACAAAAGCGCTTAGTTATGCAACCGGAATTCCTGAAGCAGAAATGATTATTTGGCGCCTTGAAAACAATGGTAGCCCGAATGATGCAGTAGGTACGATCTCGCCTAAAGATCAATCTGCAAAATATAAAGTTTATATTACCTGGGTTGAAAATAAAGGTTGGATGCCAACGAAGATTGAAAAACAAAGTTAAATAAGCTAGGAGCTTTTACGTTTAATACGTAGAAGCTCCTTTTTTAAGGTAAGAAAGTATAAAATTTTATACGTAGTTTTAGTCCAGCCCCACAGCCTTGCCCCGAAGCACAGGATGTGCAAGTGCAGTTGTGGAGATTGACGTCACGGTTTTAAACTGCCTCTAGGATCTAGCCACAAATGAATTGAGACAAAGAACGTCTTCTATTCATTTGCGTCTTATTTGCCTTAGGCAGATCAAGATGCCTGTGCTTTTCTTATGTTCTAGATTTTGGCTTTAAAGTGAACGACAGCACTATATATTCTTTTGCCTTCTTCCGTAACAAACATCTGATGGGAAACAGAATGCACATGTAACAAAATAGCCTGGTTATTTACGATTTGATCATTTATCTTTTTTTCTAGGTCTTTAATAGATGTTGCTTCAAAAAATTCAACTTTGTCTTTTAATAAGTCCAATTGAAAATCCATGTTCGACACCTCAATATCTTTTTCTTTATTAAATACTAACAAAACATACATGTAAGTCAATTAACCTTGCGTTGAACAAATGAAATAGGTAAACTTCTATGTGGAGATAGAAAGAGATAACTTGAATGTACAAAGATACATATGAAAGGATTGAGTAAGATGAAAATTGCCATTATTGGAGCAATGGAAGAGGAAGTAACAATCTTAAGAGATAAATTGGCTAATCGGGAGCAAGAAATAATTGCTGGAAGTGAATTTACTACTGGTATATATAATGGAGTTGACATCATTCTCCTTAAATCTGGTATTGGAAAGGTTAATGCTGCTCTTAGTTCCACATTATTATTAGACCGCTATAAACCTGACTACGTAATTAACACCGGTTCTGCTGGTGGATTCCATTCGTCACTGAATGTAGGTGATGTTGTTATTAGCTCTGAAGTACGCCACAATGATGTGGATGTAACAGCATTTGGCTATGAATATGGACAAGTACCGGGATTACCTGCAGCCTTTACTCCAGATCAAAAGCTTGTGGAAATTGCTGTGAGAAAAGCTGAAGAAATTACCGATATTCAAGTAGCTAAAGGGTTAATCGTGACAGGTGATTCATTTTTAAATGATCCTGTTAAAGTAGATTTTATACGAAGTAAGTTTCAAGACCTTTATGCAGGTGAAATGGAAGCAGCAGCAATTGCACAAGTTTGTCATCAATTTGAAGTACCATTTGTGATCATTAGAGCGTTATCAGACATCGCTGGTAAAGAATCAAATGTTTCATTTGATCAATTTTTAGACCAAGCAGCTAAACATTCAGCTGACTTAGTTTTGAAAATTGTTGAAGCGATCTAAATTTTCAAAATGACTTAAATCGTTGAGCAAGCTCTCAAACATTTGAGTCATTATGTAAAAAATTATTCCACCATTGGGTTAATTTACTTGGTTAATAGTCTGCTAGGCTGTGTTATTGTTTATATATAACACATTTAGTAGGTGATTATATGAATAAAAAAGCATTACAAGCGTTGGTAACAGATTTTAAAAATTATGCATTTGTTCTTTTAGCAGCAAGCGTATTTTTATATATAGGTGTCGTTTTGCCGGATCAAGGAAAGCATGCTATGTATGATATTGTTTTAATGATTACGACCATACTATTTTTAATTGGAGCTTTTGGAAGCTTCAGAATGTCGTTAAAATATAAGAAACAATTAAATGAAGCAGAAAACAAATAAATATTCGAAAAAGCCAATTTCATTTATATGAGATTGGTTTTTTTATTGATATAAAGCTAATCTCAATTATCTGAATATATAAACTTTTTATTGCTTATTTACATAAATGGAAATTGTGGATATAATTACCATTGTGATAGTAAATAATAAAAGGAGGTCGAAGGACATGAACATGAAAATGCAAACAAATTCACATAACAACAACTTAATCATTCTTATCGACCGAAATGGTGTATCTTAATTTATTTACTTAATTGATTGCAATATGATCAGCAAAATACACGCCTCGGGATGATTTGAATCCTTGTGGCGTATTATATGGTTATTTAAACACGCTGCAGGTTGCCCTGTGGCGTGTTTTATTTTTAGTCATTAAGAGAGATCACATCACAAAGATTATTCATGAATCCTCTAAGGATTTGGCAGCCTGTTAAGGTGTTAAATAGCTTAAAGGAGGTGATACACATGACAATTAACTTATTCTTTATTACGCTGACACTTTCTATTTCTAAAAAAAAGAAAACCAAAATTGATATTCAACATGATCAAGAGATCCAAAAAAGAATGGAAGAAGTAAAAACAAAGCAATTTGAGAACTTTCACAACATGTAAATGATGTTAAATTTAAAAATACCGGAGGCGATGAATATGTTGAAAATCGAATTACTGCTACATTTAATTGTTGAGAAGGACACTGCCTAGCCAGGTTCAATAGAAGAATGAAATGCAAGAAAAGTGGAAGAAGGACACAATTGAATGTGTCCTTCTTCTATCTAAGTATTATTTTTCTTTTAACCGATTTCGCTTTTCCTTTTCTGCACGATAAAACTCATGAAACATTTTCATTAAGGCGCGTTTTTCAATTCTAGATACATAGCTTCTTGAAATACCGAGTTCTTTTGCGATCTCACGCTGTGTCTTTTCTTTCTTTAAATCTAGTCCAAATCTTCCGACAATGACTTCTTTTTCCCTACCATCCAGTATATCAATGTATTCCTTAACCTTTTCCAATTCCATGTTTAACTGAATAGTGTCAATCACATCTTCGTTTTCAGATTTTAGAACATCTATTAAACTGATTTCATTTCCTTCTTTATCTTGACCGATGGGGTCATGTAAAGAAACATCCTTTTTAGTCTTTTTTAAGGCACGTAAATGCATAAGGATTTCATTTTCGATACAACGGGCAGCATAAGTAGCAAGTTTTGTTCCTTTACCTTGTGAATAGCTTTCAATCGCTTTAATTAACCCGATTGTTCCAATCGATATTAAGTCCTCAGAATCTTCACCGGTATTTTCAAACTTTTTTACAATATGAGCAACGAGTCGCAAGTTATGTTCAATTAGCAAGTTCCTAGCATACTCATCACCTTCAGACATTTTTTGTAGATATTTCTTTTCGTCTGTAGCAGACAAAGGCTGTGGAAAGGCATTGTTCTTTACATAAGATACTAAGAACACTAATTCTTTTACAAAGAAGCCTAGTGCTGTTATGAGCCCTGTCATACCCCCACCTCCACTAAAAACATAATCTAGGCGCGTGCCTATAAGTCATGTGTATGTTGATGGAAGCTTGTTTGTGTCTGTACCAATGAAAGTTATTCAGATTCTTTTCTTACAATTTTATATTCTCACCTTTATGAGTTTTTTGGACGATGTAGGGTAACAGCCTACGCTTTTATTAGGTTACATACATAGTAATATAAAAAAGGGACTATTAAAGGAGGAAAACAGATGTATGGTTATTCACCATATGGACCAGCGCCATACCCGTATTACCCTGCAGCTGGTACGGCAGGGTATGGATATTGGTATGCGTTTATTGTAGTTTTGTTAATTTTGTTGCTTGTTATTGGTGGAGGTTATTATTATTACAATCACTTTCGTTAAATAAAAAATAACATGATAAAGCCTTCAAGAAGTTGCTGAAGGCTTTTACACTAAAGTTGATTGCTGTTAATTTCTTGTCTGTAAGGAATTAAAGATAGTGGTGCTACACAACAAATGGTATAATAACATTCACAAATTAGATCTTACATATAAAGCTAAAAGAGTAGTGTAAAAACAGAATGGACAAAGTATAAAGAATGAAAAAAAAAGCCGTCTGGCGACAGTGTTAAGCTTTAAGAAGAAGCTTTTAACACATGTCCCAAAGAACGGCGTTTAATTTCAATCATAATTAATTCTATAAAATCATCATTTAGTTTCATTTCAATCGCTTTAAAGTAAGATTCAATTAGTAGTTCGTCAGAAAGTTTACGCATATGAATGGCCAAGTACTTGGCTCTCCACCTCCTAACATTTTTGTTATGATTCTTATACATGTTGATCCCGGATATAAGACATTAAAAAAATGTTATATTTTGTTATTAACTTAAATCTAACAGAAATCAAAAGTGAGAACAACCGTTCTGTTATCCACAATTAACAGTGGATAAATTGTGGGTATATTGTTTATAAGGTGATAAAAATGAGGTATTACAAGGTGGATATTGTGTATAATATTATCCACAAGTGTTGAAGGTGGTCGGAAATTGTCGAAAAGTATTTGTGATTTTTTGTGTTGAATTTTCATATACTTTATTTTTGTTTTGAAAGAATGAAATAAATCCGATATGATGTAAGTTGGCAAAAAAATGATAATGAGGTGTTAACAACTCATGCTACAGTTATTTTTACCTGGAGATTATGTAAAAAGTATTTTTCATATATCTCCTATGAAATTAAAGGAAAGCGGAATAAAGGGTATTATTACAGATTTAGATAACACTCTTGTTGAATGGGATCGACCAGATGCTACCCCACAACTGATTGATTGGTTTAAAGAAGTGAAGGACCTTGATATGAAAATAACCATTGTATCTAATAATAATGAATTACGTGTAAAAGCATTTTCAGAACCTCATAATATTCCTTTTATCTATAAGGCTAGAAAGCCAATGGGTAGAGCATTTTTAAAAGCTGTTAAAAATATGAACTTGAAAAAAGAAGAGGTTGTTGTAATTGGAGATCAGCTTTTAACAGATGTATTAGGTGGAAATCGTAATGGATTTCAGACCATTTTGGTCGTTCCAGTTGCTTCTACAGATGGTTTTTTCACTAGAATAAACCGCAGAATTGAACGCAAGATAATGGCTAATTTGAAACGTAAAGGTATGATTCAATGGGAGGAATAAAACGTGTCTGAACAGCAATTTTCATGTATAGGGTGTGGTGTTTCGATTCAAACACAAGATCCTGACAAGCTTGGATATGCTCCAGTAAGTGCTTTAGAAAAAGAGGATATTATCTGTCAAAGGTGTTTCCGTTTAAAAAATTATAATGAAATTCAGGATGTTTCACTAACAGATGATGACTTTTTAAAGATTTTACATGGTATTGGTGAAACAAAAGGATTAATTGTAAAAATTGTAGATATCTTTGATTTCAGTGGTAGTTGGTTACAGGGAATTCAACGATTTGTAAAAGGAAATCCAATTTTACTGATAGGGAATAAAAGCGATATTTTACCTAAATCAGTAAAAAGACAAAAGCTGATTAACTGGATGAAGAGAGAAGCAAAAGAGCTAGGGTTAAAACCGATTGATGTTTGTTTAGTAAGCTCAGCAAAAGGACATGGGATAAAAGAAGTGGCCGAATTAATTGATGAATATCGAAATGGACAAGATGTTTATGTTGTGGGTTGTACAAATGTAGGGAAATCAACATTTATAAATCGAATGATTAAAGAAGTTGCAGGCGTTAATGATGTTATTACAACATCACATTATCCGGGAACAACATTAGACTTAATTGAAATACCACTGGACAATGGAGCTTCCTTGTATGACACACCTGGTATTATTAATCACCATCAGATGGCACACTTTGTTGATAAACGCGACCTAAAGCTATTAAGTCCTAAAAAGGAAATTAAACCAAAAATATTCCAATTAAATGAACAACAAACCCTATATTTTGGCGGCTTGGCAAGATTGGATTATGTATCAGGTGGAAGAGAAGCACTCGTATGTTATATTCCAACTGAGCTGGTGATTCACAGAACTAAGCTGGAGAATGCTGATTCCCTTTATGAAAAACATGTCGGAGAACTTTTAACACCTCCAAGAAAAGATGATGTAGAATCGTTTCCGGAGTTAGTTCCTCATGAATTAACGATTCATGAAGGAAAAACAGATGTTGTCTTTTCAGGTTTAGGATGGGTTACAGTCAATAATCCTGGTAAAAAAATCGTTGCTTATGCACCAAAAGGAGTAAATGTTACACTGAGAAAATCGCTAATTTAATTAGGGAGAGTTGAGGATGGGGAATTTATATGGACTGATTGGATGTCCGGTAGAGCATTCAATGTCACCGGCAATCCATAATGATGCTTTTAAAGAAAAAAACATGGAACATCATTACCATGCTTTTCATGTTGAACCCGAAGATTTAAAGGAATCTGTTAAAGCCCTAAAGTTATTAGGGGTTAAAGGATTTAATGTTACGATTCCACATAAGATTTCTATTATTCCATTCTTAGATGAACTGCATGAAACAGCAAAGATAGCAGGGGCAGTGAATACTGTAGTGAATGACAATGGGCGATTAATTGGACACAATACAGACGGAAATGGATATGTTGAATCTCTAAAAGAAATGATAAATAAACCGATCTCAGATCATAAAATTCTAATTATTGGCGCTGGGGGTGCAGCAAGAGGGATATTTCTTGCTCTTATTCACCAAGGGTGTCGGGATATTGATATTTCTAACCGTACAATTTCAAAAGCAGAAGAGCTCATTCAAGAGTGTCCTTTTACAAATAATAGCAATGCGTTAACCATACAGGAAGCGGAGGATGTTATTGAAAACTACGACATTATTATTCAAACAACTGCTGTCGGATTACATCCTCATATCGATCAGAAACCTTTATCACTAAAAAATGCAAAAAAGACTGCAATTGTTAGTGATATCATTTATAACCCAATTTATACGGCTTTATTGGTAGAAGCGGAGGAGCTTGGGTTAACTGTTCATACTGGTGTTGGTATGTTCGTACATCAAGCAGCACTAGCTTTCAAGATATGGACAAAGCAAGCTCCATCAATCGAAAAAATGACAAAAGTTGTATATAACCAACTAGGAGGTACATCATGTTAACAGGAAAACAAAAACGCTTTTTGCGTTCTGAAGCTCATCACTTAAATCCAATTTTTCAGGTGGGTAAAGGTGGAGTCAATGAAAATATGATTAAGCAATTATCAGAGGCGCTTGAAGCAAGAGAGCTTTTTAAAGTGTCTGTGTTGCAAAATTGTGAAGATGATAAAAATACGGTGGCTGAAGAAATTGTTAATGGAACAGGTGCAGATCTTGTTCAAATTATTGGAAACACGATTGTAATATATAAAGAATCCAAAGAAAATAAACAAATTCGACTACCTAATTAACAAATAGGGGGGTATGAGGATGTCAAAAAAAATAGGTATTTTAGGTGGTACCTTTGATCCGCCTCATCTTGGCCACCTATTAATTGCCAGTGAAGTACAGCATGCTCTTGCGCTTTCAGAAATATGGTTTATTCCGAATCAAATTCCTCCTCATAAACAACTGGATCATTTTACTAACAGTGATCATCGGCTTAATATGATAAAAATTGCTGTAAAGGATCACGCGGACTTTTCAGTTAATACAATTGAATTAGAACGGGAAGGTCCATCTTATACATATGATACAATAAGATTGCTCCGTGAAGAATTTCCTGAACATACGTTTTATTTTATCATTGGAGCAGATATGATTGAGTATTTGCCAAACTGGCATAAAATCGATGAAGTGATCAAATTGGTCACCTTTGTCGGTGTGAAGAGAAGTGGGTATCAAACAAACACACCTTATCCAGTAATGGAGGTTGAAATTCCTCAGTTTGAGGTGTCTTCAACAATGTTAAGAGAACGATTCAGAAAAGGTGGAAATACAGAATTTCTTATTCAGGATGATGTGAGAAGATATATTGAGGAGAATCAATTATATGGAACGTGAAGAAGCCTTAAAAATTGTAGCTGAACAATTAACAGAGCATCGATATGTTCATACACTAGGTGTGATGGAGACGGCTATCCGGCTTGCAAAAACATATGGCGGAGACGTCAAAAAGGCGGAACTGGCAGCCATATTTCATGATTACGCTAAATTTAGACCGAAAGCAGAAATGGAAAAAATCATAAAAGAACAGGACATGCCCGCAATTTTATTAAAACATAATAGTGAGCTTTGGCACGCACCAGTTGGGGCATATCTAGTTAATAAAGAAGTAGGGATAAAGGATAAGGAAGTTTTACAGGCCATAAAATATCATACTTCCGGTCGGCCAAATATGACAATGCTTGAAAAAATCATTTATGTGGCAGACTATATAGAACCGGGAAGACATTTTCCAGGGGTAGAAGAAGTGAGAGAACTTGCAGAGACCAACTTAAATCAAGCTCTTTTAAAGTCTCTACAAAATACAATGATATTTTTACTGAAAAAAAATCAAGCCATATATCCGGACACAATAGAGACATATAATTCGTTAGTATTAAAAGGAGGAAAAACAAGTTAATGACAGGCAGAGATATTTTAACAATCGTAGCAAAAGCAGCTGATAATAAACGTGCAGAGGATCTGGTTGCACTCAATATGGATGGGATTTCTTTAATTGCAGATTATTTTCTTATTTGTCATGGTAACTCAGACAAACAAGTACAGGCCATTGCAAGAGAAATGAAAGAACAAGCTGAAGAAAACGGAATTCATGTAAGAAGACTTGAAGGGTTTGATGAGGCACGTTGGATATTAATCGACTTAGGTGATGTGGTGGCACATGTGTTTCATAAAGATGAGAGAAGTTACTATAATTTAGAACGTCTATGGGGAGATGCTCCTATTGAAGATCTTGTAAGTGAGCTTGAGCAATGATCTATCAAGGCTTCGCCTATATTTATGATCAGTTAATGAAGGATGCTCCCTATGAACAGTGGGTAAATATTATTGAAGAATCGATTTCGCTCTATCACCCGGGGGCATCAACCTTATTAGATGTAGGTTGTGGAACAGGAGAAATTGCGGTTTTATTAGCAAATAAACAGCTGTCAGTAACAGGTGTTGATCTTAGCGAGGATATGTTAGCTGTCGCGCAGTCAAAAGCGGAAAAGAACAAAGCAAACATTTTATTTCTTCAGCAGGACATGCGACATTTAACGGATTTCCCTACCCCCTATGATGTCATCACAATTTGTTGTGATTCCCTTAATTATTTAGAGACAGAACTGGATGTACAAGCAACGTTTGAAGCTGTACATTCACAGCTTCAAAATGATGGATTATTTATTTTTGATATCCATTCACTACATAAAATTCACAATGTATTCGCAAATGCAACATTTACTGATCAAGATGAAGAGGTAAGTTTTATTTGGAATTCTTTTTTAGGTGAAGAACCGAATAGTATTGAACATGATATGACTTTTTTTGTGAAAAGAGATGAATATTATGAACGCTATGATGAGCTTCACTATCAGCGTACCTTTTCAATCGAACAATATTCACTTTGGTTAAAAGGGGCCTCTTTTGAAATAGTAAACATTTGTGGAGACTTCGAATTAAATAAAGAGCCTAATGATATGACGGAGAGAGTATTTTTCATTTGTAAAAAAAGGTGAACTCATTTTAAGTGAGTTCACCTTTTTTAAAAAAATGTTAAATAAATAAAGGAGTTTATCATTCCTAAGTAGAATTACTTATTTGGTATTTTACTAAACTGCTCTGAAACTTCTACAAGATCTTCAGCGAATTTCTTATGTGTTGCTTGAAAAATTTTCTCAAACATATCTCCAACATTTTCTTCAAGTACCTCTATTCCTTTTCCTGTTACTCCACCTTTTACACATACTTTCTCTTGTAAGGTAGGTAATGTGTATAATTCTGTTTCAAGTAATTTACCCATTCCAATAATCATTTCACTTGCTAATACAACTGCTTGATCTTTTGAAATATTCGTTTCTGCTACAGCCCCATCAACAAAACGTTGAAGAAGATAACTGAAAAATGCTGGGCCACAGCTAACAATATCAGATGAAACCCTTGTAATTTCATCTTCAATTTGAACAGGATTTGAAATTTGTTCAAAAAGCTCCTCGATCGTTCTTTGTGACTCTTTATGGCATGAGTTACCAAATGTGAGTAGGGAAACTCCTGAGAAAGCTCGATTTGTAATGCTAGGAATAGCACGGGCTACTTGACAATGAACAAGAGACTCTAACTGCTCAACACTTAATGGACTTGTAATTGATAAGATACACTTGTTTGGTGTTAAAAGATGGTCCAGTTTTTTTAATAGGGGGTGTATATCCAATGGTTTAACACAAATAAAAACTAAATCAGACCTTTTCACAACTTCCTCGGCTGTTTCCATCACATTTGCCTTTGGATATATTTCTTTTATCACCTCTGCCTTTGTGATTGTTCGATTTGTCATATAAATGAATGAGGGCCTAATTGCACCCGACTCAACGAATGATTCAATAAGTATTCTCCCCATGTTCCCTGTTCCAACAAAACCTACATTCAAAGTATATCCCCTCCTTAGAATGCAATTCTCTCCTACACGATATGATATGAAATGTTATTTTATACTATCAGAAGTATAAAATTTTATTGATGATAGTATAAGAAAAACGAAGTCTTCACCATTAGGGCTTGAAAATACAGAAAAATTTTCTAATGATTATTTAATAAGGAGTTTGAAATCGTGAATTTACAGATAAACAAAAAATGGATGATAATCATTTGTGTAAGTGTGTTAATTGTTTGTTGTTTTTATTATTTTTACGCTATGGAACCTATGAAATCTGAAGTAGTTAAGATAGAAGAAATGGACATGAATGAATTTGAAGAAACCATTTCCTCAAATGAAAAGGAACCCGTTGATAATGGAGAGGAACGTACTTCAATTGTTATTGATGTAAAGGGAGCAGTACTAAAACCGGGCGTTTATGAGGTTCCTCAGGATGCCAGAGTGTATGAGGCTATTCAAGAGGCGGGAGGATTAAGTGAAAAAGCTGATGAATTATCTGTTAATTTAGCTTCATCCCTACAGGATGGAATGGTGGTTTATATTCCTATTAAAGGAGAAACAAAAGAAAATCCCTTTATCTCACAAAATGTTGCTGAAGACCCCTCTCAAAAAAAAGTGAATATTAATCTTGCAACTAGTGAGGAACTTCAAACACTTACAGGAATAGGTCCTTCTAAAGCAGTGTCAATTATCTCTTATCGCGAGGAACAAGGGCCTTTCACAAAGATTGAAGATCTTCTCGAAGTAACTGGAATTGGAGACAAATCTTTTGAGAAATTACGTGAAGAAATTACGGTAAAATGATTTATTTAGGAAGTTTAAATTGACGAATATTTAGTATTGCAGATACACTATAGAAAGAAAAATGTCGAGTAGGGGGATAACATCATGGGCCGTATTTCATGGGATCAATATTTTATGTCTCAAAGCCATCTTTTGGCAATGAGAAGCACTTGTACAAGATTAGCTGTTGGAGCAACAATTGTTAGAGATAAACGTATTATTGCTGGAGGATATAATGGGTCAATTGCAGGAGGCGTACACTGTTCAGATGAGGGCTGTTATGTGATTGAGAATCATTGTGTAAGAACAATTCATGCAGAAATGAATGCTCTTTTGCAATGTGCGAAATTCGGAGTGCCGACTGCAGGCGCTGAAATTTATGTCACTCATTTTCCCTGCTTACAATGTTGTAAAGCACTAATTCAAGCAGGTATAAAAACCGTTTATTATGCGACTGATTATAAAAACCATCCTTATGCTATTGAACTTTTTGAACAAGCGGATGTCAAAATAGAATTTGTCAAATTTGAAAAAACAATAAGTGAGGCTGATAAGGATAAAGATGAACTAATCTTAAACTTACTTAATAAGCTATCTGAATCGAATACAGATAATGATGTAGTACAAGCTCTTCGAAACAAGGCTGATCAATTACTTTCATAAAGTAATTAAAGGTCAAGTGGAGATGGAGTGTTAGTCCTCCTTCTCTACTTGACGTAAACTTAACATGAAAATATTGTAGAGGTGTTGCATATTAAAGGTCAGTTACTTTTCTTCGCAATTTCTGCTTCCTTATCACTATCATTATGCCGTTTACAATTTCATCCGTTTTCTTTATGTCTCACTCTATTATTCCTACTTTATATTCTACTTAAATTCAAACCTATTCACGTAATTCTTCATATTTTAACCATTCTTTTCTTTATTTTTCTTTATACAGTTACAGAAAAACATAATCAATCAAGTCTGACTGAAGGGGAGTATTTTACACTAGGTGAAATAATTTCCATTCCAAGTGTTGATGGAAATCAACTAAAGGGATTGGTGAAAAATGAGGACAAAGAAAAGCTAACATTTCGATATACGATAGAATCAATAGAGCAAAAAAAAGTGGTGAAAAAACTAAAGCCGGGTGATCAATGCGTTTTTAAAGGAGAGCTGCATAAACCAAAAGCAGCAACCATGCCAAACGCATTTGATTATAAGCAATACCTTCAGGACCAACATATTCATTGGCAATATAAAATCGAAAAAATTGAGAGATGTTATTCACCAAGTCAGTTAAAAGTGGATACTTTTTTATTACACATTCGATTGAAGGGGTTGGAACTAATTGAACTTCATTTTCCACCTTCATCAGAGGGAATTGTTCAAGCATTATTATTTGGTGAAAGGCAATTAATTGATGAGGAGGTTGAAAAAGGGTACCAAGCCTTAGGTATTGTCCATTTACTTGCCATTTCCGGCCTTCATGTAGCTATATTAGTAGGTGGAGTATATTATGTTATTATTTATTGTGGAGTTACGCATGAAAGAGCAAGATTGATCTTCCTTGTATTATTGCCAATATATATGGTCATAACGGGTGGATCTCCCTCTGTTATTCGTGCATCTTTTATGGTAATACTTTATTTTCTTATTAAGATCCTCCGTCTAAAGATCCCGGCTATCGATATCATAAGCTTTACCTGCTTATTTTTACTTATTTTTAATCCGTATTATCTATTTCAGGTGGGATTCCAATTATCTTTTGTTGTTAGTCTGGGTTTATTACTCTCTGCAAAGTTAATCAGTCAATATAAAAGCTTTATAGCTGTATTAACCATCGTCTCATCCGTCGCACAACTTTGCTCAATACCACTTTTGCTATTCCATTTTTTTGAAGTTTCACTAATTAGTTTACCTTTAAATATGATGTTTGTTCCATTCTATTCATACCTTATTTTACCACTGTCAATTGCCGCTACTTTTTTTATCGTTGTTTTTCCTCCTTTCGGTACTATCTTTGTTTCGTTACTTGATAGTATTCTTTCATATTCACATCAATTTGTATTGTATGTGTTGCAATTGCCTTTTTCAACACTGGTAACTGGGAGACCGTCTATTATTTTTATCTTCTTATATTGTCTTGGAACATATTTTCTTCTTCTTAGAATAGAACAAAGAGTTACAATACATAAATTCTGTCATTCTGTAGGATTTTTAGTATTGTTATTTATTTTTCAAGTTACTTCATCTCATGTTAATCCATATGGGAAGGTTATGTTTATCGACGTAGGACAAGGTGATTCAGTGTTCATACAATTGCCGTTTAATAAGGGGGTTTTCATGATTGACACAGGTGGGAGAATTTCTTTTCCGCAAGAAGAATGGGAAAAAACAAAAAGCACATATTCTCTTGTAGAAAACATAACAATACCGTATTTAAAATCAATCGGGATAACCAAAATAGATGGTCTATTTCTAACCCATGGTGATGTTGACCATATTGGTGAGGCGGTTGAACTCATAAATCAAATAAAGATTGAAGACCTGATTGTCCCGGAAGGGTTTGTAAGAGGTGATGTTGAAAAAAAGGTGATAGATATAGCGAATGAAAACAATATGAATGTGGAGGTTGTGCGTACCGGTGATCAGTTGATGTTTAATGATTTTCCTTTTTATATCGTATCCCCCCAGGAGCTAACTAACAGCAAAAATGATGATTCTCTTGTTTTGTGGACTGAGTTAGGAGGAGTGGAGTGGTTATTTACAGGTGATGCTGAACATGATAGTGAAGAAAAACTTCTTAGAAAATACCCGGACATACAAGCTGATGTTCTAAAAGTTGGTCATCACGGGAGTAAGGGTTCAACATCTGAACAGTTTCTAGATGCTTTATCACCCTCTGTTGCTGTTATTTCTGCAGGATATAACAACAGATATCAACATCCTCATCTTGAGGTAATTGAAAAATTAAGAAGTCGAGGTATTAAAATATTTAGGACTGATTTACATGGAGGAATTTTATATGAATTTAATGGAACAAGTGGAACCTTTTCAATTCATCCTCCATATGATGAAGTAAAATAAAAAGAAAAAAGAGACTGCACGGAGCAGTCTCTTATGTAGTCATTCATAGTTATGTAGCAATTAGTTTTACAACAGTAGCAATAATGAAAATTATCGCGAAGAATCCAAATGAGGCAACAAATCCTACACCTGAATCGACAGCATCATTACGCTTACTTTGGACGTTCTTTTCAAATTCGTTCACGTTTACCCCTCCTATATCATATTTAGTATAAGCGATTACACTAAAAAAATCTACATTATCTTCTACTTAACAAAGGCTATTTCTTTCCAGTGTTGCCTTGATTACTCACAAATAATTTTAAATTGAATGGCTACACTATAGATAACATTGGGGCATCGTTTTGTATTCAGGTTACCTAGGCCCTGGATCGGAACGTTCATATAGATGAAAGGGGATCTGAGCAGCAATCTCAGGTCCCTTACACTTATTTTATAAAAAAAAGCCTGGTAAATGCAAATAGAGTTTCCTTTTCATACTTGCCAAAGTGATGGTTTCATTTTACGATAAGTGAAGTGAAATGAACGATTGGAGAAAATAAAGATGATTTTTGATGTATGGAAGGATATCCAGAATAAGAAATTAAACCCCGTATATTTGCTTTTAGGAGAAGAGGCTTTTTTAATGCAAGAAACATTACGCTATATAGTACAAGCTTCTTTACTTGAGGAGGAAAAAGATTTTAATTTATCTATGTATGACATGGAGGATACGGCAATTGAAACAGCCATTGAGGATGCAGAAACTCTGCCCTTTATGGGAGAGCGCCGTGTTGTGATAATAAAAAATCCTGTATTTTTAACAAGTGAAAAAAAGAAGGAAAAAGTGGAACACCGTATTGAAAAACTTGAACAATACTTGCATTCACCTGCGCCATATACAGTTGTCGTATTTGTTGCTCCATACGAAAAGTTGGATGAGCGGAAAAAGATTACAAAGCTGTTAAAAAAGCAAGCGACAGTACTTGAAATGAAGTCACTATCAGATGCGGATACAAAAAAGTGGATGGTAAATGTTGTTAGGGAAACACATGTTGAACTAGATGAGGATGCTGTTAATCAGCTGCTTTTATTAACAGCTGGGGACCTAATGGTCATTCATCAAGAGTTACAAAAACTCAGTACATATGTTGGAGAAGGGGGAATCGTTACAGTTGATACGGTTAATCTTCTTGTCGCCAGGACACTTGAGCAAAATATATTTGACTTAATTGATCATGTGATTCATAAAAGAAGCAAACATGCTTTGCAGATATTCTATGACCTTTTAAAAAACAATGAAGAACCAATTAAAATTCTATCTCTATTAGTTAATCAGTTTCGCCTGATTTTACAGGTCAAGGAATTGTCTACTGTAGGATATGGTCAGCAGCAGATTGCAACGACTGTAAAAGTACACCCTTTTAGAGTCAAGCTTGCCTTACAACAAGCCAGGCTATTTCAAACGGAAGAATTGGCCAAGATATTAATGGAGTTGGCTGAAGCAGATTACGAAATGAAGACAGGGAAAAAAGATAAACAGCTACTATTGGAGCTATTTTTATTAAAGTTGTTTAATGAAAAATAAAAAAACGATCCAAACCGGATCGTTTTTTTGTTTGAGAAGGATTTGATAGCAGGGACTTTAAAGCTCCTACGTATTTTTCTCTTAAAATTATGCAGTTAATCCGTTAACACTTTTTGCTAGACGTGATTTGTAACGAGCAGCAGTGTTTTTGTGTACTAAACCGCTTTGTGCAGCTTTATCAATTTTGCTGTTTGCTTCAACTAGTGCAGTTTTTGCATTATCAGCATCATTGTTTAAAACTAGTGCATCTACTTTTTTAATAGCAGAACGCATTGCTGATTTGATAGCAGAGTTATGTGCATTACGCTCATTGTTAGTTTTTACGCGTTTGATTGCAGATTTAATATTTGGCATATCTTTCACCTCCTAAGAAGTAAATCGAGATCTATATTACTCGATCATTTCCTTTACATGAACAAAAGATATTCTATCAAACAGCTACCTATATTGCAATACTAATGTAAAGGAAAATACATTGAAAGCCATTAAAATTTATTTGTTTTGGATTAAAATGGAATCGATCCTTCCATTTTGAACAAAAATTAGAGAATGTTTCCGTGTATAAATGGCAAGGCTAAAAAGTAGGAATAATGAAATGGGAGGTATTGAAAAATGGATAAGTCACTTGATTTAAGTAAATATTCGGTTCGTACAGACTTGGCAGTTGAAGCGAGGGCGATGGCACTTGAGCAGACAGAGGTTGAAAATACATCCAATATTAGTGGAGTTATTATAAAAGAGTGGGAGGAAGAGGGAGTAGGTCTTTCATCATTGGAGATAGATGAACAGGGTTCTGAAATTGTTGGAAAAAAAGCAGGGAAATACTTAACGCTTGAAGTTCAAGGGATAAGACAAAAGGACACAGAGCTTCAAGAAAAAGTCATTGAAGTTTTTGCAAAACATTTCAGTCAGTTTATATCTGATTTAAATATACCTAAAGATGCAAGCTGTTTAGTCGTTGGACTCGGTAATTGGAATGTAACACCAGATGCTCTTGGTCCTCTTGCGGTAGAAAACCTTCTAATTACAAGACATTTATTTAAGCTTCAACCCGAGAATGTTGAAGAAGGGTTCCGGCCGGTTAGTGCTATAGCGCCAGGTGTTATGGGATTAACAGGTATTGAAACAAGTGACATTATTTCCGGTGTAATCGAGCAGTCAAAACCCGATTTTGTTATCGCTATTGATGCGTTGGCTGCCAGATCAATAGAACGTGTGAATACGACTATTCAAATCTCAGATACAGGTATCCACCCCGGGTCAGGGGTTGGGAATAAACGAAAGGCATTAAGCAAAGAAACTTTTGGCATCCCTGTCATTGCAATCGGTATCCCGACAGTAGTAGACGCTGTATCAATAACAAGTGATACGATCGATTATATCTTAAAGCATTTCGGTCGAGAAATGAACGAAGGTAACAGGCCGTCAAGATCATTAACACCGGCAGGAATGAATTTTGGCGAACGGCGTGTGTTAACAGATGAGGATTTACCAAGTGATGAACATCGCCAACAATTTTTAGGTATTGTCGGGGGCTTGGAGGATGATGAGAAGCGTAAGCTCATTCATGAAGTACTTGCACCTCTGGGACATAATTTAATGGTAACACCTAAAGAGGTGGATACATTTATTGATGACATGGCAAATGTTATCGCAAGTGGCTTAAACACAGCCCTTCATCAACAAGTGGATCAAAGTAATTCAGGCGGTTATACTCATTAATACGTTGTTCTACTTCCTTATGCTTGGACATACATTTTAGTAGACAAGCATAAGGAGGATTTAAGAATGAAGCGTACTACTACTAGTCGCAATATGATTGTTACCTTAAATGGGACAAGCATAAAAAAGGGAATCGTCATAAGCTTCATTGTTTTGGTCATAATCTTTTTACTTTCAGGTATTTTAACATCTTTAAAGCCGGAATACCGATTAACCTCTTCATCCATTCATGATTTAACAAAACACATTGATAGTGAGGCATTCTTGCAATTGTTAGGAGCGGAAAACCGCTATTTTGTTTCCGCTATGCCGGAAAAAGCCGAGCCAATAAAACTATCCTCAATTATGTTTAAAGTGGCAACAAGCATTAACCCAGATGATCCGCGAAGCCTTTTAGGACGGGAGTTACCGGGTTTTTCTCTCTTTGACAGTGAAATTGTTGTTGCAGGAGATGGGACAAACTATACAAATATGCCATATGAATCACCACCACCAACAGAAGTACTACTTCAAGAAAGAGAAGCGTCAATTGATAAAAATGATGTTGTCAATGCAGATGATGGTGAACCTAAAACTCCTCCGGCATTAACAACAGGGGACAAAAAAGTAGTGTATATTTACAACACGCATAATACGGAGTCATACCTTCCTCTGTTAGAGGGTGAAGACGATCCAAATCGTGCCATTCATTCCAAGGCTAATGTAACAATGGTTAGTGAACTATTAGGAAAAGCCCTTAAAGAAGAAGGAATCGGAAGTCAAGTGGAAACAACCGATATTCAAGACAATTTGAAACAAAAAGGTTGGAACTATGCCAAGTCTTATACAGCTTCTCGTCCAGTAGTTCAAAGTGCTATGGCAAGTAATCAAGACCTAACGTATATGATTGACATTCACCGTGATTCACAAAGGAAGGATGTCACAACCATAAAAATTGGGGACAAATCGTACGCGAAGCTTGCATTTGTGATAGGTGGAGACAATCCAACAGCGGAAAAAAATGAACAGCTGGCAAAAGATCTACATGATTTACTACAAGAAAAATATCCAGGTTTAAGTAGAGGTATTTTTGAACAAGGTGGTAAAGGCTACAACGGAGTTTATAATCAAGATTTATCAAATAATGCCATGCTTCTTGAATTTGGCGGTGTAGATAATAACCTTGACGAATTGAAAAATACAATTGCAGCAGTGGCAGATATTTTTAGTGAGTACTATTGGCAAGCAGAAAAGGTGAATGGGGAAACTTCTTCTGAAAAAAAGTAAACTTATTGTGAGGGAAGCAAGATGGTGAAATTTATGTTAAAATGCATTGTTCTTTGTTCTGTTCTACTTTTTGGGGTACTTATAGGGATGCAACAAGCTAATCAAGGGATGATCAAAATGAAGGGCTACAATGATCCTGATTTTCAAGGTGCTTTCCAAATTGATAGTAATGAGACTGGTGACGTAGAAGCTTCAATCCTGGGGAATGAGGTTACAAGCCAAGACCTTCAAAAAAAACAAGAACAGTTAGAACAAATAGAAGCTTTTAATATGTTCTCTCAATTAGGTAAACAATTTGCCAATATTGTTAGCAGTGGTGTATCATCTTTGCTTAAAACAGTAACAGAATTAATGGATGGATGAATGAATCACAAAAGCAAAAATTAATGAAAAAGCTGTCAAAAGAGTACATTATATATTGTATCTTTTGACAGTTTTTTATTGTTGGAACTCAATATCCTTTCTTAACTACTGTAAATAGTCGCTTTAAATGGTCTGTTTGCCTCGATTTTTCTTGCAACTTTCCCAGCTTTTTTGCAACCATTATATACAGAATCAATTCTTAATGGAATAAACTTTGTTCAATGCATGTTTATTATCCATTGAATGTTGATTTGCCAGTTGATATAATGAGAAATAGTGTATTTGTAAGCTATGTAGGAGTGAAGTCATAATATGAACAGAGAAGAAAAATTAAATAGGCAATCGAAAATACGGAATTTTTCGATCATTGCCCATATTGATCATGGTAAATCAACTCTAGCAGATCGTATTTTAGAAAAAACATCTGCATTAACTCAGCGTGAAATGAAGAATCAATTATTAGATTCTATGGATTTGGAAAGAGAACGTGGAATTACAATAAAATTAAATGCTGTTCAATTGAAATATAAAGCCAAAGATGGAGAGGAATACACTTTCCATTTAATCGATACACCAGGACACGTCGACTTTACATACGAGGTTTCACGAAGCCTTGCAGCATGTGAAGGAGCGATCCTTGTTGTAGATGCAGCTCAAGGAATTGAAGCACAAACACTGGCAAACGTGTATTTAGCTCTTGATAATGATTTAGAAATATTACCTGTTATTAATAAAATCGATCTGCCAAGTGCTGATCCAGAACGTGTTCGTCAAGAGGTTGAGGATGTTATCGGCCTAGACGCTTCAGAAGCAGTATTAGCTTCTGCTAAAGCTGGCATTGGAATTGAAGAGATTCTGGAGCAAGTAGTTGAGAAAGTTCCTGCACCACAGGGGGATCCTGAAGGTCCGTTAAAAGCATTGATTTTTGACTCCTTATATGATGCTTACCGCGGAGTGGTTGCCTATATCCGTGTCGTAGAAGGATCGGTTAAAGTGGGTCAAAAGATCAAAATGATGGCTACAGGTAAAGAATTTGAAGTAACTGAAGTAGGGGTATTTAATCCAAAGCCTGTACAGTTAAAAGAATTAAATGTCGGGGACGTTGGGTTTTTAACAGCAGCTATTAAAAATGTCGGAGATACTCGTGTCGGTGATACAATTACAAATGCAAAAAATGGTGCAACTGAGGCACTCCCGGGTTATCGTAAGCTTAATCCAATGGTTTTCTGTGGTCTATATCCAATCGATACGGCAAAATATAATGATTTACGTGAAGCTTTAGAAAAGCTTGAGTTAAACGATTCTTCTCTTCAATTTGAGCCAGAGACATCACAAGCGTTAGGGTTTGGGTTCCGTTGCGGGTTCCTGGGATTATTACACATGGAAATTATCCAGGAGCGAATTGAACGTGAATTCAAAATTGACTTAATTACAACTGCTCCGAGTGTTATCTATGATGTTCATTTAACAGATGGAGAGACAATTAGAGTAGATAACCCTTCTAACATGCCAGACCCTCAAAAAATAGATCGTATTGAAGAGCCTTATGTAAAGGCGGCAATTATGGTTCCGAACGATTATGTTGGAGCAGTTATGGAACTTTGCCAGAAAAAACGCGGGAACTTTATAGACATGCAATACTTGGATGAAAATCGTGTGAGCATAAATTACGAGATTCCGTTGTCTGAAATTGTGTATGATTTCTTTGATCAATTAAAATCAAACACGAAGGGGTATGCTTCATTTGATTATGAATTAATAGGGTATAAGACATCAACATTGGTGAAGATGGATATTCTGTTAAATGCTGAAAAAATAGATGCTCTTTCATTTATTGTTCATCGTGATTCTGCATACGACCGTGGAAAGATGATTGTTGAAAAACTAAAGGAACTAATTCCACGTCAACAATTCGAAGTACCAATTCAAGCAGCAATTGGTCAAAAAATTGTAGCTAGGTCCACAATAAAAGCTATGCGCAAAAACGTACTTGCCAAATGTTACGGTGGAGATATTTCCCGTAAACGTAAGCTCCTAGAAAAGCAAAAAGAAGGTAAAAAACGTATGAAGCAAGTCGGTTCAGTAGAAGTGCCGCAGGAAGCATTTATGGCAGTACTACGAATGGATGAAAGCTGATCTTTTTCATCAAAAAGTAGCCTGTGCTATACTTAATACCATTAAATTGAAATAAACTGATGCCGCAGAGATGTCTGCGGCTTCTTAATTAGAAGGTGAAATAATGATTCAATCAGCTTACATTCACATCCCCTTTTGTCATCATATATGTCACTATTGTGACTTTAATAAAGTATTCTTTAAACAACAGCCTGTTGATGAATATATTGAAATGGTCATTAAAGAGATGCATCATAGAAGTGAAATTAGCCTGGAACACCCTCTTAAGACTATATTTATAGGTGGAGGAACACCAACTGCGTTATCAGCAAAACAGTTAGATCGGCTATTTGAGGGAATTACGAATGAATTACTTCCTGGCAATCAGCTTGTAGAGTTTGCAGTTGAAGCGAATCCCGGAGAGCTAACAGAAGATAAGCTGTCCGTATTAAAAAATGCCGGTGTAAATCGTTTAAGTATAGGAGTTCAAAGCTTTGATGATGAGTTATTAAAGAAAATTGGGCGTGTTCATCGAAAAGAAGATGTGTTTAGAACGGTCCATCAGGCTGAAAAGGCAGGGTTTGATAATATAAGCTTAGATCTCATGTATGCTCTTCCTGGCCAAACCGTAGAGCAATTTAAGAAAACTCTTGAAACAGCTTTTACATTAAATGTTAAACATTATTCAGCTTATTCATTAATTATTGAACCTAAAACTGTATTCTATAATCTCATGCAAAAGGGGAGATTATCATTGCCGCCTCAAGAGCAGGAAGCGATAATGTACGAGCTGGCAATGGAAGAAATGGAGAAACAGGGATTCAAACAATATGAAATTAGTAATTATGCGATTTCGGGCTATGAAAGTAACCACAATATCACATATTGGAATAATGAGTACTATTATGGTTTTGGAGCCGGCGCACATGGCTATGAAGATGGAATTAGAACATCAAATATCGGACCTATTAAGAAATATATGGAAAATGTGCTTGAACTAGGATATGCTTTTCAATCTCAACATCAAGTGAGCATTGAAGAGGCAATGGAAGAGGAAATGTTTTTAGGACTCCGCAAAGTTGAAGGTGTTTATAAGGAAAGGTTTTTTGAAAAATTTGATGTAACATTAGAAAGTAAGTTTGGAGAACAAATTAAGCAACTAGTTCATAAAGGATTATTAGTTGATGATGAAAAGTCTATTTTCTTAACACGAAAAGGTAAATTATTGGGTAATGAAGTATTTCAAGAGTTCTTGATCTCTTAAATCTGGATAAAAATTCATGTATTTATTAATTGACAATTTATTTTGGTTTTGATAACTTTTTATATATATTTAGCACTCACTTATAAAGAGTGCTAACAGAGGTGATGAATAATGCTTACAGATCGCCAATTGTTAATCCTTCAAGTAATAATTGATGATTTTATTCATTCAGCTCAGCCTGTAGGTTCTCGATCATTAGCGAAAAAAGACGATATAACGTTTAGCTCGGCTACTATTAGGAACGAGATGGCTGACTTAGAGGACCTTGGATTTATTGAAAAAACCCATAGTTCTTCTGGACGTGTTCCTTCTGAGAAAGGATATCGCTACTATGTGGACCATTTATTATCTCCACAGAGATTAACGAAAACAGAAGTATCACAAATTAAATCAATCTATGCTGAGAAAATATTTGAACTAGAAAAGGTTGTTCAAAAATCAGCACAAATTTTGTCGGAATTGACAAATTATACATCGATTGTACTCGGGCCCAAAGTGAATGAGAATCGCTTGAAAAGGTTACAAATAGTCCCGATAAATCATGATACAGCGGTAGCTATCATTGTGACAAATACCGGTCATGTTGAAAATCGAACCATTACATTTCCAGGATCACTAGACCCTGGTGATATCGAAAAAATGGTAAATATTTTAAATGAAAGATTAGTCGGGGTTCCTCTAGTTGAGCTGCAGAATAAAATTTTCAAGGAAGTTGTCACAGTTCTTAAAGATCATATTGAAAATTATGATATGCTATTAAGGATTATGGCTGGTTCATTAAAGTTAGACTCAACTGAAAAGATTTATTTTGGCGGTAAGACTAATATGCTAAGCCAACCGGAGTTTTCAGATATTGGCAGAATCAGGTCATTATTAACGATGATTGAACATGAAAAAGAAATATATGGTCTATTAAAAAGCAACAACACGGGAATTACAATTAAAATCGGTAAAGAGAATGATAATTCCGCAATGGAAAATTGTAGCTTAATTACAGCTACATACTCTCTAGGGGAAAATCAATTCGGTACAATTGCTGTATTAGGTCCAACAAGAATGGAGTATTCACGAGTGATCAGCTTATTAACAAGAATGACCCGTGACCTTTCCAAAACCCTTACCGAATTGTATCACGAAAGATAAGCTTGGTTATATTGATATATGGATGGGATATACTCTATTCCATCCGATTCCTATGCATATAAATCATATGATATAACGATTTCTTTAAGGGAGGTGAAACATCGTGTCAAATGAGAAAAACGTTGCAGAACAAGAAGAAACAGTAGATACACAAGACACTGAAGAAGTCGAAGTTGAAGTGGTCGATGCAGAAGATGTAACTGTTGAAGAAGCTAAAGAAACTGCTGATGAAACAATTGCAAAAATTGCTGAATTACAAGCGAAGCTTGACGAGACAGAAAATAAAATGCTAAGAAATCAAGCTGACTTCGATAACTTTAGACGCCGCACTCGCTTAGATCAGGAAGCTGCTCAAAAGTATCGTGCTCAAAGTATTGTCTCTGACATTTTACCTGCTCTTGATAACTTTGAAAGAGCGTTAAAAATAGAAGCTAATAATGAACAAACAAAATCATTATTACAAGGTATGAATATGGTTTACAACCAGTTAGTGCAAGCCCTTCAAAATGAAGGTGTAGAACTAATTAAATCTGTTGGTGAACCATTTGATCCACATCTGCATCAAGCAGTTATGCAGGTTGAGGATGACAACTTTGAATCCAACACTGTAGTAGAAGAACTACAAAAAGGCTACAAACTCAAGGATCGGGTCATACGACCTGCCATGGTAAAAGTAAATCAATAAAAAACTTACATATTAGGAGGTTCTATTCAATGAGTAAAATTATCGGTATCGACTTAGGTACAACAAACTCATGTGTCGCAGTTTTAGAAGGCGGAGAACCGAAAGTAATTCCAAATCCAGAAGGAAACCGTACAACACCTTCTGTAGTTGCTTTCAAAAACGGCGAACGTCAAGTTGGTGAGGTTGCAAAGCGTCAAGCAATCACTAACCCAAATACAATTATCTCAATTAAACGTCATATGGGTACTGATCACAAAGTAGAGGTTGAAGGTAAAAACTATACACCACAAGAACTTTCAGCGATCATTCTTCAACACTTAAAATCATACGCTGAAGAGTATTTAGGAGAGCCTGTTACTAAAGCAGTTATTACTGTTCCAGCTTACTTCAATGATGCTGAGCGTCAAGCTACTAAAGATGCTGGTAAAATTGCAGGTTTAGAAGTTGAGCGTATTATCAACGAGCCTACTGCTGCAGCTTTAGCATATGGCTTAGATAAAACAGATGAAGACCAAACAATCCTAGTTTATGACTTAGGTGGCGGTACGTTTGACGTATCTGTACTTGAACTTGGTGATGGTGTATTCGAAGTACGCTCTACTGCTGGGGACAACCGTCTTGGTGGAGATGACTTTGACCAAGTTATAATTGACTACTTAGTTGCTGAATTCAAAAAAGAAAACGGCATTGACCTTTCTAAAGATAAAATGGCCCTGCAACGTTTAAAAGATGCAGCTGAAAAAGCGAAAAAAGATCTTTCAGGTGTAACATCAACTCAAATTTCATTACCATTTATTACAGCTGGAGAAGCTGGTCCACTTCACTTAGAAGTAAGCCTATCTCGTGCGAAATTTGATGAGTTATCATCAGATTTAGTCGAAAGAACAATGGGACCTGTTCGTCAAGCACTTAGCGATGCAGATCTTTCAGCAAATGAAATTGATAAAGTTATCCTTGTTGGTGGATCTACTCGTATTCCTGCAGTACAAGAAGCAATTAAAAAAGCATTAGGAAAAGAACCACATAAAGGTGTAAACCCTGATGAAGTTGTTGCACTTGGTGCGTCAATCCAAGGTGGAGTGATCACTGGGGACGTTAAAGACGTTGTATTACTTGACGTTACTCCACTTTCACTTGGTATTGAAACAATGGGTGGTGTATTTACAAAGCTAATTGAACGTAATACAACAATCCCAACAAGTAAATCTCAAGTGTTCTCAACAGCAGCTGATAACCAAACAGCAGTAGACATTCACGTACTTCAAGGTGAACGTCCGATGTCAGCTGATAACAAAACTCTAGGTCGTTTCCAATTAGCAGATATTCCACCAGCACCACGTGGAGTACCTCAAATTGAAGTATCATTTGATATTGATAAAAATGGTATTGTAAATGTTCGTGCGAAGGACCTTGGTACAAATAAAGAACAGGCCATCACGATTAAATCAAACACAGGATTATCTGATGATGAAATCGACCGCATGGTAAAAGAAGCGGAAGAAAACGCGGATGCTGATAAAGCACGTAAAGAAGAAGTTGAACTTCGCAACGAGGCAGATCAATTAGTCTTCCAAACAGAGAAAACGGTAAAAGATCTTGAAGGAAAAGTAGACGAAGCTGAAGTAGCAAAAGCTAACGAAGCGAAGGATGCTTTAAAATCAGCGATTGAAAGTAATAACTTAGAAGAAATTAAAGCGAAAAAAGAAGCTCTTCAAACTATCGTACAAGAGCTATCAGTGAAGCTTTATGAACAAGCTCAGCAAGCAGCAGGTGCGCAGCAACAAGGCGGAGATGCAGGCAGCAAAGCTGATGATGTTGTAGATGCTGAATTTGAAGAAGTAAATGATGACGACAAAAAATAAGTCAATCTAAGGTGAAAAGTCAAAGTCAGGGTGCGTCTTGACTTTGACTTTTTTTTGCACGATCAGAAAATATAAAAATAGTATGGCTGATCGTATATGAAATACTAGGATTTCCCCATTAAGACCTGGTGACAAGCCGAATTTTTTTATTAACATGAAAAGCATGATATGGATAGATAATTATGTTGCTTTTCATCTCTTTTGAGTGATACAATTTACCTTATGTGAGAAAATCGGGAGTGAGAAATTATGAGCAAGCGTGATTACTATGAAGTCCTCGGGTTAAGTAAGAACGCGAGTAAGGATGAGATAAAAAAAGCTTATCGAAAGCTTTCAAAAACCTATCATCCGGACATTAACAAAGAAGCTGATGCTGATGCAAAATTCAAAGAAATTACGGAAGCTTATGAAACATTAAGTGATGATCAAAAGAAAGCTCATTATGATCAATTCGGTCATACTGATCCGAACCAAGGTTTTGGTGGCGGTGCTGGATTTGGTGGAGACGGCTTTGGATTTGAAGATATTTTCAGCTCAATCTTTGGTGGCGGAACTCGTAGAAGAGACCCAAATGCACCAAGACAAGGTGCGGACCTGCAATATACAATGACGTTGGATTTTGATGAGGCTGTATTCGGTAAAGAAACAACAATTGAAATTCCTAGAGAAGAAACTTGTGAAACATGTGATGGATCAGGCGCGCAAAAGGGAACAAAACCGGAAACATGTACACATTGTGGTGGTAGCGGGCAACAAAGTGTTGAACAAAATACACCATTTGGCCGTATTGTAAATCGCCGTGTTTGTCACCATTGTGAAGGTACAGGGAAAATGATCAAACATAAATGTGGAACTTGCCGTGGAACCGGTAAGGTGAAAAAACGCAAGAAAATTTCGGTGAAAATTCCTGCAGGTGTTGATGATGGTCAGCAATTACGTGTTTCTGCTCAGGGAGAACCAGGAGTAAATGGTGGACCTCCAGGTGATCTTTATGTCGTGTTCAACGTAAGAGATCATGAATTCTTTGAAAGAGATGGCGATGATATCTATTGTGAAATGCCATTAACGTTTGCGCAGGCAGCACTTGGGGATGAAATCCAAGTACCGACATTGCATGGAAAAGTAAAATTAAAAGTACCAGCAGGAACACAGACTGGTAAGAAATTCCGTTTGTCTGGGAAAGGTGTTCCGAATGTAAGAGGGTACGGTCAGGGAGATCAATACGTTATTTTACGTGTATTAACGCCGACAAACTTAACTGAAAAGCAAAAAGATCTTTTAAGAGAATTTGCTGACATAAGCGGTTCAAAGCCTGATGAACATGAAGAAAGTTTTTTTGATAAAGTAAAAAGAGCCTTTAAAGGTGATTAAATTACGAAATTTTTTAATGGTTTAGGATTGGAGTTGGTAGATATGAAGTGGTCAGAATTAAGTGTTCATACAACACAAGAAGCAGTTGAACCTATTTCAAATATCCTGCATGAGGCTGGAGCGAGTGGTGTAGTCATTGAGGACCTTGCAGATTTAATGAAAGAACGCAGTACCGTACTAGGTGAAATCTACCAACTCGATCCAACCGATTATCCCGAAGAGGGCGTTGTTGTCAAAGCCTATTTACCCGTGAATAGCTTTCTTGGGGAAACAGTTGATGCAATTAAAGCTGGTATCAACAATCTATTGTTATATGATATTGATCTGGGAAGAAATCATATTACCATAAGTGAGGTAAATGAAGAGGAATGGGCGACGGCATGGAAAAAATATTATCATCCCGTTAAGATTTCTGAAAAGTTTACCATTGTTCCAACATGGGAAATATACGAGCCGGTAAGTTCTGATGAACTGATCATTGAACTTGATCCAGGAATGGCATTCGGTACAGGAACACATCCTACAACAGTTTTATGTATTCAAGCATTAGAACGTACCGTACAAAAGGAAGATACGATCATTGATGTCGGTACAGGGTCTGGTGTGTTAAGTATTGCAGCTGGATTATTAGGTGCTAAACAAATTGAAGCCTTTGATTTAGATCAAGTAGCTGTTGAGAGCGCAAAGCTGAATGTGAAGCTAAATAAGGTTCAAAACGTTGTAAATGTTTCGCAAAAAAACTTACTAGATGGTGTTGAAGGACCAGTTGACTTAGTTGTGTCAAATATATTAGCTGAAATTATTGTTCGTTTCATAGACAAAGCTTATGACGTACTAAAGGATAACGGAACGTTCATCACGTCCGGAATTATTCAAAATAAAAAACAGGAAGTAAAAGAAGCCCTCATACATGCAGGTTTTGTCATTGAAGAAACAATGGTTATGGAAGACTGGGTAGCGTTTATAGCAAAAAAGAAGTAAAGAAAGAAGGCGTTACTTTTGCAACGGTACTTTATTAAAGAAGATAAAACTAATATTGAGACAACCATCTATGTTAATGGTGATGATGTCCATCATATTTCCCGGGTCTTGCGTATGCAAGCAGGCGATAAGATTACATGCTGTACGAAGGATGGTTTTGAAGCTCTCTGTGAAATTGTTGAAATTACCAATGACCAGGTTCAATGTTTTGTATTAGAATGGATGACAGTGAATCGTGAATTACCTGTATCTATATCCATTGCGAGCGGGTTGCCTAAAGGGGATAAGCTTGAATGGATCATTCAGAAAGGCACCGAATTAGGTGCTTCTTCATTTATCCCTTTTAATGCTGCTCGTTCCATAGTGAAGCTTGAAGCAAAGAAAATCGGGAAAAAGCTTGAGCGTTGGAATAAGATTGCAAAGGAAGCTTCTGAACAGTCATACCGCAATAAAATACCTGAGGTTTTGGAGCCTTGTGATTTTCAACATATAATAGAGTTAGCAAAAAGCTATGATGTGAAGGTCGTAGCTTATGAAGAATCGGCAAAACAAGGTGAAAAGAAAAATCTGGCTAAAGCTTTCGAAAAATTAGAAGAAGGCAGTTCACTTCTGGTTGTATTTGGACCTGAAGGCGGGCTAACAGAGAAGGAAATTGAAAGATTAGAACAAACTGGTTTTTATATCTGCAGTTTTGGACCAAGAATTTTAAGAACGGAAACAGCGCCATTATATTTATTATCTGCTGTTTCTTATTATGTCGAACTATCGAGGTGATAAATAATGCCTACAGTAGCATTTCATACATTAGGTTGCAAGGTAAATCATTATGAAACAGAAGCCATTTGGCAGCTTTTTAAAGAAGCTGGCTATGAGCGGACAGAATACGAACGAGTTGCGGATGTATATGTCATTAATACGTGTACAGTAACAAATACAGGTGATAAAAAAAGTCGACAAGTTATTCGACGTGCAATTAGAAAAAATCCTGATGGTGTTATTTGCGTAACAGGATGCTATGCCCAGACTTCACCTGCTGAAATTATGGCAATACCAGGTGTAGATATTGTTGTAGGTACTCAAGATCGTGTGAAAATGCTTGAGTATATAGAACAATTTAAAAAAGAAAGACAGCCGATTAACGGTGTTAGAAATATCATGAAGACACGTGTATATGAAGAACTCGATGTACCATCTTTTACTGATCGTACAAGAGCTTCATTAAAGATTCAGGAAGGATGTAATAATTTTTGTACTTTCTGTATTATTCCGTGGGCTCGTGGGTTAATGCGTTCACGTGATCCTAAAGAGGTTGTTGCACAAGCTCAGCAATTAGTTAACGCTGGATATAAAGAGATCGTACTAACAGGAATTCATACTGGTGGCTATGGTGAAGATTTAAAAGATTATAATCTTGCTATGCTATTAAGAGATTTAGATGAACAAGTAGAAGGATTAAAACGTATTCGTATTTCTTCTATTGAAGCGAGTCAAATTTCAGATGAAGTTATTGAGGTCCTTAAGAAATCAGACAAAGTTGTGCGTCATTTGCACATTCCAATTCAGTCTGGATCTGACACAGTATTAAAACGTATGCGCAGAAAATATACAATGGAGTTTTTTGCGGAACGTTTAGATCGCTTAAAAGAAGCATTGCCGGGCTTAGCCATAACATCTGATGTTATTGTTGGGTTTCCAGGTGAAACAGAAGAAGAATTTATGGAAACTTATAACTTCATTAAAAAATACAAGTTCTCTGAGCTCCATGTATTTCCTTATTCCAAACGTACAGGAACACCTGCTGCTCGTATGGATGATCAAATAGATGAAGAAATTAAAAATAACCGTGTTCATCGATTAATTGAACTTTCAAATCAACTTGCGAAGGAATATTCTTCTCAATTTGAAAATGAAGTGTTAGAGGTTATTCCTGAAGAAAGATATAAAGAAGAGCAAAACGAAGATTTATATGTTGGTTATACAGATAACTACTTGAAGGTTGTATTACCTGCAAATGAAGAAATGGTTGGGAAAATTGTTAAAGTGAAAATTACAAAAGCCGGGTATCCCTACAATGAGGGGCAGTTTGTAAAAGTAATGGAAGACATTCATAAACCAACTGAAGAAGTTCGATTAACATCATGATTTCAAACAGGGTCAGCATAAAAAGTGCTGGCCCTTTTGAATTATATAATGATAATGTGATAAAAAGCAGTGATGGAGTACAAATTAATTTTGTACTCGTTTTTATACAGAATAAATGTTAAGATGTAAGAGGTCGGACAACTATTAATAAGGAGACGATACATAATGTCTAAAATAGCGAATATGATTGACCATACAGCCTTGAAAGCAGATACAACCAGAGATGTTATTGAAAAGCTTTGTCAGGAAGCAACTGAGTACCAATTTGCATCCGTTTGCGTAAACCCTACATGGGTTGATACAGCTGCTCAGTTACTTAAGAATTCAGAAGTTAAGGTTTGCACAGTAATTGGATTTCCACTGGGGGCAAACACACCTGAAACAAAAGCGTTTGAAACGAAGGATGCCATTGAAAAAGGTGCAACAGAAGTGGATATGGTCATTAATATCGGAGCACTAAAAGATAAAAACGATGATCTTATTCTAAAAGACATAAAGGCAGTTGTTGACGCTGCAAATGGGAAAGCGTTAACGAAGGTTATTATCGAAACTAGTTTGCTTACTGAAGAAGAAAAAGTTAGAGCTTGTGAACTTTCTGTAAAAGCAGGAGCAGACTTTGTGAAAACTTCTACAGGCTTTTCAACAGGAGGCGCTACTGTAGAGGATATTTCGCTTATGAGAAAAACAGTAGGTCCTACAATAGGTGTAAAGGCTTCAGGGGGAGTTAGAGATACAGAAGGTGCAGAGGCACTTATAAAAGCTGGTGCAACACGAATAGGAGCAAGCTCTGGAGTAGCCATTATAAAAGGAGAAGCCTCAACATCAGATTACTAATTTAAATCTGATGACATCTGGTCAATTGGTACAATCAAACAATTTTAATCTGCATAAAATAAACTTAACATTTAAACTTATTCATAAACCAAGATCTTTTTATGATATGAGTTGACCTGTATTATTCATTATATTATAATGTCAAAGTACATGTTTATCTATAGACATGTTTTATTTACAAGATGTCGATTGGTTGTATTCGGAGGGAGGGAAAGAGAATGTCAAAAACGGTCGTTCGTAAAAACGAGTCGCTTGAAGATGCTCTTCGTCGTTTCAAACGTACTGTATCAAAAAGTGGTACAATACAAGAAGCTAGAAAGCGCGAATTCTATGAAAAGCCTAGCGTAAAGCGTAAGAAAAAGTCTGAAGCAGCTAGAAAGCGCAAATTCTAAAAGAGGGTGTACGTATGAGTCTTCTTGATCGGTTGAATCAAGACATGAAACAAGCGATGAAAAACAAAGAAAAAGACAAATTAGTTGTTATTCGTATGGTCAAGGCTGCTTTACAAAATGAAGCAATTAAACTTGGCAATAACGAATTGTCTGCGGAAGAAGAATTGACGGTTCTTTCTCGCGAGCTTAAACAACGAAAAGACTCCCTCCAGGAATTCAAAAATGCTGATCGTTTGGACTTAGTTGAAAAAACACAAGCAGAAATCGATATACTTGTCGATTATATGCCTGAGCAGCTTTCCGAGGAAGAAGTTTCTGAAATTGTAAAACAGACTATTTCAGAAGTGAATGCTACTTCTAAAGCCGATATGGGGAAAGTCATGGGAGCACTTATGCCCAAAGTAAAAGGTAAAGCAGACGGAAGTCTTGTTAATAAGCTTGTGCAACAACAGCTATCATAAATGAGTAAAAACACCTTGCCTTAGCAAGGTGTTTTTACTATCTACAAAAGTACTTTTATTTTAAGACATACTAATATAAGAAAAAGACTAATAAGAAGTGGGATAACGTATACATAAAATAAAATGAAACCTTTTGCACTTACATTCGTATTACTATTATCTGATTAAGCTTTAGATTTTCAGTGTTCAATTAGGGCTTTTTAGAGCTTGAGACAAAAAGCAATATGCGTCTGGTCCAACCATGAACGATTAAAGTGAAAGGAGGGAAATAAGTGAAAAAGCAGTTTTTTCTATTTTTGATTGCTTTTGCTTTTTTGCTAAGTTTTTATCAAGGGTATCAGGCAATAGCTAAAGCTGATTCGACTCAAAAAGTGTATGTCATTCCTGTCGAAGAAACTGTTGAAAAAGGACTTTCTCAATATATAAAAAGAAATATTAATGAAGCACAAACACAAAAAGTGGATCACATTGTCCTGGAAATTGATACTCTTGGTGGAGCAGTTGACGGAGCCATGGAAATTTCAGATACTCTTCGTTCAAGTGAAATTCCAATAACAGCTTATATAAATAGACGTGCTATATCTGCAGGAGCTTATATTGCATTAAATGCTGATCAAATTTATATGGCGCCAGGAAGTCAAATGGGGTCTGCAGCAATTATCACAGGTGATGGGAATGCAGCTGATGATAAAGCACAATCTTTGTGGCTGTCTGAAATGCGGGAATCTGCAGAACGAAATGGCCGTGATCCTAAATTTGCTTTAGCTATGGCCGATAAAGATGTAGATATTCCTAAATATGGTGCCGGCAAGGGTGATTTGTTAACACTTGAAACAAAGCAGGCATTAGAAGTTGGCTATTCAGAAGGAACTGCTGCCAGCTTAGAAGACTTGTTAACTCAACTTGACCTTGAGGGTGCAACAGTCTTAAAAGCTGAGGAAAGCCTTGCAGAGAAAATAGCCCGGTTTATTACAAACCCTGTTGTTGTTCCAATTCTTTTATCTATAGGCAGCCTAGGGTTAGTTGTGGAGCTTTATTCACCGGGATTTGGGGTTCCTGGGTTTATGGGGCTTTCTGCATTGCTTTTATTCTTTTACGGACACCTAGTAGCAGGTCTGGCAGGGATGGAAGCCATTATACTCTTTATATTAGGGGTTATTTTCTTAATAGCTGAATTATTCGTTCCTGGCGGGATATTAGGTATACTAGGATTTGCTAGCGTTATTGGAAGTTTGTATGTTGCGTCAGGGAATTTCGTTCATATGACGATATCATTATTGATTTCTTTTGCTGTAGCATCTGCAGCATCTATTCTATTAGTAAAGGTGTTTGGAAAGCGTATGAATATCTTTAAAAAGCTAATATTGCGTGACTCAACAAATACCGAAAACGGGTATGTGTCAAATGTTTCCAGACGTGAATTGGTTGGAGCAGAAGGTATTGCCTTAACAACATTAAGACCTTCTGGGACAGCGGTTATTAATGATGAACGGCTGGACGTCGTAACTGAAGGCGGGTATATTATAAAGGGTCAAAAGGTTAAAGTTATTAAAGTTGAAGGCTCACGTATTGTTGTGAGAGAGTTAAATGATTAAATATTTATGAAAATAGGAGGAATATCACAATGGATCCATCTGGTATCTTATTAATTGGACTCGTTATTTTAGGTTTAATCTTTTTGGGTGTTTTCTTTACGTTTGTGCCAATCGCACTGTGGATTTCTGCGTTAGCTGCAGGTGTAAGAGTCAGTATTTTCACTCTAATCGGGATGAGATTACGTCGAGTTATCCCAAGCAGAGTAGTTAATCCTTTAATTAAGGCACATAAGGCAGGGCTTGGCGTTACGACAAATCAACTAGAAAGCCACTATTTAGCGGGAGGAAATGTAGACCGTGTTGTAAATGCGCTAATAGCAGCAGAAAGAGCAAATATTGATTTAACATTTGAACGTGCGGCAGCAATCGATTTAGCTGGACGTGACGTGTTAGAAGCTGTACAAATGAGTGTTAACCCTAAAGTTATAGAAACTCCGTTTATTTCCGGTGTAGCAATGGATGGTATTGAAGTTAAAGCAAAAGCAAGAATTACTGTTAGAGCTAATATAGATCGTCTGGTCGGTGGAGCAGGGGAAGATACCATTATTGCTCGTGTTGGTGAAGGGATCGTTAGTACGATCGGTTCTCAAAGAGACCATAAGAAAGTTCTAGAAAACCCTGATATGATATCACAAACAGTATTAGGTAAAGGACTAGATTCAGGTACTGCCTTTGAAATTCTCTCGATTGATATTGCGGATGTTGATATCGGTAAGAATATCGGTGCTGAATTACAAACAGAGCAGGCTGAGGCAGATAAGAAAATTGCACAGGCAAAAGCTGAGGAAAGAAGAGCGATGGCTGTAGCACAGGAACAAGAAATGCTTGCTCGTGTGCAAGAGATGAAAGCAAAAGTTGTGGAAGCAGAAGCGCAGGTTCCGCTTGCTATGTCTGAGGCATTACGTTCAGGGAATATTGGTGTGATGGATTATATGAACATCAAAAATATTTCAGCTGATACTGAAATGAGAGATTCAATTGGAAAAACAAATAATGATCAAAGTGATCCTGAGCAATATTAATATTTGTAAATAATAAGGGGATGAAAGATTGGGCTTCATTCCCTTTCCTCACAAAAGGAGGGAGAAAACATGGATATTACAGATATCATTTCCAATCCAATCGTATGGGCATTTCTTGTATGGTTGTTTTCAAGACTCTTTACTAATAAAAATAATCAAGAGGAAAACAAGCCAAAAGTACCTAGTCAGCCCAAAAACCAGCAAGAACCTAGGCAAAACCCTAGACCAACTGCAAGGCCGGTACCTAAACCTGTCATGACAACTATTGAATCTAAACAAAGAAACGAAAGAAGTAAGCCGCCTCTTCAAACGGTACAAGAGGCATATGAGAAGATGAAGCAGCGTACTTCAGAAAATGAGATAGAGGTAAGGGTTGTAAAAGAACAACCTAAACCAAAGTCAGTCATGCCTCAGGAACGAACACTTTCAGTTAATCGGAATGTTCGTCAAAATCATCTTGTTATCGATCAAAATAAGGCAGCCCAAGGTGTTATTTGGAGTGAAATATTAGGTCCGCCCCGTGCAAAAAATCCACATTATACAAAAACGAGAAGACATTCGTAACTTATCAAATAATCTGTTATAAGACTTCATTTTCTCTCATACATATGAGATGAAAGGGGGTCTTTTTTTATGGCAAAAAAATGGCGCCAGCAACTTACACGATGGATCACTAACACAATCGAACTACCGCCGGATGTCATGATGGATCTTCCTAGAATTACGATGGTTGGACAGCTTCATATTTACATAGAAAATCATCGTGGACTCCTGAAATTTACTGATACTGAGCTTCGCCTATTACTCAAGCAGGGACAATTATTAATTAAAGGCGAGGCCTTTGTCATAAAGACGATCCTACCGGAAGAAATTTTATTAGAAGGAAAAATCGTTCAAGTTTTATATCTCGATGAAACATAATTTCTTTTTTGTTAAATGTACTCAGGATAAATACCAAAAAGGATCTGGGACATGATCTCTGGCGTCTGCTGTGGATCATCTGAGAGAAACACAGCAGACAAAATGAATAGAGCTTTTAAGTGTAATGTGGTTTACAAGGGGGAGAAGGATGAAAAATCAATGGACTAGTTATCTATTTGGTGTTGTAAAAGTCAATATTGAGGGAAGAGGAACAGAAAGGTTTTTAAATGACTGTATGAGGGAAAGTATCGTTATTTGGAAAGTAAAGCGCAGCAAGAATAATAGCTTAAGTTTTTTTATTCGCCTCCAAGATGTACATGCCCTTCGTTCAGTTGTCAGAAAAAATGAATGTAAATGCCGGTTTGAAAGGAGAGCAGGTTTTCCTTTCCTAATAAGGAAGTCTTGGAAAAACAGTGGATTTGTGCTTGGTTTATTGGCATTTTTAGTTGTTATATTTGTTTTATCAAACATGATTTGGGGAATTAAGGTTGAGGGTGCATCACCGGAAACAGAACATATTATAAAAAAAGAATTAGCAAGAATTGGAGTGAAAACAGGTAAGCTTCAATTTTTCGTTGAGAATCCGGATGATATACAAAAATCCTTAACAGATAATATTGAGCAAATTACATGGGTTGGAGTTGAACTGATGGGAACAACCTATCATTTAAAAGTTGTAGAAAAAAATCAACCTGAAGAAGAAGAGCTTGTAAGTCCAAGAAACATTGTCGCTGAAAAAGAAGCAGTTATTAAAAAAATGTTTGTCGAGCAGGGGCAGCCATTAACTACATTAAATGAACATGTAACAAAAGGACAAGTTTTAGTTTCTGGTCTGATCGGTAAGGAAGAGGACCAAAAGAAAGTTCCAGCAAAAGCTGAAATTTATGGTGAGACATGGTATAAAACAACAATTACAATTCCTCTAAATACGACTTTTCAAGTATTAACTGGGGATACTAAAGATAAGCATTTTCTTCAAATAGGCAATTTTAGGATTCCAATATGGGGATTTGGAAAAAACACGTATAAAACGTTTGAAGTGGAAGATGATGTTTATCACCTGAAGTTTTTGAATTTTACATTGCCGATTGCATATGCAAATGAAACCTACCTTGAAAAAGAAGAAATTACGAGGAAGTATACTGTTGAACAAGCCAAGGAGGCTGCATTAGATCGTGGGCGAAAGGATATAGAGGGAAATTTAGATGATAAAGAGAAGGTAACTGGAGAAAAAGTTTTGCACCAAACGAATGAGAATGGTAAAGTTAGGTTAACCGTATTATATCAAGCAATTGAAAATATTGTGAAAACCACACCAATTGTTCAGGGAGACTAAAGAATGCCAGAAGAATTAGTGACAATGAATCAGCAAGTAGAAAATCCAAATGAAGCGATAGCGCTTTTTGGAAACCATGACATTCATTTAAAAAGAATTGAAGAAGAACTAGACGTATCCATTGTAACAAGGGGAGAAGGTGTATATGTTTCAGGAAATGCTGAACATGTACAACTTGTAGATGAATTATTAAAATCCTTACTTCTCATCATCCGAAAAGGGATAAACATAAGTGAACGCGATGTTCTTTATGCCATTAGTATGGCAAAGGAAAAAAAGTTAGATCAGTTAGAGAATCTCTATATTCAAGAAATTGCCAAAACAGCCAAAGGTAAATCCATTCGAGTCAAAACATTGGGGCAGCGCCACTATATTTCGGCTATTCAAAATAAAGACCTTGTTTTTGGAATCGGACCTGCCGGAACTGGAAAAACTTATTTGGCTGTTGTGATGGCAGTGAATGCTTTAAAGCTGGGGTCTGTAAAACGAATTATTTTAACACGGCCTGCAGTTGAAGCAGGGGAGAGCCTTGGGTTTTTACCCGGTGATTTAAAAGAGAAAGTAGATCCCTATCTGAGACCTTTATATGATGCTTTACATGATGTGTTAGGTATGGAACATACTCAACGCTTAATAGAACGTGGTACGATTGAAATCGCCCCGTTGGCGTATATGAGAGGTAGAACCCTCGATGATGCATTTGTTATTTTGGACGAGGCCCAAAATACGACACCTGCACAAATGAAAATGTTCCTGACACGATTGGGATTTGGATCAAAAATGGTCATAACAGGTGATATTACACAGGTGGATTTGCCAAAAGGAGTAAAATCTGGGTTGTCTGTTGCGAAAGACATTCTAACCAATGTGAGTGGCTTGTCTTTTGTTCATCTTGAACAATCTGATGTTGTTAGACACCCGCTTGTTGCAAAAATTATTACGGCATATGAAAATTCCAAAGAAGGATCGTGACCCGATAAGTTTAAAACGGGTCACTTTCTTTTTCACAGATCGGTGTCAAAAATAACTAGAGAACTATGTGTATTTTAGTAGTGAGTTCAAATGAAAGTGCTTGCAAAGATAGCTTTTTTTGTCATATTTTGTCTTAATAGTTGAACATTTTTCGATAAAATTGAATAATGGAAGAAGAACGGTAAAAAAAGCCTTTCATTTGAAGGTGTTTAGAGGGTGGTGCAAAGTTGAAAAAGAAAAAACCTAACTCAAAAGAAGTGAAAAAAACGAATAGAATAGTAGAGAAATTTAAAGAATATCGATTCTTATATGTTTTTTTATATGCAGTATTAGCTGTCGTACTATTTGTTGCTTTATATAGTAATGTAAAGCCTGAGACGCTTGATATTGAGCTTTTTACTGTTTCTGATGAAACGATATATGCTCCAGCTACTGTCGAGGATAAGGTTGAAACTGAGCGGAAACGCCAAGAGGCGTATGACTCTGTAGAAGATCAATATGTTTTGAAAAAAGAAATAACTGAAAAACAAGTAGATTTAATTTCTTCGATTTTTGACACAGTTATTGAAGTGCGAAAAGAAGTGGCTGCAAATTCAGATTCTGCAAAACCAACTGTGGAGGAGCAAGTTGATAAAGTACAGGAAAAGCTAACACCTTCGATTAATAAAAAAATTCCTGGAGAAACATTTCTTCCATTACTAGAAACTACGGATGATGAAGTTGTTTTGGCAAAGGACGCTGTTGTAACAGTTGTAAACAATGTCATGAGCAAAGAAATTCCTATTGTTCAGCTGACAGAAGCAAAAAAACAGGTCGAGGAAGAACTGCAATACACGTCTATGCGAACTGAAATAATGGAATCTGCCATATTTTTAGCTCGTTTCGCCATTACACCAAACTATGTATTTGATTTAACCGCAACTGAAGAACAGCGGCAGTTAGCCATTGATGGCGTTAAAGAAGCCCAAATTAAACAGGGCCAAATTCTTGTAGAAGAAAATGAGCTGATTAATCGTGAGATATACAGAAAGTTAGGCCTTGTTGGTTTGCTAGATGATCAACAATCGATTAAACCTTTTTTAGGACTCGGGATATTTGTGCTCCTGATTATATCAGGCGTTGTGTATTTCTTTGAGAAGAAAGATAGTCCTATTTCTAAAAAGAATAATTTTTTGTTATTATATTGTTTGATATTTGCCATTACAATTCTTCTTATGAAGATCATTAGCTTGTTTCAGAAAATTGATTATACGCATATTGGCTATATTGTACCGGTTGCAATGGGAGTCATGCTGGTCAAATTATTGTTAAATGAGCGACTAGCTATATGGACAAGTATGATTTTTGCAGTTTGCGGTAGTGTTATTTTTAATGAGGGTGTAACAGGGAGTTTTAACTTTTCAGTTGGAATATACTATCTTTTTGGATGTTTGGCAGCAGTATTATTTTTAGGAGAACACAATCTTCGTTCAAAAATCCTGCAGGCAGGTTTATTTGTTGCCGGAATTAATATCCTTGCTTTAACAGCGATTATGCTAATCAGAAACGGTGGCTACTCAAATGTTGAAATAAGCTCCTATTTTATTATGGCGTGCGTATCTGGGCTTGTGTCTTCTGTATTAACAATAGGTTTCATGCCATTTTTTGAAACAGGGTTTGGTATTTTATCAACAATGAAATTAATCGAGTTATCAAATCCAAATCATCCGTTACTTAGAAAAATTCTAACGGAAACACCTGGTACATACCATCACAGTGTAATGGTCGCCAATTTGAGTGAATCAGCATGTGAAGCCATTGGGGCAAATGGATTACTTGCAAGAGTTGCCGCATACTATCATGATATAGGGAAGACAAAGCGGCCTCAGTATTTTATAGAAAATCAAATGAATATTGAGAATCCACATAACAAACTGTCAGCACAACTTAGTAAGAATATTATCATTGCACATGTAACAGATGGTGTTGATATGTTAAGAAAGCATAAAATGCCGAAAGAGTTTATCGATATTGCCGAGCAGCATCATGGCACAACACTTTTAAAATACTTTTATCATCAGGCTAAACAATCAAATGATTCTATTTATGAAGAAGAGTTTCGCTATCCAGGACCTAAGCCGCAAACAAAAGAAATTGCCATTATTTCAATCGCGGACAGTGTAGAGGCTGCAGTCCGTTCTATGGCAAACCCTTCGCCAGAGAAAATTGAAAAATTGGTCAGGTCGATTATTTCTGATCGATTACAAGATCATCAATTAGATGAATGTGATATCACATTAAAAGAATTAGATATTATTGCCAAATCATTCTGCGAATCTTTAAAAGGGATTTTCCATTCACGGATTGAGTATCCTGAATTAACTAAAAAACAGAAGGTGAAATAATGAGACTATCAATTGACAGTCATGATGAAACAAATGAATTAACAGAGGAACAAATAAAGACTGTTGAAGAGCTTCTTCAATTTGCTGCTGATGTGGAAGACGTATCTGAAGGTGCGGAGCTGTCGGTCACATTTGTAACAAATGAACGTATTCAAGAAGTGAACCGTGAATACCGGGATAAAGATCAACCAACAGATGTTATTTCTTTTGCTCTTGAAGAGATGAGCGAGGGAGAACTAGAAATAGTAGGGGTTGATCAGCCCCGTGTGCTCGGCGATATTATTATTTCAATTCCAAGAGCCAGAGAGCAGGCAGAAGATTATGGGCATTCTTTCATGAGAGAGCTGGGCTTTTTATCAGTACATGGCTTATTACATTTACTAGGGTATGATCATATGACAGATTCTGAGGAAAAAGTGATGTTTACAAAACAAAAGGAAATATTAAATAATTATGGACTCAAAAGATCCGAAGAATTCTGAATGGGTACGCTTTTATAAGAGCTTCCAATATGCCTGGAATGGAATTGTATCCACATTTAAATCAGAACGAAACTTTCAAATACATGTTGCCATATCAATTATTATGTTTATAGCCGGCATGGTATTACGTTTTTCAATAATTGAATGGATGATTGTCCTGTTTTTAATCGGTGGAATGCTGGCGCTTGAACTAATTAATACAGCGATAGAGCATGTTGTCGATATGATAACAAGTGAAAAGCATCCGTTAGCTAAAGCTGCTAAGGATGCAGCGGCAGGGGCTGTTTTGGTTTACGCGATTCTTTCATTTATAATTGGAATAATCCTTATTACAAATCACCTCTTTGCCTCATAAAACAAAAGTGTTTTCAAGATACTTGTAAGGAGTTCGAACATCATTTTTAGTCTATTTTGATTAATTTTCGAAAATTCTTACAATTAAATTACAAATGAAGAATTAGGCGTGAAATTACTGTGGAAATTAGGTAAAATAAAGAAGAGTAAAGTCATTAGCCAGGATAGAAAGGAAGAATTTTTAGTGAAAATTGAACAACTCATCGATGAAGCAAAAGCAGCAAGGGAAATGGCTTATACTCCCTACTCTAAGTTTAAAGTAGGAGCGGCTTTATTAACTCAGGATGGCAAAGTCTATAAGGGATGCAACATTGAAAATGCGGCATACAGCATGTGTAATTGTGCTGAAAGAACAGCTATTTTTAAAGCATTTTCAGAAGGAGATAAGGTTTATTCTGCATTGGCTGTTGTAGCAGACACGGTTAGACCTGTACCTCCATGTGGTGCATGCCGTCAAGTTATCTCAGAGCTTTGTCCAAAAGATATGAAAGTTATATTAACAAACCTCCATGGTGACATTACAGAACTTACAGTACAGGAATTACTACCGGGAGCTTTTTCAGCGGAGGATTTACATGAATCATAATCAACCATATAAATCAGGATTTGTTTCAATAATAGGAAGACCTAATGTTGGGAAATCAACATTCATCAATCGAGTAATCGGACAAAAAATTGCCATTATGAGCGATAAGCCGCAAACAACCCGAAACAAGATACAAGGAGTTTATACGACGAACCAATCTCAAACGATTTTCATCGACACGCCGGGCATTCATAAACCCAAACATAAACTGGGTGACTTTATGATGAAAGTAGCACAAAATACATTAAAAGAAGTTGATCTAGTATTATTTATGATCAATGCTGAAGAAGGTTACGGGCGCGGTGATGAATTTATCATTGAGAGGCTAAAACAAACCAATACACCTGTATTTTTAATTATTAATAAAATTGATCAAATACACCCGGATGAACTTTTACCTTTAATTGAAAAATATAAAAAGCTTTATCCATTTAAAGAAATTGTCCCTATTTCTGCTCTGCAAGGAAATAATATTGATACATTATTGCAGCAGATTGAAGATCTTTTACCAGAAGGGCCACAATACTATCCTGAAGACCAAGTAACAGACCATCCAGAGCGCTTTATTATTACAGAATTAATTCGTGAAAAAGTCTTACATTTAACTAGGGAAGAAATTCCACACTCTATAGCGGTAGTAATGGATACCCTTGAACGCAGGGAGAATAATGCTGCAATCTATGTAGGGGCAACCATTATTGTTGAGCGTAATTCTCAAAAAGGAATAGTCATTGGTAAGCAAGGAAGTATGCTAAAAGAAGTCGGAAAAAGAGCCCGAGTGGACATTGAAGCGCTTTTGGGATCAAAAGTATTTTTGGAGCTTTGGGTAAAAGTCCAAAAGGATTGGCGGAACAAAGCTTCACAGCTTAGAGACTATGGTTTTAGAGAAGATGAGTACTAAAAAAGAAAATATTCATCTTAACATTTAGCAAAAATTGTTTAACATGAAAAGTAGAAGAAAAGGTCAAGATAACGATAAAGAAATTGGATTGATGCTTGCTAGTCTTAACAACTGAAAGGTGGGGTTTATATGTTGGATTTTACCTGGAAAGTTTTTTCGCAAACAGGTAGCATTGATACGTATCTTCTTTTTAAGGAACTGGAAAAGGAGAATGATGAAGGACCCGATTCTCAAGAAGATGAACTAGCTGAATTAGATTTTCCAATTTCCTGATCTTGCCTGAACCTTTGAAAGGTGAGGGATATTTTGCTACAAAAGTGTGAAGGAATTGTGATCCGATCAACTGATTACGGTGAAACAAACAAAATTATTACCCTATATACAAGAGAACTAGGAAAAGTTGGGGTTATGGCAAGAGGCGCTAAGAAACCAAGCAGTCGCCTTACGTCTATCACCCAGCTTTTTACTTATGGCTCTTTTTTATTTCAAAAATCCAGTGGTTTAGGGAGTCTCCAGCAAGGGGAGACTATACAGTCTTTAAGAGGGATTAGAGAAGATATTTTTCTAACAGCATATGCCTCATATATTGCAGAACTGTTGGACAAGAGTACAGAAAATCTGGAAAGAAATCCATTTCTATTTGAGTTATTAATGCAAACTTTTATCTATTTGGATGAAGATGTAGATCCGGACATATTACTTTATATCTTTGAAATGAAAATGCTTCCTGTATTAGGTCTTCACCCTCAACTGGATTGTTGCACAAATTGCGGGCAGAAAGATGGTACTTTTCATTTTTCGATCAGAGAAGGTGGCTTCCTATGTCACAGGTGCTTTGAAGTTGACCCATATCGTTTAAAAATTACTCCTATGACAGGGAAGCTTCTTCGTCTGTTCTTTTATTTTGACTTAAATAGATTGGGTAATATTTCAGTAAAGAAAGAAACAAAAAACGAACTAAAGTTAGTTATTGATGCGTATTATCAAGAGTACTCCGGTCTAACAATTAAATCTAAAAGATTTCTTGATCAATTAGACTCATTAAAGGGAAAGCTTAAATAGGGGATATTGACATCCTTCAAAAATTCGATTAAGATGCAATTATAATTTAACATTTTGCGTAGATGGAAAGAAGTACTTGCGAAAGACTCAAATGAAAGCGACCTTAGGATGGTGAAAGCTAAGGATTGAATCGTAAGGAAAGGCATTCCGGAGCAATTTCTTCTAAAGTGGCTTATACATATAAGCAATTAGGGTGGAACCGCGGGTTAGCTCTCGTCCCTATGTCAACAATCTGACATAGGGATGAGAGCTTTTTTGTTTTGTCTTTTGTCAGAGATTATTTATCCCATTCTTAACGGGCAGTAAGACCCCCTCTTCAAGATTCGAGAGAAACATAGAAGATAAGTGGTAGATAACTGCCCGTAAAGATATTCACAGGACGTCCAAGTCAGGCTCAACCACAGGATGTGGCGCTTTGAGCGTGATATAAGTTTCTCTAACCATCAGTGAGGGATAAAGAAACCCCCACTGATGGAAGTCTCACTTTATTATTCACGGAGGTGTTTGGATATGAATATTCAAAACATGATATTAACTCTTCAAAAGCACTGGTCTGATCAAGGGTGTGTGCTTATGCAGGCGTATGATACTGAGAAAGGTGCAGGAACAATGAGTCCCTATACTTTTCTAAAAAGTATAGGACCAGAACCATGGAAGGTTGCTTATGTAGAACCATCCAGAAGACCTGCTGATGGCCGTTATGGGGAAAATCCTAACCGACTTTATCAGCATCATCAATTTCAAGTTATTATGAAGCCTTCACCAGACAATATACAAGAGTTATATTTAGATTCTTTACGTGCCTTGGGTATCAATCCTTTAGAGCATGATATACGGTTTGTTGAAGATAACTGGGAAAATCCTTCTCTAGGTTGTGCAGGCCTTGGTTGGGAAGTATGGCTTGATGGGATGGAAATTACACAATTCACTTATTTCCAACAAGTTGGCGGCTTGGAATGTAAGCCGGTATCAGCAGAAATAACATACGGTATCGAAAGACTCGCTTCATATATTCAAGATAAAGAAAATGTTTTTGATCTGGAATGGACAGATGGATATACAATACGCGATATCTTCTTAATGCCGGAATATGAACATTCAAAGTATACATTTGAAACATCTAATACTGATATGTTATTCGAATTGTTTTCGACCTATGAAAAAGAAGCAATGAGACAAATGGACGAAGGTCTCGTGCACCCTGCCTATGATTATGTATTAAAGTGCTCACATACCTTTAACCTACTTGATGCAAAGGGAGCAATTTCGGTTACAGAAAGAACAGGCTATATTGGTCGGGTTCGAAAC
>Ga0180217_1000633_pt1 | contig 51322 bp, 26 predicted proteins | sample eDN3rd37CBELigOP_FD_128521 | JGI IMG/M metagenome (GOLD analysis project Ga0180217, IMG submission 128521) | Enriched Organic Plus compost microbial communities from Emeryville, California, USA - eDNA 3rd pass 37_C BE-Lig OP (version 2) (version 2) ...
ACACACACCGGCCGCCCTCCAAAACAAAAGAGCCCCCCCCCCCCCCCCCCCCCCCCCCCCCCCCCCGCAGTATTTCAATCAATCATATCCCTTCAGCAGCTTCAATCAGAGAATTCTGTTCACTCACACTTCAATTGATGAGCAATTCTTGCCTTGCGACGTCCCTAACCCTAAGTACCTCCCTCACGCATGAAACATCCCTACACTAACATGGCCCTCTCGCTTGTCACTTCAGGACAATGGAACAATTGCATGCCGATGCGATGGAACAATTACAGTTCAGTAGAGAATCTATCGCGCCCTGCGTCGTAAACGGATGACTTCTCCTCCACGTTTTATGGGATGAATTGGGCGTGTGGGCGGGAAGGAAACCCCTGATACATGATGAGCGTCGCTTGCGAATTGCTCACCGACCTATCCGGAGCCATGGAACCTACATAAACGACATCACGATATCAAAATGGACGGATGAGACCCTCCCGCACTTAGCCTCTTCTCCGCCGAAAATCATCTTAGGGAGCTTGACCTCACACATCACGTTTGGTATGAAGTGTTTGTTTCACTTAGCCCTCGCACCATCGCAATCAATGTCCCTAGTGCTGGTGGTTCCCCCTTAGTCGCTGGGGATGTAGTATCAATGGTACATAACTTACCAGATGGTATTTGAGAGGACTGGAGGGGAGAATTCCCATGACATATCATCACACCAGCTCTCTCCCACGATTGTGTTTGTATGACCGCACTCTGAGTACTGCACACGCGCTGGAGGACCCAGTACACACGAGTCTCGCCAGTGAAAACCGCAGTGCCGAGTTCGGAATTCAGAAATTCGGGGTGGATGAGATCACGAATTTTTTCGAATTTCCCTTGTGCAGGGAAATTCAAGTTCTAGAGAAGTATATGAGTTTGTTATCCATACAGAGCCAACACGCGCTTCATGTTCTGCACATGTGTATTTCAGGTCTTCGGATTGTATACTACATCGAAATTCATCGTGCACAACGCGAAGCAGAGAGCATCCGTTGCGCGAAGCATCCAAGACCCTGTTTGTTGTGACGACTTCCTGATTAAAATGTGAGTAGGTGGCACATACCTCGGATACATTGAACGAGCCGTACCCAATAATGTCTCCTGGTCATTGGACATGCCACGATTTGTGCTGCTTGTCGTATATCGGATACCAGTTCAGGAACTTCTGATTCACGCAAACTCGCAAAATGTTGTGAGTTATCACCCATCTCGCAGCATTTTGCGCGCAATGGCCGTGCCGCGACGCATTCAGCCGTGAACCAGACATCCAAACTACAACATTTGGAGGGCTGAATCTGGGGTGTGGTGTATTCGTCACAAGCTAAAAATTGAGATAATTGTATAAATCTGGAAGCCATTGTAATCCCCTCCGGACCGGCTGCGTGGTCTTATTTCGAGGCCTGTCAAAGCGGCTCCAAACCCGCGCGCACTTGTCCCTTGATGTTCTGACATGTCTCAATGTGCTGTGAGGGGATGTTGCAAACATGAAAATGCATACTGAATGCTGCAAATTGGTAGGTATTGATATCTGATCTCATTTGCGAACCTTCTCTCGGCCCCCACCCACCTCACTCCAGATGGCGTCAAAAGTCAGAACCCTCTCGCCTAAGAGCGTTTGGGATGAGGACAGCCTTATGAGCGCGTTCCAGGAGGCCGGAGTGAAGTCGAGCCACTACCGCCCTGTGATCGCGAAGCTTTACAATGACTTCAAGGATGGTCGGGTCAACCATTTGTCTGAGTTCGAGTTGCCCGACAATTGCCCTCATGCTGTCGCGAAGATCCTCAATTCAGGCGAGTTTACTCTGTTCACGACACAGGTTGTGCGCCGCGAAGACTCCCGCGACGGCAATACGACGAAGCTTCTCGTTCAACTTCAGGACGGCCAGCAGGTGGAAGCCGTGCTGATGCGCTACAACCACCCTTCGGGCAACGGACGCAAGCGTACCACGCTCTGTGTTTCTTCTCAGGTCGGTTGTGCTATGGCCTGCAGCTTCTGCGCAACTGGCACTATGGGTCTTTTGGGCAACTTGTTCGGAGGCGAGATTCTTGAACAATTTATTTGGGCCAACCAGGTCGAGCACATTCGCAACGTCGTGTTCATGGGTATGGGTGAGCCGCTCCAGAACTACGAAGCGGTTATCTCGGCCATTCGCCACATGACAAACCCAGAACTCTTCGCACTTAAACAAGACCGCGTTACCCTAAGTACCGTTGGTATCATCCCCCGTATGTATCAAATTACGGACCAAGCACCTTTTGTGACTCTAGCACTATCGCTCCACGCTCCGACACAAGAAATGCGTGAGCGCATTGTGCCCTCAGCGAACAAGTATCCGCTGGACGAGTTGATGCAAGCAGTAGATTACTACACGACCCAGACAAAGAAGCGTATGTTGCTTGAATACGTTATGCTCGACGATGTGAACTGCAGCGACGAGGCTGCGCATGCCCTGGGCAAGCTACTTCAAGGTCGCAACGTCATGATGAACCTTATCCCATTTAACCCAGTTCTAACTAAAGCACAACACAAGGTCCCTTCACCAGAGACCGTTGACCGTTTCACCAAGATTATCACGAACGAGTATGGCATCTTCACCACGACACGACGCGAATTTGGCCAAGACATTAGCGGTGCATGTGGTCAGCTCGCAGTAAAGGTCAAGCGAGAGCGGGCTGCGGCTGAGGCTAGGGCGGCTGCTGAAGCTAAGGCGGCGGCAGAATCTGAAGCTAAGGCTTCTGCTATTGAGTCGAAGATCGTTTCGGGACAGGAGGAGGTCAAGGCGGAGGGATCTAAGTCGCCCCAAAATATCGAAGGCGGTGTCGACAGCGGCAAGGTAACAGTGGGTGGCGGAGACGATGATGAAGCTGAATCGGCGGAAACGATTGCATCGCAGGTCTTGGGCCAAGCTGCACAAGCCGGTATTGGCAGCCGTGGTTTGGATGAGTCAGTATCTACTGTTCAGCCTGACTCCTGCTGCGAGACTTCGACAGCTACTTGCACCTCCGAACAGGGTCAAAGCTCAGGAACGACGACAGCCGCTGGAGCCACGGACATCGAAGATATTCTCAACGGAGGCAAGTCCAATGCGCGTGTTCGTAATCACTATCCTGTTACAGCCGATGGTCAGAGACTCAAGTCCAGAAAGATTGTTCCTCAAGAGGAGAAGCCATGGGTCGAATATGTCCCCACATCACCCCGTGAAATCAAGGAACGCGAACAGCTTATTGAGACCATGAAGATGTTGCGCGTCACAAACCGTGAGATGCGTCCTCGTCCGCCTGCTGAGTTGAAGTATCCCACACCACTCCAGCGTCCTGGTATGAAGCCAAGGAAGGCAGGCGAATCAGGCTCGACGACACCAACTAGCACTCATCAGAACACCCCTACACAGTCTGCTAGTGCACCAGTTTCATCCTCAGCATCCTTTGCGGTTCAAGCTAGCAAGCCAGCGGCAGGTGTCTCATCAGCTACACACCCACAGCAGTCGCTGGTTGATGAGGAGGATCGCAATACGAAGGCAGCGATTTTGGCGCTGTTCTTCGCAATCATCTGTGCAATTTTGTTATACAAGCGAAACTTTTAAGCCCTGCATGTTGCTGCTGAATGTTTCCTGCTTCATAAATTGATTTGGTCACAAAGTTTTACTCAAATGTGTTAACTCTCATACTCTGGCTGTATAGCCTCGTGTCGTGTTCACTGCCAAATGCTCAGCACAGATCTCGACTGGCCAGGACCGCGTAGGATTCATAGGGACCGTCATTCGATACAGGAAACTTCGCTCTTTAACAAGGTTAACGAGTGTATTCGACCTACTGTCAGTTAATTTACACTATGCACACCACAATCCCGATAATTTTAGTCGTATGCATCACTTAAAGGCTCTGAGCAAGGAGGGCCTTGTACTCTTCGCTGGAAACAGCCTTCTCGGAGGTGATCTTCTCCTCCAAAGGAAGAAGACCAGAGATGATCTCGGTGCCGGTGGGGAGGATCAGTGCGGTGAACTTGAACTGTGCAACGATCTCACCACTGCGCTCGCACATGACGGGGTACTGCTGAATGTGGTTCGAGCGAACGCAACCAGCAAGACCGAAACGAGCGTTGGGGTTCTTGAGCTGAGCAACCGAGAAGGGGAAGACAGGGCAGTGAGCGTCAACCTCGTTGATAACATCACGAGCGCTCTGGACACGAACAGGAGTGTCATTGGTGGGGTCACGCTTGTAAACGTTAGCGCGGTTGTCACTGACACGGGACTTGCCCTCACCGCTGGAGACGACAATGTCGATGTGGTAAGCCTGGTTTGCCTCGAAAGCGAGCTTGGGAGCGGGGTGAGTGGGGTCGTGGTAGTTGGCGATGATCTGAGGACCGTCGATGGAGTACTGCTCGACGTTGTGAGACAAGACACCCTGGACAGGCTTGACACCGAAGTCGTTGCAGATTGCAGCAATTGCGTTGGTGATCTGGCTGTTGGTGTTGCCGGGCTTAAGGAGGCGAGCAGCGACCTGAGCAGCGTTGTAAGCAGCCAAGATGGGATCAGCAGCCTTGTTTTTGAGGTTGCCAACGACAATGGTGTGAGCAACGCAAACGGGGAGACCCTCGAGCTCAACACCGAGGTCGACCTTGACAACGTCACGGAGCTGGATAGCGACATCGCCATCGTCGCCAGGGAGAGGAGCATTCATGCCGACAATGTTGTTGACCGAAACGCAGGTGGGGAAAGCAATACCCTTCGTCTCCATAGTGTTTTCCGGGTCGACCTCCTGGCAAGCCTGGATGATGAAGTCATTGCCAGCCTTGCACAACTCAGAGACCTTGACGCCGACCTTGACCTGCTCCAAAACGTGCTTGAGAGCGCGGTTAGCGATGTCAGCAGCCTTCTTGTAAAGAGCGACGGTCTCCTCAGCAGGGAGCTCCTTGCGCTCGGGCATCTGGATGCGTCAGAAGGAATATATCATCGTCATACGTCACATGTCATGTGGGTTTGCCGTGCACGCAATCAAGTGTGGAAGGGGGGTGAAAAGGCGTTTTCGTTGTGCCGTGAGCGAGATGTCCATTGCGTAGCAGGTTCTGTAGGTACACTGCATAGAATGGTGTCGGCGCTAGCATAAGCCACCGCGGCAACCGCGGCAACCCACACCGAGCGTCCCGGATTCGTCGCCAAAGTGTGGGTTCTGACTGCGACGTTGCGAGTGTTGCGCAAGATCAGGGTGAAACTCCCTTGCGAAACGACTGAAATGACGGAGATAGACACACACAGGAGGTCCAGAATCTATGCGTGATGATGCGCGTGCAAAGGAAGTATCAAATGCAACGTACCTTCTCCTCGGTCGACATAGTGGTGTGGAATTACAGTGCAATATTCTTGATGAAAATTTAGCTCAATTTTCCTCTTTTGGAGCTGTCTTGAGAGATGGATGCGGACGGGTGGATAGAGTTAGGCTCGTCTCAGAGATGTCGAACCGAAATCAATTTCGAACACACTGCATGCATACACTGCAATTTCAGCCGAGAGACGAAGCTCTTGTCACAAGTGAAGCACCTGCGCGACGTCGACTGTCTGTGGCTATTTACACTTGGATTTATATTATACAACAAGGACGGGAAACTGAGTAACCTCGTTGGTTTCGTTCATCATTGGTGTTCCAGGACAGGAATATATCATACAGGTTGACTGAGGGTTTTTGCTATGATGGGTGTCCGTGCGCTCTGCTCGATGTCCATGCGCTGTTCTGTGAGTCTGGTGTTTTTCGGCGGGGTGCAAGACACGCAGAGACCCGCTCGAACGCTCGAAAGCGCTGGTGCCCAGTGCTCACTCACCGTCAGTCAGAGAACGTAACCGGGTGGATACTCTCATTCAGCTTGGGGAGCAGAATTTCCAGGTCGTGAAAAGGCGTTATGGGCGCGAGTGCCTGGCCCAATAAACCACATCAGATGATAACTCACGTCTTGTCAACCCTGACTAACCCGCTATTTAGACCCTGCGAAAGATGCCACTCGTAGCTTTCGCACAAGAAATCGTCCAAGATATCGCACCCATTGCCCAACTCGGTGCCGAGGGTACGTTTGTGATACAGCAACGCAGTTCACACCGATGATTCGCCTCTGACACGATTGATCCGTACGAACTATACACTCACACACGTTTACACCTCTCGGCACATACGCCATCCCCCATCTACAGTCTTTCAAGAGTTCGTAAACCTCGCGCTCAATTCGATCCATGGCGAAAAGGTTGCACCGAAGGTCTACCAGAAGGCAGGCAGTACACTCAATATCGAACCTGAGAGCTTACAGAAGGCGGTTGTAGCTCTCGCTGCGAGTCTGCTCGAAGCAGCTAAGAAGAACGCCAATGAAAAGGAGTTCGTAGCATCGAGTTACGACCTCACCCTCTCTTCAGAGAACCAAGCCATTTTGATCAAGGTAGGTGGCGTTGTCCAGTGAGGTTGAAGACTTATGGTAAATGTCATCCCATGGTGTATGTCTCCGCATCGTTATAATTTCTTCATCGAGTATACTCACTGTGTCCGTATGCGTACTCTCTGCCCTGCCCTATTTAGACCTACACCGACAATGTCAAGCAGTTGCGCAATGCCCTCAATCTCGCCTCGCTGCAGCTACCCACATACTCGCGATTGGACTGGCGACTGGACTGCGAGATCGCCACTCGAGCCCTCCGCAACATTGCAGAACCCTCGTACACGATGGAACTCGAACTCAAGCATGTCCCTGTCGGCAGCGAAGGCCAGAGTAGCACTGCGAGCGTCGCGACCCAGGGCCAGTCACAGACACAGACACAAACCAAGACACACCATCTCCAGATGGACTACCTCACACTACAACATCTCGTTGATGAGCTCACAAAAGCCACGCAAGAGAGCCGCACGGTACATGCACGTCGTATTCTGCGTTATGTGAAGTAAACCTGGCGAGAAACAGGATCGAGGTTTGCCGTCGGTTGGAAATGTGAATGCCTGTGAATAGTAATCCCACCGAAGCTTGCATGTTGAATAAATTGTTCCACTGGACGCCGGGCGTCCATCTCATCGAACGCCGACTTGGACTACCCACTTGCATCAGGAGTGAAGTTTGAGAGTGGTCACACCTTGCGAGGACAGTGATGGGTCTGGGATGTGCTGACAGGCTATGAGGATGCGGGGCATGGGTGCACCGGACCCTTATGACTGCTTGAAACGAGCGATCGATCTTGTTCATGATGAGTGCAATTGCACCCAACCAGCAGCAAATGCTGCTCCGAGTTGAACTCCATCCACCCCCATTCGTCTGCTCGGCAACCAGTGGAAGTTGTGCTTCCACTTTTCCGCCAGTCGAATATCTCGGGCTGTGCCCAGTGGATACCACATTGAGTCACGTAGCGTGATCAAGGCAACGAACTCGTATCATTTGCGCCACCACTCTGCGTCTCTGCGTCTGAAACCTATTGTGTAAACCACAGAGAAGTTCCCTCCCTCCTGCCACACAAACATCAAGTGGACTGGAGCGAGCGCGCTTGACCCATCAAGCAGTCTATACAGCGCATCAGTGGCGACGTGTCCATCTGCGACCCCTGCTGGTGCATTCTATCGCTTTGTATTAGTCCATTCCAACTGTCGTTGGCAGTCATTCTTGTTAAAGTGAGTTGGCTCTCCAAACTTAGTCGCGTCCGTTTTGGAACTCTATCGAAGTTCTCGCAAGACCTCTCTTGCCGCCCGCCGTTTGCCTCAGTACATTCCATTTGCAGACGACGCTGCGTTCGAGCCCGAGTGAGAGCCATGTCTAGTCCAGACCAGTCCTCAGAGGCTTCACCGGCAAGCGCCTTGAAGCAGCCGCTGTTCCAGTTCGGAGTTATAGCGGACGTTCAGTATGCCGACAAGCCTGACGGGATGAACTACAGCAAGACACGCGTTCGGAGATACCGACAATCCCTCCATATCCTGGATGAAGCCATCAAGACTTGGGAGAGCGAGGTACCGAATATGGCCTTTGTGCTACAGCTGGGAGATGTGATTGATGCTTCCAACAGGCTACTAACCCCGCCACATGAGATCGACAGGGAATTCGGGGCCGAGAACCAGAGTTACTCAAGTCTGGCTCGCGTCCTATCCAGATTTGCAAGAATCAAGACGCCTCTGATCCTGAACGTTGTGGGTAATCACGAGCTCTACAACTTTACTCCACAGCGATTGCGTGAGCTTCATGCCACGAATCCATTCCAGGGTTACCACTATCTGCAGTCGATAAACTACTTCAAGACATCAAGCAGAACTGAAAATACTACGCCCGCCGAAGATCGCGATTCAAACGCAACAAGTAATAGTATTCAAAGCCTGCTTCCCCGTGCCTCCCCTGATGTGTCGTTGCTCCACGAAGGAGGTGCTGCGCATGAGCAAAAGCAGACTGCCGATCAGGAAGACAAGCAATCCCAACCTACATCATCGTCCTGGAGCTTAAGGATCCGTTCCGTTGACAGTTGGTATATCTTGAACGATTGGCCGATTTTCGATCTCATCAAAACAGGCGTGCGGAATATTCCAAGTCTTGATCCCCAATATCCCCAGTATCCCGGACTTCCCGTCCTGGATCCTGTCACTGGAGAGGTGACTCGACGAGGTATGCCAGTGCCCGAGTTGCCGTGTGACTATTTTTCCTTCTCCCCAGCTCCAAATTGGCGCGTCATCATGCTGAATAGTTATGAGATCACCTCCATTGTGGGCCAAATTTCGTCAAATCTCCCGAATCATGCCGATTTATCACATGTCGCAGAGTTCGTGAGTCAGTCACAAAAGATAAGCAAAGAAATTGCGGATGCCATTCTACATGAGAACAATCCCAACATTCGAAATGGCCATCATGACTGGACCGTCTCACTGACCAATGAGCAGAAGAAGTACCTGCCGTATAATGGTGCCCTCGGTGCATCTCAGAGGGCTTGGCTTGCGGATCAACTCGAATCAGCCCAAAAACGTGGAGAGCGTGTGTTGATTGCGTCGCATGTTCCTGTTTTCAGTCGCTACCTTGAGTACGAGACATTACTCTGGGATTGTGAGGAGGTTTTGAAGCTTCTGCAGCAGTACGCCGGAACCGTTGTGGCTTATTTTGCTGGCCACGACCATGACGGAGCGTATGAAGTGGATCCGTCCGGCATTTATCACATCACTCCGCCCGCGCCAATTGAGTGTGACGTCGGAGAAGTGGCCTATAGCTATGTCACAGTAATGGAGGACGCACTTGAGATCGTCGGATTCGGAAAATGTCCTTCGATGCGGCTACCCATCCCGTCCGCGCCTCCTTCCGCCACATCTAACTCATCGCAATCCTCGCAATTGGAGACGAGCGGGACTACCTCTGCACCTCTAATTAAGAAGTCCCGACCAGAAAGCCGCTATCGCGCCACATATCCTGTGGTTGCGCCTCAGCTACACCAGTACTTGAGCGTTCAGTGTGAGTGTCCCGCGGAGCACCAAGATGAGTAATATGCAAACTTCATTCCTCATTAGTCCCTTATAGCCCGTTATTTGTAGTTATTACCGTCCTGTACATAGATAAACTAGTATCTCTTCGTTCTCAATGTTGTTAAAATACATCGGGTCTAACGACAGCCTTGGAGTTTTATTATTGTACACTGGTGAGATTTCTTAATATAACATGTACTATTGAACCCGAAAAGTCTGATCTCCGGTGGGTCAATGCTCATACGGGATATGGTTCCTGCGAGCAATAATGGTCCGCTCGTTTCGATTCGCCAGGAGCCAAATGATGGAAATGTCGCTGAAGTACGTCTGGAAGATCTCACGCGTGACTGCGGTGAAAGAAGGCGTTTCAGATCCAGAGCCAGATACATCAGCCGTAGGAGTGATGTGCTCGGTATTACTCGTCTGGGAATCTTGGCCACGCAGCGTGAGATCCAGAAACCGAATCACTTCGGAATCTGATAACGTGGGCAAGTGCACCGCGCCAGAGCTCGTTTTTGTCTGAAGCCAGCGGCGATTTTGAATATTTTTAGCGGTAATGACAAGAATCGAGTCAGTCTTCAAAAGTTGATGCTTAAGAAACACATCGAATGCCATTTGCACCGCTGTTTGGAATTCAGCATTCATATCGCAGACGACGATGTCGAACGGTCCTCGCGCCTTGAGAACCTCAATTGCAGAGGGCTCTTGGACTTTGGTCTGAACGTGCACGACATGTTTGTGCACAACATGGAGGGGGCCAGGGTCTACCGCAGTCACATAACAGCCGCGCTGCGCAAGCGACAGCGTCCAGCCGCCAGGAGCTGCGCCAACATCACACGCTCTGGGTCGAGTCCCAACGTCGAACTGGTTTTGTCTCCACCATCCCCAACGAGATAGCTTAGTTTCCATGCGCTCTGTGCTCGCAGACACCGCACTGTGTGCGAACTCTTCATCATGGGCATCGAGGTAGTGGAATACCTCTTCCATTTTGAAGTGTGCGCGAGAGACTCGAGAGGAAGCAGCATCTGACCCTTCGAGCCAGGCGACTTCATCGTCGCTGTGAAGTTCTTCGGAGTCCTTTTGTTTGGATTCACTCGAAATGACCTTCACTTTCACTACAGGGCAAATCGTTGATGGACCATTCACCCATGAGTTGGGCTCACCTCGGGCCAGGCCGTAGTAAAAGTATTTCGGGGCGGGTACTCCTCCATTGTTAGAGGTTGGTGAGTGATGAATCATCTTCCTTTGTTCTGTCCGGATTTCCGCCAGCCTGAAGCTTGAAGCCTCACCGAGTTGCAGTGGAGGCAACGACCAATCGTCTGCCCAAGCGTCTTCGTATATTGATAAACTGTGATTGAACTCCTTGGGTGAGAGCTCAAGCGCGCCAGGGGGAATCAAGAGTGACTTGCCCTCGGGGGTGACATACTTTTGATACAAGTTTGGGACGACGAGGTGCTCAAGGTCTCCTTGCGCGAGCCATTCGCGGTCCATACGGTTAAAGATGCCCGTCACTACGTCGTCGCGATACTTTTTGCTAGCTGGGGTAGAGACACGCACACGTCTCCCCTGCGCGAACTGCCAGAACTGCTCATCTAGAGTAGCAATGTCCAAACCACTCACTCCGTCTTCAGCTTTCAGTCTCGCACAGTAGGCACCAATCTGCGATATGTACCTTGCTCCAATCGGGTCCGCCGTGATGATCTCGCAGACGGCGGTCATTGCCGCCAGCGTAACCTCTGTATGGCCAAGCATTGCTTCTGAGGCGCCGTATTCAACTTGACAGCACGTGTCCAACTTTCGTTTCTCGTCATCAAGGAGAGGACGCAGGCCTAATCGGACAAAATCCGGCCTCGAGGATGGATAGAACTGGAGCCGGTACAACCAAACTCCACGTGTTCCGTCTCGACTCTTTTGCTCTCGCTCAGCAACTTCCTGAAGATACGCCTGGAGCTCTTGAAGTGTGAGAAGCCGCGCAGTGTAGGCGGGATCATTCTGCTGTTTGGCCTCTTGTGCATCTGTCAGGGGGCCCACGACGCACATATACTTTTGGTGGTGGTAGTGATCCTGAAGATAAACCTCCAGTCTGTCCGAATGAACCGATGAGGTCCCATAGAGCAGGAAACTTGGGTATATGGGTTCAGGTCTGACGGTGCGTGGGTGGTCTACCGACATGCTCTTGTCGGTTTCGATCGATGTCATGCTTTGCGAGGTCTCCTCCCTGTCTGCGAGACGTGAGTCGTGCTGCGGTTTTCTCCACGTCCGAGGTCCGAAGGGGGATGCAACTGGCTTCAGGTGTATCGGCACAGTGTCTGGGTCTTCAACAGAGCTAGATCGCAAAACACGGCCAGAATAGGCTTCTAAAGTGATGCGTGGCGCGGATGAGCGACTGCACTTCCCCGCAGTGGAGTTTCGGCCAGTGCGGAAAAGTTGTTTCAATCCGAGCTCCTGACTGAGTGAGAGCTGGGCTGTGGGGTGGCCTCGGGCGGCATCACGGATACCGGCGGACTAGCCAAGCTGCTCAGCGCTTGAGTAGCATGTGTTGTGTATTTCTGCGCTTTTTTTTTCTCCCGCGGAGAGCCGAGAGCCAAGAGCGGAGGGCGGAGGGCGGAGAGCATGCACCGTCTGCGTTCCCCCTCTCTGTCGAACTCTAGTCCATCCACCAGGCTGAGGCAAATTTTGAAATAAAAAACTTCCAATGATGTGATTCGATCCTGCGTAATTTACAGTACTTGGCGGTTGGGACGAGTCGAATTAAGAGCTGGCATCGATGTGGGGCGTACTGAAAAGACCTTGCAATTTTGTTCGACCCGAGGCGTGCACCAGGAGGTGAAGCAGACCCATTAGATGCTTTCTCCTGGGCACACTAGTGATCCTCAGCTGGTGAACAGACTTTGCTCGTGTGCTGTGAGCCACACACCTGTGTGCCCGGACCTGCGCTTTGTGTGTTTACTTATGCATGCCACCCTCTCTCTTCCTCTTCCTTGTCCACGCTCACCCTCGCCACGTTGCCTCCTTTCTCACCCTCGACCGCGGAATTCTGCATTGGGGAAAAAAACCTCCTCTCTTGACTGCAGCAGTCAGCCAGACGTTTACAGGCTCACCCGTCCCCCCATGTCGAGTGAAACTGCCTGCTCGTCGTCTCTCGCTGTTGCCCCATCATCCATGACTGACTCTACTACTGCAGCCGTGGAATCAATTGCATCTCTCTCCCTTGCCGTCGAGCAACTACAGCATGCTCCTGTGGTCAAGGGCGCAGAGCTTGCTCCTGCATCTGCAGCGGGTAGCGTAGCCGCTGCAGGAACCCAAGGGCCTGTGACGGTTACCCGCTCGAATGCCTTCTCCGAGTTCGTCTCTTACTTGGGTCAGGCTAAGCTCACGTCTTCCGCCCTAACTTACTTTATTGACATTGGCAGAGTTCGAACCACATATCCCATTCCACCTGCGCCAGCAAAGTCGAAGGCTAATCAGGGCCCAGATGCACAAGCGTCCATCTTGCCCGATCTTTCGCTTCCAAAGCACGCACATTCGGGCCTCGCTGCGACACTTGCAGCGATCACCCAGGCCGCTGCTCGTGATGTACTCAGGGAAAGGAGTGAAGGAAGCAGCACGACGACAACGGCTACTACAAAGGCTGCGGACACGAGCGGAACTGCATCCACATCTTCGGCTGCACCGTCAACCGGATCAGGCCAAGAAAGCAAGCAGAAAGAAAATAGTACTAACGCACCACAGAGCAGGGGTGCGTCTGTGCTGGCTTCTACGTCAGCAGTAACAGCCGAGGCATCCCTTGCGTCGGTCACATCGGTTACCTGCGCGGTACCTGCACTGCCCTGGGATGTGGCACAAAATGGTGACATCTTGAAGACCCCCAGCTCAACTGCAACCACTTCTCATTCCTTCCCTAGTTTGCAGCTCTTGTCCACGTCCAGATCCTATAGCAATGGCGCTGAGTATGATATTCCGATTGTCTATGCCATGTTGCCATCGCTTCAAACAAGGATCACCGCGGAAGCCTTGCCTATTACGGTTAATGGAAACAATTCTCGCCAATTCCCGAGCTTGTTGGGAGATGGCATCGAGACTCAAGACTTGTCACTTGCGGTCACAAATTACACCACCGTGATGGAGACGTATTCAAAGCTCTACTTTGCGAGACTGGCACGTCTCTACTCAACACTGCTGGCCATCCCCTGGCCATCTTCTTCATCCACAACCGCGGCCAACGCAGTGTCGGGTGAAACAGCCAATCCTAAGAGCAGCTTCGACGTTGTCAAACTGATCAATATGTTGCACAAGCTCGTGGCACACCATCTCGAGCATACCCCTGCAGTCAGTTTGGCCAAAGATATGTTTCCGTCGCGTGCGGATGTAGAGGCGGTCGTTAACGCAGCCAAGACTCCGGCTGTGCAGGAGTCAGCCCAGTCGCTTGGAGACTGCCAAACAGCCAGCATCTTCTTGGCATTGCTGGTTGCTCTTGAAGATTACATGACAGACAATCCATTGGACCTTCACCGACCTCACGACTTCATCTCGAACCCGGGCCTAGAGGTAAGACTAGAGGCGACACAGACGGAGCCTAGCCTTCTCATCGCCTACCTTGTACAAACGCTGTTATACGCTGATCGCGCCCACATGCCATCGGCACAACGGCCTCCTATGGCTACAGGCTTCTCACGCTGCTCACATCTTGATCGTCTTTGGTGGAAACGCCAGCTTTGGCTCGGCCTGCTGCACATCGCGGCTGCACCTCTTCCAGGCGAAGGGCCAGTGGTGAAATCCAAGCCCCTTGCTGAGGCTCTGCCACAAATCATTGCTATGACCATTCTAGCACAGTATTATGCTTGCACATCGGGTCACGCGGTCTCATTTGGCGTTCCAATGTCTGTTCACAATCGACCGGACTACGACGACGATGCACCGAACGTAGATGATCCATTCTCGGAGAAGAATATCGAAGCAGCGAAACCGACGCTCTACGAACTCTCAACAACCGCTGCCGAGGCAGGAGCTGTGGTCGACCTTGTTCAGTTCATGATGCATCCGTTCGCCCTTCCGATCTACGAAGATGCCGCGAGAGGTGTTCTAGGCGCTCCTCACAGTAGCCTCGGCTTCGAACCCATCAGGCAGCCCACCCAGGAATCATTCTTGTGCCGAGACACGCTTGATGGACTCGCTCTTTGGGTTGAGGACACTGCAGGTATCGTAGACATTCTCGAATCGGACGAAGAGGCCCCTTCAGAAGCTTCTTCGGGGAACCCCGAGCTGCAAGAGCATCTGAACATCCCTCAATCCCCGGTATTAGAATATCACATGCCAATCGGAGCTACGTCTCCTGGCGGCTCGAAGCGCAAGAAACCAGAAAGCGCACCAAAAGATCCACATCGCCCACAGTCTTTGACTGTTGCTATGCTCGCTGCGTCATACCACAATGCATCGGCCAGAGCGCTCCTGACCTCGGGTCAGAATCCTTCCATTTGGATCACTCAGCGTGGCATTGCTCGGGCAAAGTACTTCTACAGCTCCATGAATGCGCTTGTGATGGGCACTAACATACCTTCCAGTTCGGCTGGAATGGCAGTGGCAAGTGTTGAGACGAAAGCGAATGAGGTGCCCATATTCAGGGCACTTCGTGCGTTCGCACAGGTTGGAATTGCCAACGTGGCCTCGGAGGATTCTCGCCACCTCGCCACAGATCCACCCGCAAACTCGATGGCGGCCATGGCGTGCACGCCGGCAGAAATTGCACAAATTCTAGAGGCTAGCGCAAGGATGAGTGGCGACGCGGCGGCGTCACAATCAAACCTCTCGACCTGGCTGCGTGCAAAAACACGCTTTGAGACGGTGGTTAAGTCGCTTCGGGAACTCGTTCTCGAGTATCCTGAGCCTGAAGCACAAAATGCGTTAACGCAGAACAAGCAAAGTGACCCAGATGCATCACCACTTGATCGAGCAGCTAACCTCGTTCAAACGGGAGCGCTGGGATGCGCATATCACTTGCTCGGTCTCTGGAATCGCCGCAGAGGCATGTACTCATTGTTTAAGATCCCGCGCTCAACTTCGCGTGCGCTGAAGCGTTTCCACGATTCGGCCCTGCTAGGCTGTGTTGATGGCATTGTATCGCTTGCGGAGACTTATGCGTTTGCGTCGCCACCAGATCCCGAGCTGCCTGAGTCCGAACGTAACAGGGCGCAAGAAGAGGCTGCCGAGAGTGGTGCCGCATGGTACATTATCGCGACAGAGCGCTACAACGACCCAGAGGCCTGGCTTGCGCTTTCAGCGCTTGCCAACTCCGGCCATGGTCTACGTCGGATGGCAAAGTCTGTCCTAGCCCACTGCAACTCGTACACACCGGCGATTTCGACAATGCTGGAAGAGGCCTTCAACTCTCCCAATGCGGGAACCTATAATGCGGTCCTTGAAACACCGCTTGTAACCGCATGGGCTGCACGCTTTGCTGATTCCTGCGCTCTGCGTGCTGCGCTTTTGGGTCACCCAATTGCACAGTACAACTATGCAGTTGTGCTGACGAACGGCATGTACAACTTTGCACTTGCTGCCGGGTCGGGCGCACCTCGTGCACCTGTGCAAGCCAACCCCTCATCCATCTCCGCAAACAATGGTTCATCTTCCGACGCTGAGGCATCTCGTAAGCCTGGTTTAGTCATCCCCGCACAGTCTCTGAAGGATGAAAGAGCATCTGCTCTGTGGTACGCACGCTCAGCAATCCAGGGTGCATATGTACCAGCGATGGTAGCACTTGCGGTTGCTTTGGAAGATGGTCGTGCGATTCTGGGTGATGATGCAGCGGCCGCACGTTGGTACCGAGCGGGTGCCTTGTGCGGACGCGCTGAGGCTCAGTATAACCTAGGTCTCAGCTACTTGCACAAACGTGGCATCTCGTCGCCCTACACAAGTACTCAATTGGCCGAGGCAATTGATCTCGCAGGGGGAATTTCCAAAACACCCGAGCCTCGTGTTGACAACGTTGCGATGGCCAAGTATTGGTTTAAGCGTGCCGCCGTGCAAGGGCTCGAGAAGGCGATCACCAAACTTGCACAGCTTCGAGCAAATGAGGCTGTATATCGTGCTTCGCGTTAATAGTTCACTACCGACCAGGCAGCATGGTTAGACTCTAGCGCCAATACGATTTGTTTAATCAATATCTCGCTTACGAAGCAGTTTCTTCGTAACATGAAGAACATTGCCACTCTTTAATCGGCTTTCGCATGTCCTGAGCGAGGACATCTATTGCGACGTCTTCTGTGCACAGTTTGGTGCGGCTCTCGACGCTCTGAATCGACGTAGACCAGGTACAAATTGATGCCGAAGAGTATGTGCCGATTCTTCGCTCAACCTTTGATATGTATTGCGTCACCTATGCAGTGCATTCACTTCCCTTGTTTCTGCATAGCTTCTCCTCAAATCAAGCACAATAGTGTTCCTTATATCTACTCACAACATTCCGTCTGCAATACGCCTCGCCCTGGGACGATGCTACGGTCGCGCTTCAAACCCATGCAACTTTCCTAAGTAGCAAGCCCTGAGGCAGTTTTGCAGGATGTGAAGACTTGTAGTTGTATATTGTTCAACTGTATCTTTGCTCATACACATTTCCATTTTCATCGTTGTTGCGTCGTTGCGGTACCTTGATTATGACGTAATGAGCCAGGCACAGGTTTATTCTACATTTAGACGTGGGCTGACGACCCCCAATTACGTCTTCTTGGTAGAAGGCTTGCCTGATGCTTTAGTGAGCTTGATAGACTTCTTGGGCTTGCTATGTACCAGCGACTTGGTCAGGGTTTGCTTTCGTTTGGCCGGTTTGATCTCTTCTTCCTCCTCTTCTTCTGAATCACCGTCATATTCACCAGCTGCATCGAAGAGTTCCTCCTCCTCTCCATCATTTTCATCTTCAGGACTTGTGTTGCTCAAAGTCGCTCGAGCACGGCTCTTTGACCCCAAATCCTGCTCATATTCATATTCGTACTCGCCGTCTTCTAGTTCTTCGGCATCATCCGCATCATTATCATCATCATCCATGTGCTTTCTGGCAGCTTTTCCTCCAGTGGCCTTCTTCTCATGCTTTCGTGTGAGCTTTTCGAACTCATCCCAAACGCGATCATCAGAAATCTGGTTATCGGCCTCAACTTCGACCTCCGACCCGCTGTCTGAATCGGAATTGGAGCCAGTATCGCGTTGAGTAGTTCCACCATTCGAGCGTGCCTTGACTGCTGATTTGCTTGCCTCGCTCTCTGATGCTGCAGCTACTGCACCTTCAGCCTCCATTTGTGCCTTGAGCGCAGCGTTACGCCTTGCAGCTTTCCGTGCAGCCTTCTCGGCTCGTCGTTGTTTCTTGCGGATTTCCTCCTGCTCGGCTTCCCACTCTCCCCAGGTTTTGGGAGCATGCCGAATACCCTGTGCCTTTTCGATGGCCTTTTGGGTCATACGGGCCTTCTTGCGGTTGTACTCAACACGCGAGAACAAGCATGCGGTCAGCTTCTGAGTCAAATAGACTTGCTTCAAAAGCTCACGTGACTCAGTCTGGTAAACCCTGAGGTGCCTATCAAGACCAGCAACGGCCATAAAGGGCAACGTAGGATGCGGCGCGATGGAGCGCACACTGCCGACACCACCCCGATATACACCTGTAAGCTTACCCAAACCGATTCCTCCTGGACCTGGGTAGCGCATATCAAGCCGTTGGACACGACCACCGGCATCTCCGGTGATTAGCGTATAGCCATCGCTGAGGTAGGCGAGCGAATGAATAGGGTCGACCGAGGTCTCGATCGACCACACAGGTCGCTGGCCTGCTTTGGTATCATACAGTCTCAACTGCTTATACTCATTCGTGGAGAGGAACCGTGTGTTGGGAGTGAAGTCGCCTCCATCTGCCGTGGGTGGCACGAAAGCGTAGGCAAGATCATAGTATCGTGGGATGACCTTGTACTCATCCCAATTAGCATTCTTCGATTTGAAGATCTGCTGCTGAGTCTCAACATCCCATAGGGCGCACAGTCGAGTGCCACCAGCAACGAAGACGGATTGATCTGGTGACAAGACGAGTCGTTCTAAATTGTCGCCGATGTCGAACTTAATCTCGGCCTGCTCTTCGTCCCAGTCAATGATCTTCACATTGCCCATACTATTCGCAACAAGAAACCGACGCTCTGACGCATCGACATTCTTGGGATTCAGAATGTCCATGCCAATAATCTTTTGATCATAGCGTTTGAGACTGAAGGGCGTCGCTGTGTAGACGTTCGTCAACGAGCGCGCATCCCAAACCTCAATGCCACCACGGCCCAATGCAAGGGCGATGTGGCTCTCAGGATCAAGGTCGTTGCCGGCCCAGCGCATGGCCTGGACGCCTCCGCGTTCCTGGCTCTGAACGCCAAATTTCCGAACCGTTCCGTCGGACTTGAGGCTCACGAGCTTGACGAGTCCCGTGTCGTCACCAGTCACCACGTACATTGTAAGTCTGACTGCACTTGTTACTGGTCAGCTAATCCTTAGAGTAGGTTAGAGCGCGAGCGTTGTCACTGGATTGGGACTGAAGGGGAGCGAGTTTCGCGGTAGAAATTAGGTTTAGTTGCGGTCGCAGACAGAATTGAATACGTTGCAACTAATCTAGATTCGATTTACTTCCGATTCGTGTGCTAGATAACAACGTGGCACACGACTCTAGCCAGTTAATCGATGTGCAGATTTCTGTTCACCGCACGCATTTTCCTTCTCCGCAGGTGGACCGGGCTTTCCGCCCGCCCGCGGGTGGATGGGGTCATCTCGTGGCCGCTGGGGAGCCCGTTGCTTTTTGAGTTCAAATGCAGAGTGTTTGCAAGCACCAAATCCAGGGATATCTAGAGTGGAGACGAGAGAGAACCACGTGGTCAGATGTAGCATTGGGCTGGGTCGTAGTACCCGTGTGGTATTTTTTCCCAGGCGGTGGTAAGGGCTCGTATAAGGTGAGAAACAGCTCGCGTTGTCGTTTCTCCCAAGTTAGTCGTTGGAGGTGTGGGATGAGGACTGCTGCAACATGGGTGAGTATGTGTGTGAGTGTATTCCTACACGTATCTTCAGTGAATCTGAGCCACCAAAATTGAAACCCTGACTCGCCTGTTCTTGCCTCGGAATACCAGGCTGACCGGAACTTCTACGGCTCACACGTGCTCACGGCCATACTTTCCCGAATCTTGGTACATCATCTAGCTTTATCCTAGCTTCTGGGTGATCAACAACGTGTTGTCCACCCATATCACCCCTCTGATTACCCGAGTGCAGGCGCTAAGCCCGTTCGTGCGTGAGTCCGTGACGGAAACGACTATCGAGAATCCACTCCAAAATGAGGCTACGAAACTTGACATATGGCGCTATTGCTGTGTGCGTTCTTGCACTCACACTGGTACCTCAGGCTCTTGCACAGCGCAAAGTGATCCACAAGATCTATCACAACTCAGACACATGCAACGCAAATCAGGGCGCGGTAGACTTCATTGAGTACGTCGAAGGCAACACATGCAACAAACGATTCGACAAGCCATACCAGACTCCAATCTACTACAAGTTTGTCTGCCCGGGTACAACGACCGCGTCTCTTACCTTCTTTTCCGACAGTGCGTGCACCAAGGTGACGGCAGTAGACGAAGTGTTCCAGAACGAATGCACGAAGGTGAGTGGCTCACCTCAAATGTCGTACATGTGGGTCTGCGAGGATGGCCAAGCCAACCTCACTTCCGCAGCTTCGGGCCGCTCGACCTTGTCTAGTATGCTTGCCATCGTCACGCCCATTCTTTGCTTGCTCTTGGCACTGCCAGCGTACATGTTCTAAATGAAGGAGGAATGAAGCGCACATAGGACGACAGCTGACAGCTTGAGACATGGCATGGCTAGCATCGCTTTGGAGACAGCAAATTCGACCTATACGTCTTGCATCGCCTCCTCCTATTTCCTCTCCTCCTGTGTATTCTTTCCAAATGTATATTGCATCCTCCCCATCTGATCGTGGTAAGGCAGGGTTCTTCAGTCAAGTGAACAACACTCATTCCTCATGTTACAATGCGGTCACTGCGACTCTACATGAGAGTCTCGATTGTATTTGATATTGGGGTGGGATGTCGAAGCAAACTCCCCACACTTAGTATCGGCCTCCGAGACCTACTGAGAACATTACAAAGAAGATCGATTTGAGGTTCTCAAATAGAACCTGGAATGGTGGCGACAACAGCATGCGCATCAACAGACTGTTCCGGCCTGAAACCATAAACGATCGCATCAATAAGACAAATACAGTCGTCCAAAAAATAGTATACCGATGTCGCCATACATACTGCCCTGGCCTCGTCAAGTAAAGTCGGGATAATGTCAGCCGAGCGAATCTGAAGCAAACTGAGATCAGCCGTCGAAGTGGAGTTACAGCTTTTGTAATCAGCGTTACATCCCCTTTCATAGGGGAGGATTCACTGCTTGCCGTACTGCCACTGCTGGTACTGGTTGCGTCGGCTCCTGAGATCTCCACGTACGGCCATGGTTCGGCCAGCCATCTTGGTAGAGGGGGCTGTTGACGAACATGCGCTGGCTGAGCACCTGACTGTGGCGGAGGTCTTGCATTGGGCACCGCAGCATTTAAGGTTTCAGGAGTAGCCGAGGAAGAGGAGGAGGAGGTTCCTGCTGATGTTGGTATGCTGCTAGTATAACTGGAACCGGAACCCTCCTGATTGGGATGAGCGACTTGCGCATTGTTTGCTGTCGAAACTAGCGCCTGACTACCTTGTGACAAGGCTTGAATGGCGGCGTTAGCGCGATCCTTGGAGCCGTATATCTTATCTGGTGTGAGAGTCATCAGATCAAGGAGAATCATATTCTTCTTTGCAACGGAAAGCTTCTTGTTAGCCTTGATGAATTCTGTCGCTGCTTCTAACTGCAGTTGAGGGACCAATCCTCGGTAGATTAGGAGCTCAACGATGTCTTCGTACTCCTCAGCAGTCATCCGGTACTGCATCTTTTTGAGCATGAGGGCACACGTCTTGCTGACATGTTCGTAGTTTCCATTTGAGGAGTGGACCAAACACCAGAGCGCGAACAATTCGTAGGGCATTTTGGAGAGACATGAGTAATACTTCATCACGTAATCGTCCACGTCATACCACCGACCCTGCTCCACAAGCGCCTGGACGCAGAGGATCAGACACGCCTGCAGTAAGCAGCCCGGCTGCGGCGGCCGCTCGTCAATGTCGAGTCGCTTAGGTCCCGTGCTGAGGAGCAAGTACTCCTGAAGGATGCTGTCGGCCTGTTTGAAAGCGGCGGCGAAGTGTCCGAGGAGAAAAGCCTGCTCGGCGGCATTCAGCCGCGTGTGCATGCGATTTTCCCACTCGTTGTCTTTAGTTCGGTACATCGCCATGGCTCACAGCTCGTCGAGTATGCCGCCTACGTCAACCAACGCTTAAGGCAAGAAGCTCGTGGGGGATTTGGGCCGAAGCAATGGTCTCGTCGGGATGTAAATCACGAGAGCAGTTTCAGTACCGCTCTTCCTTCACTATGGGGTCGAATGTAGCTGATCGAAATGCGGGGATGCGCAGATACACCTAGTCTGCCATTCTGGCATGACTTGGAAAACAAACGGGTGGAGATCCGGGTGGATGGAGTTATTCTTCGCTCCGATGATTGCTGGGGATTAGGAGGTGGGTTACGGCGCGGATGTGAATACGAGACAGGATAGGTGTTGGTGACACATAGTTGTACTGATAAATGCCCTCAAAGATCCTCAGTAGTGCCTGGAACGTGGAGTGATTGCCCGCTGGCACACTGCTTAGGGGCAGGCATTGTGCCCTTTAGTGGCCTCCCGCATATGTTGCGCATGGGCTTCTAATAACAGAACACGTAGCAAGTGCTGGAAAGAATAGCTGCACGCTTGCTATTGGCGTTGAGATGCAAGCTGGCGGCAGGGCGCAGCATAGAAGCAGTTCGGGGGGAGGGGTGTGTTTAGCCGGATGAGGTTATAAAAATGCCGGAAAATGCAGAACAGAAAATGCTGGAAAATCGGGAACCTGCCACGGTTAAACTGTGACAGGGTGATCCTGGTCAGGGGGTGAGGAAAAGGAGAAAAGCAAGGAAAAATCACGCATTCGTGAGAATACGAAAACACTCGAAAATGAAGATCTTGATTGATATTACCAAGTACGTACACATGTCAACCGATTGCAATGCTCGTGATGGATCGATTGACTTTATTATCGCTTCGCGCGTGGTCCGATCATGCCACCTTTGACCGGCTCACACTGGAGCACTTTGAAGGGAGGAAATCTCACGGCGTGGGGCTGGACCTGACATGTGTGCCGTGGCGCGATCTGGCCATGCGGCGGTACTCGGTCCAAAATTCCGACGTAGCCCGTGGTGTGATCGTTTGGAAAGACCCACTTTTTCGTGGATCTGCATTATGCGCTTATGGTGTTAAAGCGAACGTTCTGGGCGCACTGCGTGGTTTCATTTTCACTCCAATGCTGCGTGAGCGGAACAGTGGACTCACAGATACTACTCTACCCTGATTCCGTACTTGTTCGACACATCTAGCAACTCCGAAGTCATCTCTGATGCTTACGACCTCAAGGATGTCGTCGATGGTGTCAAGTCCTACCAGACCCAGATGATCACCATCGGTGGCGAGGCTGACATCGGCATTGCTAACAATGCTGAGGAGGGTGAGGATGCTGGCCCAGCTGATGAGGAGAAGGTCCAGGTTGTTGACATCGTCCACAAGTTCAAGCTTGAGCGTGTCACCTTCCAGAGCAAGAAGGAGGACAAGAAGGACAAGAAGGACAAGAAGGACAAGAAGGACAAGGAGAAGGACGACCGTGGCCTTAGTGAGTTCAAGCGCCAGCTCCAAAACTACCTCAAGTCCATCAACCAGGCCTACAAGGATCAGCTCAAGGAGATCCTCCACGGCAAGAACTTCGAGTACGATTCTGACTCCTCTGTCGCTGAGGAGGAGAAGGAGGAGGCTCTTGCTAAGCTCAACACCGACCCCAAGCTCAAGTACAAGAAGACCAAGTACGAGGCCGTCTTGGCTCGCCAGGAGGCTTACAAGGCTCGCGCTAAGGCTATCCTTGAGTGGGCTACCACCTACATTGCTGAGCACTTCGATGAGTTCGAGTTCTACACCTCTGAGAACGGTGTCGCTGGTGAGAACATCATCATCCCTGCTCAGTACAAGGAGGGCTCCAGCACTCCCATCCTCTACTTCTTCATGGATGGTATTGAGGCTCGTGCTGTGTAAATTCCCGCAACTTTCTTGATCTCCACAAAACGATTAGGACGGTTCGTTCTTCATTTTTCTCAACTCCAAAGAAGACGGCATTATGATCATCATCATCACCACCTGCGCTTGTTGTATGTACATAGCCACACCCATCAGGTGTTCGAGAAGAAGAAGAGGAAGAAACAGTTTAGCTAGGGGTTTGCTTTGGCCATCACAGACTGCCAGGATTGTTTTGTCCTTCCCGTTGATATCGTCATTATCTTCATGGTAATACATATCGCAATTGTTACCTAATGTGTTCCTCTGACAGACAGCGGTTCTAAGTTTTGGTGGTGTGTGTATATGTATGAGTACATGTGTGTTTATGTGTGCTATGTGAGTCATTCCTAAGTGTACATCGTTCTCGACCTACCTACGGCTGCTGCGGGGTGATCTCGATCGCGATCGCGATCGCGATCTCGACCTAGATCGTGATCTTGATCTAGAATCACCGCGATATCGATCACGGTGCCTGTCTCGACTTCGAGATCTTCGGTTGCGAGAGCTTCGTGACGAAGGAGATCTGGATCTCGACCTCGAACCAGAGCGATCACGATAAGTGCGTGATGACCTACTTGTCGACGAACTACTGCTCCTGTAGTCATCCTTGCCCTCAGTCTTTACACTGGAGTCAGCCTTTGCAGAGGAAACAAAACTCCCCAGTCCATAGGGGTCCTCCTTCACAGCCTTTTCGAACTGCACAGGACCCCCCGCTCGTGGTGCAGCATTCTCTGTGCCAGCAAATCCTCGATCTGGACGCAAGCGTGCGGCATCTTTGAGTAGCTTCTCCAAGTTTTCATCTTCGTGCACAGCACTGCTAAGTGTATCTTGGCCTTGAGTTGGTCGATATAGCGAGGATGTTGCTGTAAACAATGGCTTGTCATAAAATTCAATGTCGTCCTCCGATCGTCCCAACGTTCGAACTCCAGTATCACGTGCAAAGAGGTTTTCGTCAAACACACTGGTTTGTTTCGCTGAAACGGCCTGTCCTTGACCTTGTCCTAATGCGAGCTTTTCTCCAAAGTCACGCTCTTCACCGACCCGTCCACGCAAACGTCGGACTTCACGCTCGATTTCATAGCGACGCTCCTTTCGAATGCGCTCGCGTTCTGCCTCACTGAGACCACTATCTCGTCCGCTCTCCTCTTCTTCATCATCTACCGTCGCACTTGCGCCGGCTTGAACCTTCGTTGCGAGCTCCTTCAAGCGCCGTTCCTCGGCAAGACGTTCCTTCTCCTGAATTTTGGCGAGTAACTGGGCGCGCTGAGCGACGTGGGCTCGAGCACTACGCTCGGCAATGAAAAGGGCTTCGGTTACTGTGGCAAACTTGTCACTAATCTGGTTATCCTGCTGCATACGCCCGTCCAAAGCCACACGCTTGTCGAGTGGAATGATATGTCCGCGAGGGTTAACCCAGTTCGAGAGGGCAGGCGGAATGTCCCACATGGCTCTTTCTTCTTCACTAAGCTTGCGCGGTGGCGTGTGCATGACCGCAGGGGGAGGTGACGGCGGTCGGCGAGCATTTTCAACGACCTTGAATCGCGAAGGCTCCATGGGATCCTTCGCAACCTCGCGAATCTTGATCACACGTTGCATGGGCGCGTCCGGGTTGGCCTGCTGGGTTGGGGTGTACATCACGTAGACAGGTTCCTTGGGGTCCTGCTTAGCGATGTGGGTCGGCTGTGCCTTTGCAATCGCTTTATCAATCGCAAGCGCCAGCGCCGCGGCCGTGCGTGCCGCATTCTTCTGAATCTCCTCTCGCGAGGGCTTCTTAAGTGCTTCATCGTCGAACTCCGCGCCCGCCGCGGAGATGCTCGACGTGAGCTTCAATTTTTCGATGGCATTGTAGGTCAGCATAGGCAAAGATCGAGTTTCTAGCCTACGATACTAGCCTGATGCGCAGTATTCCCACCCCGAAAAGAGACGTCCTGCGGTTTTCATTTTCGAGTTTGTTGGCCGCGCGAGGGTGGATCAGGGTAATTTCGGTCGGTCGGTTAATCAGCAAGAGTGAAGGACCAGTAATATTTAGCCACCCCTTTTCTAGGAGGTTTCCATTTCCGCGTTCTTGTTTGCTTTGCGTTATGGTCCGCTTGAAGGGCTGCTTGGCTGTGCCAGCCTGGGTAGTTTGGTTTATCAAGAACTAAACTGGTGTTCTAGATGTATGGTAGTGTTAATTCGTGCCGGATGACCCTACAATACGAGAAAATTTAACCAAGAAACGTGGATTCTGGATATTTCCGAGCGTCTGCCCACGTTTCAGGTCATGCTACTCGCTACAAGGATGGTGTTCAAGATGTATATAATTTGGAACAATCTTGCCGCGTCATTGTAAACGTTGTATCTCATGTGGAGGCCTCTCTCTCCCACACTTACCCTCCCCAGACGAGAGTTTCGTTCACCCTCTCCAATGTCTACTGAACAGAAGACGGGCTATGTCGGCTGCCTCACCGAGGAGCAAGAGGCTGCACTCCAGGCCTACAAGGCGAAGGTCGAGGAGAAGAATGTACGTCTAGTCTAAGTGTATGGGGACTGATGTGGACTCGATACTCCAACAGAAAATGACAGCAAGGTCGAATACTGACTTGTGAGTCGTTGTTGCTTGACGCTGTTGCGACTGGTGGCTATTTTGCATGCCGAGGTTTTGGCTTAGTGCCACTTGACTGAATCCTAAGCAAACCTCTCGACTAAGACCATCGTTTCTCTGTGTCTTTCTGCCCTTTATCTAGCTCCCTTACGACATCTACGAGGCTCTGCGATTCTTGCGTGCGCGCAAGTTCGATGTTGATGCTGCGGTCGCACAATACGTCGATTACCGTGACTGGTACGTCAAGAATGACATTGCCAACATCAGTAAGCGCCCACCTCCTCGTGCGGACATCATTTCCAAGCTTGTGCCCAGTGCATACTATGGTTTTGATCGCACGGGCCACCCTGTTCACTACGAGCGTACTGGCTCGATTGACTGTGAGTTGTTCATGAACCAATTCACTGATAATGAGATCTACGTCGCCCACGTTTGGGGCCAGGAGAAGCAGATCACTCGTTGCCTTGAAAGCTGTGAGCGATTGGGTCTGCCTCCCGGCTCGATCGACTCCTGGACCACTGTCATCGACGCGGCAGGCCTCTCGCTTCGCCATCGTGCTATGCTCAAGTTCTCGAAGCTCGTCACGGAGGCGGATCAAAAGTACTACCCCGAGCGCATGCACAAGACCATCATTGTGAATCCCTCTGGTCTCTTTAGCTTCTTCTGGAAGCTCGTCAGGGGCTGGCTTGACCCTGTCACTCGTGAGAAGATCATTGTATGCACCGACGGCAACCCTGAACTCTTCGAGATCATTGATCCTTCTCAGGTCCCCAAGCGCTACGGTGGTACCGCTGATGTGCCAGGTCTTGAAGATCCTCCGCTTGACGAGCTGTACGAAACGCTTTGCAAGGATACTCGTCCAGCAGAGGACTGGAAGCATGAGAAGATCGCAGCTGGTACGACGTTCATCCGAACGGTTCGCATGAATCTCCACGACACCTACAACTGGATCTTCCGAGCCGACGACTCCATTGGGTTCGAGTCATATTTCCGCCCTGACCCTGTGGATGGTAAGCAAGAGCATGACCGTTGCGTCACTGCCTTCAATACGGCTCCCGCGAACAAGATTCCCAATCAGGGTATCTTCTATGCTGACACACATCCAGGTGAACTTTTCTTAGTTTGGAAGAACGAGAACTGGTTCTCCAGCATCAATTTGAGTTACATCATTGAGAGCATTGATGTCCCTGAGTCGGCTGAGACACACGAGTCAAAAGAAGTGACGCCCGAGGCCCCCGCTGCTACTACTTCTGCATCCCCTGCAGATGCAACTTCGCCAACTTCTCCTGCTGTTCCTGAAGCTGCAGCTGGTGAGACACCTGCTGCAGAGGCTACAGCATCGGCTTCAAGCGAGTAATCCCTCTTGCGCACAGGCATGATGCCGATCACAGTTCTTATGTACACCTAGCGAAATCACAGCATGATCTAGTCTGCTTCTGAGTACTCCTTCCTGTGACTTCTTGCACCGAAGCAAGCATCGTCGACTCCCTTCACTATGACCACCTCGCCCACAACTCCCCCGTTCTCAACTTTCCACTGAGGACCTTCATTTTCCGACATTCCGGACCCAGCGTCCCACCCACCACCCTACACCATCTTTGGCGAGAGGCTCACATTCCTTGCCCAATCATGCAAATGTCTGATCCGTCTGGCCGCGACTTACTTTGGACCATGTTGATCGATTGATTTCTTTAATCAAGCACTTGTGCAGGAGGTCCGATTGTAGTACCGCTCTGCAACAGTTGACGTGGAGTTGTGGCGATTCCTGCCTTGAAGGCTTTCCACAGTAGAAGTTATCTAAGTGAATCACCACGAAGCTGCTGTCACAATCATTATTACTATCACAATAATCATTGCATTTGCTCGTGTTCGCGCTTTTTCTGTTGCAACCGCTGGGAAATTTTTATGGCCATGAGCTTCATTAACAGCCATACAATACACGTTAACTCAGCCTCAATCTCGACCCTCGGGCATCACATCCCAAACTCCGCAAACAGGCAATTCGAGAGATCCGCTATGTGTGCAGGGCTAATGCTTCTCGTACTGCATGTAGTTCATACAGTACGGACTGGCAAGACGCTGTTCGTGGCCCACTACTCCATTAGTCCCGTTATTCGATGAGTCAAGCTATCTCCTTCCCGAGCAGGACAGCCGCGAATTTGAAACTTCCAAGCCTCAAAAAAACCTAGAGTCTCTGCGAAGAGGAGGCAGTTCGCTTGTTTTTTCTATAGCTTGAAACTGGAGTACGCAGGTGATATAGCGACTGTACAATAGCACCCTATCATTGCGTACGTAGACTACCTACGTCTTCTCGCAATATATTCGCATGTACGCCGCGCTATCTTTGTACTCGAAGCACTTGTTGAAAAGGTGCTCTACGGAGTTTCGACTCCTGCCGCAATACCTACCTAGGAACGCCGGTCATGTGGGCACCGCGGTACTTGGCACGGCTCTGACACGTGGGCAGCCCCAAATGCGACTTGATTCAGTCCAAGCGATTGTCAGATGTTTCGCCTCATCGTCCAGCCAGCGGCCCTTAAAGTTACCCACGAGCAACCCGGCCCGGAAAAAGGCAGGTGCCGGGGAAACGCATGCAAGCAAATCAGCCGTGACGGCCGCCGCAGCAAAAACCACACAACTTCCAAGCTCATCGAGCTCGGCCGCAAGTCGACGAGCGGCTCTTGCACCCCCTGGCCCGAAATGGGGTATCCAGCTGGTATTGGAGTTCCTCAAAACACAGAAAATTATGAAGTGCGTCGTGTTTGACGTGAGCCACATCTCACTGTCGAATGATTATACTATAGTCCTGTCCGTCCCTTCAACTCGCAGTATGCAGTCTCTCTCTACGAAGCTGATTAAGCTGGCGCGCGACAACAATGCCCGGAATCAACACGTGATGAGCATTTCCGAGGATCCTGACGGTCTTTGGAATATTGTTGATTTATGTTCGATTTGGGTCCATGTCATGGTAGACTCAGCACGTTCTATGCCTGCATGTCAACGCGTGGAGCGAATGCTGCTGCGGGATGCTCGTTTAATCCCTGTCAAGAACTGGCACACACTCACTGATGCCTGGGAAGACCTCGAGCGACGTCTCGAAGACAATCCTCCACCCAAGTACCCGGGCTCCAACCCTCCGCCTGGATGGGGTATTGTAGGCCATGGGCCCCCAGTTTCAGGTCTTCGTGCAAGCCTTGCAGAGGATACAGATGATGAGTTGGAGCTATTCGGTGAATCAACAACAATTGGAGCCTCGGGCTCGACCACGCTCGGAGGAGGGACGTTACCATCGTCGGCCTCATCAGCTCAGACTCGAAACGATGTTGCGAAGTTCGGTGGGCGGCTTCTGCACGGCGTTTCAGCTGGCGGATCTAGCCAGCCGCTTAAGGTTGATATTGTTGGTGCGAATGGACAGCTGCGATCAACCACTGGAGTACTAGCCAAGGCTGGAACCATGGCTGTCATTCAAGATGTTGACGAGGATGGCATCGTGGAGGATGATGACGATGAGGATGTGTATGACGATGATTATGACGACGGTTTTGCAGTCGATGAATTTGGTAATGAGGACGACGATGACGAGCTGGAGGGTTTGACTGACATCACTGAAGTAGCCCAGCCCCGCGTTCGGGACTCGATGCCGAATGTGATCGTGCTTGATGAAGAGGATGACGAATTGTTGCTAAATGAAGAGGAAAATTTCCCAGCATACTCTTCGAAAACAACCGCAACCACCATAACTGCCGCCACAACCACCATGAGCACCTCCACAGTACCTTCGTCGGTGTCAAGGCGAACACGATGAAGGCGGAGAGAGAGAGAGAGAGAGAGAGAGAGAGAGAGAGAGAGAGAGAGAGAGAGAGAGAGAGAGAGAAGCCTTAGAGAGACTAATCTAGATATATCATGGCGTAGGTGTGCCATGTCTGTGTATAGTAGAACTTATAAAATCATCAAGGTTACATAGAACACGACAAACGCTTGAAAACGAGAGATTACATAGCGAAATACTGAGTGTGATAGCGGGCAATTCCTTGGTGTTAGGTGTATAGTTACCACGTTGGTTTCTTTTATGCTTAAGATAGATACAGTGCTCAATAATGGATTACTTAAAGCCATACGCTGCCACTCTTTCTGGGTTAATATAGGGCTTCTTCGGCGCTCCTGAGGAATCGGTTTGAGACGATCCTTGCTGTGCAGGTGGAGGTGGAGGCGGTGGTGGTGGGGGCACAACTCCTGCGGTAGGGGGACCCGACGTTGAAGTCCCACTGGCACCAGACGCCGGTGCGGTTGCTTGCGTCCCCGGAGGGTAATAAGGGTAACCCGCCTGGGGATACATTCCATACATGCCATACTGATAGGGTGGGTAGTTGTAAGGTGGTGGGTAGCCAGAGGCTCCAGCTGGTGCAGTACCACTTGGCTTGGCACCGCCGCTTCCTCCACTGCTCTGTGCTGATGCCTGACTGTACGTCGCGGGAGCACTATACTGTCCATAGGATCCATACCCGCCCTGCGTTGATGGTTGAGCTTGTGCTGATGGAGGCATGGCTGGGCTTGAAATAACGCCAGGCATCGAAGGTCGTGCTGAAGCAGCGCCTGAAGAGCCTGATGCCGATGCAGAGGACGATGCGTGAGATGTTCCAGCGGCACCAGACATTGGCGGCGGTGGCGGTGGTGGCGGTGGCGGAGGAGGAGGGTGGAGAAGCATTGACGGCGGTGGTGGTGGAGGTGGTGGAGGAGGTTGCCTGAAGTTTCTGTTGTCACCATACTGTTGTCGGTGCTGTTGCTGTTGGTGCTGCTGACGGTTACGATGGTCGTTACGGTTGCTGGCTTCAACTGCTGCTAGCGCCTCCATGGGTGTGACTTCTGAGCCTCCTGACAAACCCGTCGTTAACTTATAATGTGTTGTACCAGGTGCACGAGTAACAGGGATGGGCTGCTTGCGACCGCCTCGTTGACGCTGTTGCTGGACTCGATTGTTGAGCGTAGCAAACTGGATCGTCTTGTCCTTTTTCGAGCTCAGTGGTGCAAAAACCTTGAGCTCATCGTCAAGTAACACATTGTCCTCGAGGAATTGCTGGTAGTATGCGATGACCGCCATCTGGTGCTGGCGACCATAGTTGTGCTGCTTGCGGCCAAACTGCGAGGCCTGCGTTAGAAACGCGTTGCAGTAGTCACACCTGTACTTGGGCATGGGTCGATTCGACGGGACTGGCGAGTAGTACGACTGCTACTACGACTACTACGACGACGCTTCCTGGTCGATGTGTCGTTCGAGCCTCGCTCTCGGGTGTGAAGAAGCCACCGTCTGGCCTAGATGGGGATGTAGATTGACGCGCAGCAACACAATTAGATGCATGTTCGAGGCTACGGTAAGGATCCATGTCCCGGATGCGATGCCAGGAAGAGCTATCCCCTTCGCCACACCCAACCTCAGATCACTACGGCATGGAAAAGCAGACAGAGCACACGACATACACCTCCCTTTTCAGAGTTGCGCGATGAGGTGTACATCTGGTGGGGGTAGAGACACAACCACGCATTTATCTCGGCTTCATCGCACACGCTCCCGTGCGTTTGCTATCTACAACTAAAGTGCTCGCAGGCTAGGTTAGAACTAATCCCATCCACCATATATTGGCCTCCAACGAGATTTCCAGTTGATTGACAACATTTCTTTGGGTGCGGATACCCAGTAATTCCTATGGATGAGTTGATATTCATGGAGGTCACATCGCTAGTCGCTGTAAATCTAGTTGTTCTGCCGCATTTGATCCAGGATCCACCACACCTCGCTTGATATTCCTTCGGGTTCTCATTGCTCTGAGTCAGCCTCAACTAGTTTAACCTGCAAGCCGGACAGGACCCGGCTCGCAGGGTGACTGGAGATGCCCTCACCCTCAGACAACGTTGACCGACTGCAGATTTGATCAACAGGCAATCTACTGTTGCACACGCCGCGTTCTCAACGTTTCTACAAGGTCTCCAGGGTGCGCATGTCTCTGCACTTCAAGTGTGGTTACATCTGGGTTCAGGGCCATTTGCGAGGGGATTATGGACCATCTCGCACGAGTGATCCACTGAACTACCACAGAGGTGGAAAACGGCCAACTTCTGCCAGATATGGCGCGATTCACGTTCATATCACATGCACTTGATTGATATATACAAGCATTCTCCCCCACCCACGAATCTAGTTCAAATTCCTCTGGATCTCACGAACCATCCGATATCTCTTACCCTGGCGTATCCAGGATGTTTCGTGGCCAACGTGAGTTCAGTCGACGCCAAGACCCAGTGGTCAAGGTGACGACCAAGTCACGTGCTCAACTCCTCGAGGAAGCTCGACGAGAGCGGGAAAACCGGCAGGTCAACAAGCGACTCGAATCCGCCGCCATTGTGATCCAGGCTGCGTATCGATCGCATCGTGCGCGAACGCTGGCTCGCAAGCAGATCCGCGCCGAGTTCGACGCCGAGTTCGCCGTACATGCAAAGTGTGTGACACAAGAGGCCCAGGCCTTTTCGAAACTGGATTTTAGTGCCATCCCAATGAGTCAGGGATCGGGGTCGCCATCAAATGAGGAAATTAGCGCGTATCTCTTTGCCAATGTATTTAGGAAGTTCAGCCGAGCGACCTCAGGCGAACGACTGCTGAGTCTTCTCCGAAAATTTCTCTTTTCCATGGATCCTCGTAGGAGTCACGACCTAGATGTGTTTCGAGCACTATGCAAGCTGGTGTTGATTGACTTTAAGACCGCCACCACCTCTGCGAAGGGTGCCCGATCAAGCATACTTCAGACCCGCTTCCTTGGAAGTCTGATGGGTATTGCCTCGCTGTGTCAAGGACCTGAACTAAAGCAGTGCGATGAGCAGGGCAAGCCGAGTGTCATGGATCTTGTGAGTTCGGTGATGCTTACCTCGGCCCTTCAGTGGTCAGCCTTCGTACTCTTGAGAGTCGTGCTCAAGCTTTGCTTCATGCTCGCTGCAGCCGGACATTTACCTCTCGAGTCAGATGATGTTAGTGTATATGCCCATCTCGCACAAGAGATTTTGGGACAGAGCCGGTTAAAGGTCGCAGAAATGGCTCGCACACCTCTTCCTGACGAAAGCATGACGTCAAGATCAAACCCAAATGCGATGATTCCTTTTGTTGAGCAGTCGACCAACGATGACGAGACCAAAACTGCTGCAGGTGGCACACGGCTTTATGCATGCCCCTCCGCATATCAGGGCTTTCACATGCTGTTGGCATCACATGTGCTGCGCACACATCCAGGTGACATGACAAACGATCCCTTGCTAGGTGTGAGATTCAACAGGTCTACAGCCTCACTCGACTTGGCTCATGTGAGTATGATTCATGTGCTACAATCACCATTTCAAAGACCAATAGCAGTTTTGGCAGTCTTGGCGAGAAATCCACTCGCGGCACCGTTTACTCTTCCTGGTTTAACGGCGACTGCAGCTGCTGGAGCGAGCGGCTCAACTAGTACAAACTCTGGATCTGCCGAGACTCAACGACTACCTTTGATCGATTGTTCCACATCGCTTTATCCATCGCCTCGGCAACCGCTGAATTCGCCAAAGCCCCAAGGCCCCCTAGGTTCCCCGACAGCCATATCTGGATCGTCCACCGCTTTCGGTACATCACATGTGACCTCAGTTAGTTCGTCAACAGCTGCATCACAGAGCAAACGAAAGTCAACGAAGACTCAAACCGAGCTTGCACTTGGCCTTGATTTATCCTGTCCGTCACTACATCGTCGTTCACTAGCCCATGTGGATCCCTGCACTTTTGGAGGAGTGGCATATCTCTTGAGACAAACCATCTTGTGTCACTTACGACTCAGGTTTCGGCGGCTTGGGGTGTCGGAGGATCCCAAGCCGGAGCTCGCACGATACTTTCCATTTCCGTTTGAGCCTGAGCTCAATGCACCAACGTTAACGACCCCATCGCTCTGGACCCAGTCAATTTCAAGTAATCAAAAGGTTAGCCCTAGATCAGCACTCGCGCTAACTGCGTCAATCTGGGAATCAGTGAATGCTCCAAGTGAAATATGGAGCAAGTTTCAAGCAGCACAGTCAGGCACACACGAGGCCTCGGTCTTGGAGCGGAAGATAGGACAGCTCTTGGCAATTCATCAGTATTTGATTGACCAGGTATTTATCGTTCAAGTTCTGACAGTACCATTTTTACTCCCGCGACTATTACTCTTCACGGCATCTATGCTCTTTTCCGCTTCGCAGCATCGTCCAGAATTTGCCTTTTCAACGCAATTGCAGAAGCGTCTTCTCTCACGTCTTGCCGCTGTAAGCGAAGGTGAACTTGTGCCTAGAAGCTCCACGTTGGCGGAGTCCACTTCCAGCGTTGATGGTTTACTGACCTTCCTACGAGCTCAACAATCCGCATCAAAGCCGTCACCTCCTGCGGAGACACAGGAGTTTTCCCAAATGTACGCGGGCTTTGCATCGCAAATTCCTCTGGTGCTGGTGTCGTCGACTTGGAATGAGCAGGTGGAAGGATCACCTCCCACCATGAGCCACTCGAGCCAGTGGGACACCTGGGGCTCGACTTCGTTGAGTTATTACGCTGCCAAGTGCTCTTCCAGTAAGCTGGCTTCACTTGTCTCGAAAGGATTTAACACGCGCATGCCTACCATTGCACGTAAGGCTGCTACCTACTTCCCATCTCTCGCAGAAGTGCCGACGAGGCAGACATTTATCTCGTCTCCCATGTCAACTGCACCTTTGGTAGGGCGACCAGTTTTTTCGGTTGGGGAATTCCCCCTTGCAGTTTCGCGCCTTTCTGCGACGCCATTTGTACACTCAATGGCGCATCCATTCACTATGAAGCTCTTGCTTACTCAGCCCAACGAGCTTCCTGAACGCAATAAGCGACCCTCCTTCCACGACAAAGCACCAAATTCCACGGCCGCACAGCTTCTCTATGACGTAACAACCCTGAATCTTGCATCTACCGAATCAATGGAGCTAAGAATGGCAACACCGACAACTTCTACGCCATCCTCAGCGTACGATGTAAGTCGACTGTTACCTACTTTCGCAGCGGTTAGAAACGCGACGATGCAAAAAGTCGGTGGAGGAAGTGGTGATACTGTCTCAAAGTTCGTTGCATCGTGGACACTTGCACGCCTGGGTTCAGGCATGGAGAGCGATTATTTCCTAGGATCAAACGCTACTCTGCGTGGGGTCAGATACACGAACGCCGTTCTGCAGGCGACCAAAGCACTGAAGCGCGATGCGCTTGGTTTTGCAATGACTGTGGTGGAGCCGACTGATACGAAGTCTGGCGCACATGTCTCAGGTGAAGGGTCTTCATCAACTGCAGCCTTTCAGCGGCTCCATGATCTACCCAACTCAGCTCTTCAGGATCTTTTGACACTTCCTGTTCAAGAGGAGTTCGCGACAGAGGAGATGGATTATTTAACGTCTACAAAGCCATCACCTGGCGCCGAGAGCGTTGTCCATGTCACAATCGCATCGTTGCTGCGAGATCTGTTGGAGACCAGGTGGTCAGCCGCGCTCGAGCTTGCATTTGGTCAATCGTCGAGTCGTGACCATGCCGGTTCCGGACTCCGAGATGTCGATCGCAAGGGTGTTCTTACGGCTTTGCAGAAGTATGCGGAGGTCGCTGACCTCCTTGTTGCCCGTGCTCAATCCCTTCCCGCAGTGCACCTAACGATCAATATGTTTTTGTTGTTAACAACCTCAACGGTAATTCCAGAGAGTGGCCCTGGTGAGACCTCGACGCAAGGTTCACAAGAACAGAGTGGCTTCTTAAGTCGGGTCATCGCTGCTCTTGCACCAAATCCAACTCAAGAGGTCAAGACAACTGTGCAACTCAGTGTGAGCGACTTGGTCGCTGTGTCTGATATGTTCTCCGCGAGCGCGTACCTCTTAAGTGCTCCTTCCGTCGCTCGGATGAGTCGTCTCACGGTTTTACTCGGCAAGGCATGTAGCTATGTGGACTTGTTACCACCATATCTGGCACAAGGCTTCGCACTCATTGGAACTCCGCAGGATACGTATCAACTCACAGATTCGTCCACTTCTTCCACACGAGATCTAAATCTGGGAGCTAAACGAGGGTCCTCCGCTATACATGATGCATCACCGTCAACTGAAGCTAAGTCGTCTTCAGATTCTGCCTCATCGCAGCGACGACCAGAATCCTCGGCAAGCATGATCTCAGAAGGTGGCCAGACGACCCCAATTCCGCTGCCTGAGATCTCGGGTATCGAACGATCCCATTTACGGCTCTACGGAAGCGATACCTATGCACGATTCGATTCAATCGCACGCTCCGCCGCGCGAAGAAACTACATAGTCGAGTCTGCAAGTAGAGGTTCCAGTCAACGAGGCTCTCGTGCAGGCGTCGGTGGCACTTTGGATAGTATCATGTCTATTGTCCGAGGTATAATCTCTGATGATGCCTCTAACTCCGACTTTGAGCCTTCGAGACACCCCGAAGGCTATTTCACCACATTTGACGAATTTCTCGCATCACTGCGTCATATTCCCCTGTCGAACTCATTGCACCGGCGAGTTCAAGCGGAAAGGGACCGAAGCTTACGCTATGAGGCGGGATTTGCGTTCGACTTTGAAGAAGAGGAGGATGCCGATTCAACCTTGAACGATCTCGGGGATGAAGGTGATGCGACCACGAGCGAGCTGGAAGCTGGCTGGCAAGATCAGTCTGAGACAGATTCTCTTTGGAATCGTTTATCACCAGATACTGCCGACTCAGTTTCGATCACCACTTCTTCTGATGCAACATCCGGTTCGAGTTCGAACATCTCTTGGTCTCTATTCCGGCTTCAACTCACCCAGTGCTATAACAACCTGATGGTGCCCAACGACACTTACACCTTCACCTTCATTGAGGACAAGCTCCTACCCCTGTCCCTGCATTATGAGGAGCCAGTCATGCTGTCGACACTAAGTTGGATCTCAACGGAGATGCTTTCTGGGCTTGCATGGTCCACGATGTCGAATTCAAAGTTTGCCAACTCAGCTCAGGGCGATATGGGTACTTCTTCGCAAAAATCTAATCCTCTGTTCGATTTGCTCTTTGACAATGCGACCAGCTTCGCCTTACATGACCTTGGAGAGTCGGCAACCCACGGAGGTAATACTGGCGTGTCGCAGGGAGCACGAGACCGTACAAAAGGAGCGAAATACTTTTGTGGGGCAATCTGGAGAGGTATCAGTCACAGCCGTGTAATCACTGAACTCATCCGCACTCCTGCAAGTCAACCAGTTTTCTTGCCTGTCCAGCGTGGACGGCTCATTCACGAGATCGAGCTTGAGATCAAACGCGTTGTCAGCCTGCTCGTTGTGTTCTGTATGTCTTATCGTGAAGTACTTCAAACAGTGGACGACTATGATTTCTTCGCCGATATGACTCCGATGGGGATGGTCGAGCGGCCGGAGAAACAGGGTGGTCGCAAAGTCTCAATTCTCGCGCTTCAGGATCATATCACCCTCGTAAGACTGTTGGTGTCGATCATTGAACGAATTAGTGTGCATGGAACTTGGCCACCCCAGCTCATTACAACTGATGGTAGTACCAGTGTAAGTCGAAAAATGGTCGTAACCTCCGCCGAGTCACAGCAACTCCAGGCTTCCGCTAGCACGCTGCTCAAGCATCTCTGGAAGCGCAATCTTCGACGTGCATTTGTGGGCACCAACACATGGCTAATTCCAGAGTCAATTGTAGGTCCACTAGCCATCGCAACGATTGCAGCCGAACCGATCGAATCACTCATGCAAAACATTGACTATGCCCATGCTGTCGACCAGTCTCATGGCGACGACGCACTACGTGCACAAGCATTGAGACCACAGGGGAGGGAGCCACGCCGCCACTCTAACGCTCTGTTTACGTTGATTCGTGAAACACCATTTATGATTCCATTCAAGGTTCGTTTGAAGCTCTTCGAGAAGTTTTCGATCAACTTGAACCCTCACTTTGGCATGCGTCGCATCACGATCGATCGAAGAAACATCTTGGGCTCAGCCTTGCGTGCCTTCGCGGAGCCTTGCCAGCACTATCGTGTCGATTTTGTCAACCTCATGGGTCTGCCAGAAAGTGGAATCGATGGAGGTGGATTATGGAAGGATTTCTTGACGGAATTTTGGAAGCATGTGACTCGCCCCGAGCTTGGCCTCTTTGAAGTCAATTCCCAGGGCGAGCTATATCCTCAACCGCTGTATTGCTGGTATCCAGCGAATCTAAATGATCCTAGTGCGACTTCTTTGGCAGTTTGTTTGGCGACGTCATCGGCAAGAAATTACGGCCTTGATTCAAAAACAATCACACACCTTGAGTTGTTGCGTATCTGTGGCTTCCTTGCTGGCAAAGGCGCTACAAGTGGCATTCTGGTTGCACCTCGATTTGCTAGATTCTTTTTGCAAGTCGTTCAGGGAATTCGCAATACCATCGATGACCTCCCGAGCCGCGATGCTGCACTTTATCGCAGCATGATGAAGCTTCGCGGGGCCAGTAGCGATGTGATTCAAGCGCTAGACCTTGAGTTTATCATGGACGTGACTCACCATGGCCACAGCCAAGTCGCTTCTATCGAGCCGTTTGACCAGTTTGCATTGGAGGCGAGTGAGGGCGGAGTTGGTAGCGCAGGCAGTACCCGCTGCGTTATTTACGCAAAGCCCGTGCTGGGAGCGTCAGATTACGATCGTTACTGTAAGCAACATGCACATCACCTGCTTAACACGTATATAGCGCTCCCCGCCCTGGCGTTTAGGATTGGACTTGGCCAAGCACTCAATCCAAAGTCTCTACGATTGTTTAGTGCCCAGGAGCTATCAATCGTACTGGCAGGCAATGAATCAATTGATCTCGACGACCTTCAGCATAATTGCGAGATTACAGGTTTGTCACCTGATGCCGAACCGGTTCGTTGGTTCTGGGAGATCTTGCATGAATTCGAAGTTGAGGACTTGCAACTTTTCCTGAAGTTTGCCACCGGTTCTCCTCGAGGACCTCTCACGGGATTTGGAAGTCTAACTCCACGCCTGGGTATTCGATTCCTGACAGGTAATGAGGCTCAAGAGTCTTTACCAACTGCAGCCACCTGTGCCAATCTCTTCCGAATCCCGGCTTATCGAAGCAAGGCAATCATGAAGGCAAAGTTGCTCTATGCGATCCGTTCGAATACGGGTATAGAGTTGACATAACTTCATATTTGTTGTTAGCAGCCTGGTGCTACGATCGCCTGTACATTGTCATGCATTTTCGAACCATACAACCGAACCTTAGTTAGTTCATCTCTGATCAAGTTGGCGAGCGAGCGAGGTTGACCTCACTCACTCAACGCATGAAATCGGCATTACTAGCCTGCTCAAATCAAAGTGTTGCAAGTAAAGCTAGGCTGGAAGATGATTAAGTGCGTTATAATGTTAGTAATTGCTGAATACCTGCCGTGCCCGTGTGAGTTAGCATGTCCAAGATGGCATACTCAGAGATGAACGCAGAGATGAAACAGAAAAGCTTCTAGACTCGCAACATTTCGCGAGTGGACAAGATTTGGTAGGTCGGAAGCGATGACTGTTTCTCTCATGGAAAAACCCAGTGGAATGAGTGTTACAGCAGTGAGCATGGACTGAGGGTGGTATAGTTGTGCTTGATATCATGTACTACACTAATTTTCCCAGTTTTTATGGCGTGGCAAGCCATTGTCCTTAGGATAAACCTTGCACAGTCGAACGGTCCTGACACTCGCTTTGGATATCTTGGGTTTCTACACATTTCTAGGCGCTGTACACTCGGCTTCTGCCACATCGTTTGCAGGTCTGGTGTAGAGCGGGACGTCGCTTCAACCTACAGCGTCATGTCCGCAATACCCGAAGGCATTGGCCATCTAATACCCACCCACTTGGGTTGGCGGGTACGTTAGGGATGGAAGCATTGTGCGAAAACTTTGTATAGCTCACCCAAACCCACTCATCAGTAACTTACTACTGTGGAATCCACATATACCACTCGTTTTGATCCATCTAGCGAATCCGCCTGGGCCAGGGCAAGCTCAAGGACGCTGAACGCACGCTCTTCAACTCCGCGCGCTGGACTGAGGTAGGCATCACATTGGAGCAGAAGATCAATGAACACCCTGACCAACCGAACCACAACGATCCCGATTTCTCTGAGGTGCTTCCCAACAGCACCATACATTTGCGTATTTACACTCTCACCAAGCTACCCGCACTGCGAGGGTTTGGAGGCGACAAAGACGGCGTTGGTGCGATGATTGGAGATATTGATGTAAACCAATGCGAGGTCGTTCACCACTCCAATTTACGTGAACGTATTGATGTCTACTACGGCGGTAATGTTTGGAAGCTTCGCATGCCCGACGAGGAGAGCGGCATTTTGTGGGTCCGAGCAATCTTTGGCGCGGCCCGCCACGTCGGATTGGACTCGGTATATCGGCTGTACAATGAACCCAAGTTCTCGACCGCTGTGTTTGGGCGTCTGCCGTTGCGTATTGACTTCTTGACTGCACGCCTGCGTGCACAAGTTGTGTTCCCACCTGTGAGCTGGAAGCCATCGGATTACTCACATCCGTGCGAGCTTCTTGACCCCGGTGTCTTGCTCGCAGCGCTGATGCGTGGAATCGCAGTGAATGCCTACCGATATTGCGACCTCAAAAACATCCGTTCAATTTCGAAGTCATCTGGGTTCCTATACTACGTTCCCAGTCGCGGTGCTGAGATCGATGTACTGAATGCCATCCGGTGGATTAATGGAGCTGAAAATCGAGAGAACTGCACTGTTGTGACATTTTCGGATATCAAAAAAGCGGCGAGAGCCGGTCAAGACAAGTTGGAAGCTCTCATGGCAACCTACTTATGTCCACGACCCGAGCTTGGCGAATGTGCAATTACGTGCGGAGGTGGTGGCTCCAAGTACGCGATAACTCCCCAGATGCTGCAACGGGCGCAAGCAGTAAATCAGAGTTCCATGCGTCGCACTGCAGTAATTGATCCAGACTACGATTATGCTCCACAGTTTGCAAAGACGAGTATTATCGCACCATCGTCAGGAGGCGCAGGCGCTGTGGCATCACAACGTTCGATGGCACTTGACCCACTGCAGCGAGAAATCTTGGCCCTTGCTGGTCATGAGGAGGCGAAGAGCAAAGCCGACTCGTTAGAGATGCCGTGCCAATATGGTGCCATTTCGTTCTGCTCCTCAAATCCAGGTGGCGATGAAGACTTTATTCTGCCTCTAGAGTACATAACAAAGGCAGAACTCCTAGGCCACGCCAACATCTTCCACCAGGTGGGTACAACACCACACTTGCTAGATTGCTGCGTTAGTCTATGGCTCGCAGACCTGAAAGTTCAGGCGCAAATTGCCGAGCTGAAAGAGGAGCTAGAGAAGTGTGTCAAAGGTATCGAACTCATCTTTACACCTGGCGCCGACCTCTCGTCTCTCGATTTGCCTAGAGACACGGTCAATCGCTCATATCGCCGTAAGTCCATCGTTGGTCAAGTTCCAGGTGTTGCTGTTGCCACAGCCACAGGCACAGGGGGCGGTCCTCAGGCTTCAGGTGCAACTCTCACTGATGATGAGGCAGGGGCTTCAGTGCTTCTTGGTGCAGACCTGAGCACTCGTGACGATGAACCAAGTCTTCGAGATGTTCAAGGAACAGACAATTCAAGCGTCGATGACAAAGGACATACGTATTCGACGGATGGTACGTTGAGAGAAACGGTTTCATCGCTCCGCGACTCAAGTGCCACGGTTGTTCAGACCGAAGTTAGCCACGCCGAGGCCCGAGCACGTGAAATTATCAAAGCAACGAAAGAGACTCATCCCGTGAGGATTGAAATGATTCGACTCGCGACACGTGTGCCGCCAGTCAACTCTTCGCTTGCACATATTACTTGGAGACGGCGACGTACCGTCCGCCGTAAGGAAACCGCTTTGCGAGAGCAAGCTAAAGCCTGCGTCCAGAAGCTCGAGGATCTGATCCGAATCGAGCACATGCCATTACACATCGAATTTCCATCTCAGGGAGCTGCGGCCGCGTGGATCACAGCGATTCACTACTTGCGCACCTTGCGAAGGTATGAACAAGCCCTTATCGCGCAAGCGAACAAACGCGGCACGCGACCGCCCCCACCCATTCGAGTCAAGATCGGCCCCGTAATTCCGCCACCTCCAGAAGACGCTCAGGATGCTAAGTCGAGCGCCATAGCCCTTCTTAAGGCAAAGGAAGAAGAGGATACACTCGCAAAGTTCGCTGAAAAAATCAAATCTGGTGCGTACAACTATGTCGCTCTCCGCAGCGATCCTCCATGCAGGATTCCAAAGGGCACTTACTACAGCGAGGGTAAGATCTATCAGGAGAAGAACAACGTCCTCATTGGTGAGCTACTTTACGAGAAGGGTCCCCTGCCATTTCGATCTCCAAAAACTGGAAACCTCCTCTATCGCATCAAAGATAGCGAGTCTGGCGGTGAGTATATTATTGCAACCGATGGTTTTATCTACGATCCTATCATGCGCGAGCGCATAGGCAAACTTGAGATTGAGTACGACCGATCAACGGAGATCAAGATCGGCCCTGATGGCGAGCCTATTGAGGAGGAGGAGGAAGACGATGAAGACGGCGACTGGTTCGCACCAGGCGGTGGTGCAGAGCAATATGCAGCGAAAATGAAGGCAGAGCGCGAGCGCGAGCTCCAGGAGGAGCTTAAACGCATTAAGCGTGAGCAGAAGCGACGTGCGAAGGCCAAGAAGGAAATGCCATCAGACGAAGACCTCTATGGGCCTGGATTCATTTATGATGATGAAGGGCTACTCGTTGCGGTGCCATGCCCAGTCCCCTTGCCCCCGGGAACATTTTTCAATCCTCCTTTCGTCTTCCAAATCAAAGGCCACTACCCGATTGGCCGTTTGGTTCTTGAGCGATATCTTCCATTCCCATCGGCCCGCCCCGATTGGGTTGGACCCATCTATCAGATCAAAATTGAGTCAGCAGACAACTCCGGAAACGATTTTATCATTGCAAACGATGGGTACATTTATGACATCCGGACAAATGAGAAAGTTGGTGAAATCGATACGACTGGAACGGATCCCAGATCAGGGGGTGAGGAGAATGACGATGATGCCACACCCTCAAGGCCTCGAGCTAAGAAGAGCACGCGTAAGGGCGGTTCCAGGTCCAAGAAAGGTAAATCTAGCTCCAAGAAGGGTGATTCAAAATCGCGCAAAGGAGATGCAAAGTCCTCTTCCAAATCCAAGAAAGGAGATAGCGGGGAGGATGAAGATCTCGCCGCTGCCATCGAGCACATGAATGAAATGCTAATTGCAAACCTGCCACCTGAACTTGCAAACGAAGTTGAACGTCTGAAGGCGGAATCTCTCAAGCGTGCTGAGCAGAAGTATCGTAAGGTGCTGAGTGGTGAGCTGAACCTGGAAGACGAAGGCAAACGCCGCACAAAGAAGTCAAAGACCAAGAAGTCGGGTAAGCGTCAGCAGGCTGTCACAGAGGAATCCAAGGATGCATCAGCAGCAGATTCTTCCGCTACCAGTGTCGCAGTTGCAACCAATATTGCAGACATCGAACCAATGCCATCAGACCAAGTTCAGACTCAAGACTTAGGCGTCGGAGAGCAGGACAAGGTCGAGAGCAGTGAACCAACCACCGTCGACATCGACACTGAAAGCCATTTCCCTGATAATATTGATGAGCACGGTGAGAAGCTTGGTCAGGCAAATGAAGTGCCAATCGAGCCGGACGTTGCTGGCGAAGCCCGCGATAGCCATGAACAGCTCGCTCCTGGTGTTGTGAGTCATGACCCAGAGTTACATCATGAGATCCAAGTGCCAGTCCCTGTGCAACCACCCCCCACTACAGCAACAGGCTTGCGAATTCGTCGTGTAAAGCGAAGTGAACTCAAGGGTCTTGACGCGGAGGTTGTGGAGCAGCGTGTGGAGATTGATGCCTCTGGTCATGCTCGTAAGGTCCTCATTGTCAAGAGGAAACGCGCGTCGATCTTGAGGCCTGAAGCGCCCAACCCGACCGAGTTACTCGATGCGACGGTGAGTAATAATGAGGCATCAGCTGCCTCTTCACAAATGGAACCCGGCCTGATTGCTCAGGAGGGGATGTAGCATCGCTGTTCCAGGTCACAATTCCGTTATATGTTTTCAAAGCTAGGCCAAGTGTTTAACGTTACTATCCGTTAGGACGATGACCAACCAAGTCCCAGGCTTTCCCAGGAACTCTTCGGTTGACACTACTAATACGTCTATCAGTGCTTATATATCAATTATGCTGTATGGCTTGAACATAAAACAATGCCGTATGTGTTGATCACAGCCTCCGTCCCTTTGTGCTTGCAAAGCTTAAGTGCTACGCAAACCTTCCATCCAAAGTGTTCATTCATCGTCTCTATAGTACATGGGTGGTTGTGCTGCCGGCGCATTTTTCTTTACAAAGTCAGTGAAGTACCGATACTGACCGCTCCATCTTCGTTTGGCAGATGACTCCAGAGTTGTTTTGGGGTCGGGGCCGGACAACGAGCCTTGATCTTCATTGGCTTCGGTATTTGCGCTCGAGCGCTGTCCTTCTTCACTAGGTGGGTAGAGGATTTCAGTTAGGTACAACCCTTGAGGGGGTGCGGTCAAGCAAGGATTATCAGCCCTTGATCTACGCTCGAGAATAATGGGGACCTCACGAGGGTCAAGCTTCCCCAGCCCGACATCGACTAGACAGCCTACAATGTTGCGAACCTGAGAATGCAAGAAAGACGGCGCACGCACCGTAATAACGAGGGAATTGGGCATCTTATTGCTGTTGCTGCTGGTAGTGGGGGCGGAGGCGGTGCATTCCAGATCCTTTGGTTTCGTCGAATCGAGCAGTTTCAATCCTTCAACAAAGTCGTACGTCCATTCGAACTTGATCGAGTCAATAGTGCGAATAGGAGATTTGGCCTGGCAGGCAGCAGCGCGAAAGCTCGTGAAATCGTGGCGACCTAAGAGGGCCGAGGCTGCGCATTTTGCGTCTTCGAGGCGGAATGCTGATGAAGATTCAGGTAGGCACCACGCTCGATCCTGCTCGAACACATGGTTGCGGCCATGAAATACAATTCGATACTGGTATGCACGGGAGTAGGCAGAAAATCGGGCATGGAACGCGGTGCTCACCATTTCGGCGGAGTTAAAGTGGATGGGTGCGTTTTCCTGCATTGCTCGTGCATTGAGTAAACCTAGTAGCTTTCCTGGTTCAATTGGCTCTGCAATGCGATAAAGATCGACTAGTCGAGCACGCGGACCGGAGCCAGGGACATTTAAGCCCTTGAAACGAGGGATACAATTCCATGATATATCGCTTTCGTAATGCAGACGAATCTCTTCTCCGCTCCTACCGCAAGATTCTCCGTTACCTCCAATTGTTGCCGACTTGTCCTTCGCATTCATTCGACGTTTGGCAACTCGTAGGATGTCCACATGAAAGACCTGGTTTGTGGCGTGCACACCTGCGTCGGTTCTGCCGGAACCTACTAGCGGAATGGGCAGACATGGCATGAGTGGCTGGATCAAATGCTGGATATACCCCTGAACCGTGCTGAGAGGGTCATGCTTATTATTTTGCCATCCATGAAATCTCGTTCCGAGGTATGCTACACTGACCTTGTACCGCTGCATCAGATTAGAGACGGCACTTGATCTCCAATCGTAGCGCTGTCAGATCGTTTGCTCAGCTAAGCCTCAGCCTTAGCCTCAGGCTCTGCTCACCCTCACTCGAACGAGAGCAATCGGCGGCGGTGGTGTAGAGCAGGGATTATCGCGGGCTCAGGTTGCAAGTACAGTATCTGTGCAGGTAAGGATTGCGGCTGAAGCTGACTCGTTCGGAGCTGATTTTCTGCCCTGTACGGAGCAAATCGCACCAGTCTTGGTTCCCAGAACTTGAGACTCAGCCCTCTGAACCGATCAGTACCAGCTTTCTTGCGGGATCTACTGGAGATCACCACGCGCGAAGGCTCAATATCGGCGCAATATGCCGTGAAAGTGTGGCCTCCGCTATTTTCAAAGTGCACCCTTGGTGACGGGACTCGAATCACGGAACCCTGGAAAAGTGCTAAGGCTGAGAATTCCAGACTGCGGAGATTGCAGAATTGAGGTAGTACACGTCGTGAGACACCGTGCATTTGCGCTGAATCAGTTAGTTACACAGTTTGGTGACATATTCTCGAGTTAAATCCAATCCATTACCATCACATCCATGTCCGGCCTGGGTCTAATCAAAGTTGCGAGGTTCGACCCCAAGGCCTCCGGGTCGAAGTCGATTGGGAGTACCCGCACAGCGAGCGAGGTTGCTGCAGATGCATCGTCGGTTGCACATGACCGTGTAGGCGAGGAGCCAGCTCAGTCTAAGGAGCACAAGAAGGCCAAGAAGGTGAAGTTGGAGATCACTGCCGTGACGTCACACAGCGAAACTGCGTCGACTGCTGTCGCAGCGGGTGCAGCAGAGAAGAGCGAGAAGAAGGAGAAGAAAGACAAGAAGGACAAGAAAGAGAAGAAGGAAAAGAAGGAGAAGAAGGAGAAGAAGGAGAAATCGGAGCTGGAAGAGCAATACGAGGGTGATCTGGAGTCGGATACGACGGGTATGAATGAGAGAGCAGAGAAGAAAGACAAGAAAGAAAAGAAAGAAAAGAAGGAAAAGAAGGAAAAGAAAGGCAAGAAGGAATCCAGCGAAGGAGCAATCACAGATGATGAGGCAGGGGAATCACCGGAGGCCGCGGCAGCCATCAAGAAGAGCAGGAAGGTCTCCTTCAGTGAAGATGCAATGACAAGCGAGACCACTGAAAAGCATGGTGAAAACCCTGACGGCCTGTCGTCTGACACTAAGAAACAGAAGCGAAATGCGAAGAAGAAAGGTGAGGTCGTGTATGCTGTGGATAAACACCCTGCCTTGACGTATTTGCATGAGTGGAAGGCACACTATGATTACATGAGTCTATCACCAACAGAGCAAGCCAAGCAAGAGAAGCCCTTCTGGAAGTTCAACAAGGATCGCCAAACATATCTCCTTCACTATTACTACGACCCAGTGAAGATCTCAGACAACGAATTCGAGATCTTGCTTGAGTACATGAAGACAGTCAAAGGTAATGCGAGGAAAATAACGCTTGAGGAGGCGAAGGAGATCTTCCAAGAAGCCGAGGAATACCAATCCCACCAGAACTTCCTAGTTCAACGTAAAATCGCGCTTCGGAGATACAAAGAATATCATCAGAGGCTCAAGCAGATTCGTAAGCTTCAAGCCTTGGAGCGTCGTAGAATGCAGCAGCAGCTGCTTGGAACCAAGGGAAGCAATGCGGATGAGTATGGGGTCGAGGAGAAGGACAAGGACGAGACCGCTTTCGAGCGGGATTCATCTGACTCCAACGCCAATTCCGATACCGAGAACGATTCCGATTCCGACTCCGACTCCGACTCTGACTCTGACTCTGACTCTGACTCTGACGCTGAGATAGAGACCGACGAAAAGTTGGTTGACATTGATGCTCTCAAAGCCGCACTTCCTGACATTTCTGATATTGATCCCAAGCTGCTTGAACCACTGGACAAAACGGACCCAAGTAATCGCAAACGTATCCCCAAGCGAAATCCGAACGAATCCACACACGCCGCCACGATGCGCAGGACCCTCACTGCACTCGAGCGCTCGAAACGCGTTATTGAAATTTACAAAGATGAAGACACCCAACCGCAGGGTGGCTAGGCCAGTTCCGCACTGATGAGTCCTCTGTCTGTCAACCGTTGAAAAACTTCGCTCTGAGTTCGCGACCAAGGACACATACTTTCAATAAACCATGCTACGTTGTTAAGCACACCAGTAACATACTCAAGTTGTACAAACGACGCCATGTCAGGCCCATGACATACGCTGTATTCTTGCTCGCTGCCTTTCTGTGATCACACTAGGGGGTGTCGAAATAATTTCTTGTGAGCAGAGCACAACTAAGAAATCGTCTTCATTGCAGACGACTTACAGCTGATGGAGATGTCCCAGGTTGAAACCAAGGGCGAGGATCCATGCACAGTACGTGTATACGCCGATTGCTTCTGGTTTTCCGACGTTTGACCGCGTTAATCCCAAGATAGTGGCAAGTGATTCAATGCAATTGGCTTCGATCTCTGCTGCTCGTGGCAATTATAGACCGTTTTTGCCCGCTTCGACTCTGATGGTTCGGGCTCACTCGACTGCTTCGAGTTCTCTGGCATGTGGTACGTCTCAATTGGCGTTTCTGACGCTCGTAATATTCGTTGCTGTGCTTGTATTGGCGAGTCATGTTCCAGCACCAGATAATTGTGGTGAAGAATATCTTCCTCTGCGGATACGTGCAGGTTTAACGGTGCACACCAGAATAGCAGCGCTGGCGTGCAAGGTATCACACTCTAAGTACTGGTTTGGCGAGAATATGCGATTGTTTTGGAGTGATTGCTATTCCAGGGCTCGTTCTGAGTTAGATTCGAAGTTGACTGCGAAACCCCTTTGGATTCAGAAAGTAGACGGAGCCTCTTTGTGTTGTCTGTATTCAATTCTAACATCCTTCCAACCTACTCTCAACTTTCTCCAGCGGTGCTATCGGCTTCAAGGAATCTCCCATCGAGCTCCGACGTGCCTTTTCCCACATCAACACTTCTAAGACAGGTGAGATCACCTTTGAGGAGTTCCAGCTCTTCTGGAACGAGCCTGAAGACACAGAAGACCCAGCTTCGTTCATCAATCGACTTCGAATGCGGCTTCGTGGAGCTCAGATGCGAAGCGGTCTCTCTGAAGAGTTCTTGAGCGACTACAAGCTTGCCACGCATGGTTTCCCCCGATTTTGTCCCCTTGGCCCTCTGGATGAAATCCGATCAGCCCTGTATGCCACAGTAGGCAACAACACCGCCTCGGATTTTGCTCTTGATTCCAGATACGCCCTCGGCTGGAGAACTCGCTTCTTCTCTGGTGCACCTGACTTCCTGACTCAGGTGTTGGAGCTTATTCACGAAAACACAAAGGATCTGGATGGCATGTACTTCGATTTTGTGCGTAGGGCGGATGGCAGCTTTGAAGTTGTTGTTCACCTCGGGGATGACATAGGTATCCCCATTTCGCAGTTCTGGGAACGGGTCGCCAATCGTGTCAAGGGCTTTTTGTCACACACCGGACACTCTGCAGTCACCATTGGTCTTGCCTTCCAGCTCTCAGGCGAGACGTTCGACCCACAGGTGACCACCATCGAGGACTTGCTAAGGTTCGAGGTCGCGCTCCCCAAGGAGGTATTGCCGCTTGCGCTTCTTGCCGATATGGGCAACAACAGCGCTCTCAAGTTGCAACTGAGCAACGTCCTTCAGACTACGTTCTACTCCGACATTGAAGGGTGGGACGAGCTCCTGCTCGGTGACGCCGTTGATGTTGTCGATGGATCTGCGCTGGTTCGTGAGATCCTTCAGTTTGGTACGCTGGCTGCACAAGCCCAACTTGGAGATGTCAGCATCACGTCAGAAGATGGCCGGCTACTTCCACTCGCAAAGCTAAGTTCCGCCATTGTGAAGGCGTTGCCAGACTCCCAATTACTTGATATCAAAGCCAACGAGCTCCGATCCATGAAGAACCTTAAGCCGACTTCTATTCTTCTGAAGTCTTGGCTCGTGCGTGACCAAATCGACCTAATTGACTTCGACCTCCGCGACTCAGAAGGGCTTGGCGTCTCGATGAAGTTCGGAAACTTCAATACCAAGGATTTCATAGGAAAGTTCCTTGACTTCGTGTTTGATATCGTGACTGAACTTGGGGAGGCTTCCTCAGCGGCTGTAGATAGAATGCAGGCTCAAGAAGAAGAGGAGGCACTCAGACTAGCCATGGAGCAGGAGTGGGGAGCCATGCCACCGGGTGCGGGCGAGGAGGACGAGGATGAATATGAGGGAGATGGCGAATACGGCAGTAGCGATGAGGATCACCCGTTCGATGGTTCTGACTTCCATTAATACGGTTTTCATAACCACTCCCGGTCCGTCGCTCAGTACCGTATAAGTTACATCCCCCAATTACATTCTCCAACTCTCTCTCCAATCGCCTCCTCACTACTCAGCTATTTACCCACCTTCACACCAGTGCACATTAAAATTGGATTTTCAAGCAGGCTCAGACCCTCCGACATCTGCTTCTTTGATGTACAAACCTTGCTCCTTTAGTTTTCAAATCTCTTGCTGCTTTCCACTCTCGTCTTTTCCACCGTAGCATGTTCCATAAACATTCGCCACTGTCAGTGCTCTAGTACTTCTGGTCCTTCCTCAAGCCGAACAGTTTATATTTAGCGCGTAATTGTAGCTGGAAAATACACATATTGGAGTGCACCGCAAAACATGGTAGCGATATGGACACATCACAATCATGCCAGAGCGGTATACGGCCAGGAGGCAAGTTGCCTGAGTTTTCGTGAGGGTCCTAGGACCTCCTGGGAAATTCCCTAGGAGGAGCATACCATTTTTTTTATTTATCTTGGTATATGCATCCAAGAGCATGGTTTGACACAATCTAAATATAAGTATCTGGAGTATGTAATTTTTGCAAATAAGATGCATACATTTTATTTTGAGTAGGCGGTCGAAATTAGTATGCTTAGGTCGGGTTTTGAAGGAAATACATGTTTTGCGCGGCAACATATGTCTTCGAAACTTTAAGTGACATGACTCCAAAATTTTCAGATTTTTGATCGAAGAGGGACCAAGATTGGGCCGGGTCCTGACGTGTTGAACGAGACAAGCACAGACACACAGGCAAGCAATTGCTAGTTGTGTTGTGTTGTGTTGTGTTGGTTCAGCACGATCGACGATCATCATCGTCATCATCATTCCTGGAGGTTGTGTCAGGTGTTGTATTCATGTGAGTGTTGTTGGGTGTGGTTGGGGGTGTTGCGAA
>Ga0180217_1000635_pt1 | contig 51294 bp, 38 predicted proteins | sample eDN3rd37CBELigOP_FD_128521 | JGI IMG/M metagenome (GOLD analysis project Ga0180217, IMG submission 128521) | Enriched Organic Plus compost microbial communities from Emeryville, California, USA - eDNA 3rd pass 37_C BE-Lig OP (version 2) (version 2) ...
ATTTTCCAGGTGTGGTTGTAGACCCTGGTCGCGATGTCCACCATCGCCTGCTCCTAGCCGTTTCAGGAGGCAGGACAATAGCGAAGCCTGACTTACGAAGAAAGGGTTGTCGGAGCCAATCCCGGCTCAGGGCGGCAGAACATCGATCTGAATCGAAGAGTAATAAGCCGCGATATCGGCCATATCCTGCTCCGACAGGTCCTTCGCTACAATATTCATGCTCTCGTTCTTGCGCTCACCGGATTTGTATTCCTTGAGCGCTTTCAGGAGATATCCCTCGATCTGCCCCGCCAGGTTCGGGGCTTCCGGGTTCTTCGAAAGACCGTCCAGCCCGTGGCAGGCCTGGCAGGAGGTGATCTTCTGGCGCCCTGCCCGGGCATCTGCCGCATCGGCTGGCGCGGCGGCAAGCAAACTCAGGAAAGCCCCGGCGAATGCCAGGGCGTTGATCGTCCTCATGGTCGCTCCTTCGGGAGGTCAGGCGCGCCTGCCAGCGCGCCTGCCGGGATAGCCCTACTGGCCTTCATAGGAGATGCGGTAGATCGCACCCGCCGTATCGTCCGAGACGAGGAGCGAGCCGTCGAGCAGCACGGCCACGTCGACCGGACGGCCGAGATATTCTCCGTTCTCAGTGAGCCAGCCCTCGGCAAAGACCTGAGGCGTGCCAGCCGTACCATCGGGCTTGAGGGGCGTGAACATCACCCGCGCGCCCACAGGCTGGGTGCGGTTCCATGATCCGTGCTGGGCCGAGAAGATGCCGCCCCGATAGGTTTCAGGGAACATCTTGCCGGTGTAGAAAGTGAGCCCGAGATCGGCCGCATGCGGCGCCATTTCAGCCTGGGGAGGAACAGCCCCTTCCGGGACCTTGTCGTCCTTGTACTCGACAGTGCGGACCATGCCGCCGCCGTAATAGGGGAAGCCGAAATTCTGGCCTGCCTCAGCGGCACGGTTGAGCTCGCCCGGAGGCTGGTCATCCCCCATGCCGTCCACCTGATTGTCGGTGAACCACAGGGACTTGTCGGCCGGATTGAAGTCGATGCCGACCGAGTTGCGAATTCCAGTGGCAAAGACCTCGCGGTTCTTGCCGTCCTGGTCCATACGGATGATGCCACCGATGCCAGCCTCGTGGTACAGTGCCATCTTCTCCTTCGGCGGCACGTTGAACGGCTGACCAAGAGCAATGTAGAGCTTGTTATCCGGGCCAACACGGCAGACACGGGCGGTGTGGTTGAAACTTTCCTCAGAAGGCGGGATCAGCTCGCCCTGCTTCACGACCTGGAAGGCCGCCACATCCGGACCTTCATAGAAGAACTCGGCAGCCGGGAACTGCAGGACCCTGTTCTGCTCGATGACATACAGGAGGCCGTCACGCGAGAAGCAGACGCCGTTCGGTATCTTGAACTGAACGGACGGAGCGAACTGTTTCACCTCGTCGGCGATCCGGTCCTTGTCGCGATCCGTCACAACGTAAACGTTGCTCTTGCGCGTTCCGACGAAGACAACGCCCGCATTGGGTCCGACGGCCATATGGCGGGCATCGGGCACGATGGCATAAAGGTCGATCTTGACGCCCGCCGGCAACTTGATCTTCTCAAGATTCCTGCGGATCGCGTCGGCACGGCGACCTTCCTGAGGGATCGGCTTCGGCTCCTCCGTACCGGTGCTCTGGAAAGTCGAGAGCTTTTCGAGATTGCTGTTCGGCGGCTGTGTGGCAGGCTGGGCTAAACTCGTCGATGCGAACGCTACAGTGGAGACGGCTGCAAGCCAGATGGATTTCATCCTTCCCTCCCTGGGACGCCCCCTTCCTATTCTCTTCTCGAACTCCGGATTTGCTCCAGGTCAATGTGTTTTATGGCATTCGATTATACTCAAGCTAACGCTTCGAAGGAAGAATCAAGGAGGCTTAAGAAAAAGGGCCGCTGAGCGGCCCTGATCACTTGAACTATCGTTACAGCGTCAGCCGAGATTGACTTTCGCCTGATCACCAGGATGCGGCGGCTGTCCAGTCAGAGCGGCTTTCGCATAGCCGTAGAGATGCACGATCGTCGAAGACGGACTGTCCCAATACTCGCCTTTTGCGGGATGCACGCGGATCAGAGCGATCTGCGGATCATCCACGCCCTTTGGGAACCAGGCCCGCAGGGGCTCGGACCATTTTTCCTCGATCTTGGCCTTGTCCCGCACGATCTCCGCTTTGCCGGAGACGGAGACATAGGTCTGGCTGCTGGGGTCGCTGAAGCCTAAATTGACCTCGTTGTCGCGGGACAGCTCCGTCATCTTGGGCGATTGGATTTGCGTGAAGAACCAAAGATCGCCATGTTCGTCGGCCTCCTGGCTGTACATGGGCCGGCTGTGCAGCGTTCCATCGGTCTCCACAGTGGTCATCATGGCGATCTTCACATCCTTGATCAGCTCATAGAGCTTTCCGGCGTTTGGATCGTTATGGCCGTGTTGATGCATCATCCTCTCCTGATTGCGGGACATGGTCTCGGGCAGCGATGCGCAAGCGCGGGTATCAAGCTGGACTTGTCAGCTCCCGGGAAGTCGGGTTGACAACGGACAGGCTCGGTTTTGGTTCGGATATGGAATATGACAGATCGACAGCACCTTATCGGATGGGCCCGGAGACTATACATGAGGCTCAGGACACCATCGGAGCCAATTCCAGGAGCCTCCACCGTGGCAATCTCGCGTGACCATGTGCTTCAGGCCCTTGCGACCGTACCGGTCGACGCCAATGGCACGAGCCTCGTCGCGTCGGGGCGCCTGTCCGACATCCATATCGACGATGCCGGCCGCGTCATGTTCTCGATCGCGATCGATCCATCCGAAGCGCAGGCCATGGAGCAGGTTCGCCAAGCAGCCTCAACCGCCGTTCAGGGTCTGCCCGGAGTGAAGGGGGTCTTTGCAAGCCTCACCGCCGACCGGCCAGCGGGATCGGCCGCCGCCTCCCCGTCCCCTGCCGCCACCCAGCGTCCACGGGCAGCGGCACAACCGAAGAATCAGCGCATCCCCGGTGTGAAGCATGTGATCGCGGTCGCATCCGGCAAGGGAGGGGTCGGCAAGTCGACGACGGCCTGCAACCTGGCTCTCGGCCTGAAAGTTCTGGGCCTGAAGGTCGGCGTTCTCGATGCCGACATCTACGGTCCCTCCATGCCGAAGCTCTTCGGCATCCACGGCAAGCCGAAACTGCTGGAAAATCGCGTTCTCGAACCCATGGAGGCCTACGGCCTGAAGGTCATGTCCATCGGCTTTCTCGTGGAAGAGGAAGCCGCGATGATCTGGCGAGGGCCGATGGTGATGTCAGCCATCACGCAAATGCTGCGCGAGGTTGCGTGGGGCGATCTCGACGTGCTTGTGGTCGATATGCCGCCGGGAACGGGCGACGCGCAACTCACCATGGCGCAGGCAACGCCGCTGGCGGGTGCGGTGATCGTGTCCACGCCGCAGGATCTGGCTCTCATCGACGCCCGGCGCGGCGTCTCCATGTTCAAGCGCGTGGAGGTGCCGATCCTCGGCATCATCGAGAACATGGCGACCTTCATATGCCCCCATTGCGGCCAGACCTCCCATATCTTCGGGCATGGGGGCGCACGGGAGGAAGCCGCGCGCCTCGGCGTTCCGTTCCTCGGAGAGGTCCCGCTCAACATGACGATCCGCGAGCTCTCGGATGCAGGACGCCCGGTGACGGCAGCCGATCCGGACGGACCGCATGCCAAGACCTACACGGCGATGGCGCAGCAGATATGGACGGCCTTGTCCGGCGGTGCCGCGGCGCGCCCGGCACCGCGGATCGTCATCGAGTGAGTCCCCATGGTGTCCCATCCGTCCACCCTGGGCGTCATTCTCGCGGGCGGTCTTTCACGGCGCATGGGCGGTGTTGAGAAGACACTCCTGCGTCTTCAGGGGCGTACCCTCCTTGAACATGTGGCACATCGCCTGGCACCCCAATGCGAAAGCCTGATTCTCAACGCGAATGGAAATGCGTCGCGCTTTGACGAGACCAGCCTTCCCGTCGTTCCCGATTCCGTCCCGGACTATCCAGGCCCTTTGGCGGGTATTCTCGCGGCCATGGAATGGGCGGCCAGCAACAAGCCTTTCGTGGAATGGATCGTCAGCACTCCAAGCGATACGCCTTTCATTCCGCTGGATCTGGTTGATCGTCTTCATGCCGCACGCAACAATTCGCGGAGCGCCGTGGCATGTGCTGCGTCGGGGTCCCAGCCGCACTACACGACGGCTCTTTGGCCGATATCCCTGCGCGATCATCTGCGCCAAGCCCTGGTGTCCGAAGACATTCGTCGCGTGGAAGATTGGGTGAAGCGACATGATCTTGCGATGGCATCCTGGCCCAATGAACCGAGCGATCCATTCTTCAACATCAACACCCCGGACGATCTCCGTGCCGCCACCATGTTGAGCAACGCGCTGCTCGGTTCTAAAAGGCTCGCGCAGGACGCGCCCGGAGAGCAGGAATTCGCGATGGTTGAGTTGGATCTGTCCGGGCTGAAATGCCCGCTTCCGGTGCTGCGCACCCGCAAGGCCCTGCTGTCGATGAAGCCTGGCGACCAACTGCACGTGATCTGCACGGATCCGCTTGCCGGGATCGATATCCCCAATCTCGTCCGGGAACTTGGAGACACATTGCTGGAGCAGCAGCGGAACGAGACGGGCATCAGCTTTCTCATCCTCCGAGAAGAACACCCGGCATGAAAAAGGCCCGGCTCACGCCAAGCCCTTCGTCCAATCCACCCAGGATCAGGTGCTTCTGCGGATGCTGTCCTTTATGCCGCCGATGGTGTTCTGGACGCGCCCTTCGGCCTTGTCCATCTTTCCCTCGGTTTCCATCTTTGAATCGCCCAGAGCTTTACCAAGACCCTCCTTCACGCGCCCTTTGACGGTCTTCGCGCTGCCTTCACTACGATCACGATCCATAATCTATCATCCTTGTGTGTCTGCCTGCCAGTAGAACACATTTCCGGCGCCCCAGGTTTCAAGCTTATCTTTGAAATCGCGCCCTTTTTAAAAATATTCATACGATTCGTATCGTGCCTTACTGAGTTCACCGGTCGAATCTTCATCACTTCAGCTACAAAGCTGCGCAGAGCATCTTCCCTGAACCACCTGTTGTTGCTCTCCGATTAGATGAGAGCGGCAATTTTTGTCTCAACCCGTCCAGAACATCCAAAAGATACACAATAACGAATTTTTGACCCCTCAAATATGGACGCCCTGTCCACGTGCTCTAATTCGAGGGTCGCCCTAAACGTTATAATCTTTTCGGAGCTAACACCCCTGTGCCCACTGCTCGACGGCCTCCTAAGAAAACCTCAAAGGCTCAGCGCGCAACAGCCACAGGGCCGAACGAGAGCAGAATCGCCGAACCGCTGGATCGCGTTGCCCTTCTGGCTCATCAGCTCAGGAGTCCGCTCTCGACGATCAACGCCCTCGCGCAGGGGATGATGCGGCGGGCCGAGAAGATGAGCGCGAAGGATGTCAGAAGGCGCGCGGAGAGGGTTTGGCAGGCCAGCCTGCGCCTGGAGGAATTGATCGAGTTGATCCTGTCCTACACGCGCGCCGGCGCCGGCGGCATGCTGCTCAATCCAAGCGAGTTCAATCCGGAAGCGTTGATCCTGCGCGCCTGTCGAGAACAGAACAACCAGGAGCCGGACCGGCGCTTCATCATCGATATCCGCGACCTGCCGGACAGGATCATAGGAGACCCGATCCTGCTGGAACAGGCCCTTGTGATCGTGTTGTCCAACGCGATGAAATACTCGAAGCGCGACAAACCGATTACGGTCTCGTCCTACCCGATCGAAGGCGGCCTCAAGGTTGCCGTCAAAGATGAGGGCATCGGAATCTCAGAACAGGATATGCCCTTCCTGATGCAGCCCTTCTTTCGCGGGCAGAATGTAAAGGAAATTCCTGGCACAGGCCTTGGGCTCAGCCTTGCCTGGCACATCCTGAAGCTGCACGGAGGAGAAATCGATATCGGCAGCACGATAGGTCGAGGCACGACCGTCACGTTGACGATCCCGAGAACGAACGTCACCGGCACGACAGGCGTGTTCTAGAGGATCGTGCGGAAAAGTGGATCCGGTTGGCCGTCAAGACATGTGGCAAGCCAGAGAAGAGAGGTAACCCCACATGAGGGGAAGCCGCTCTAGCGGATGAGAATGGCGCGAAAATCATTCACATTCGTCAGTGTCGGCCCGGTAACGACAAGTCGGTCGAGCCGTTCGAATGCCGAATAGGCATCGTTCTCTGCGAGATAGGCGTAGAGATCGAGCTTCATTTCATCCGCGGCCGTGAACATCGTCTGATCGAACCATGCCCCGGCATTGTTCTCAGAACCATCGATTCCATCGGTATCGCAGGCGATGGCCGACATTCCTGTTTCTCCGCGCAACGCCAGGGCCAGTCCCAACAGAAACTCCGCATTGCGGCCGCCGCGCCCCTGTCCGCGGACAGTCACCGTCGTTTCCCCGCCCGACAGCAGCACACACGGGGGAGCGGCAGGTGTTTTGTGCATGCGAGCGGATCGCGCGATTCCTGCCATCGCCCGCCCGACTTCGCGCGCCTCTCCCTCAATGGCATCGCCGAGGATCAAGGGCACCACGCCGAATTCGCGCGCCTTATCCGCGGCAGCGTCAAGCGCCATCTTCGGCGTTGCGAGCATGTGGACGTTCCCGCCTTCAACGGGGTTCTCGACGGCATTCGCGCGGATAGCCTGCACGACATGCGCGGGCACCTCGATGCCGTACTTGCCGAGGATCGACAAAGCCACCTCCGGATCGATCCGTTCGGGGATGGTCGGACCCGACCCGATGCTCGCGGGGCTATCCCCCGGGACATCGGAGATGAGATAGGTGACGAGGTGCGCCGGAGCGACAGCAGCGGCCAGCCTGCCACCCTTGATGGCCGAGAGCGACTTGCGCACGGTGTTCATTTCGCCAATCGGCGCGCCCGATTTCAGAAGAGCGCGGTTCACGGCCTGCTTGTCCGCAAAGGTGACGCCCTCTACCGGGAGGGAGAGAAGCGCCGAGGCCCCTCCCGAGATCAGGCACACGACAAGGTCGTCAGGGCCAGCCTCCTGGGCGAGCGACAGAATGCGACCTGCGGCATCCAACCCCGCCTCATCGGGAACCGGATGCGCGGCCTCCACAATCTCGATGAATCGTGTGGGGACGGCGTGACCATAACGGGTGACGACGAGACCCTCGCTGGCGCCGCCGATCGTCGCCCAGGCGTCCTCGAACGCCGCCGCCATTCGGGCGGATGCCTTGCCTGCGCCGAGGACGATGGTTCGCCCCTTGGGCTTCGGTGGCAAGCGTCCCTCGAATTTTCCATCGGGAAGAGCCGCCTTCAAGGCAGCATCGAACAGGGCGCGGAGGATGAGGGTGTCGTCAGTCATCCCGCCAGATTACGCGAGAAATGGCCGACGTGAAGAGGCACCGCCTACCCGGCTGCAAGAGCGACCCGCCTGTCCTGCGCCAGATGCAACGTCACGTTGAGGCGCTCGATCCTGTCGGCCAAAGCGCCATCAGGCACACGATCCGTGACGATGTCGGACAATTCGTCCAAGGGGCAAACGAGCTCAAGATGGCGGCGGTTGAACTTCGAAGAATCGAGGAGAAGAACGCTGCGCTCCGCGCGCGCGATCATGGCTCTCTTCACCCAGCAGGCCTGGGTTTCCACGTCGTTGGGCCCTTCCTGGGTCAGGCCGCTGGCCCCAATGAACGCGATGTCCGCATTGAAGCGCTGGAGAAAGGCACAGGTTTCAGAGCCATAGACCCCACGCTCATGGGCCGAGAAATCGCCCGGGCAGAAGAGCACCCTGACGCCGTCCTGCGGCACGAGCGCATGGGCGACGGCAAAGCAGTTGGTGATGACGGTGATCCGTTCAACGGTCTGAGCAAGGACCTGAGCAAAGCGCGCTGTCGTCGAGCCGGAATCGACCATAATCACGTCACCGGGCTGCACCAGCTTGACGGCTGCCCGGGCGATGGCCTCGCGCTCCTCGACGGCAAGCGTGTTCCGGTCCTGAAACTCGGGCTGGAGGCCCAGCTGCCGTCCGGCAGCCCCACCATAGGTACGGCTCACCAGTCCGCGCCGGGTCAATTCTTCGATGTCGCGCCGCACCGTCTCGGCGGACACGCCTAGCCGCCGTGCGAGATCCGACGTGCGCACAGCGGGGCTCAAGCCCAGCTCGGCCACAATCAACCGCTGGCGTGCAGCCTTCTTTCCTTCAGGAAAGGACACACGAAATCTCCATGCCCAACCAAGAACACCGTAACCTGTGCAAAAAAGTTGGAACATCCCACAGAAGTATGATTGAACCCCCAAATTCTGTCCTCTAGGCTTCACACAGGGCACCGATGAGTGCCACGGAAGGAAACGTCGGCTTATGCTCGAGACCGCCTTGCAGTCCTGCTGCACCGCTCACCAGGGGGTGGCAGCATGATCCCCCTTTCTCAGCTCCCGCTGGAAAAGGCGCATTCCGTGCGCGTCGTCCTCACCGATATCGACGACACCATCACGACGGAGGGCATGCTGACGGCCTCGGCCTATGCGGCGCTCGAGAACCTGCAGCGGGCTGGCTTCCTGGTGGTTCCCGTCACCGGCCGCCCCGCCGGCTGGTGCGATCACATTGCTCGCATGTGGCCCGTGGACGGCATCGTGGGCGAGAACGGCGCCTTCTATTTCCGCTACGACCGCGAGCGGAAGAAGATGGACCAGCATTTCTGGGCCTCGCCTGAGGAACTGAAGGGCAACCGCACCAAGCTCGACGCCATCGAGAAGGAAGTGCTCGAATCCGTCCCCGGCTCAGCGCTCGCCAGCGACCAAGCGTATCGCCTCGCGGACCTCGCCATCGACTTCTGTGAGGACGTGCCCCCCCTCCCCGAGTCCGAGGTCGACAGGATCGTTGCGATCTTCGAGCGCCACGGAGCGCAGGCGAAGGTCAGCTCCATTCACGTGAACGGCTGGTTCGGCGACTACAACAAGCTCAGCATGGCCAAGACGATGCTCGCCGAGGTGTTCGGCATGAGTTGGGAGCAGGCGCAGCAAGCGGTCGTCTATGCGGGCGACTCGCCCAACGACGAACCGATGTTCGCCGCCTTCCCGCTCAGCGTCGGGGTCGCCAACATCCACGCTTTCGAGCACCGGCTGAAGCATAAGCCGGCCTATATCGCCAAAGGTCACTCAGGAGACGGTTTTGCCGAGCTGGCGGAACTCCTCCTCAATGCAAAGCGCCGTCAGGCTGTCTGATTTCAAAGGCCAGGGATCACCATGTCCGAGATTGTCGTCAATGCAGTATCGAAAACATGGGGCGGCGTCGGAGGCGTCAACAACATCAGCTTCAAGGCCGATGCGGGAACTCTGCTCGTCCTGCTTGGCCCGTCGGGTTGCGGCAAGTCCACGACCCTGCGCCTGATTGCAGGCCTCGAGGAGGTCGATTCCGGCACGATCACCATCGGCGGGCGGGACGTGACGCATCTCTCACCCGCCCAGCGCCGCATCTCGATGGTGTTCCAATCGTATGCGCTGTTTCCCCACCTCAACGTCGCCGAGAACATCATCTTCGGCCTGAAGGTCCGCGGCGTCGGCCGCGCGGAACGTGACCAGCGCCTGAAGACGGTGGCGGATATCGTGGGCCTGAGCCATTTGCTCGAACGCAAGCCCTCGCAGCTCTCCGGCGGCCAGCGCCAGCGCGTCGCGCTCGGCCGCGCGATCATTGCCGAAGCGCCCGTCTGCCTCATGGACGAGCCGCTTTCGAACCTCGACGCCAAGCTGCGGCACGAGATGCGGACGGAAATCCGCAGCCTGCAGCAGCGGCTCGGCATGACGATGGTCTATGTGACGCACGATCAGACGGAAGCCATGACCATGGCCGACCGGGTGATCCTCATGCGCGACGGCCACATTGAGCAGAACGGCGCGCCGCATGAACTCTACAACGAGCCGGCAAGCGATTTCACGGCCCGTTTCATCGGCACGCCGCCCATGAACATCATCACGTGGCAGGACAATGCCATGCTGGGGGTGCGACCGGAGCATGTCTCCATCGTCGAGGACAACGGGATTCCGGCCACCGTCAAGGCCGTCGAGTATCTCGGCGCCGACAGCATCATCCTGTGCGAGGTGAAGGGTGAAACCATCTCGGTCCGCCAGACGGGGTACTGTGCGTTACCTGCCGGCGCACAGATCGGACTGGCTTGGCAAAACCGTCACATACATCTGTTTGACAGGGACAGCGGAAAGCGTCGCGCAAACGTTGCAATGCCTGCGTGAGGCTTGTCCTCTGAGAGGACGCTCGCGGCACGCCAATGCCGCCAGCGTGTGGCTTCCATAAACCCCAAAGGGGAGGACAATGAAGTTCAAATCCAAAGCCCTGCTCACGGCAGGCCTCATGACGGTGGCGAGCCTGAGCGCCACCATGGCCCATGCGGTCGACCTGACGATGTATTACCCGGTCGCCGTCGGCGGACCTGTCACGAAGATCATCGACGACATGGTGCAGCGGTTCGAGAAGGAGAACCCCGACATCAACGTCGAGTCCGTCTATTCGGGCAACTATACCGACACGATGACCAAGGCCATGACGGCCATGAAGGGCGGCCAGCCCCCGCAGCTGTCGGTGCTGTTCTCCACGGACCTCTTCACGCTCATGGACGAGCAGGCTATCGTACCGATCGATGAGATCGAGGGCGCCGACAAGGAATGGCTGAACAGCTTCTACCCGGCCTTCATGGAAAACGGCCGCATCGATGGCAAGACCTGGAGCGTTCCGTTCCAGCGCTCCACCATCGTCCTGTACTACAACAAGGACGCCTTCAAGGAAGCGGGCCTTGATCCCGAAAAGCCGCCGACAACCTGGGCCGAGATGGCCGAGATATCGAAGAAGCTCGTGAAGAAGGATGCTTCCGGCAACGTGACCCGCTGGGGCGTGGAGATCCCCTCCACCGGCTACGGCTACTGGATGCTTCAGGCGCTCGCCATCGAGAACGGTCAGAAGCTCATGAACGAAGCCGGTACCCAGGTTTCCTTCAACGCGCCGAAGACGGTCGAGGCTCTGCAATACTGGGTCGACCTCGCGGCCAAGGACGGCGTGATGCCGAAGGGTGCCGTGGAATGGGGCACTCTGCGCACGGACTTCCTTGAAGGCAAGACGGCCATGATGTGGCACACCACGGGCAACCTGACCGCGGTCAAGGAAGGCGCCAAGTTCGACTTCGGCGTTGCCATGCTTCCTGCGAAGGAGCGTCTCGGCTCCCCGACGGGCGGCGGCAACTTCTATGTGTTCAAGAGTGCCTCGCCCGAGCAGCAGAAGGCCGCCGTGAAGTTCATCAAGTGGATGACCGCTCCCGAGCGTGCCGCCGAGTGGAGCATCAAGACCGGCTATGTCGCCGTGACGCCTGCCGCCTATGAGACCGAGACGATGAAGAACTACGTCAAGGACTTCCCGCAGGCGGTCGTTGCGCGTGATCAACTGCAGCATGCCGTCGCCGAGCTCTCGGTTCACGAGAATGGCCGCATCTACAAGATCATGAACGATGCGGTCCAGGCCGCCGTCACCGGAACGCAGACGCCGAAGGAAGCTCTCGACAGCGCCCAGAAGCAGTCCGAGCGCATCCTCAGCCGCTACAAGTAACCCGACACGGTGCTGCGGCGGAACCCTGCCGCAGCACACTCCCTCGTCGTTGCAGGAGCCCCCCATGGTCGCAGCCGCCATCAGTGCAGCCGAGCCCAGAGCCGCCAAGCGCAGGAACTGGATGACGAGCGTCAATGCCTGGCTGCTGCTCCTGCCTGCGATCGTGCTGCTGGCCGCCTTCACGCATTATCCGATCCTGGCGACACTTTATCACAGTTTCTTCTCGCTCGGTCGGGGCGGCACATCCCACTTCGTCGGGTTCGAGAACTACACCTACATGCTGGACGACGATGTGTTCCGGCAGGTGCTGCGCAACAACATCGTCTTTGCCCTCGCCACCGTTCCTACGAGCATCGCGCTCGCGCTCCTCATGGCTGTCTGGGTCGACAAGAAGATCGCGGGACGTTCCTTCCTGCGCCTTGCATTCTTTACACCGACTGTCCTGCCGATGATCGCGGTCGCGAATATCTGGCTGTTCTTCTACACGCCTGGTTATGGACTGCTCGATCAGATCCTGAAGACTTTCGGCTTCTCCGGGAATAACTGGCTCGGCGATCCGTCGACAGTCATGGCATGCCTTGCCGTCATGGTGGTCTGGAAGGAAGCGGGCTTCTTCATGATCTTCTACCTCGCGGCGCTGCAGACAATCCCGCCCGAGCTGAAGGAGGCGGCGGAAGTCGAGGGGGCGAGCCGGTGGTATTTCTTCCGCCGCGTGACGCTTCCCCTCCTGATGCCGACGACGCTCTTCATCTCGATCAATGCGCTCATCAACTCCTTCAAGCTCGTGGATCAGCTCGTCATCATGACCAAGGGCGGCCCGAACAACGCGAGCTCGCTGCTTCTGTACTACATCTACGAAGTCGCCTTCACCTTCCAGGACACGACCTACGCGGCAACATTGACGGTGACGCTGATTGCGATCCTGGCCGGGGTGGCACTCACCAAGTTCGTCTATCTCGACCGCAGGATTCATTATCAATGAGAAAGAACGATCATCCGGTCGAAACCGTCGCCGCCTGGGCCCTCGCCCTGCTGTGGCTGCTGCCGCTGGCCTATAGCCTGTGGAGCGCGTTTCACCCGTCGGAATATGCGACGCGCTTTGACCTGACGGCGCCGTTGACGCTCGGCAACTTCGTTCGCGCCTGGCAGCAGGCGCCTTTCGCGCGCTATTATCTGAACACCGTGATCCTGGTGAGCCTGGTGCTCGCCGGCCAACTCGTGATCGCGACATTGGCGGCCTACGCCTTCGCGCGTTTCAAGTTTTTCGGGCGAGAGGTCCTGTTCGCGCTGGTTCTCGTGCAGCTCATGATCATGCCGGACGTTCTGATCGTGGAGAACTATCGCGTGATCAGCGCGCTCAACCTCCTCGATACGATCCCCGCCATCGCTCTGCCCTATATCGCTTCCGCCTTCGGCATCTTCCTTCTCCGCCAGACCTTCAAGAGCGTCCCCAACGAGCTCGTCGAAGCCGCGCGTGTGGAAGGCGCCTCCTCCTTCGGCGTGCTGTGGCGCGTCTTTGTGCCGCTCGGCAAGACGACCTACATCGCCTTCGGCCTCGTCTCCGTGAGCTACCACTGGAACAACTTCCTCTGGCCGCTCATCGTCACCAATTCCGTCGAGAGCCGTCCGCTCACGGTGGGCCTGGCCGTCTTCGGCGCCCCTGAGACGGGTGTCGACTGGTCGGTGATCACGGCCGCGACGGTCATGACCATGGCGCCCCTGCTCCTGGCCTTCCTCCTGTTCCAGAGACAGTTCGTTCAGTCCTTCATGCGCGCAGGCATCCGCTGATGAAGCTCGTCACCTGGAACATTCAGTGGGGGCTCGGCTGCGACGGCAAGGTTGATCTCAGGCGCATCGTGGACACCGCGAAGGCGCTCTGCGATGCGGATGTGTTCTGCTTTCAGGAGATATCTTACGGCTTCGCGCCCCATGATGCGGGCGAGGACCAGCCTGCGATTCTCAGCAGTCTGCTGCCGGGCTACACTCCCATCTTCCGCCCCGCCGTCGAGCGCGCGGATCCAGAAGGCCGCCATCAGGTCTTCGGCAACATGATCCTCTCGCGCCTGCCCGTGATGGAGATCACGAGCCACATGCTGCCCTGGCCGGCAACCGAATGCCGGAGCATGCAGCGCCAAGCTCTCGAGGTGGTCGTCCAGGCGGATTTTGGGCCCGTGCGCGTCACCACATGCCATCTCGAATATCACTCGGTCGAGCACCGGCAGGCACAGGTCGAGCACATCCGGCAAGTGCATGAAAACCATGAGAAGCGCGGAAGGCTCAAATATCGCGACACGTCGGAAGGGCCTTATCGGACCCTTGCCACACCGGTTGGGGCGATCATCTGCGGCGACTTCAATCTCGGGCCTGACGATCCGCTCCATGCTGAAATGCGCAAGCCTTTCGAGTCAGGCATCCCGACCTTCGTGGATGCCTGGATGGTCAAGCACGGCGATGCCCCTCACGCACCGACCACGGGCATTGCCGATTTCAAGCAATGGCCTCAAGGCCCCCATTGCCGCGACTACATCTTCGTTTCGGAGAACCTGTCCGAGCGGATCGAAGATGTCGTGGTCGATGTAGAAACGACAGCATCCGACCATCAGCCGGTCGCGATCTCGCTGCGGCCTTAAGAAAAAAGGCTGGGCTGCGGTGCAGCCCAGCCTCATTGGCTATATGCCTGCGAGGCAGACATACTTGATTTCGAGGAAGCCTTCGATACCGTACTTGGAGCCCTCGCGACCGAGGCCCGATTGCTTGATGCCGCCGAAGGGAGCCATCTCGTTGGCGAGAGCCGGCGTGTTCACGCCCACCATCCCGCTCTCCAAGGCTTCCGCCACCCGCCAAACACGAGCCATGTCCTTGGCATAGAAATACGAAGCCAGGCCGAACTCCGTGTCGTTGGCCATGGCGATCACGTCCGCCTCGTCCTTGAACGGGATGATCGGCGCCAGTGGCGCGAACGTCTCTTCTTTCGTCACCTTCATGGATTGATTGATGCCGGTCATCACCGTGGGCTCGAAGAACGTGCCGCCGAGGTCCGAGCGCTTGCCGCCGATCAGCACCTTGCCGCCCTTGGCGAGCGCATCGGCCACATGGTCTTCCATCTTCGCCACCGCCCGCTCATCGATCAGCGGGCCCATGCTCACTCCGCTCTCCGTACCTCGGCCGAGCTTGAGGCTCCTGGCCTTCGCCGCGAGCTTCTCGGCGAAGGCTTCCGCCACGCTTTCCTGCACATAAATGCGGTTAGCGCAGACGCAGGTCTGGCCGGCATTACGGAACTTGGAGGCCGTCGCCCCCTCCACCGCGGCATCCAGATCGGCATCGTCGAAGACGATGAAGGGGGCATTGCCTCCCAGCTCCAGCGACAGGCGCTTGATGCTGTCGCCGGCCTCCCGCATCAGCCACCGGCCCACATTCGTGGAGCCGGTGAAGGTAATCTTGGCCACCTTCCGGTTGTGGCAGAACTCCTCGCCGATGGGCTTGGCCTCATGGGTTGTGATGACGGAGAAGGCCCCCTTCGGCACCCCCGCCCTCTCCGCCAGGACAGCGAGGGCCAGGGCGGAAAGCGGGGTCTGGGCCGCCGGCTTGAGCACCATAGTGCATCCGGCGGCGAGCGCCGGCCCCACCTTCCGGGTGATCATGCCATTAGGGAAATTCCAGGGGGTGATGGCCGCGCAGACGCCCACCGGCTGCTTGAGCACCAGGATGCGCTGTGACGGGTTCGCGCCGGGGATGATGTCCCCGTCGATGCGTTTTGCCTCTTCGGCAAACCATTCGATATAAGCGGCGTTCGAGACCACTTCGCCCTTGGCCTCTGCCAGCGGCTTGCCCTGCTCGGTGGTGAGGAGGAGCGCCAGGTCGTCGGCGTTCTCGATGATGAGGTCATACCACTTTCTGAGGATGACGCTACGCTCCTTGGCCGTGCGCTTGGCCCAGTCTCTTTGTACCTCGTGGGCCTTGTCGATGGCCCGGCGCGCAGCCTCCACCCCGAGATCGGGCACACGGGTAATCACCGCGCCGTCGAAGGGGTCCGTTACGGGAAGGGTCTTGCCGTCAGGTGCATCCACCCACTCGCCGGCCACATAGGCCTGGGACACAAGCAGGGAGGCGTCCTTCAAAGCGGGAATGCGGGGACCAACGGGCTTTGTATGCGCTGTCATGGAGAACTCCAGCCTGGGTGATGAATGGCTGAGGGGATATAGGCACTCCGGCAGGCCGTGAACACCGCCCGGCGCGCCGAACAGGGTTGCTGCGCGGTGGGAGCTTGGCCGCCTGGAACACACAAAGCTGTGATTTTCGTGGCACTTGCGACTTAAGGATGAACCCAGATCGCATTGCTAAGGCGCTCCGTACCGTTACCTTGTCTTGACCGGTTCCATGGGGGGTTCCACCATGCGGCCCGACACATGACAGGAGCAACCTGTCCTCCGTAAAAAGGGAAGGAAGACGATGCGAGTTCTCAAACCCATTCTGTTTGCCTTAAGCTGCACCGTAGCGGCCCAGGCGGCCTATGCCCAGAAAGTCTCCGACAATGTCGTGAAGATCGGCATCCTGAACGACCAGTCGGGTGTCTATGCCGACTTCGGCGGCAAATCGTCTGTGGAGGCCGCCCGCATGGCGGTCGAGGACTTCGGCGGCAAGGTTCTGGGCGTCCCGGTCGAGATCGTCAGCGCAGACCACCAGAACAAGCCTGACGTTGCGTCCAGCATCGCCCGGCAATGGTACGATACGGAGAAGGTCGATTCCATCATGGAACTGACCACGTCCTCCGTGGCCCTTGCCGTCCAGGGCCTTTCCAAGGAAAAGAAGAAAATCACCATGACGACCGGTGCGGCGACGAGCGACCTCACCGGCAAGCAGTGCTCGCCCTACGGCTTCCACTGGGCCTATGACACGTACGCCCTCGCCGTCGGCACCGGCGGCGCGCTGGTGGAGAACGGCGGCAACAAGTGGTTCTTCCTGACCGCGGATTATGCCTTCGGCTATTCGCTCGAGGAGCAGACCTCCAAATTCGTGAAGTCGAAGGGCGGTCAGGTGGTCGGCTCCGTGCGCCATCCGCTGGCGGCAACGGACTACTCCTCCTTCCTGCTGCAGGCGCAGAGCTCCGGCGCCAATGTGATCGGCTTGGCCAATGCCGGCCTCGATACGTCGAACGCCATCAAGCAGGCCGCCGAGTTCGGCATCACCCAAGGCGGCACCCGCCTCGCGGCGCTCCTCTTCACGCTCGCCGAGGTCAAGGGCCTGGGTCTGCAGGCTGCGCAGGGCTTGACGCTCACCGAGGGCTGGTACTGGGATCAGAACGACGAGAACCGCGCCTTCGCGAAGCGCTTCCAGGCCAAGACCGGCAAGATGCCCAACATGATCCATGTGGGCACCTATTCCACCGTGCTGCAGTACCTGAAGGCTGTCCAGAAAGCCGGCACGGACGAAACGGAAGCCGTCGCCAAGGCCCTGCATGAGATGCCCGTCCAGGACGTCTTCACCAAGAACGGCAAGGTGCTGCCGAACGGCCGCATGGTCTACGACATGTACCTCTTCCAGGTGAAGAAGCCGGAAGAGAGCAAGGGCGAGTGGGACATGTACAAGCAGCTCGCCACCATTCCTGGCGATCAGGCCTACATGACGGTCGCCGAGAGCGGCTGCCAGCTCACTCAGTAACCCCGACCCTGGCGAGGACAGCCCGTGCTGTCCTCGCCTCCGTTCTTGATCTTTTCATCGTTCGGGATCAGCAGCCGACATATGGTCAGTACTCAACCGATTTTGAGCGCCACAGGCCTCACCATGGAATTTCGCGGCTTCGTCGCGGTGAAGGATGTGACGCTGTCCGTCAACGAAGGAACGATCCACGCCTTGATCGGCCCGAACGGCGCCGGCAAGACCACGGTCTTCAACCTTCTCACCAAGTTTCTCACGCCCACCCGTGGACAGATCGTCTTTCGCGGCACCGACATCACGCGCCTGAAACCCGCCGAGGTCGCGCGCCTTGGCCTCGTACGCTCGTTCCAGATCTCCGCCGTGTTCCCGCATCTGACGGTGCTCGACAACGTGCGCGTGGCTTTGCAGCGCCCTGAGGGCCTCGCCACGCAGTTCTGGCTTCCATCCGGGAGCCTCTCCGTTCTCGACGACCGGGCCATGGAATTGATCGACGCCGTCAATCTCTCGGCTTACGCCCATCTGACGGCATCCGAACTCTCTTACGGGCGCAAGCGTGCGCTCGAGATTGCTACAACGCTCGCGCTCGATCCGGCCATGCTCCTGCTCGACGAGCCGATGGCCGGCATGGGACATGAAGACATCGGACGCATCGCCGAACTGATCCGACGCGTCGCCAAGAACCGCACTGTGCTCATGGTCGAGCACAACCTCAATGTCGTGGCCGATCTGTGTGACCGGGTCACCGTTCTGGCCCGCGGCGAAATTCTCTCCGACGGATCCTATGAAACCGTCAGCGCCGATCCGCGGGTGCGTGAAGCGTATATGGGGACTGAGCATGAGTAACGCGCCACTCCTCGAGGTTCGAGGGCTGAATGCCTGGTACGGCGAAAGCCACGTTCTTCATGGTGTCGATCTCGATATCCGGGAAGGCGAAACCGTAACGCTGCTCGGCCGCAACGGTGCCGGCAAGACGACGACGCTTCGCGCCATCATGGGAATCTTGCGTCGCCGCGAGGGCGTGATCCGACTGCGCGGCCAGGACCTCCTTGGTATGCCTCTGCACAAGGTGGCTCAGGCAGGCATCGGGTACGTTCCGGAGGAGCGCGGCATTTTTGCCAGCCTCAACGTTTCCGAGAACCTGCTGCTGCCGCCCGTCGTCTCCGAGGGCGGAATGAGCGTGGAGGAGATCTACACGCTGTTTCCCAACCTGTACGAGCGCCGCTCCAGCCAGGGCACCAAGCTCTCTGGCGGCGAGCAGCAGATGCTCGCCATCGCCCGCATCCTGCGCACGGGCGCGCGCGTCATTCTTCTTGACGAGCCGACCGAAGGCCTTGCCCCCGTCATCGTCCAGCGCATCGGCGACGTTCTCGTCGCCCTGAAGAAGCGGGGCCTGACCATTCTGCTGGTCGAGCAGAATTTCCGCTTCGCCAAGAAAGTCGCCGACCGCTTCTACCTCATGGAAGACGGTCGCATCGTCAATTCCTTCCCCGGCCATGAGCTCGATGAGCGCATGGATGAACTCCACGAAGTGCTGGGGGTGTAAAGTCATATGAGCACAATCTTCGGCATTCCTGCCCCTGCCCTCTACGGGCAGATTCTCATCGGCCTCATCAACGGCTCGTTCTACGCCATGCTCAGCCTGGGACTGGCGGTGATCTTCGGCCTGTTGCGGGTCATCAACTTCGCCCATGGCGCGCAGTACATGCTCGGCGCCTTCGCCGCGTATCTTCTGCTGACGCACCTGGGCATCGGCTACTGGCCCTCGCTCATTCTCGCCCCCCTCATCATCGGGGCCCTGGCGATCGTGATCGAGCGGCTCATGCTCCGGCGCCTCTACGGTCTGGACCCCCTCTACGGGCTTCTGCTCACCTTCGGCTTGGCTCTCATCCTGGAAGGCGCATTCCGGCACTGGTTCGGCGCCGCCGGCAAGCCCTATGCACCGCCGGCCCAGCTCACCGGCGCGCTCAACCTCGGCTTCATGTTCATGCCGATCTATCGCGGCTGGGTGGTCGTCGCGTCCCTGGCCGTCTGCATCGGCACATGGCTTCTGATCGAGAAGACGCGGCTCGGCGCCTATCTGCGGTCCGCGACGGAAAATGCCACGCTCGTTCAGGCGTTCGGCGTGAACGTGCCGCTGCTCCTCACCCTCACCTACGGCCTGGGTGCAGCCCTGGCCGCGCTCGCCGGCGTCCTGGCGGCGCCCATCTATCAGGTCAGTCCTCTGATGGGGTCGAACCTCATCATCGTCGTCTTTGCCGTGGTCGTGGTCGGCGGCATGGGCTCGATCCTCGGCGCCATCGTGACCGGCTATGTTCTTGGTGTGCTGGAGGGATTGACCAAGGTCTTCTACCCGGAAGCCTCGAGCATCGTTATCTTTGTCATCATGGCCATCGTTCTGCTCGTCAGACCGGCCGGCCTCTTCGGGCGGGAGGAGTGATCCCATGGCTGTTGGAACACAATATCTCGCGGAGCAGCCCAAGCTGCGTACGACCTCCCTTGTGCTGGGCATCATTGCCCTGGCGGCGCTGCTCGCGGCCCCCTTCTTTTTCTATCCCGTCCTGCTGATGAGCATCCTGTGCTTCGCGCTCTTCGCCTGCGCGTTCAACCTGCTCATCGGCTATGTCGGCCTTCTCTCCTTCGGCCACGCCGCCTTCTTCGGTGGTGCGGCCTACTTTACCGCCCATGCGGTCAAGGTGTGGGGGTGGGAGCCTCTTGCGGGCATTCTGCTGGGGGTGGCGGGCGCAGCGGCCATGGGCGTCATCATCGGCTTCCTGGCGATCCGTCGGCAGGGCATCTACTTCGCCATGATCACACTGGCGCTTTCCCAGATGTTTGCCTTCATCTGCCTGCAGGTGCCGTTCACCCATGGCGAGGACGGCATCCAGGGCGTGCCGCGCGGGCACCTGCTCGGTCTCGTCGACCTCAACCAGCCGCTCGCGATGTACTACGTGACGCTCGCCATCTTCCTGTTCGGCGTCTTCGCCATCTGGCGCATCGTGAACTCGCCCTTCGGCAACATTCTCAAGGCGATCCGCGAGAACGAGCGTCGCGCAGTATCCCTCGGCTATCGGGTCGATCGCTATAAGCTCGGCGCCTTTGTGATGTCGGCGGCCCTCGCCGGCCTGGCCGGCGGCACCAAGGCCATCGTGTTCCAGTTCGCCACGCTGACCGACGTTCAATGGCAGATGTCCGGTGAGGTCATTCTCATGACCCTTCTCGGCGGCATCGGAACCATGATCGGCCCGATCGTCGGAGCAGGCCTGGTGATCGCGCTGCAGAACTATCTCGCCGCATACGACTTCCCCGTCACGGTGCTGATCGGCATCATCTTCGTGATCTGCGTTCTGCTGTTCCGCCGGGGCATAGTCGGCGAGGTCCTGGAATTGCTGAAACGAAAGACGAAGGGCGCCGCATAGAAAAGGCGCTCGCCTCACGATCAAGCCGTGTCATGTCAGACATTACCATGTTCGATTACATCATCGTCGGCGGAGGTTCGGCAGGCTGCGTCCTGGCGAACCGCCTCTCCAAGGATCCTCGCAATTCCGTCTGCCTCCTTGAAGCGGGCGGAAAGGACAACTGGATCTGGTACCACATCCCGGTCGGCTATCTCTTTGCCATCGGCAACCCGCGCTCGGACTGGATGTTCAAGACCGAGAGCGAGCCAGGGCTGAACGGACGCGTCCTGAACTACCCGCGCGGGAAGGTTCTGGGCGGCTGCTCGGCCATCAATGCCATGGTCTACATGCGTGGCCAGCGCGAGGACTACGACAATTGGCGTCAGATGGGCCTCAAGGGATGGGGCTGGGACGACGTGAAGCCGATCTTCCGTCAGCATCTGGATCATTACCTCGGAGCCGGCGAGCATCACGGCGCAGGCGGGGAATGGCGTGTCGAAGCCCCTCGCACGCGCTGGGACATCCTCGACACTTTCATCGAGGCAGCCGTCGAGGCCGGCATTCCGCGTACGACCGATTTCAACACAGGCAGCAACGAGGGCATCTCGTACTTCCACGTCAACCAGAAGAACGGGCGCCGCTGGTCGGCTGCGCGCGGGTTTCTGAAGCCTGCCCTGTCGCGCCCCAACCTGAAGGTTGAGATCAACGCGCACGCGACGCGCATCCTCTTCGAAGGCAAGCGTGCCGTCGGCGTCGAAATCCTGCAGAACGGCGCCCTCCGCCGCCTATACGCACGCAAGGAGGTCATCCTCTCCGCAGGCGCCGTCGCCTCGCCGCAGATCCTGCAGCTCTCCGGTATCGGCGATGGCACCCTGCTGCAGCAGCATGGGATATCGGTCATCCAGCACCTGCCGGGTGTCGGCGAGAACCTGCAGGATCATCTCCAGTTGCGCCCGATCTACAAGGTCCACGGCGTGCGCACCCTCAACGAGGATTATGCTTCGCTCGTGAAGAAGGGCTTCATGGCCCTCGAATATGCTCTGTTCCGCCGGGGCCCGTTGACCATGGCCCCCTCCCAGCTCGGGGCTTTCACGCGCTCGTCACCCGAGTATGCGACGCCGAATCTCCAGTTTCATATTCAGCCCTTGTCCCTCGACAAGTTCGGCGATGCCCCTCACCCCTTCCCTGCTTTCACGGCAAGCGTCTGCAATCTGCGACCGACTAGTCGCGGCAGCATCAGGATCCGCAGCGCAAATGCAGCGGACGCTCCGTCGATTCGTCCCAACTATCTGGCGACGCTCGAAGATCAGCAGGTTGCGGTCGATTCGCTGCGCCTCGTGCGCCATATCGTGTCCATGCCTGCCCTGCAGAAGTATCGCCCGGAGGAATACAAGCCGGGCGCTCATCTCAACTCACATGATGAACTCCTCAGCGGCGCGCGCGAGATCGGCACCACGATCTTCCATCCGGTCGGTACGGCCAAAATGGGCATCGAGAGCGACCCAATGGCGGTCACGGACGAGCGCCTGAGGGTTCGCGGCGTCGAGGGGCTTCGGGTGATCGATGCTTCGGTGATGCCGACGATTACCAGCGGCAACACGAACTCGCCGACCCTCATGATCGCCGAGAAAGGCGCAGCCATGATCCTTGAGGATCACTCTCACAGCGTGGAGGTGATCCGGCAATCCGCGTGAGGCGCAGATCGGCCTGTCAGGACGAAACCTGCTCCTCAGCGGGAAGGTGGCTCGCAGCCCAGATCGCGGCCTGCGTTCTGTTCTTTGCGTGGATCTTACGCAAGATTGCCTTCACATGGACTTTGACCGTCGCCTCGGTGATATCGAACTTGCGCGCGATGAGCTTGTTCGAATCACCGTCCATCAGGCAACGCAGAATGACCGTCTCACGAACGGAGAGCCCCTTCGACTGGAACTGGGCGGGGGACGCCTTCCCCGGGCCTTGGGTCTCCGCTTCGGCATCGGACCGAAGCACGTGTTCGCGCAGCAGTTCGAGAACGACGGAGGGGAAAACGACCTCGCCGAGCATAACGAGATCCAAGGTCTTCACCAGAACCTCACACGAGACGGACTTCACGAGATAGGCGTCGGCGCCAGCCTGAAAAGCCGTGATGATCTGCTTGAGATCGTATCGATCGACCAACACCAGCACGCGGGCTGATGGATACTGCACTTTCAGCTGCTGAATTTGATTGCAGGCTTCCTCGTGATCCCGCGCGCCATCCATGATCAGCAGAAAGGGACCGGGAGCTCCATCAAAGGCCGAAAACGCCTCGTCAAAGCTCGCTGCCAAGGAAACAGGATTGTAAGCGGTTTCCGCCAGGATCCGCCGCAAACCCTCTCGCAGGAGGGTATTGGGCTCGACGAGAAGGGTCGGGGTTGCTTGTACATCCATGAATTTGGCCGGGCCAATCTCCGACGAACGCGCCAGCTCGAGATAGGTGGAATGACCGATATCTCTCGTGAAAGGCTCGCTCGACACTGATGCGCCATCAAGATGGTACGTTTTTCGCATAGGAGTGCCTTTCTGGCCGTGGGTTCGAGCACGAAGGTGAGCAGTACATTCCTGTAGGTAAATTAGCTTATCTTGACCTCATCAACAATGGGCCTCCATTCAATTCTCATAAACGTTTATTAAAATTTTCAGTTATCGGTACTATATACTATTTCAATCATGTAGAATCACATGAATACTCGCTGACGTATCAGCACAACAAGACCGGCCGGCTGCGTTCGCACGAAAGTGCAAGCTCCCTCTGTTACACAGCCAAGTTTTGGGCTAAGGAGCCATGCACGCGAGGCAGTGATTTACGACGCGTCCATGGAAACACCAGCCCGCTGGACTAGAATAACATAGCCGCCTCGGAACAAGCCGGTCTGCGTATTTCGATGAGATGTTTTTTCAACCTAGTTAGCGACGACGAGACGATGATCGACGACGAGGGCGTCGAGGTGCGCGACATCGACCAGGCTTGGGCTCAGGCGCTGAAGGCAATTGCCGAGCTTCGGGCGGAAGCCGAGGGAGAGTTCATCGACTGGGATCGCTGGAGCTTGCAGGCGCTCGACGCGAACGGAAACGTCCTTTTCTCCGTCAAACTCACCTATGGGCTGCACTGATGCAGTCTGCGCCCATTGCTGGGGGTCAGAAGACCTTGTGGTATGGCCCGCTCTGCGGTGACATACGCTCGCCCGAATGAACCAATGACACGTCATGGCTTGAGTCGGACAGGTGGTTGACGGCCCACATTGCCGCCTGAGTTCGATTGGCAACGCGGATCTTTCGCAGAATCGCCTTGATGTGAACTTTGACCGTTGCCTCGGCGACCTCGAGCTTGCGGGCAATGACCTTGTTTGGCGCTCCCTCCATCAGGCACTGAAGGATCTCCGCCTCACGGCTGGACAAAGTGCGGATGACAGCGTCCTTGGCATCACCGGAACGATCCGTCGGCGACGTCAACATCGTGATCGGCGCAGCCTCGCGCGGCACGACAGCATTCTCTTGCGCCGGGAGCATGGCGTTGAGGAAAGCCGAGGACGGGAACACAACCTCGCCCAGCATGACGAGATCCAAGTATTTGATCAGAGCCTCGCAGCCAGTCGTTGCCAGACAATATCCATCTGCCCCCGCCTGCATAGCGAGTCTCATCTCTTCCAGATCGAAACCGTCCGCGAGAATGACGACCCGAGCACTTGGGTGCTGCCCCTTGAGCTCCCGAACGAAATTGCTCAGAGCATTAGGATAGAGGTTGCTGTCGATGATGAAGAGAAAGGGTGCGTTGCCGTAGATCTGTGGCAACGCTGCGCTTCTGCAACTGAGATCTTCAGGATGAACCTTGTACCGTGTGCTTGATAGAATATGCTTGATTCCCTCGCGAAGCATAGAGTTTTGGCACCCCAAAACGGTCGTGATTTGGAGATTGGTCGTCATGAAGGGCACCCCTCTTCGCAAAGATTACCCCTGATTATACGGAGCGTCTGCCCAGCGCATACTGAAGCAAAGGGATTAACGCATACCGATTTGGGATTAGCGAATATCGAGGCGCCTGAAACAGTTAGCTCTCCTTGCTGATAATACTCGATTTTCGGCCACTGCCCAGCTCTCTCGATTGTTTCAGCGTCAAATTGTCATGCCCCTGCGGGGCCACGAATATTTCGTATAAGCGGCATTGGAGCTGCTTCCGCTCAACCCACCTCAACGCTATCCATCGCTGGTTTCGAGCAAGTGGCCCCGCACCGAACGCATGCGATGGAATCGGAGGCGCCGGACACCGCGCCCCTCAGCAACTTGCGACTTCTTAACGATCAGGAGAAGCATATGAAAAGAAATCTCGTTGCTCGTCACCTGATGCGCGCCTCGCTGACGCTGCTTGGCATGGGAGCTGCCATGAGCAGCGCTTCATCCGAAACCTACTTCATCGGCCCCAACGACAGCATCCAGCGGGCTTTAGAGTTCGCCCGCCCGGGGGATACGATCAATCTCGCACCGGGCCGTTACTTTCAGGATATCAGAACCGTTCGGAATGGCCTCCCCGGAAAGCCTATCGTGATCCGCGGCAGCCGCAGCGCAGTCGTTTCGGGCGCCGGCGCCAATCGGATCGTGGAGATCAATCACGATTATTTCGAGCTTCATGGCTTCACGATCGATGGCAGACACGGCCGCGGGGGAGGAAAGAACGACTACCGTGACAAGCTGGTTTATGTCGTCGGCAATCGCCCCGGGGATGGAGTGACGGGGCTTCGCATCATTCGAATGAGCCTCAAGAATGCGGGCGGCGAGTGCATCAGGCTGCGCTATCAAGCACAGCGCAACGAGATCGCGAACTCATCGATCGAAAACTGCGGCGTCTACGACTTCGTCTACAAGGATGGCGGCAAGAACGGTGAAGGCGTCTACATCGGCACCGCGCCTGAACAGCTTGGCAAGCGTGGCGTTCCGGATGCATCCGTCGACCGCTCCAATGCGAACTGGATCCATCACAACACGTTCAACACGCGGGGCAATGAGTGCGTCGACATCAAGGAGGGCTCCTCCGGAAACATTGTCGAGCATAACCGCTGCACGGGACAACGAGACAAGAAGTCGGCGGGACTTGACGCACGGGGGAGCGGAAACACGTTTCGCCACAACGTGGTCTATGGGAACCGTGGTGCAGGCATTCGCCTCGGCGGTGACGAGGAAGACGACGGTATCGGCAACAGCGCCTATTCCAATACGCTTCGCGATAATGGCGTTGGCAGCCTCAAGGTCCAGCGTGGGCCCCAGGGCAAGATCTGCGGCAACGTGATCTCCGGCAAGCGCACGAACGTGAGAGGCAAGCACGGCGAGAGGATTGATCCCCGCCGACCCTGCTGAGATTTGCTGCGTCTGGCCGCTTCGAGGCGAGGGCCGCCCGGAGAAGCAGTGTCACGGCGTGCCGGGTCACTTGGCACCGGGCTCATCCGGCTTTAACAGCTCGGGGCCAGTGACGGCATTGGTAGCGGAGGGCTCCAGCATGCTGCTCAAGGCGACCGCTGCCAGAGGGAAGCCGCTTTCCTGAGCGCTGCTCATGAGCTCGATGGCCTTGTTCATGTCCATGCTGACACCGGTTCCGGATTTGTACATGAGACCCAAGCGATACTTCGCTTCCGGAATGCCCGCATCTGCGGCCCGCTGCAACAGGTCTGCAGCGCGCTCAGGGGAAGCCTCGACTCCGGTTCCGTCTGCGTAGGCCTGAGCCAACCCGATCGACGCTTCGTGGTTGCCCGCATCGGCCGCTTTCTGCAGACCTGCGACAATTAGGGGGACGAGTTCACTCTGCGGACGCAAGGCCAGGAGACGGGAAAGCCCCTGCCCGGCGGCAGTATTCTCCTTGTCCTGCGCGGCAAGCGTGTACCATTGGATGGCTTGTCGCTGATCCTCCAGCTTGTCGCTGCCCGCAAGCATGTTCGCGAGATGGGTCGCGGCCGCGCTGTCGCCGCGCTCGGCGGCAAACTTGATCAAATGCCCTGCCGCCTCTCGATCCTGAATGCCTTTCGTCCCGCGCTCCAGATCCATGGCAACCTGATAAGCGACATTCGGACTGATCTGTGCGGCTCTCTCGAAAAAGCGGAGGGCCGCCGGCATATCGACCGGCCCTTCGGAACCGGTCGCCAAAGCCCAGCCGATCTCTACGAGGGTTATCCGCGTGCGGCCCGGATTGACCTCCTGCAGCCACTTGAGAGCCGCCTCCTCATTGCGCTCCACTCCTCTTCCGACCCCATACGCATAAGCCACATTCGCCATGGCCCGCTTGTTGCCCACGCGCGCGGCCCACAAGTACCATTCCGCAGCCTTCTTCGTGTCCACCGGCACCCCGTCGCCCCGATCATACATGCCGGCCACGGCGAGAACGGAACTCGACGCGCCGCGAAGGGCTTCGTATCTGAGCTTTCGTTCGATCCGAGCGGGACCAGTCGCCGCGACGGCAACCTCATGACGCGCCATAACCTTCCCGAGCATGCGTGTCGCGACACGATCCCCTCGGGCGGAGGCAATCTTCAACGCGTCGAGACCTGTGGTGAACGCCACCGTATCGACCTTCGCTTTCAGAGCCGCCTGACCGAGCCTGAGCAACCGAGCGGTCGACATCGCCTTGAGCTGCGCCAGGCTGGGACCGGCGGGGATCGCGGCAGGTGGAGCGGATGCATCCCGCGCCTGCTTCGCGGGGGCTCCGTAGGCCGCTCCCGCCATCATGCAACTCAGGAGCAAGATATGACTGGTTCTGATCATTCGAATTCTCCTATCCTCGGGCTCTCGAGCGCGGCTATCGCCGGAAGGCCTGGTGCTTGGATTTACTTGCCAGCTGCCGCCTCTGCATTCGAAAGCCATTTCTGTGCATCGTCAGCGTTCACCTCGGTTCCGAACCCAAGCGTCATGGCGAGGCTCACGCCATACATGGCCTCCTTGTCACCGGCCTTGGCAGCACGCAGCAGCCACTCCGTGCTGGCACTGGCGGAAAGTTCCACACCGTAGCCTGACGCATACGCCCTGGAGAGCTCCTTCATCGCTTCCGTATCGCCGGCTTCGGCCGCCTTGCGCAGCCATGCCGCTCCTTGTACCGGGTCCGCGGCAATGCCGAAGCCGAACTGGAGTCCGCGACCATATTCACGCATGGCCGGAACAAAGCCTCCTTCTGCGACCTCCTTGAGAATGGCGATCGCGGCAGCCCCATTGGATTCCGAGCTCGCAGCCAAGCGGGCCAGATCCGCTGCCGCTCCTTCATCGCCTCCGCGCAGCGCCTTTGAGAGCCACTCGGAAGCCAGACCTGAATTGCCCTCACCGAGCGCTCCGGACGCATAGCTCCGGCCGAGATAGCGCATTGCCTCGACTTTCCCGCCCTCTGCAGCGCGCTTGATGTAGTCGAGCGCTGCCTGCTTGTCGGTTTGACTGTCTGGCGCCTCGAGCATGGCGCGGCCGACGAGGAAGAAGACGGCTGGATCAGGATCGTTGAGCTGCGCCTCGTTGACGGCCCTCTGAAGCCACATGCGGGCGCGCTCTGCCCCCTGAGCTCCATCGAACCGGTAATGCACCTGAGCCAACTCCACCATGTCGCGTGCTGAGCAGACCGGACGGGACTCGGCCCGCGCGATCCATCGGGAGGCCTCGCTCGCATCCTTGGCAAGTGTTGCCAATGCAATGGCCGCCCGCGCACTGCCAGCCTCCGCTGCCATCCTCTTCCATTCCATCGCGCTTCGACCGCTGAATCGAAGCTGGTCGCCGGATTGGTCTGAAAGGATGGTCATCGCCGCCGCATTGCCAGCTGCGGCTGCCTTGTGCAGAAGCGACAAGCCCCGCGCGCGCTCTGCGGGGTCAGTCTGGTGAGGGGCCAGCAAGAGACGCCCCAGATCATACATCGCACTCGTGTCGCCGCTTTGAGCGACCTCCTCGAGAAGGGTCTGCGCAAACCTCTCGTCGCGAACCTCTGCATCACTGCTCAGGAGCTTGCGTGCCAACAGCAGCTGTGCGCGGGCGCGCTCCTCGCCAGGGGCCAAAGCGGCATCCTGCCATTTGGCGGCAAGCTGCTCGTTCCTGTCGACCCCCTGCCCGGTTCTATAGGCCAGCGACAGAAGCACCATGCTTTCCCTGTCGCCCTTCTCGGCGGATTGCACGAGCGTCTGTGTGCTCTGCCGAACGAGGGCGGGATCTACGTTGGGCTGCTCGGCCAATGCCGCGATGCTGCGCGCATGACCGGCCGCCGCAGCCCGTGTCATCCAAGCCCGGGCCTGCTCCGCGTCGGGCTCGACAACGGCACTGCACTGGTACAGTTCAGAAAGGACCCCCATGGATTCAGGATTTCCGCGGCTCGCGGCCTCTTTGAGAAGGCCCAGCACATCGGTTCCATCCGCATCCTGCGGGCGCAGGAGCAGAAGCTTGGCGAGTTCGGTCAAACCTGATGGATCGCCGCGATCCGCTGCCTGCCGATAGAGAGCAAGCGCTGTCTTGATGTCCGGCTGCCCCTGAATGCCGCTGGCATGGAGGCGGGCAAGCGCGACGAGAACACTCGAACCGGCGCCCGGAATGGCAGCGGCTCGAGAGAGCATGTCCGCGGCCTTCGGCAGGTCCGGTGGCGCGCCGAACTCGCCGCGATAGTGCCGCGAGAGAAGTTTATACGCATCGACGTCGCCATAGGTGCCGGCCCTCTCAAGCCAAGCAACAGCTTTCGGGATTTCCTTCGGAGCGCCGTCGCCCCTCAGCATGCGCTCGCCGAGCATGGTCATGGCCGGAGCCAGTCCTGCCTCGGCCGCTCGCGTGAGATGCTTTACGATCACATCGGGCGGCGCCTTGGCACGCTCCTGCGTGTAGATCTCGGCCAAGGCGAGATCACCCCTCGCATCGCCCTGGCGCACCGCCGCCTCGAACCACTTCATGCCTTCCGACAAACCATTGGGAACGAGCGATTCATCGGACAGGATCGCGCCGATCTCGAACAAGGAGCTGCACTTCCCACGCCCGAGATCCCCATAAAGAATGAGCAATCCAAGTTTGACGAGGTCGTCGGTCGACGTCTGCGGAACCGTGCCGATGCGACCGCTCTTCTGAAGCCGTGCAAGGCCGATCACGCCGTCGACATTGCCCGCTGCGGAGGCCGTGCGGAAAAGGCGCTCGGCTTCCTTCACGTCCGCATTGGAGATCCGCCCGAGTTCATGCAGACGCGCCAGCTGGACCGCTGCCTCCACGTGCAGCATGGAGGCAGCGGATGCGAAGAGCGACGCCGCCCGATCCGGGTCGATGGGCCCTGCCGCGGGATCGAGCATCAGCTTGCCGAGGTGGTAAAGCGAACGCCCCTTTCCCGGCCACGTGCGCCCAGACAGTTCCTCCAGGAGTCGGCGAGCCGTCGCCGGATCGCGGGGGACCTGGGGCGATCCTTCCGCATAGACGAGCGCCGCCTCGTACATCTCATCCAGATTGCTGACGGGTTGCCCTTTGTCCCACCTCTTCCAATCCCGTCTCAGCGTCGGTTTGGGAGCCACGGTACAAATTTTGCTGAAATCCGCAGTAGGCGCCAGCGAGCGCGGAGCAGTCGTTTGAGCGTAGGCCGTGCCCGCGAACCCGATGATCGCCGTCAGCGAACCGACAAGAACCGCCGAGAGCAGGGGCTTGCGCCTCTCAGCAGCAACAGGATTGACGGATTGGACAATGCTTTTCATGGCCATTTCTCCCGCCAGCCTGGTGCCTGTGCCGCTTGCGTATCGATCACTCGTCATCATCACTGTCCCCAGACTCGGGCAGCTTTTTCTTCCGGATGGCTTTGATGGCCTGCCAGTGCCCCGCCTGCGCGGCCTTTGCGAGCCACTCGTTGCTGTCGATGCTGCTCTGTTCGGCCGATACCGGGCGATAGCGCAGAGCCAGATGATACATGGCCGCAGGGTGCCCGCTCTGCGCAGCCTGCAGCAGCCAACGCTCAGCATCCTGAGGTCTCGGATCCTTGGCGATGGCATGCATGCGGTAGAGTTCATACATCGCATCCTGCGAGCCCATGCGGGCGGCGCGCTCAAGCCAGGATTGAGCCAGCGCCGGATCAGCCTGCGTCCCGAAGCCCGTTCTCATGGCTCGCGCCACTTCGATCATCGCTTCAGGCGAACCGCTCTCGGCAGCACGCAAATGCGCTGCGAAAGCGCCTTCGGGGTCAATGGCTACTCCCATGCCCGACACCTTTGCGTCGCCATGCTGAAGGCGCGCTGCCATCAGATTGGCCTCGCCAGCCTGCGACAGAAGCGCCTCCGCCTTGGCGCCGTCCTGCGGGACCCCTCCGCCATAAAGATAAGCCAGTCCCAGATGAAGCTTGCCTTCCGGATCGCCATTCTGCGCCGCCAGGGCATAAAACTGCGTGGCCAAGGCGCGATCACGCGGAACCCCTTCCCCCCGCACATAGGCATCGCCCAGCGCGAGCAACACCTTCGTGTCCCCTGGCTCGTCGTGGTAGATCTCACGATAAAGGGCAACGGCCTGGGCAGGATTCCTTTCGACGCCGATGCCTTCCCGATAGGCTTTCGCGAGCAGGAAGCGGGCACCATTGTGACCGAGTTGTATGGCGCGGCGCAGAAGGGACTCGGCACGGACCGCGTCAGGCTGGATGCCGGACCCGTCCAGCAGGGCCTGCGCAAGAGCCGTCATTGCTCCCGCATTGTTCTTGCGGACCAGTGCTTCCAGGGTCGACGCACCCTGACGTGCGACAGCTTCGTCCTTGAGCTGCAGGCTCGCAACGCGGACCAGGAGATCGTCATTTCCCGATGCCGATTTCTCAACGGTCGCAAGCCACCGCCGCGCGAGCGGCGCCTGATCAGGAGAACCGTTCAAATAGAATTCTGCAAGTTGAATAGCGGCCTCGACATCGCCTGCATCCGCAGTCCTTCGTAGGGTGGCCTCCGCCAAGGCCCTCTCTCCTCGCGCAAGGTAGAGTTTGGCGAGGGCGATCGCCGCACGCGTGTCGCCGGCTCGGACCGCTTTTTCCAGGACGTCGCGTGCCAGATTGAAATGCCCAGGGCCGCCTGAACGGGAATAGAGCGCGCTGAGCTCAACCATGGCGGGTCCGCTTCCGGCCGCTGCTGCGCGGCTGAACCATGTCGCGGCAAGCGCATAATCCTGCGGCACGCCCTGCCCTTCGCTGAACATGCGCCCGAGACGGATCATCGCTGCCGAGATGTTGGCATCCGCCGCCTTGCGATACCATTCCAGAGCGCGCGAAATGTTTCCACCCTCTGGCCTCAAGGAGTAGAAGTCGCCAAGGCGCACGAGCGCCATGGTTGATCCGCCTTCGGCAGCTTTATGGTACCAGCGCAAAGCATCATTCGGGGCTGGAGGGGCGCCGTTTCCGTTGAGCAGGGCATCGCCGAGAGTGACCGCCGCCTTCACATGCCCGTTCTCTGCCGCATTCTGGAGCCGCTCGAAGGCGGTTGTCCGCATAGATTCGGTCGATGCATCCGGATAGGCGAGAACGGTGCGTCCATACTCGTAGGCTGCAGCGGCATTGTTCTGAGACGCAGCCTTGTCGAACAAGGACAAGGCGAGCGGCAGGTCGCGCTCGATCAGGTCGCCGTTGCGCAGGTGCCGCCCCAAAGCCACGAGAACGCCCGGATCGTCATCGACATGCTTCAATGCCTCCCGGAGAAGCGTCTTGGCGTCCTCCTGGCCTTGGGCTCCCATATGGTTGCGGATCTCAGCGCCCAGCAACAGGGCGCGCGGTGCCTTGGTCTCGATGGCACGCTTCAGCCAGAGTTCGGCTTCAGCGACAGAGATTCCGAGCACTCCTCCATTGTAGGGATCCTCTGCCAGGATGAGTGCTGCTTCGACGAGGCCCCCATCGGCAGCCTTCTGAATGAAGGCTCGTGCCTCCCCAGGCTGATACAGAGGCGATTTCGGGTCGAGCCTCATGCGTCCGAGGCTCAGGGATGCGCCGCTGTCTCCAAGATCGGAGGCCCGCTTGTACCATTCGAGAGCGACGCTCAGACGTTCCGGCGAGTTGTCGCTCGTTGCGCGGTAATGATCCGCCAGAGTGTTTGCGGCACTTGCGGATCCCTGCCGGGCTTCCTGGAACAGAAGCCGCAATCCCTGGGTGGCGTATACGTTCACCTTTGACGCATCGCTCTCGAGTCTGGCGAGGGCAAGGCCGGATGAGCCATGCCCGAGGCGCAGCGCCACCTGATACAGCGCCCTGGCCGCCGCCAGGTCACGTGGGACTCCCCGCCCCTCCTCCATCAAGCCTGCCAGCAGGTAGGCGGCTTCGCGGCTCTGCATGGCTGCGGCACGGCGCAGAAGATCGGCGGCGCGTTCGCTGGAAGGCTGATCGTTCTTGCCAAGCAGAAGTTTGGCACGGCGGACGGCAGCCTCGGGCCAGTGCGGCCCAAGCGTCGTCAGGGCACGCTCGAGAAGCCGCTCGGCCTCCTCAGGTTGCGCCCGTCGCAGCGGGTTTGTTTCGCTAATCGGCAGCCCTTCCAGCAGGATCTTGGCCTGTTCGACGAAGGCCCCCTGATCCTGACGCGCGCGAAGCTGCTCGATGTTCCGCGTGATTGTGCGGAACCGATCACGCATTTCCGCATCGGAGGAACTTTGCGCCGACGCATGCGGTATGAGCAGAAAGGCCGTGGCCGTCAGCAGAGCAAGTTTAACGCGCTTCATCATCCACGCCCCCAGAAGCAGGTGGCGTTTCCGCCGGCGAACTCATCGATGAGCGGTCTTGCGCTCCTGAGGCTTCGTGTGAGGAGGGCCTTGAGGCGTCGCGTCGCGAGTCCGGACCGGTCGCGTGCAACGACCGCCTCAGCCCAGGCCATGTAGTGACGGCCATGGTTGCGCTTGGAGAGAAACCCCAGGTCGGTCTTGCGGAAGTCGGATTCTTCGCCCGGAATGTAATTCTCCGAGGCATAAGCCAGCACGATGCGTGGCTCGACAATGCCATTGAGCGTGTAGGAAAGAACCCGATCGAACGAAACTCCGCCTTCGTTCATGCCGTAGAGATCGGAACCCTGCGTCGCGGCAATCTCGGCCATGACCGTCATGCTCGCGAGCGACTGGCGCATATACCATAGAGCCCGGGAGCCACGCCGCGTCTCGAGTGGCAGGCTTCCGTCCGCCCGGGCTTCCGAGAGAATCGTGCGATAACGGTTGATGCCCTTCTCGTACAGTGCTCGATCGCCCGTCACCGCGCCCCATGCCATCAGAACGCTGTCCGTGAGATAACGGTGGTTGTTGCGGTCGACCGAGCCGTCGAAGATGTGGTCGATCTTGCGAACGAGCGGGTCGAGCCACCCTGCAATGGTCTTCCGTTGCTCGTCATCGAGACCGCCTTGAATGACCGAAAACGCGAAAACGGTCGGCAGCAGGACACGCTTCAGGGCATAGTAGGCGTCGCTCTCCAGCTCGGTCTCCGTGAAAGCGCCGGCCCGAGCCCAGGTGACGAGGAAATCGCGCAGGGCCCCCTCTGACGAGGCGTCTCCAGCAAGAGCGCGGCCCGTGAGCACCATCACCGCCCAGGCATAGTCGTTGGCGGTTCCATCCGTCCCGTAACCTTCCGTCGTCTTGAGGCCGCGAATGGGCTGCAGGGAGCTCCAGGACGGATCCCGTGGTATCGCAAGGCAGGCGGCGCGGATATTGGCGAGAGCCGGCTGGGCCAGCGCAGCGCGCCGCTGCTCCACATCGAACAGGCCGGCTGGCTTCGCCTGTGCGAGAGCCTGGCCACCAGCCAGGAGATTCAGGATCAGGAGTGCGATAATGCTCTTCATACCTGCCTCTAGGTCCCCTGAGAGGTATTGGAGAAGGCCTGATGCTGCACGCTTCCATCGACGGCCGTGCAGTCGGACTTCCCATTCGAATCGAAGATGCGGAGATCGACCACGCCCTCGAAATATCCGCGCTCCCGCAGGTGACACTCGACAGTCGGTCTAACGGGACGACAAGTGCTGGCGATCAGCGTGTTGGCTTTCGAAGAGGATTGAAGCAGAAGACCCTCCAGGCCGCGCAAGTCTCCGCCGAATAGGCGGCGCGACTGCTTCACGAATGTATTGGAGAACATCGCCAGTCCGGATGCTCCCTGAGAGTTGATGCCGACGCCGTTCTCGGAAATCCGGTTGCGGCGGAGAGAGATGGTCGTTACGGCATCATATGGATCGAGCTTGAAGTCGCGGGTTTCGCCGCTTTTCGTCTCGAGCAGATTGGCGATATAGGCGTTCACGCCTGCGCCGCTGTTGGCTTCGATCCGGTTTCCATAGACAGCGATGTCGAAGCTGTTGCGAACTTTGATGCCGTCGCGCCGGTTGGCAACGAGGCTGTTGTTCGTCATCAGGTTGCAGGAGCTCTCGAAAAGCGTTATTCCATCCTGCGCATTGTTGAACGACGAATTGGCATGGATGATCGTGCTGGCGCTGTCGCGGTCCAGCATGATGCCGGATCCTGCATTGTCGAATGTCAGATTTCCAGCAATGATGCTCTCGTCGACCTCGCGCGATATGATGATACCATGTTTGACCTTGGTTCCGTATGTCGTGTTCAGCGCAATCGTCAGACCGCGCGTCCTGTCATGGGGGTCGAGTCCATAGATGACGTTGTCGACATACTCGTTTCCGATAATGTGGATGCCCCCGGCTTCATATGAATAGAAGCCGAAATGTGAATTCCGGAACACGTTGTCGACGACATAACCCATGGCGCGGGCCTGATCGCGCAACTCCGTCACGCGGATGGGCCCGGACGAGTAGGAGAGTCCGAACGACTTGGAGTTCTCGTAACCGAGAGCTGTCAAAACCGAACCTGCAACGTTCATACGCCCGCCCCCCCAGCTCAAGAGGAATGGGCGGAACTTGTGGGTCTTATCTTTGTCGGACCACGCGGGCCGCTGCGCAGTCTCATCATATCCGACGATATCCGCATCGATCACATGGAGTTCACCTGCGTTCGCGATGAAAGCTCCTGCGTCGGCGCTGAAGCGATAGGTCGGCACATCCATCCGCGAAAGGATGAGGCTAGCGCCTGGCGCAACGAAGACAGGGGCGCGCAAGGTGACGGCATCTCCGTCAATGGCGATCAGATCCTGATCCTGTGTCCCCTGAAGCTGGCGGGCGATCATGCCGAGCGTCGCGATGCCTGATTGGACGATGATCACGCGAGGAACCGTGAGTCCCTGGTAGCGAATGGCCTGCTCGATGCGCGTATCGCCAGTAGGGCCCTCGTCCAGAAACTTGGAGATGTACAAATTGTAGTTGGCGAATGTTACGCCGGCCGCGCCACCTGAGGGCCATGGGACAGCAGCGCGGATATCGGACGCGGTTGCGAAACTCTGCGGCAGCGGTGGACGAGAGGTGGTGCTCGCTTCATTTTCCACCACAGCGAGAGTGAGACCACGCCGCGTCCTCCGCTCCCGCCCCAGTTCATTCTCCTCCGCTCGCTCCGCAGGAAGATTCTCCAAGCTGTCGGCAACTTCAGCAGCCTTCTCTTCCGCAGACCCGGACAGGAGCGCCATTTGTGCTTCGGCAAGTCGGCGGAATGCAGATCCGCGCGTCCGATCATCCTTGATCCCACGGATGAGGTCAGCTGCCAGGATCACGCCGTTGGGAGCGCCAACGAGGTCCAACGCAATCTCTGCTCTGTCCTCGTCGCTCAGGTTTTGAGACAAGCTGCGTTTCAAGACGGCATCAGGCAGGCTGCTGCGTCTCTTCTGCTTGACGGCCTGCTTCGCCTCTGCCTTTGCCAGCGCCTCTTCCGCCCGTTTGCGGAACTTGTCGTCGATGATCCGCTGCTTCAGTTCTCCGGCTCGGGCCTTCTCACCGAGATCCGCGAGAGACTTCACGATCGTGTAATAGGCCTTGTCCCGGTCGAGGTGCTGCTGCCCTTCGGCAATCCGGATCGCTTCATGGAAGGCCTGTTCTCCTGTCCCCGCCTCGTTTTTCTTTGTTGCGGCCCGCGCGATATCCACCCAGGCTTCGACTTGATACTCCTTGTCCTCGATCCGCGAGGCCAGGCTCGCAGCCTCATTGAACTTGCCGGAGAGGGAATGAACCTTCACTACCGCCGAGAGCACACGCCCGGCATCCTCCGGATCCTTCAGCTCCATGCCAATCTGCAAAGCGGCTGCCGGATCCCCTGCCTGGGCCTTCGCCCGCCCGATCCCGCTCAAGGCGTGAGAGCGGTCTTCACCCTCCCTGATCTGCGGAAGGAGCCTCTCCGCCTCCGCGACACGATTCTCGTCGGCAAGGCGCTTTGCGAGGTCGCCGAGAGCCGAAGATGAGTCGGAGCTCGCTTCGAGACGCGCCGCGTAGGTCAGCGCCTGGTCCAAACGTCCGGCGCGGGTCAAGGCGCGAACCACTTCCGGCCAGACCACGGCCTGGGCCGCCTGATCGGCACTTTCAGCGCCTTGAAGAGCTTCAACGAACAACGGCTCTGCCATCTTCTCATAGCCGGCGCGCGCCAGTTCGCTGGCGACCAGGAGTTGAGCCGTGATCTTGGCCGACCCGTTCTGCATCGTTTCCAGAACGGTCACGGATTGCAGCGGCACACCCTTCGCAACGAGCTCCTTCACGATCGTTGCGAGCGCCTTCTGCTGATCGCTGGAGCCGACGAACCCTTGTGCCGTCGCAAACGCTGCGTCATTGTCCCGGCGCTCCAAAGCAACGGATAGAATTTCCGACAGAAGCCTTTCCTGCTCGTCCCCTCCGGAGACGGCCAATGCGAGCTGCAAGCTGCCGCGGAGATCGCCGGCCGCCAAACGCCGGCGGGTTTCAGCCTCGAGCTGTTCCTTTGATGCCTTCTGCCAAGGCGTTCCCTTCAGCATGGCTTGCGCCAGGTCATGGCGCGCAGAAGCGCGATCACGTGGACGCGGAATGAGGCTGATGGCCCGCTCCGCGAGGGGAAAGCCGTCCTGTCCAAGGGACGCGGCGAGCCGCGAGACCGCATTGTAGGCACCGGATTGCTCACCTGCACCGGAGATCGCCTTTGCAGTCTCGAGTGCCAGCGTTGCATACCGCAGGGCGCGATCCTGAACACCGATCCGGCCATAAGCATGCCCGAGCTCGATGAAGGCCGCCGTACGGTACTCAGGCGCCCTCTGCCCGCTCGCGATCTGATGAAGGGTGACTCCGAGCTCCAACCTGTCCGCATTGGACTGGGCAGCCGTCAGACCCGCGAGTGAGGCCTGGAGAAGCATCGCGCCAAGTACGTCATGCACGAGGCCGTCGTTGGCAAGGCGGTCGAGTTCCGCACGCGCACCATCCCGCAGCTCCGGAGGACCGGCATTTTCCGGCGCTGCGAACTTTTCGAGAAGCTGGATGCGCGCCAAGGCGATTTCGTACTGCCCCGCCTTCTGCTTCGGCGCACCTGCCTGCTCGGCAGAGAGGAAGGCTTGACGCGCTTCCTCGGCGAGCCGCGATGTTTCATTGCCCTCCTGAGCCCAGACGCCCGAGCTCAGGATCAGCGAGAACACCGCACCGGTCAGCAGATGGCGCCAGCGTTCAGACCGCAACGATACGATCATATTGATCCTCCAGACGGACGATGTCGTCTTCGCCGAGATACGAACCGCATTGCACCTCGATCAGGTGCAGTTCGTCGTCGCCGATATTTTCGAGACGATGGACGTCGCCTTTTGGAATGTAGACAGACTCGTTGGCCGTCATGATGGATACGGTGTCACCGACGGTCACGCGCGCGGTTCCCGAGACAATGGTCCAGTGCTCCGAGCGATGATGGTGATACTGAAGCGACAAGCGGCCTGCGACGGATACGATAATGTGCTTCACCTGGAAGCCGTCTCCCATCCTCAGGCATTCATAGGAACCCCATGGGCGGCGGACCTTCTTGTGCAGATTGGCTTCCGGCCGCCGGGAGGCCGCCAGCTCACTGGCAAATCGGCCGACATTTTGGGCCTGATCGAGCGTACTGATGAGGAGAGCATCAGCCGTGTCGACGACCACGATCTTCTCGACGCCCATGACGGCGACGAGCCGCCCATTCCCATGGATATAGCTGTTGCGTACATCGTGCAGGATCGTATCCCCGCGCGAAACATTGCCGTTGCGGTCCTTTGATCCAACATCCCACAGAGCCGACCAGGAACCGAGGTCGCGCCAGTTCGGGGAGACCGGGATGCAGACGAGCCGCTCGCTTCTCTCCATCACGGCATAGTCGATGGAGATCGTTGGAGAGGCTTCGAAGTCGCGCGACAGGCGAATCGTATTGTTGCTTCGATGCGCCATGCTGACAGCTCGCCTGGCACACTCGATCACATCGGGCGCATACTTTTCGAGCTCCTCGATGATCGTGCGCGCCGTGAACATGAAGATGCCGCTGTTCCACAAGTGACGTCCGCCGGCGAACAGGACCTCGGCGACGGCGCGCTTTGGCTTCTCGACAAATCCTGCAACCCTGTAGCTGGTCGCATCGAAGAAGTCCCCGAGTTCGATATAGCCGAAGCCGGTCTCCGCATGCGTTGGGCGAATGCCGAAGAGAACGATCTGCCCCTGGCGTGCTGCCTGGATGGCTTCGCCGACGCCATCGGAGAATGCCTCGGCCTTCTCGATCAGGTGATCGCTCGGGGCAACGAGCATCAGACGGTCGGGATCTTCCTCCGCGATCAGGACGGCTGCAGCCGCGATCGCCGGGGCCGTGCTGCGAACGGAGGGCTCGACGAGGAGGCGAACCGGCCCGGCATCAAGCTCTCCGATTTCCCGCAGCGCGAGATCGCGGTGGTTGCTGTTGACGACGACGAGAGGCTCTGAATAGAGCTCCGTCCGGAAGCGCTGGACTGTCTGCTGAAATAGGCTCCGCTCGCCGGAGAGGGCATGAAATTGCTTTGGCTCGCTCGCGCGGGAAACAGGCCACAGGCGAGTTCCTGATCCACCACACATCAAAACGGGAATGATATTATGCATTGGGTATCTCCGTTACTTCATGTTGTTGTTCACGCATTCCCCGTGTGCGACCTGTTCTTACCTACCTGAGGTTCGCGATACGCCTGTCATCAGGCTGTTGGAGAGGCCTCACCGCCTCTCGTGTGCGCTCTTCTGGACTGCCCACGTCGAAGAGAGACGCAATTTTGTTCTTGGCCCAACTCACACCTGCATGCACCTTGCCCGCGGCAGCGCCGATGGACGAACCGGAGAAGGTATCGAACACGACGGATACGGGCTGACCGATCGCGCTGCTGTCGAGGTCGCGCCCGGGTGAGAGTTTGACGAGGAAATGGCCGGTGCGTTCATTCTCATCGGAGAAGCTCGGCAGCGGCTCCATCGGGACGTCCCGGACGAGGGTGCCATCGGCATATTCGACCACCGCTGTGGCCCCACGGTAGAAGCGCAGAACTTCGCTCTGCGGAATGCTCGCCGTGATGTAGGGAGTGCTGTTCTTCTCGCGCAGAACAATGACAGGAGCCCCTTCGCGGACGAAGCTCGCGGGCCTGCTGTAGCGGGCCTGTACGAGGCAGTCGCAGGGACTGTCGATGACGATGCTGCTGCTTCCTTGGGGACCTTGGATCGTGAGCAGCGGCTCTCCAGCCTGGACCTCCGCTCCCGACGCGATGAACGTGACCTGACCGTTCGACGGAGCGGGGACAGTCACCAGGTCAGTCGTGATGAGAGCCGATTGCGCCGGAATGATGTACATTCTCTGGAACACGCCGGTTCCGACGAATCCGGCCAGCAGCAATGTCAGCCCGACAATCAGCCCGTATCCCGCAATGCTGCGCCCGTGATGGGACACATTGGCGAGAAGGCCCTCGGGTATCGGACGTTGCGGAACATCCCGGCTCTTCCCTTCATTGCGGCGCGAGACCACGTCCAGAACATCTCCGGCCTCCACCACCTCTCCGGAAAGGTAGGCATCGAGAATAAAGCGGAGAAGGTTGTGCTGACGCGGCGATACGTCAATGAAACGCATGCCGATCCTGCCCTGATCTGAGTTCACATATCGCACCTCCGCTCGCACCGGCAGCGTCAGTTCGTAGCCGCTAAAAGGGAAGACAAGCGTGAGATCGACGATCTCGCCCGCTCGCACGTCCAATGTCCCGGCTCGAATGCCGATGCCGCCAACCGAGAGATCGATCACGGAGACAGGTGCCCCATTGTGCAGGCACTTCATCGGCAGGCGATAACGCGGATGCTGGCGTTGAACCTCAGCTTCGTGCGTAATCGTCGACATTGCATGTTTCTCCATTGGACATCACCAAATTAGGGCAAGAGCAGCAGCGCTCTTGGCGTCGGCAGAACGTCGACACTCCAGGCAAGGAGAGCAAGAAATGCTGCCAGTGAAAGGGTATGCATGTAAGCCGACATGAAGTGGCTGGCGATCAGAGGCCTTCGCGCACTGCGAGCCGCCGATGTCGTCTTCTGTCGCGTCCACTTCTGCCGGTCCAACCGAAACAGAATGTGGATCTTCATGAGTGATCCAAAGATCTGGTTGAAGTAGAGGAGGAATGGGTAAAAAACCGAAACCCTGGGTCGAGAGGTGAGGAGCGAGAGAGTCAGGATGTACCGAGAGGTCAGAATCCACAAAGCGTAGAGAAGAAACGCGTAGCCGTTGATGAAGAACGTCGCGATCATGGCGACCGCAAATCCGACGAGCGACGTCCACATGGACATGCGTTGGTCGAGGATCGCCCACCAGGTGAACAGACCGGTTCGCTTCGGGCCCAAAGCGAGCGCGCGCGAGTTGGTGCGCAGCATGTTCCCGAACCAGCGAACCATGAGCATCGCCGCGGCGGACACAAAGTTGTCCGCTGGCGGATCTTCGACCGTGAGGACAACGACATCCGGGACGTAGATCATCTTGTAGCCGTTGCGCAGGAGCCAGAACCAGCTCGATTTGTCGTCTCCGGTCAGAAACTTGAAGCGGCCCAAGCGCCAGTGATCGATGTAATCGAGTTCGACCTGCTGGATGAAGTCAGGATCGCAGATGATGCCGGCTCGAAACATGGACATTCGTCCCGTCAGGGTCAGGACGCGCTCTGACAGACCCATCGACGACATCAGGGTGTGCCGTTGAGCGAAACGCAGAGCGTACCATTCCTTGAAGATGCGGTTGCCGCGGACCTCGCTGACTTCATCCGTTGTCAAAGCGCCGATCAGTGGATCATTCAGGAAAAATCCGGCGCACTTTTGAATGAGGTCCGGTGGCACAATGCTGTCCCCGTCAATGACGGCAACAACATCATCCTTCGATGGGCATCGGCGTGCGATGGCGCGGAACCCATAGGCGAGAGCATCGCGTTTTCCGGTTCCCGCAATCCTGACGATGACGAGATCGACCTTGTTCTGGTTCGAGCAAAGGCTCCTGAAGATAGCCTTCACAAGCCTCTGGTCAGCCGTCTCGACGATCGAGGCGACGACCGTCACCTTGCCGGGAGCGGAGAGAGCCGCCTCGAACGCTGCCTTGTAGACGCGGGCCGTGACGGCCGAGTCGATGCGAAAGGTCGTCACGAGAAGATAGGCATTGGGCGTCTCCCGCGCGATATGGGCATCCGCAGCTCTACGCAGACGAGGAAACACACGCATCCGATAAACCAGCGCCCGGATGAAGTGCAGAAGCCCCCACCCGTAGCGCCAGATCGCCAGGAAGCCTACGGTTCCAATGAAGCCACCGCCGACCATGCCATAGGCCTCTGCCGGCAACTCGGCGGCAAAGGCCGCTACGGCGGCGACATACAGCAGATGCGCCCACACCGACTCCGAGAGCCGTGGGCTGCTGGCATTACCAGCAGATTCCCTGATAGAAGTCACCCGAACACCTTGTCTGATCGATACGAACGAGGTCGATGAGCGGACGCCCGTCATCGACGACTTCCATCAAGCGCTTTGCCTCGGCCCGGTTGCCGAGAACGAACACCTCGGCATGGTCGATAACCTCGTTGAGGTCGGCCGTGAGCAAAGATGCCAGATGCGGCAGGTGAGAACGCATAAAGTGCAGGTTGGCGCCAGTCAGCTTTGAAACCTGGATGTTTGGATCATAGATCCGGATTTCGTAGCCGCGGCCGAAGAGGCGCTCTGCCAGTTCCACCAGGGGGCTCTCGCGCAGGTCGTCCGTCTCTGGCTTGAAGCTCAATCCGATGATGCCGATACGGCGCTTGCCAGTGGCCGTCACCATGGAGTAGGCCCGCCGCAGCTGCTCCTCATTGGCTTCCATGGTCGCGTCAAGAACGGGGGTGGGAACTTCGAGTTTGCGCGCGGCGAACCGCAGCGCACGAAGATCTTTGGGCAGGCACGATCCTCCGAACGCAAAGCCCGGCTTGAGGTACGCCTTCGAAATGTTGAGGCGCGTGTCGGAGCACAGGACATCCATGACCGCATGGCCGTCGATCCCGGCCGCCTTGCAGATATTGCCGATCTCGTTGGAGAAGCTGATCTTCAACGCATGCCATGCATTGTTGGTGTACTTCACCGCTTCGGCCGTGCGGATCGACACGATCCGAGGTTCAACCTTGAACGCCCCGTGCATCTCGATGAGCCGGTCAATGGTCGCCTGGTCATGGCGACCGAAGATGATCGCACCCGGATCGTAGTAGTCGGCGATCGCTGTGCTTTCGCGCAGAAACTCGGGATAGTAGGCCACACCGAACCCAACCCCAGCCTGACGGCCGGAAGCCCGCTCCAGGGTTGGGATGACAATGCTTTCCATGGTTCCCGGGAGAATGGTCGAACGCATCACGATGGAATGAAATGAGTTCTTCTCCCGGATCGCGGCACCAATCTCCTCGGCCGCCGCCGCCACATAACCTGTGTCGAGAGAACCATTCGAGCGAGATGGCGTCCCGACGCAGACGAAGGAGATATCCGACTCCTGGATCGCCTCGCGAACATCGCTTGTGGCATGAAGACGTTTGCTGCGGATACCTTCCTGGATTAACCCCTCGAGGCCTGGCTCGACGATCGGGCTGATACCTGCGTTCAGAGGCTCGACCTTCTGGGGATTTGGATCAACCGCGATGACCGTATGGCCATCATTGGCCAAGCATGCGGATGAGACGGCTCCAACATAGCCAATTCCAAAAACACTGATTTGCATTAGGCTATTCCCGGTGAACAGCAATGGGATCAAGGCGCAGACTACGACGGCGCCGGCACAGCCCAATAGATACTCTTCACGCCTCCCTTTTCTCGTCACTATTTCGGCTGACGAGATACTCCCGAGGGATTAACCGTACTGCTACTCCCTGCATTCCCGAAATTTAACTCCAAAGAGCAGGAAAACACCCATACTTGACGACTTGCCATCTCGCGTTGAATGAAAGTTCAGCACGGCCTGATACACAAAGAGGCACTCCGCCGTGTCGAAAAGGCATTCGCTGCTCAGGCGTACTGATCAACTTCGGAGAATGCTCGGCCAGCGACAACTGCCACGCTTTCGGACCATCTGGGTTCTGCACGAGCCAAACTTTTCTTCGCTGAAACCAGCAGCCTATTGAACCTTGCCGAGTGTTGCTATTGGGCTCCCAGTTCGAGCAACCGTTGCCCGATCCGGGTAGCGCATTTCGGCCCAAGTCTTAGCACGAACGTATTAATCCGAAGGCTCAGTCGATTAGTCGGGGCGCTCTGCTATATCCCTGCGTGTACAGCAGGAAGTTGGATAGATGGCCACGATTATCAACGTTGCTCCCCCGACCGGAAACGCTCAGCAGGACATGGCTGCGATCGACGCGGCCATCAAGGCTGCGAATGCGGCATATCTGAACAACCCGCAGGGCGGGCAGGTCATAGTTCAGCTTGCAAAGGGAACCTACTCCGTTACCGGCGATCACGAGAACCCATCCAAGGGCGGCGTTGAACTTCTCTCTGGGGTTGCTCTTGTCGGCGCGGGAATGGGGGAGACCGTTATTCGGCTCGAGAACGGATTTAACGACAGAATCAATGGCATTGTCCGCACGGCCCTAACGGACGTCACCAATGTCTCGGTGTCGAACCTGACCATCGATGGAAATCGTGCCAACAATACCGGCCATCAGGCCGGCTTCATTTGCGGCGCAAAAGCGGACGAGGGAAAGGTACAATCCAACATCACCCTCACCGGCGTCGAGATCAAGGATTGCACGGCATACGGGTTCAACCCGCATGAGGTTACTTACAATGTGACGATTGATGGCTGCATTGCGCATGGCAACGGACTTGACGGTTTCGTTGCGGATTTCGTCGTCGGCGGAACCTATAAGAACAATCAATCGTATGACAATGATCGCCACGGCTATAATATTCAGAACGCCACCACTCAACTCGTCCTCGAAAATAACATAGCTCACGACAACGGATCTGCAGGCCTGACCATCCAACGCGGCAACATTGCGCCGGCGGGCCAAACCACTATCCCCCCTGTAACCGACATCGACATTGTCGGCGGTGAGTACTATGGCAATGCACGTGAAGGCATTCTCGTCAAACTGTCAGATGACGTAACAATCCACGGAGCCAAAGTTTACGGCAATCAGCGCCAAGGTATCCGCATTGAGGGATCGACAGACACTCTCGTTCGGAACAGCCAAGTCTACAACAATTCCCAGGAAGCCGATCATACCTATGACGAGATCCAGATCCGTCTACGGGTGGATGAGGAGGCAACGGGCCTGACCTTCTATTCCACCAATACTCAGATCCTCAACAACACGATCTACTCTGACGGACCAGTCAACGCACGATATGGAATTCGTGAGGAAGCAAGTAATCTTGGAGGTGGACCGACGGGGACGATCGTGTCTGGAAATCAGATCAGTGGCATGGATGTCGGCGATATCTCTGTCCCCAACTTCGTGCGGGAAGGAACACCCGGTGATGACATCATTGAAGGCTCTCCGAGCGCTGACACAATGCAAGGCCTTGGGGGCAACGATACGTATGTCGTCAATCACTCCGGCGACCAGGTCATAGAGAATGCCGATGAAGGGGACGACCATGTTAGATCCTTCATCACTTACACCCTCCCGGCAAACGTCGAGCATCTGACGTTGATGGGCGCAGGCGCCATCAACGGCCATGGCAACGAGTTGAACAACTATCTGACCGGCAACGGAGCCAATAACGTTCTCAAGGGTAACGCTGGAGACGATACGCTTGTCGGCGGGGCAGGTGCGGACAGCATGAGCGGCGGTGAAGGGAACGACACCTACTATGTCGACAGCGTCAATGATTTTGTCGATGAAGTCTCCACTGGCTTCGACATAATCTATAGCAGCGTCGACTACACCCTTCCTTCCTCCGTCGAAAGGCTCATCCTGGTTGGTGCAGCGATACGAGGAACGGGCAATACCGCGTCCGGAAACCATCTGATCGGCAATGACCGTGACAACATTCTTGATGGTTTGTCGGGCGAGGATCTCATGGAAGGCGGTCTCGGCAACGATACGTATTATGTCGACGACACAGGCGATCTCGTCGTGGAGGCGCCTGGAGAGGGAGACGCCGATCATATCGTCACGTCCGTAAACTACTCCATCTCTGCGAATGTTGAACACATCTCCGCTATCGGCACAGGAAACCTGATCCTGACCGGCAATGCCCTCGACAACCACATTTTCGGCAACTCGGCTGCGAATACGCTCAGAGGCGGCGCTGGAAACGATGTCCTGTTTGGCGGAGCTGGCGCGGACTTGATGGAAGGCGGCGACGGAAATGACATTTACTACGTCGACGAAGCCTCCGATCTCGTCGTCGAGCGCCCTGATGGGGGCATCGACACTGTTTACAGCAGCATCAGCTATGCTCTGACGGCCGATGTCGAGTACTTGATGTTGATGGGTTTGGCGACCCATGGATACGGCAACAGCCTGACGAACTATCTTGTCGGCACGGATCTTGACAATGTTCTCGATGGAGGAGCCGGCGCGGACCGCATGGAGGGCGGCAAGGGGAATGACACCTATTATGTCGACGTTTTCAATGATGTCGTTGTTGAATCCTCGACCGGTGGGAGCGCAGACAAGATTGTAACAAGCGTAAGCTACAGCTTGCCAAGTTACGTGGAGCGAATGGTCGCCAGCGGCAGTTCAGCCATCAATCTCACAGGCAACAGTCTTCACAATATTCTAAGCGGAAATGCGGCCATCAATACATTGAAGGGCGGCTCCGGCAACGACACCCTCAATGGCGGCGCAGGCAACGACATCCTTTATGGCGGCGGCGGCAAGGATTCATTCGTGTTCAACACCGCTCTGAGCACTCGCACGAACAAAGACAAGATCATGGACTGGGTTGCTAAGGACGACACGATCCGGCTTGAGAACTCAATTTTCAAGTCGCTCAAGAAGACGGGCACGCTCAACAAGGCAAATTTCGTGATCGGCACAGTGGCCAAAGACTGGAACGATTTCATCGGCTACAGCAAGTCCACCGGCGATCTCTGGTATGACTCCAATGGCAACAAAGCGGGTGGCAAGGTCATCTTCGCCAATATCGGCGCGAACAAGGCTATTGCCCACACTGATTTCCTGGTGATTTAGTGGATACGCGTGGCAGGCGACACCATAACGCCATCGCTTCGGAACCTGCTCCCTATGTCATGCTCTTCTCTGGCAGGAGGATAACCATGCCCGAGAAGGGCTCGCCCAGGCCAGCTGATCGATGACCTTCTTCACCCCCGGCACGTTCTCGGCTGCGACCTTGGCGCCTGTCGCTCGCATTCGTCGAGGATCGCGCCCGGAGGAGTGACCGCTCCGGACTCGACCGGAACCCGGATGAGCTTGCTGCCCCACTTCTGCTTGCCCAGTTCAGTGAGCGCGCGGGTCTGGCCGCGTGTCGATGGCTTGCTTGAGACCCATATTCTGGCCAATCCGAATTCCAACGCACCCGACGTACCGTCCAGCGAACAAAGCATTGATCGGACTCAAATCAGTCCTGCATCGAATGCGTTGCGGCGTTCGAAAGAGCGCTGTGTGCGTGAGACCTCCGAGGCCGAGTCGGAATAACTGTTCCAGAGCGGCTCCTCAGAGCCTGGAGACGACGCGGCTTGGCCGTTCTACCCCCCTGTTGGTGGCAGCGCGATCCATGTCAGGAGAGGCCGACTGAGATCGGCTTGCTGTGAAGGCCCTCTTGAACCTCTAGTCGCTAGAGGATGTACGGTGCATCCGAATCGACATGAAGAGGTTTGTGATGTGTGAGGCGTGCAGCCTGCCCGGCATCCCCGAGGAGAAGAGCGAGACCATGCCATCGAAGGAGCAGCGGACCCGTTACCGTGTGTCGGGAATGGACTGCGCCTCGTGCGCGAGCAAGATCGCCACAGCCCTGCAGCGCATCCCGGGGGTCGCCGAGGTGAGCGTGTCGGTCCCGGCCGGCACCGTGACCGTCTCCCACGACGATACCGCCGCCCCGGCCGCGCTCGCGAAGCAGATCACCATGCTCGGATACAAAGTGACAACGCATGGGGCGGCGGAGGTCGGCAGGCCTGCCCTGAAGGCCGATGATCTTGGATATTCTGCATGCGGTCACGAACACGGCCACGGCCACGAGGATCATGCGCATGTCGGTCGTCACGGCCACATGCATGCTCAGGAGGCGTTACCCGGCCCGCACGGGCACCTGCACGACCATGGCGCCAGTGAGGGCCCATGGTGGAAGAGCCGGCGCGGTCTCCTGACCATCGCCTGCGGCCTGGCGCTCGTGGCGGCCTATGCGGTGGGGCAGCTCCTGCCGGAGATCGGGGATTGGGCCTTTGTCCTCGCCATGGCGGTCGGCCTGGTGCCGATCGCGCGCCGCGCATTCGTCGCAGCCCGGTTCGGCACTCCGTTCTCGATCGAGATGCTGATGACCGTCGCGGCCGTCGGCGCCGTGATCATCGGGGCCACGGAAGAGGCGGCCATGGTGGTCTTCCTGTTCCTTGTCGGCGAGCTCCTGGAGGGTGTCGCGGCAGGCCGCGCGCGGGCGAGCATCCAGGGCCTGACCAGGCTGGTGCCCAAGACCGCACTCCTTGAGCGCAACGGCAGGACCGAGGAGGTTCCGGCCGAGAGCCTCGCCGTCGGCTCGCTCATTCTGGTGAGGCCCGGAGATCGTGTTCCAGCGGACGGCCTCATCGTCTCGGGCGAAAGCGCGATCGACGAGGCGCCAGTCACCGGCGAGAGCACGCCCAAGCGCAAGGGCATTGACGACACCGTCTTCGCCGGCACCATCAACGGAGACGGAGCGCTGCGCGTGAGTGTGACGGCGGCGGCGCAGGACAACACCATCGCGCGCATCGTGCGGCTCGTGGAGGAGGCGCAGGAAAGCAAGGCGCCGACGGAGCGCTTCATCGATCGGTTCTCGCGCTACTACACCCCCGCCGTGCTCGTGGTCGGCGCTCTCGTTGCCGTCCTGCCGCCGCTCGTCTTCGGAGAGTCATGGGGCGAGTGGATCTACAAGGCCCTGGCGATCCTGCTGATCGGCTGCCCCTGCGCGCTCGTGATCTCGACGCCCGCTGCCATCGCCGCCGGCCTGTCGGCCGGCGCCAGGCGCGGCCTGCTGATGAAGGGCGGCGCCGTGCTGGAGAATATCGGCAAGATCACCATCGCCGCCTTCGACAAGACCGGCACGCTGACGGAAGGCAAGCCCAAGGTCACCGACGTGATCCCATTCGGCCGCTCCGAGCACGAGGTGCTGTCGCTGGCTGCCGCATTGGAGACCGGATCGAGCCATCCGCTCGCACTGGCGATCCTCGCGCGAGCCGCAGAGGCGCAGGTTCCGGTCCTCCAGGCTGAGAATTCGGGCGCCGTAGGAGGCAAGGGCGTGACCGGCAACATCGGCGGCGTCTCGCTCTTCCTCGGCTCGGCCAGGGCGGCAGGTGAGAAGGCTCCCCTCACCCCTGAGCAGACCGCGTCCATCACCGCCCTGAACGAAGAGGGCAAGACCGTTTCGGTCCTTCTGGCCAACGGCCAGGTCGCGGGCATGATCGCGATGCGCGACGAAGCGCGCGCGGATGCAAAGGACGGTCTCGATGCGCTCAGGACGGCCGGCGTCGCCGCCCTGATGGTCACCGGCGACAACCACCGTACGGCGCAGGCCATCGCCTCCGTTCTCGGCATTGAGCCGCGCGCCGAGCTGCTGCCGCAGGACAAGCAGGCGATCATCCGCGAACTCCAGGCCAACGGGCAGGTGGTGGCCAAGGTGGGCGACGGCATCAACGATGCGCCGGCGCTCGCCGCGGCCGACATCGGCATCGCCATGGGCGGAGGCACGGATGTGGCGCTGGAGACCGCCGATGCCGCCGTCCTGCATGGACGCGTGCTCGACATTGCGCGCATGGTTCGGCTCTCGCGGGACACAATGGCCAATATCCGCCAGAACATCAGTATCGCGCTCGGCCTCAAGGCCGTGTTCCTGGTGACGACCATTCTCGGCGTCACCGGGCTGTGGCCTGCGATCCTGGCCGATACGGGCGCCACGGTGCTCGTGACCGCCAATGCCATGCGCCTGCTCGGAGCGGGAGGTAGAGCGTAAGCGGTTGCCATGCCCCCTGGAGAAACCTGAGGTGCTCTTGGCTTGACGTCGATCAATGACACCCTGCGGCGGCGCTTCGACAGTACCGCCGCGGAAGACGTCTGAATGTCAAAGGGTCGTCTGGCTGGAGCGGCCGAAGGAGCGCCCGATGGGGCACATCAAGATTGCATTCTGGGGCTTTCTGGCCCTGCTCGGCGGCCTGTGGCTTCTCGCCGATCCGCTTGCCCTGCTGGCCAACGGCTTCTTCGCTCTGCGCGGGTCGATGGTCCAGCTCAGCGGGGTGCTCGCCATGGGCTGCATGAGCCTGGCGATGATCCTGGCCCTGCGCCCGCGCTGGCCGGAACGCTGGCTCGGCGGCCTCGACAAGATGTACCGCCTGCACAAATGGCTCGGCATCGGTGGCCTTGTTCTCGCGGTCGTCCACTGGCTGTGGTCGCAGGGGCCGAAATGGGCGGTCGGGTTCGGCTGGCTGGAGCGGCCGGTCCGCGGCGCCAGGCCGGCCGTCGACAACGCGCTCCAGCAGTTCCTGCTGACCCAGCGCGGCACGGCGGAGGGCCTCGGCGAATGGGCCTTCTATGCCGCCGTGCTGCTCATCGTCGTGGCGCTGGTGCGCTGGATCCCGTACCGGCTGTTCTACAAGACCCACCGACTGATCGCGGTCGCCTACCTGGTCCTCGTCTTCCACTCAGTCGTGCTGCTTCAGTTCAGTTCGTGGACGACGCCGCTTGGCGTGCTGATGGGCGTCCTGCTGATCTGGGGGACGGTCGCGGCCGTGCTGGTCCTGCTTCGCCGCGTCGGCGCGGGCCGCAAGGTCAAGGGACAAATCGCGAGCCTGCACTCTTATCCGGAACTGCGCGTTCTGGAGGGTGACTTCGACCTCCCGGCCGGCTGGCCGCCGGGCTGGCCGGGCCACACGGCCGGGCAGTTCGCCTTCGTGACCTCGGATACCTCCGAGGGGCCTCACCCCTTCACCATCGCTTCCGCCTGGGACCCGGCCGAGCATCGGCTCACCTTCATCGCCAAGGAACTCGGCGATTTCACCCGCACCCTGCAGGATACGGCGCATGTCGGCCAGCCTGTGGTGGTGGAGGGGCCTTACGGCTGCTTCACCTTCGAGGACGATGCGCCGTGCCAGATCTGGGTCGGCGGCGGGATCGGCATCACGCCGTTCATCGCGCGTATGAAGCAGATCGCCCGGGAG
>Ga0180217_1000636_pt1 | contig 51202 bp, 47 predicted proteins | sample eDN3rd37CBELigOP_FD_128521 | JGI IMG/M metagenome (GOLD analysis project Ga0180217, IMG submission 128521) | Enriched Organic Plus compost microbial communities from Emeryville, California, USA - eDNA 3rd pass 37_C BE-Lig OP (version 2) (version 2) ...
GGGCGGGGGGGGGCGGGGGGGGGGCGGGGGTGGGGGGGGGGGGGGGGGGGGGGGGGGGGGGGGGGGGGGGGGGGGGGGGGGGGGGGGGGGGGGGGGGGGGGGGGGGGACGACGGTCCGCGGCCCCGGCCTCGTTGCGGCGCACGCCGCGCACGGAGGTGCTGGATGTGGTACACGGACGTGCTGGGCAAGGGGCTGCGGGAGAAGAAGGCACGGGAGCGAGTGTCGGACCTGCTGCCCGACGTGGAGTCGCTCAAGCGCGGCGTGCGCGAACTGCGCAAGCGGCTGGAATCGCGCGGCGTCCTGGAGCCCGGCGGCAAGCGGACGGAACTGATCGCGGGCGTCAAGCACGCCGGCGAGCGGATCCTCGAGCGGGCGGGGCGCATCGTCGGACGATCCGCGCCCGTCGCCGCACCCGAGCCGCAGCGCAAGCCCCGGGGCGTCCGCGTCGTCGAGAAAGCGACGGAGCGGGAGCCCGAGCACGTCGGCATGGGCGTGGCGAGCGGGATGCTGCTGGCCGCGGGAACGGCGCTGCTGGGTGCGGGGATCATGTACTTCACCGACCCGGCGCGCGGGCGGCGGCGGCGGCATCTGGTGCGCGACAAGGCGGTGCACACGTGGCGCATCGTCGAGACCAACACCCGCAAAGCCGCGCGCGACGCGGCACACCGGGCCCAGGGCGTCGTCGCGGAAACGCGAGCGAAGTTCCGTCACGAGTCGGTGCCCGATGACACGCTCGTGGCACGGGTGCGGTCGGCGATGGGGCGGGCGGTGTCGAACCCGGGGTCGATCGTCGTCGATGCGCACGACGGGACGGTCGTGCTCTCGGGGAAGATCCTGGAGGACGAACTGGAGCCGCTGCTCTCGACCGTGTGGGGCGTGCGCGGCGTGAAGGAAGTCGAGAACCGGCTGGAGCCGCACGCGGCGAGCGAGGGGCTGCCGGACTTGCAGGGGCGCCGGCGCCCGCCGCGCGCGGGCGCGGGAACGTGGCCGCCGGCCGCGCGGCTGGGCACGGGCGTCGCCGGAGGACTGCTGATGGGCGGCGGCCTGGTGCGCGGCGGGCCGCTGGGGGTGGGCCTGGGCCTGCTGGGGGCCGGGCTGCTGGCGCAGAGCGCTCTGGGGCTGAGCACGCGCCGTCTCGTCGGGCGCGACGGGGCCCGCAGACGCCGGGTGGTGGACGTGCAGAAGACGATCCACATCAACGCGCCGGTGGACCGCGTCTTCGACTTCTTCGCGATGTACGAGAACTTCCCCAAGTTCATGTCGCACGTGAAGGAGATCCGCGACCTGGGTTCGGACCGGTCGCGCTGGATCGTGCGCGGGCCGGCGGGCATGGACGTGGAGTGGGAGGCGGTGGTGACGCGGTTCGAGCCCGGGCGGGCGCTGGCATGGCGGAGCGTGGAGGGCTCGCCGATCCCCAACGCGGGGACAATCCGGTTCGAGGAGGTCTCCGAGGGGGTGACGCGGGTGGACATCAAACTGTCGTACGCCCCGCCCGGGGGCGCGCTGGGGCACGCGGCGGCGGCGCTCTTCGGCGCCGACCCCAAGAGCCAGATGAACGACGATCTGATGCGTGCGAAGATCGCCCTGGAGACGGGCAAGCCGGCGCACGACGCTCAGCAACCGATGGAGCCGCAACCGGTGGGGCACGAGGCGTTCGAAGAGTCCCGCTCGGCGCGGACGGTGCGGCCGAATCCTGGGCCGGAGGCGGAATCGGAGACGGAGTGAGCGGCGCGTGGCGCAGGCCCGGGCTATAACAGGCCGTGGCCGCGCCGCGATGGCCGAAGCCGACACCGGAGCAAGTCGCCGCCGCGAAGAACAAGCGGCTGAAGGATGTCCTTGCGCCCGGGCTGGACATCGTGTTCGTCGGGATCAACCCGGGGCTGTACTCAGGAGCCACGGGGCACCACTTCGCGCGGCCGGGGAACCGGTTCTGGCCGGCGCTGCACAACTCCGGGTGGACCGATCGCCTGCTCTCGCCCTTCGAGGACCGGGAACTGCCGCGGTACGGGATCGGTGTGACCAACTTCGTCAACCGCGCCACGGCGGCGGCGGACGAACTGACGGACGCAGAACTGCGTGACGGCGGAGGGCGGCTCGTCAGGAAGATCGAGCGATACCGGCCGCGGTGCGTGGCGGTGCTGGGGGTAACGGCGTACCGGACAGCGTTCGGCGTGCGGGATGCGGCGATCGGACGGCAGTCGCGCGGGATCGCGGGGGCCGAGGTGTGGGTGCTGCCGAGCCCCAGCGGGCTCAACGCGCACTACACGCCGGCGGACTTCGCGCGGCTGTTCCGCGAGGTGCGGGAGTGGCTGGGGGTGCCGGATGCGCGGCGGCGTGCTCCGAAGGGCCGCAGATGAACGCAGATGACGCGGATTGGCCACGAGAGAAGGCCGCAGATTCACACCGATCAACGTGGATTGACCGCGGCTCGGCGTGGTGAAACCAATCCGGCCGTGGGCTACATTCAGGCGGCTTGGGGTTGGCGGGACGGAGGTGCGTGATGGGTCGATGGGACGCCGTGCGGGAAGCGATGCGGGAGGAGAAGATCGCCGGGTGGCTGGTGCACGACTTCCGCGGGTCGAACCCGATCCTCGCGCGGCTCCTGCCGCCGCCCGCGGGCGCAAAGCGGTGGACGACGCGCCGTGCCGTGCTGTGGGTACCGGCGGAGGGGGAGCCGGAACTGCTCTCGCACGCGATCGACGAGGGGCAGTTCGGCGGCGTCGATGTGCGGGTGCGGCGGTACGTGACGTGGCGCGACCTGCACAGGTTCCTCGCCGAGCGTGTCGGGTCCGGGCAGCGGGTGGCGATGGAGTACTCGCCTGGGGCCGCGCTGCCGGCGGTGTCGTGGGTGGACGGCGGAACGGTGGACCTGGTGCGCGGGCTTGGGGCGGAGGTGGTGTCGAGCGCGGACCTCGTGCAAGTGAGCCTCGCGCGCTGGGGCGAGGAAGCGGCGCGCGTGCACGCCGAGGTGTCGTGCAAGGTCGCGGGGATCAAGGACGCGGCGTTTGAGATGATCCGCGAGCGCGTCCGGGCCGGGCAGAACGTCACCGAGTGCGAGGTGCAGGCGCTGATCATGGCCCGCTTCACGGAGGCGGGACTGGACCCGCAGGACCCGCCGATCGTCGCGGTCAACGCGCACGCGGGCGACCCGCACTTCGAGCCGCGGCCGGACCGCGACACGCCGATCCGGCGCGGGGACTGGGTGCTCATCGACCTGTGGGCGCGGCGGCCCGGGGAGGAGCACATCTTCTCGGACATCACGTGGGTCGCGTGCGCCGTAGGCTCGCAGAGCGAGGTGCCGGCGAAGCAGCGCGAGGTCTTCGAGGTGGTCAAGCGGGCGCGGGACGCCTCGCTGGCGCGAGCGCAGCGTGGCTGGGCCGAGGGGGGCGTGCGCGGGTTCGAACTCGACGACGCCGCGCGGGACGAGATCGTGCGGGCGGGCTACGGGCAATACATCAAGCACCGCACCGGCCACAGCCTCAGCCCCGGGCCGGTCGTGCACGGGATGGGAATGAACCTCGACAACCTCGAGACGCACGACACGCGCCGGATGCTCGCGGGGACGGGGTTCACGATCGAGCCGGGCGTGTACCTGCCGGAGTTCGGCGTGCGGCTGGAGATCAACGTGTACGTGGACCCGACCAAGGGGCCAGTGGTGACCAGTTGCGTGCAGGACGAGATCGTTCTTGTTGGCTGAGTGGCCACAGATGAACACGGATCAACACGGATCTGCACAAGAAGTCAGCCGCAGATGAACGCAGATTGCGCAGAGAAGAAGAGACTGGATTGAACCCCCTACCAGACCTTTCTGCCTGTCTTGATCTGATCTGCGTCAATCTGCGTTGATCTGCGGCTGCTCAGGCATTGATCATGAAGTCCGCCACCTGGCGGAAGAACGGCCGCAACATCCCCGCAGCAACGGCGGGGATCTGGGCTTCCTCGATCGCGGCGTCCATGAGGGCGACCCAGCGATCCGCCGCCGCCTGGTCGATCACGAACGGCATGTGCCGGGCGCGGAGACGCGGGTGGCCGCGGGCGGCGGAGTAACGGTGCGGGCCGCCGAAGCGCTGGATCAGGAAATCGCGCAAGCGCAGTTCGGCGTCGGCCATCGTCTCGCCGGTGCGAGCGGTCGATTCGCGGTACATCGGGCCGAGGATGTCGTCGGTCTCCACACGGGCGTAGAAGGCCCGGACGAGACGGGCGAAGCCCTCCTCGCCGAGCGTGGTGTAGAGGCTGGTGTCGAGCAGGTCGCGGTCCATCAGGGCAGGATGGTAGAGGTAAAGAAAGGAGAAGGAGGGAGAGGAGAGCAAGACACGGCCTGAAAGGCCGTGCCACGGTCACCCGCTGCCCGGCGTCCCGCCCATGATGTTGATCACCTCGCCCGCGATGTAACTCGAGTCCGCCTCGGAGGCCAGGAAGACGTACGCCGGGGCGCACTCCTCCGGCTGCGCGACCCGCTTGATCGCCTGGTCCTTGCCGAACTGGGCGACATAGTCCTCGTCGGTCCCCTTGTCGGCGACGTTCAGCGGCGTCCACACCGGCCCTGGGGCGACGGCGTTGACGCGGATGCCCTTGGTGATCAGTTGCTGCGCGAGGCTCTTGGTCAGCGTGTTGATCGCGCCCTTGGTCGCGGAGTAATCGGGCAGCGAGTCGGACGCAGAGTACGCCGTCTCGGAACTGGTCGCGATGATCGCCGAGCCGGGCTTCATGTGCGGGACCGCGGCCTTGACCAGCCGGTAGTACGCGTACACGTTGGTCTTGAACGTCCGGTCGAACTCCTCGTCGGTGATCTCGCTGACGTCGCGCTTGCGGTTCTGGTGCGCGGCGTTGGAGACCAGGATGTCCAGCCGCCCAAGTTCCTTCACCGTGCGCTCGACGCACGCCTTGCAGAACTTCGGGTCCGTCAGGTCGCCCTCAAGCAGGATGCATCGGCGGCCCTCGGCCTCGACGGCTTTGCGCGTCTCCTCAGCGTCGCGGCGTTCCTCGGGGAGGTAGGTGATCGCGACAACGGCTCCCTCACGCGCGTAGAGCACGGCGACGGCGCGGCCGATGCCGGAGTCGCCCCCGGTGATCAGCGCGGCCTTTCCCTCGAGTTTTCCGGCGGGCTTGTAGGCGGGGGCCATGTACTGCGGCCGGGGCCGCATGTCGGCCTCGATGCCGGGCTTGGGCTGGTGTTGGCGCGGCTGCGGCGGGGTGGGGCGCCCTCCGCCGAGGGACTCGACCGCCGGCTTGCCGCGGCGGGCTCGCGTGCGGGGACCGGTGCGATCGTCGCCGCGGCGCTGCTGCCGCGCGGCGGCTCGCCCGCCCGTCCGGGCACGCGCGCGGGATGCGGGAGCGGCTGCGGAGCGACGGGTCGAGCGCGAGGCGGCGGTGCGGTCCTTCGCCACGGGCGGGCTCCTTCGGCGGTGATGATGGCGGCGGGCGCCGCGCGGCCGACGGCCGGCCGCGTGCCCGTGCCAGAGGATGCACCGACGGATGAAGCCGTGCTGAAATCCCCCTCGTGGCGGGCCGCAGGCGCGGGCGGACGCGGGGATCCGCCGATGCGCCAGTACGAGCCCGTGGTGCGCGGGGCCGTGATGCGCGGAATCGGCTCGGAGCCGGGCATCGGGCGCGGCGAAGGCTGACCGAAGATCACGTCGCGGTCATCGGTGTCGGCAGGGCGGCGGCCGTACCAGTACACGGTCGGGTCGCGCTGCGCGATCGGGCGGCGGGCATCGCCGTAGCGATACATCGGCGGATGGTCGCCGGAGCGAGGTCCGGCGTCGGAACGGATGTACGGCGGCGCCGCGAGGACGCTCGTCGCGAACGCGAGCGGAAGGGCCGCGAGCACGGCGACGGCTCGGAGCATGAGAGGTTCCTTCCTCGTCGAATGGTTGGTCGGCTCCCACACCGGGAAGCGCCGGCCGCGGATCAATCCGCGTGGCCGATCCACTCGATGGCCGCGACCGCCGCGCCAACAGGCCCCGCATCGTCTCCGAGGCGCGAGGCGACGATCTGCACCTCTTTGCACCGATCCGGGAAGGCCGTCTTGCGGGCGGCCACCCGCACGGACTCCAGGAACGGCTCGCCCAGCGCCTCGGCGAAGCCGCCGCCGATCACGATGCGACCCAGCGACAGGAACGTGACCATGCCGCCCAGCGCCGTGCCGAGGATGCCGGCGGCGTGCTCCACCACCTCGGTGACGAGTTCGTCCCCGAGGGAGACCGCCTTGGCGATCTCCTTCGAACTGATGTTGGCCGGATCGTCGCACAGATCCGTGATGCGCGAGGTGCGGCCGCTCTTGAGCATGCGGCGGATCGTCTCCGCGACGCCGGTGCGGGAGCAGACCTGGTCGAGCGAGCCGCTGCCGGGAGGCGCCCACGGGAGGACGTAGCCGCGGCCGATCTCGCCGGCGGTGGAAAAGTGGCCGTGGTAGATCTTGCCGTTGAGGATCAGCCCGCCGCCGATCCCGGTCCCGAGCCAGACACCCAGCAGGTGGGCGGACTGCTCACCGGCGCCGAAGCGGTTCTCGCCGTAGGTCGCGGCGGTGACGTCGTTCTCGATCGCGACGGGGACCTTGAGGCGGTCCTCCATCACCTCCTGCAACTCATAGTTCTGCCATCCGAGGTTGACCGCCTCGAGCACGATCCCCTGGCGCCGGTCCACAGCGCCGGGGGCGGCGACGCCCGCGGCCGCGGCGTCGGCAGGCTTGATGCCCGCTTCGTCGCAGGCGGCGTCGATCGCGCGGTCGATGCGCCGCAGAATTTCCTTGGTGCCTTCGTCGGCGCCGGTCTTGGCCTTGCCGCGTCCCAGCACGCGGCCGCGCTCGTCGCATACCGCGGCCTTGATGGCCGTGCCGCCGATGTCAACGCCGATGAGCGGTCTGAGGGTGGTGTCGGGCACGCGTGATCGTGGTTCAGAGGGTTACGAGGGCGATTGAAGCCGGATGAAGCGGGCTCTAGCCGACGGCGGAAGCATGGCCGCCGGGGGGTGCGGCTTTGCAGGCGTGCGCCGCCTCGCGGATCGCGGACCGCATCGCAGCGGGCTTCGGCGCCGAGCCGAGAACGACGACGCGCTCGGGAAGCGGCCCGTCCGGCGGGGCGCCGACGACGATGATCCGGTTCTCGGGGTGGGCCGCGACGAACCGGGCCGCTTTCTCGTGCGCGAAATGCTCGCGGTCCACGATCCACAGGCACGCGCCCTCAGCGGGGACAGTCTCGACGACGCGGAAATCCGCGGCATGCACAAGCGATAGCAAGAACGACCGGAGGCGCAGATCACCGACCTCGATCGCCGAGACGGGGAGGTCGCGGGGCGGACCGATGCGCCCGGCGGCGGGGAGATTCATGATGAACGTCGCCCCCATGCCGGGCCGCGTGTGAACCTCGATGCTCCCCCCGACCCTCTGCGCGGTGGCGTGCACGAGGGCCAGACCGATGCCGGTGGCGTGCGTGCGCGCCTTGGTGGTGAAGAACGGATCGAGACAGCGGCGGGCGACCTCCGGCGTCATGCCGGGGCCGTTGTCGGTGACGCCGACGCGCACAAACCCCCGCGTCGCCGCGGCGGACTCACCGCTCGCGCCGGGCTCCGCCGAGGCAAGGCCGTTGTCGCCGCCGCGCGAGGGCGCGCGGACCGGCTCGGCCCAGATGGTGACGCGGCCGTCGGGCCTGTCGCGCAGAGCCTGCCCGGCATTCTGCACGAGGTTGAAGATCGCCTGCGTCAGCCCCGAGCGCGACAGCGCCACACCCAGCGGCCCCGGAGCAAACCGGTGCTCGAGCGCGATCGTGCGCGGCAGCGCGTTGCGCAGCAGCGGCGCGGCGTCGGGCCACCAGTCGTGCAGATCGGTGCCGGCGCCGGAGGCCTCGTCCGGGTCCAGCGCCAGCAGGCGCAGGCCGTGCGTGAGGCGCTGGAGATACTCCGCCGCCTTGCGGATCGCCGCGACGTCCTCGCGGACGCCCTCGGGCACCTCCTGGGCCTCGATGGACTCCAGGCGCGCGCGAAGCGGCAGCAGAAGGTTCCCCATGTCGTGTCCGAGGCCCGCCGCGAGCGTGCCCAGGCCGGCGAGGCGCTCGGAGAGACGGAGTTTCTCGTACGACTCCTCGAGCGCCGCGGTGCGCTCGCGGAGAATCTCCTGCAGATGGTCTCGGTGCCGCGCCAGTTCGCGCTGGGCGAGCCGCTTGGCGGTGATGTCGCGGCAGGACGTCACGCGGACCGGCCGCCCGCGGAAGGTGATGTTGCGGGAGCGGATCTCGCCGATGAGGCTGCTGCCGTCCTTGCGGCGGAGGGTCGCCTCGTACGTCTCCTCACCCCTGGCGGCGATGCGCCGGATCACGTCGGCGTAAGAAGATGGGTCGAACAGCAGCCGCACGGCGTCGCGGCCGATCACCTCCTCGCGCGAGTAGCCGAACATGCGAGTGAAACTGTCGTTGACGTCGATCGCGACGCCATCCTCGTGCATGAGAATGGCATCAAACGTCGCCTCCGACAGCGCCCGCGAGCGCTCCTCGCTCTCCTTGCGAGCGGTGATGTCGCGGACGATGCCCGTGTACAGCGTGCGCCCTTCCAGACGCATCTCGCTGACGGCCAGTTCCAATGGGAACTCGGTCCCATCCTTGCGAAGGCCCCGAACTTCCCGCTCGACGCCGATGATGCGCCTTCCGTTTCCTTCCCGCCGCCCGGCACGCCACGCGGCGTAGGCGGCCCGCTGCGGTTCGGGCATCAGCATGCCCAGGTCGCCGCCGACGAGTTCCTCGGGCGCATAGCCGATGATCCGCTGCATGGCGGGGTTGGCCGACTCGATCGTCCCGTTCTCGTCGATGGTGACGATGCCGTCCGCTGCGGTATCCACGATGGCGCGCAGCCGCTCGGCGGCTTCGCGGACCGCGGCCTCGACGCGGCGCCGTTCGGTCACGTCGCGCTGCGTTCCCCAGACGCGGAGCAGGCGTCCTCGCTCGTCGAGAATCCCGACCATGTTGTTCAGGAAGAAGCGCACGTTCCCGTGGCGGTCCACCTCGCGGCTCTCGGCGTCCTCCAATCGGTACCCGCGTCTCACGAAACGATGCAGGTAGTCGCGTGTCGAACTCTCGTGCTCAGGAAGGAAATCGCCCAGCGGGCGCCCGATGATCTCCTCCGGGCGGTCGTAGCCGTACTGTCGCGCCATCGCCGCGTTGCACTCGGCCAGGTACGTGTGCCTGAACGCGACACGGATCTGCTCGTCCTCCGGCAGGTCCGGCGGCAACGGCTCGTCCAGTTCGAACCGCCAGATCCCCTCGGTGCTCTGCGAGATGAACGCGCGATAGCGTTCCTCACTGGCCCGCAGCGCCTCTTCCGACCGCCACCGGTCCAGCACAATCGCCGCCTGGTCGCACACGGCACGCAGCAGCGCCACGGTGTCGGCGTCCAGCACCGTGCGCCCTCGCGTGCCGAACGCGAGCGTCCCCACGACCCGCCCCCGCGCCACGAGCGGGTGGCAGACGTACGCCCGGATCCCCAGTTCCTTCATGTAGCCGGTCCGCTGGTCGTTGGACGCCTGCACATCCGGCAGGACGACCGGCGCGCGTGTCACCGCGGGCACGCCGCAGATCGCCTCGCTCACATCGATGCGCGACACGCGGGCCGCGTCTTCCGTGCTCACGCCCTTGGACGAGGCCAGCGACAGGTGCCGCCCATCCGGCTCCAGTGCGAAGTGAAAGTAAACCTCCAGGCCCAGTTGCTCCGCGAGGCGGCGCGACGCCGCATCGAGAAACTCGCGCGGATCATCCTTTGAAAGCAGGTCCTCCGAAGCCTGCACGAGCAATCGCAGCAGGCGGTTGCTGCGCCGCAGGCCACGCATGGTGCCCTGTTCGATCCCCGCGAAGGCGTGAGAGCCGCGCGGCCTCGCCCGCAAGCGCCGCACCACCTCCGCCAGCCCGATGATCGCGGCGCACACGGCGGTCCCCGGCACGATCGCCGCCGCGGCCAGTGTGCTCAGTTCAGACGGCTCCCGCGCGATCAGTTCGCAGAGCAGCAGCGCGGGCGCCGCCGCCACGGCCGCCACCCGCCAACCCGCGACCAGCGTCATGATCACCGCCGCGATGTGCACGAAGACGAACGGCTGGCGCGGCCCCATCCAGGGGTCCAGAAGCAGTCGCAAGCCCACCGCCGCCCCCGCGATCGCCCCCGCCGCGATCCAACGCACCATGCGCGGCCGCCCCGGCGGCCCCGGGTCCAGCAGCAACTCCTTCCATCGCGTCGGCACGTCGGCCCCGCTCAGGTGCTGGTCGCCCGGGCGCACCGAGGGCGCGCCGCTCTCGGGCAAGACCTAGGAATGGTTCTAGCACTGATTTTCGGGCACAGGACGGGAAACAGAATGAGGCGGCGCTCACCCGGCGCCCCGCGGCCATACGATCCCGCAGCGCTGCGGCGGGGGAACGGGCACGGAGGCAGACGCGATGGCACGCGGCGACGACATCGAGCAGGGCGGTTCATCGGGCGGCCCGCCGCGCCGACCGCTGGCGCGGTGGCGCAAGGTTTCCCTCGCGGTGGCGATCGTGGTGATGCTCGTCGGCGTCGGCCTGTGGGCTTATGCCGCGCTGACCACGACCGGAGCGCCGGCCGCCCCGGCGCGAACGTCGAGCCCGAGCGCCCTGGCCCCCCACTCGCTGGCGCCCATGGACGCCCCGGCGAGCGAGACGACCGACGCCGCGCCATCCAGCATCGCGGTCTGGTCCCCGGCGATCTTCCGCCTCGGGTTCAGTTTCGTCGCCGCGTTCTGCATGGCGTACGCACTGCGGACGTTCGCGCGGATCGTCGTGATCGCCGTCGGCAGCGCCCTCCTCATGCTGGTCGCGCTCCAGTACGCAGGGCTGATCGAAGTCCGCTGGGACGTCATGGAGGAGCGGTACACGAATCTCTCCAGTTGGCTCTCGGCCCAGACCTCCACCTTCACCGCCCTGATCACCGGCTACCTCCCCTCCGCTGCTTCCGCCGGCGCGGGGTTCATCGCCGGATTCACGCGCCGCTAGGGAAACCCCCGGTTCACGGCCAGTCGCGGCGATGCCGCTCGTGTGCGCCGCGAACAATGGCATCGTCACCCCGGGCCCACGCGCCCGGAACAGTCAGTCCACAACTCCGAGGAATCGCACCATGCCGCAACGCACCGCGGACGCTCACTGGGAAGGGGACCTCTTGCGCGGAAAGGGGACGATGCGGCTGGGGAGCGGCCTCTTCGAGGGCCCGTACACCTTCGGCACCCGCATGCAGTCCGACGCCGGGACGAATCCGGAGGAACTGATCGCCGCGGCCCACGCCGGGTGCTTCTCCATGGCCCTCGCGGCGGTCCTGGGCAAGGCCGGCCTGAAACCCGAGCGGATCGACACCTCCGCCCACGTGCACTTCGACAAGGTCGGCGAGGGCTTCCAGATCACGCGCATCACCCTCCGCACGACCGCCCGCGTGCCGGGGGTTGACGAGGCGGCCTTCCGCCGCCACGCGGATGCGGCCAAGACGACCTGCCCGGTCTCCCAGGCCCTCGCGTCGGTCCCGATCGACCTCGACGCGCACCTGGAGCACTGACCGACGCCCGGTCCGCGGCCAAGCCGCCTCCCCCCCCACCGCCACCCGTCCGGCCGCGCCAGCACGGTTCGGGCGGGGTACGCTCTACGGCCCACCGGGGGGCGGGCAGGGACGAGAAAGAGACATGAGCGCCACCACCGCCGCGAGCAAGTCGTACGGCTCCGTCGCGCTGACGCGGGGGATCCGCGTCGCCGTCTCCCCGATGTACCTGCCCGAGCAGTCCGACCCGGCCTCGCGGCGGTTCCTCTTCGCGTACAAGATCCGCATCGCCAACGAGGGCGACATCGGCGTGCGCCTGATCTCGCGCCGCTGGATGATCGTCAACGCCCACGGCGAGCGCGAGGACGTCGAGGGCGACGGCGTGGTCGGCCAGCAGCCGCACCTGCGCCCGGGCCAGACGTTCGAGTACTCCAGTTACTGCCCGCTCAATACATCGTGGGGAACAATGGAAGGGTCGTACCTGATGGAGCGCGACGACGGCGAGTTCTTCGACGCCACGATCGCCCGCTTCTACCTGGTTCCCGAGGGGGCCTGAGCGTCGCGCCTGCGGCGAGATGACCCGGTCCCGCCCGTCTGCGTCGTATCCGGCGGCTCGTCGCGACCGTGCACCGGCGCCGGCGGACTCGTCGCTTCCACCGCGACAAGCGGCTCGATGATGCGGTACGTGTGCCTCGCCCCGCGCGGCACGACCCACGAGTCGCCCGTCCGCAGCAGCACCGTCTGCCCCTCGCTGATCAGTTCGGCTCGCCCCCGCAGCACGAACCCGACGGTCTCGTAGTCGCGTGCAACCGGCTCCTTGGGCTCCCCCGGCTGCTCGCGCCACAGGCGCATCGCGGTGCGGACCCCCGCGGCGAGGTACGTCTGCCCCATCGGCCCGCGCGGGCTGAAGCGGGAATCGATCTTCATGACCGTCGTGTCGCCCTCGTGCGAGCGAGCGGCCCGCGAGCCGGCGCCGGAGCGTGCGCTGCCAGAGCGGGCCCTGCCTGCGGCATTGCGGCCGGCGACCCGCGCCGACGTGCCTTCCCGGCCCGTGCTGCGTGCGCCCGACAACCCCCGCTTGCGTGCCATGGCGAGCCCTCCCGTCGCGCGAGTGTAGTGTGTCCGGCCTCCCCTCCCCTGAAGGCGGGGTTCATCGCCGCGTACAGCGAGGTCCACCCGTCTCTCGCCCGCGGGGGTTGACTGTTTCCGCATTGAGAGTTGGCCCGCTTTCTGCTAACGTGGAGCCCCGGGGGACACCCGGAGCGCGCCTATGGGCATCGTTCAGGAATTTAAAGAGTTCGCGGTCAAGGGCAACGCCGTCGACATGGCGGTGGGCATCATCATCGGGACCGCCTTCAACAAGATCGTCAACTCGATGGTGAACGACGTCCTCATGCCCCCGCTGGGCATGTTGATGGGGCGGGTGGACTTCAAGGATCTCGCGATCACGCTCCAGAAGGCCGTGCCGGAGCGGGTGGCGGAAGACGGGACCGTCATCCCAGCCGTTGCGGAGGTCTCGATCCGCTACGGCATGTTCATCCAGACCTGCATCGACTTCCTGATCGTTGCGTGGGTCGTGTTCCTCATGGTCAAGTTCATGAACCGGCTGATCCGCAAGCGCGAGGCGGCCGCCGCCGGCTGAACAGGCCACCCAGCGCATCATCTCGACAAACGTGGTCACCGCCCGCCGTTGCGCCGCGGGCGGTGATCTTTTGCGCCTGCGGTCCGCCGGCCGTCCGTTGGCCCGGCGCGATGTCTGTGTGTTTGCACCACCGTGCTCGACGACGGCTCGCTGTCCAGCCGCGCTCGGCCGCCGCGTGCCCTGGATCATCCGCGCACGGCCCACAAAGCGCCCCGCAGGCGATGTCCGCAACAGCGCGCCGCATCACGTGCCGACGGGTGCAGCAAAGCACGTCCAGCGCCCGGTCGCATGGGTTTGTGTGTGCGAACTCGCACGCATGGACGATGCTCGGAAGATGCACAAGCCGGATTCACGCTCTCTCACCGATCTCTTCACCGGTCGTTTACCGCGACTCTCTAATCTCCGGTGGCGCGCTAGGGAGTGCGCCGATCGAGAGCAGCGCACCGCATGCATGGAACGCGGATCGAAGTCGTGGGATCGGACGGAGCACGCGGCCGGATCGACGCCGCCCGCTGGCCGCCGGACCGCGCCGATGCGCCGCTGGACGTGGTCTTCGAGAACGGCGCCCGGCGGACCGTCCGCCCCGCCGACCTGCGCCCCCTCCCCGACGGCCGCTACCAGATCGCCGGGCGCGACGGCGCCGACGCCGCGGCGGTGCCCATCATCGAAGAGCACGCCCAGATTGCCACCCGCGCCGTTGACCGCGGCGGCGTGCGCATCAGCAAGTCCGTGCGCGAGCGCCGCGAGACCGTCGATGTCCCGCTGAAACACGAAGAAATCGTCGTCGAACGCATCGCCGTGCAGCGAGAGGTCAGCGGCCCGCTGCCGGTGCGCGAGGAGGACGGCGAGATCGTCGTTCCGCTGGTCGAGGAAGTGCTCGTGGTGCGCAAGGCCTGGGTCCTCCGCGAGGAGGTGCGCATCCGCAAGCACCGGTTCGACGTCCACCGCCCGACCACGGTCACGCTCCGGGTCGAGCACGCGGAGGTGGAACGCCTCCCGGCGGCGGAGACCGGGCCGACCAACCCGCCCGAAGGGGACGGATGAAACACGCCGACCTGCCGCCGAGCGTGCGCAAACGAAGAAACCGCGAGCCTTTGTGCAAGGAGATTCAGCCATGGCCAAGACCGTGATCGGCCTGTTCACCGACCCCAACCGCGCGCAGATGGCGATGGACGAACTCGTCCGTGCCGACATCGAGCGCTCTGAGATCGACCTGATCCGACCCGACCAGCGCCAGCAACTCAGCGGCCGCCTGTCGGAGTGCGGCGTGCCCGACGACGATGCGAGGCTCTTCGACCTCGCCGTGCAGCGCGGCCACACCCTGCTGATGATCGGCGAGACCGACGACGACCTCGCCGATACCGCCGCCGAGATCCTCGATCGCCACGGCGCGATCGACCTCGACGACATCGCCCCCACGCTCGGCCAGAGCGAGGCCGCGGGCGCCGGCACGGCGCCCCCCATGCCCGGCGGCCCCACGCGCACGGGCCAGCCCGCTGGCCGCGAAGCGGGCATGCGCACCGGCCAGACCACCGGGCGCGAGACCGGCATGCGCTCCGGCGAGACCGCCCGGCCCACCGGGCGCGGCGCGGGTGAGGAGATCCGCGAATCCGTCGTCGAGGAAGAGATGCGCATCGGCAAGCGCGAGGTCGGCCGCGGCGGCGTGCGCGTCTTCAGCCGCGTGACCGAGAAGCCCGTCCACGAGCAGGTCCAACTCCGCGAGGAGGAGATCCACGTGGAGCGCCACCGCGTTGACCGCCCCGCCACGGCCGAGGACTTCAAGGCGGGCCAGGGCCCGGTCGAGGTCCGCGCCACCGGCGAGGAGGCGGTGGTGCAGAAACGGCCGCACGTCGTCGAGGAAGTCGTGGTCTCCAAGGAGCAGCACGAGCGCACTCAGGAGATCAGCGACACCCTGAAGCGCAAGGACGTCGAGATCGAGGAGATCCCCGGCCAAAGCGCCGGCATGCGCGAGCAGGATCTCGACCCCGAGTACCGCAAGCACTACCAGGAGGCGTTCGGGCGCAGCGGGCAGAAGTACGAGACGATCGCGCCGGCCTACCGCTACGGCAGCCAACTCGGCGCCGATCCCCGCTACCGCGGGCGCGACTGGGACGTCGTCCGCGACGAGGCCCGGCGCGACTGGGAAAACCGCAGCCCCGGCACGTTCGAGCGCCTCGAGAACGCGATCCGCTACGGGTACGACCGCATCCGCGGCAAGAGCCGCTGACGCCTTCCCGGCCGATCGACGCCGCGCGGGCAGGCCGCGCACGGAGCAGCATCCATGTCCAAGACCGTCATCGGGCTGTTCGACACCTTCAACCAGGCGGAGAGCGCCGTCGCCAACCTCGCCCGCGCGGGCATCGCGCGCGACCGCGTCAGCGTCCTGGCCTCCGAGCGAGCGCGTTCCGCACGCTCGGAGGCCGAGGCCGGTGCGGCCGAAGGGGCCGCGCAGGGCGCCGGCGTCGGCGCAACGACCGGCGCGGTCGTCGGCGGCACGGCGGGGTTGCTCGCCGGACTGGGGACCATCGCGATCCCCGGATTCGGGCCGCTGCTCGCGGCCGGTCCGCTGGTGGCTCTGTTCACGGGCGCCGGGATCGGCGCGGGCGTGGGCGCCGTCGCCGGCGGGCTCATCGGCGCGCTGGTCAACGCCGGCGTCCCCGAGGAGCAGGCCCGCATCTACGAAGAGAGCATCCGCCGCGGCGGCGTCCTGGTCACCGTCGAGACGGAAGACGATCTCTCCGACATGGTCGCCGACATCCTCGACCGCCACGGAGCGGTGGATCTCCAGGAGCGCAGCCGGGATCTGGGCCTCACACGCACCGGCGCTACGCCGGGCCGGGCCGCGGGGCGCGAGGACGAGGAGCAGGCTCGCCGCGCCGAGGCCGAGCGGCGGGTCCGCACAGGCGAAGCGCGGCCCGTGTCGCCGCGGGATGTGGACGACCCGAACCGCCCGCAGATGTAGGTGCTGGGGAAGTCGCTACCGCGTGCACCAGTAGACCGACGCGGGCGGCATGTTCTGGAGCACGCGCCGGCGGAGCCGCACATCCGAGAAGTGCCGCTCCATGAGCCGCCGGAACTTGCGCACGCTGGGCATCAGCCCCTCGATCCTGTAGGTGATGAGCGTGAAGCGGCCGCCGGGCCTGAGCACGGCGGCCGTTTCCCTCAGGATCTCGTCCTGAAGTTCCTCCGGGAACAGCAGGAACGGCAGGCTGTTGACGACGACGTCCACCTCGCCGGGACGAACGCCCTCGCGCTCGCAGATCGCCCGCAGGTTCCGGGCGTCGTCCTGATGCACGCTGAGGTCCGGCCAGCGCCGGCGCAACTCCCGCACGAGGCCCGCGTTGCGCTCGATCGCGAAGAAGCGGCACCCCTTCGGGATCCGGCGCAGCACCTCCTCGGTAATGGCGCCGGTGCCGGGGCCGAGTTCGATCACGGTCTGCGCCGTCTCGAGGCCCAACCCGGAGACCATGGCGCGTGCCAGCGCCTTGGAACTCGTGAAGCACGTGCCCAACTCGACGGGCGCCTTGAGGAACTCGCGCAGGAACGCGATCCCGCCGCGACCCTTGGGCCTCTCGGGCTCACCGCCGCGCGCTCCGGCCCCGCCCCGTTCTTGTGCATCATCCGCGCCGCTGTCGCGCCCGGACCAGGGCCGGCCCGCATCGTTTCGGACTTGAGTCATCGAACGCTCCGACCCCCGCCGCGTCCGCAGGGGCAAAAGGTAGCCGCCGCGCAGCGTCGCGCCAACCCAGGCACCAGCGTACCCCGAACCGGGCGACCCGTCCTGAACGCAACCCGTATCCCGGCGCGGGCCCCTCCGATACACTCGCCGCCATGAAGAACAAGCCCCTGATCCGTCTCGCGGTCCTGCTGACCGTGAGCCTCGCGGGCGTGTTCGCGGCCGTCGCGTTCAAAAGCGCGCAGAGGGCCCAGCGAGCGCAGGCCCTGCTGGACGAGTTCATTCTGGACCTGAAAGACCTTCAAACCGACGAGGCGGGGCTGGCGTACGCCGAGGGTTTGGCGAGGGCCGCGCACGAGACCGCGGTCGCCAAGGCCTTTCGCCCCAGCGGGCTTACGGGTGGCACTTTCGACGTCAACGTCTACCAGCGCACCGCCGTCGATTGGATGATCGCCCGAGCCCGCGCCGACGGAAGCACGCACGTCGCCGAGGCATTGGAGGAGTTCAGGGATGCCGGGTCGAGGCTGGACCTGTCGGTTCCCGCGATCGAACCCACCGAAGCCCCGTCGGGCCGGTGACCCGGGGCTACCGTTGTGCACGCACACGCAACCGGAGGACACACGATGCGTCGAACGCTCGCCGCCTGCTGCGCTGCTCTCCTGTCCGCCGCCTCGGCCCAGCACGCCGCGGCGGAGATCGTCACCCGGACCGTCGAGTACACCCACGGGGACACGAAACTGATCGGCTACCTGGCCTATGACGACGCGGTCCAGGGCAAGCGTCCCGGCGTGCTCGTGGTCCATGAGTGGTACGGCCTCAACGACTACGCCAAGCGGCGGGCCCGGGAACTGGCCGCACTCGGGTACGTGGCGCTCGCGGCCGACATCTACGGTGAGGGGAAGGTTGCCGCCAACCGGGAGGAGGCCGCCGCGCTGGCCGGCCGGTTCCGCGGGGGCGATGGGTCGCTCCTGCGCGAGCGCACAGCCGCGGGGCTCGAGGCGCTGCGTTCGCAGGAGGAGGTTGACCCGCAGCGTCTTGCCGCGATCGGCTACTGCTTCGGCGGCACGGCGGTTCTCGAACTGGCCCGCTCGGGGGCCGACCTGGACCTGGTCGTCTCCTTCCACGGCGGGCTCCAGACCGCGGCCCCGGCAAGCCGCGGCGACATCAAGGCGACGGTGCTCGTGCTCAACGGCGCGGCCGACCCGATGGTTCCCCCGGAAGATCGCGCCGCGTTCATGAAGGAGATGGACGAGGCCGGGGCCGACTGGCAACTGGTCGAGTACGGCGGCGCGGTCCACGCCTTCACCAACCCCGATGCCGACAAGGCCGGCATCCCCGGCGTCGCGTACGACGAGAAGGCCGACCGCCGGAGTTGGGAAGCGATGCGGTCGGCGCTCGCCGAGGCCTTTGCCCGCTGAGCGGGCCGCTCGCGCCGCACACAAAAGAGGAAGCAGCCAATCCGGCGGCACGCCGCCGGAACCGGCTGTCGGCTCAGGGTCTCCTCACCGCCGGCTCACCGGGCGCTCAGCCGGTGTGTGCACGATGATCGCGCGCACCCCGCGCTGCGCCCTCCGGTCACGGGCGCAGCGCGGGGTGTCCGTATCCGCCGAGCCGACCGGCGCGTGCTGCGCCGTGCTCGAACTCAACCCACTTGGCACGAACAGCGCTTTGACCACCCGCCGGCGGCGGATCACCGGGCCGCTGTCGGCCTGCGGTGTCTGTACTGACTGAGCGCCGACGGCGCCGCGGGGCGAGGCGGTGGAGGTCTCCCAAGGCCGCAGGGAGTACGCAGCGGCGGGGGCACGGCCCGGCGGAGTCCGGGCCGGCGGCGGCCGGTATGCTTCATGCCTATTGGTCGGGACCGCGGCGGGGGCCGAGGGCTGGGGGCGGGGGAACGGGGGAGCGGAAGGAGCGTGCGATGAAGTCGAAGCGGCTGCTGATCCTGCTGATGGTGGGGCTCCTGCTCGTCGTCGGGGCCATGGCGTACCGGACGTACCAGGCCGGCGCCAAGGCCGCGGCGATGAAGGGGCCGGCGGCAGAACTCATCAAGACCGCCGACATCTACCGCACCGAGGGGCCATACGTGGATCAACTCTTCGCGCACGCGGAGCCGATCGCCGTGCGTGAGTCGTCGGGTTCGCTCGTCGGCGCCGGCTTCACCGAGCAGCGGTACTACACGGCTCTGCTCCAGGCGATGGTGGACAAGGCCGCGGCGGACGGGAGGCGCGAGGTCGCCACGTCGCTGCGCACGTTCGCCATCGGCAAGGGGTACGTGGACGTCAAGTTGAAGTAACTCCGCTGGTGCGAGGCTCGCCGAAGCGCGGGGGCAGAGCGGGGGTCAGAAGGCCAGTTCGTCCTCGAGCGGGAGATCTCCTGCGTGAGCCCGCCACTGCGTGCCCTTGAGCGTGGCGCGCCGGTGGGCGGTCTTGTCCAGGTGGATGTCGAAGCGAGGGTTGTGCGAGAGGCACGCGCCGTCCACGGCCTCCACCGGGGGAAGGAGGATGCGGCAGAAGGATGTCAGCGCGCCGTTGATGTCCACGGTGATCCCGGGGCCGCCGCTGCCGTTGGTGATGTGCCCGCCGCTCCAGGTGCCGTCCGGGTCGAGTTTCGCGTAGGTGATCAGCGCCAGGGCGCCGGTGATCGGGTCCCTGATGGGCTTGAGGTCGTTGAGGAAGCCGGTGCCGTCGAGTTCGAACGAGGGCTCCGGCACGTGGATGCGCAGTTCGAAGTCGCGCGTCGGGCGCTCCGTCGCCATCCGCCGCAGTTTGCCCTTGGCGTAGCCCGCGAGGGCCTTGAGGAGGATGCCGTCCAGCCCGGGGAAGATCTGCACGGCGCTGGACTGCGTGAGCATCCGTTCGATGCGGGCGCAGAGCAGTTCGATCCCCTCGCGCAGGTCCTTGTCGAACAGGCGCTGCTGCTCCTCGGTCCAGCGCGGCGGGGCGGGCGTTGAGGCGGGACGCTCCAGCAGGCCGAAGGCCTCCATGAAGCGGGCGGCGCAGTAGCGGGCCAGGGCGATCTCGTAGTCGCGGTTGACGCGCGAGCAGAACCCGCCGAAGCCGTGCAGCGCGCCGCCGGGGAGGTCGATGGGGGCGGCCCGCTTCTTCGACGGGTCGGGGATCGGCGCGATGACCAGCAGGCGGCCGGCTGTGTCCTTGCCGACCATGTCGCTGACCAGGTCGATGGCGACGCACACCAGAGCGAATGAGAGTTCCGCCGCCCGCGGGTGATCCTGCGGGGTGCGGCTGTCGAGGAAATCGCCGATCTCCTCGATCGAAGCGTCGCCGCCCTGCTCGAGGATCACGCGGCGCACCTCCCCTTCCACGGTGAGCGAACCGGCGGGAACGGCGCCGTTCTCGCGGACGCTCTCCAGGCGTGCCTCGCAGAAGTCGCGGAGTTTGCGGAGCGCCGTGGCCGTCGGGATGGGGCGGATCAGCAGCGCCAGGGCGTCGCGGAGGTCGGCTCGCTCGGCGAAGCGGCCGCGGACCTTGAAGACCTTGTCCCCCTCGTTGACACGCGACTCGTCCATGATCGCGCCCATGATCGTCCCCACGTGGGGGATCAGGCGGTCCAGGCTCGAGCAGCGGACCAGGTCGTACCCGTCGAGGGACCCGAAGATGTTGGGGTCCTGGAGCGCGTACTCGCGCGTCAGCGGCACACGGAAGTCCGGCGGCGGGTCGGAGACGAACGGATCGACGAAGACGACGACGCGGTCGAACGTCGCCGGATCGTCCTTGGCGTCCATGAACGAGGCCAGGCGGAAGGCCTCGCGGATCGGCTCGTTGTTGAAGGTGCCGCCGTCCACGTAGCAGAACGTGTGCTCGTCGCAGTCGGCGAGTTCCTCGGGCCAGAAGGGGCCGAACTCGTACTTCTTCCGCGCCAGGCGCACCGGCTCGAAGGCGAAGGGGAAAGCGCCCGAGGCGATCGCGGTGGCGGCGATTTTGGCCCAGGTGCGCGGACGCCGGACGTCGCCGATGGCCCCATCGATCTCCGGGGCGGCGTGGTAGCGGCACCATCGCCGCGGGTTGCGGGAGGCGTCGGTGAAGTCCTCGTCGGCCAGTTCATCGAAGTTGAGGTCGAAGACGCGGATCTCGCGGTGCAGCGTCGAGCGGGCGCCGTCGGCCAGGGCGCGCAGGCCGACGTCGGTCTTGAGGAACTCCGCCGCCGCGTCGGCGCGGATGCCCGCGAGGTTGGAGATCGTCGCGGCGTACAGAACGCGGGAACTCAGCAGCCGGCGTTTGAACGACACGCGCCGGCCGTCATCGTCGGGTCCGGATCGCTTCGAAGCGGGCGCCGTCGTCACCGCCTCTGCCGGGAAGGTGAGGTACGCCTTGGCGATGCGGTCCACCTCGGCGCGGTCGAAGATGGCGCCGATGTGCCGCAGGTCGCGCTTGCCCAGCGGGAGCGGGGCGTCGCCGAGCATGTGCTTGATGTGCACCTCGTCGCGCCACACCTTCTCCTGGGTGGTCAGCAGGACCTGGGCGGCGACCAGGTCGGCCCGCTGGTCGGCCGAGAGGCTGTTCCAGACGGACGCGGGGAGTTCGGCCTTCAGCGCGGCGGTCGCGGCGGCCTCCTGCTCGGGCGTGCGGTGGACCAGACACCGGAGCATGATCGCCAGCGACATGGCCCCGGCGCTGGCGCCGCTGAAGACGTCGATGACGATGCGGTCGTACCGCCGGAAGTTGGTCCGCCGCCGGGGGTCCTCGTAGTACCCGCCCTTCAGGACAGCGAGTTTGATGACCTCCCCCAGGGCGGCCCCCGAGAAGGTGCCCAGGGAGACCCCGCCCCCCATTGCGAACGCCAGCCTCAGTTCCCGTCCGGCCATGTCAGGACTCCGTCTGGAATGCGGCCCAGCATACCAAACAGATTCCGGTCCGCGGGCGGGTTTGTGGAAATGCACAATCTGCCCACAATCGCGCATCCCCCCTGTTACGGGGGGTCTGGCGACGGGTAGGCGACCGGGCGCGGCCGTCAGGCCCCGATGTTCATGACGATCTTGATCCCCTCGCCGCTCTGCATCAGTTCGAAGCCCTTGGCAAAGTCGGCCATCGGGATCTCGTGGGTGATGATGTCGTCGAGTTGGAGGCGGCCGGAGAGGAGCAACTCCTCCATCTGGTACCACGTCTCGAACATCTTGCGCCCATTGATCCCTAGGACCGTGGCGCCCTTGAAGACGACGTGGTTGTTGAGATCGAAGGTGATCGGGCGGGAGGGGATGCCCAGCAGGGCCGCGGTGCCGCCCATGCGCAGGGCCGTGAACCCGGCGTCGATCGCGGCGGGGGCGCCGGACATCTCCAGCAGGACGTCAGGACCGTCGCCGCGGGTCTGGGAGCGGATGTCCTTGATCCAGTCGGGGTCGTTGGCTGGGTAGGCCTCGACGGCGCCGAGTTTCCTAGCCAGCGCGAGCCGCTTGGGATCGACGTCGGTGACGTAGATGCGGCTGGCGCCGGCGGCCTTGGCGACGGTGACGGCCATGAGGCCGATGATGCCGACGCCGGTGATCAGCACCGTCTTGGCGCTCACGCCCGCGGCCATGACCGTGTGCACGGCGTTGCCGAGCGGGTCGAGGACCGCCGCGATCTTGTCAGGGATGCTCGGGTGGACGGGCCAGACGTTCTCCTCGGGGATGCAGACGTAGTCCGCGAAGCACCCGTCGCGGTCCACGCCGAGGATGACCATGTCCTTGGCGATGTGGGCGTTGCCGGTGCGGGCGTTGTAGCCGACGCCGGGGGAGATGTGCCCCTCGCCCGAGACGCGCAGCCCCGGCTGGTACTTGGTGACCGCCGAGCCCACCTTCTCGATGATCCCGACGAACTCGTGGCCGGTGGTGATCCCGACGGGGATGCGGCTGGCGGCCCAGGCGTCCCACTCCCAGATGTGCCGGTCGGTGCCGCAGATGCCGGCCTTCAGGACGCGGATGAGGACGTCGCGGGGCCCGCACTCGGGGACGGGGCGGGCGGTGTCCATCGCCAGACCGGGGCCGGCGTGGTGCTTGTAGAGGGCTCGCATGGTGGTCGGGGTGGAGGGTGCTGCGGAACGAGCGGAGGCGGGGACTGTCACGGGCCGCGCCTGGGGGATCGTGGTCATTTGTCTCTCTCGGGGAGGCGTGGGCGCATGGTAGGCGGCGGGCGTTGGAGCTAAAGCTGTGGTGCGGCCGCGAACGCTCGTCGGTGTCGGTGGCGTGCGGCTTCGCGCGGTGCGACACCACCTGCTTGAGCAGCCCGGGATCCGGCGGCCCCGAAGTACCCAATAACAACAAGAACCCGAACGCTTGGCAATCTGACGGCCACTTGGGCGTAAACTTGGAGCCATGTCGCGAGCGGCGCTCCCCTCCACCCCGGCTTCCTTCTTGTACGTCGCCGTCCGCACCGGCGGCGGCCGGAAGTTCGGCGTCAGGCAGGCCAGGTCCGCCGGGGCGCTGGCCGAGAGCCTGCGGCGGGAGTCCCTGCTGCTGCTGAAGTGGTGGCAACTCCCCGCCTGGGCCGCCAAGGACCCGGGGCTGACGCTCAAGGACCACGCGGCGCTCAACGAGCAACTCGCCCAACTCCTCAGCCGCGGCGTGCCGCTGGTCGAGGCCCTCGAGGTCACGGCCACGACCGTCCGCCCGGCGGCCAAGGCCCGGGTGGAGCGGATGCGTGAACTGGTCGCCGCAGGTTCGAGTTTCGCGGACGCGTGCCGGCAGGTCGGGGGGTTCGACGATGCGACGATCGCGGTCTACCGCGGCGCCGAGCGGACCGGCGACCTCGCCGGAGCGGCCCGGCGCCTGAGCGACACCGCGCGGCGGCGGCTTCAGGTCAGCGGCAAGGCCGCGACGCTGATGATCTACCCCGCGATCGTGCTGACGATCTCGATCGTCGTCGGGGTGCTGATGATGATGCTCGTGGTGCCGCGCCTGGGGGCGGCGCTGGCGGAGGCCAACGTCAAACTCCCGAAGTTCAGCCAGATCGTGATGAACGCGGGCGCGTGGATGCGCGACCACGCGACGTGGCTTGGGCTCGGCCTGGCCGCGGCGGCCGCCCTGCTGCTGGTGTGCCGCGGCGCGGTGCAGGCGTTCGTGGCCAAGGCGGCTCGCCGCGTGCCGTTGCTGCGGGACGTGATCCTGGCGCAGGAATCGGCGCGGTTCTTCGCGATCATGGCCGCGATGACGCGGTCCGGCGTGCCGCTGGCCGAGGCCTTGGGGGTGGCCAACGGCACCGTCGGCCACCCGGCGCTGCGGGCGCAACTGGAGCGGCTGCGGACGCGCCTGATCTCCGGTGGCCTGCTCCGCACGCTCATCGAAGAAGTCAGCACGCTTCCGCTGGCGACGCGGCGGCTGCTCATCGCGGCCGAGCGCTCCGGCGACCTGGAGACGGCATTCAACAGCCTCTCGGCCGACATGGCCGACGAGGTGGACCGGCGCTCTCAGCGGCTGCTCTCCGTCCTGGAGCCGCTGCTGATCGTGTTCATGTTCGTGATCATCGGCAGCCTGCTCCTGGCCGTGCTGCTGCCGATGCTGACCATCAGCGGCCGCGTGGCGCGCTGAGTGTCCTTCCTTCTCTTCCTTCCCTCTTTCCCCCGGCGAGCGCCGGGACCGGCCCGAAGCAGTACCGCCGCCGCCCCGCCGTTGAACACACAAGGATGGGTCGGCACGAAACCGACAGAAGGAGTCGCCATGAGCGGCAGCAGAGCAGTTGTTGAACCCCGCACGCGCCGGCGGACGCTCCCCGGCTTCACCCTCCTCGAGATGATGCTCGTCGTGATCATCATCGGCATCCTCGCGACGGTGGTCGTCGTCAACCTCGCGGGGGGCGCCGGCGAGGCCCGCAAGGGGGCCACGGTCACGACCATCTCGCAGGTCAAGTCCGCGATCACCCAGTATTACGGCAAGTACGGCGCCTACCCCATGACGCTGTCGCAGTTGGCCGCCGGGAGCAACCCGCTGCTTGAGAAGGTGCCCAAGGACGCGTGGAAGCGTGACCTTGTGTACGTCCCGCCGCCCGGCATCGAGCCCGGCCGCCCGTACTCGCTCTTCAGCCTCGGCGAGGACGGCCAGCAGGGCACGCCCGACGACATCAACGTCTGGACCATGGACGAGATGGAGTAACACCCCCCCGCCCGTCCGCGGACGCCGGAGGGACACGCCGTGAACGCCCCCCGCGACAACAACCCGAGGGCTCGGACGCGTCGGACCCGCGGGGAGCGCCGTCGTCGCGGAATGACGATGCTCGAGGTCGTCTTCGCGGTCGTGCTGCTGGGGCTTGTGGCGACCAGCGCGGCGAGCCTCTTCGGCCTGCTGACGCGTTTGCACACCGACAACGCCCAGCGCGCCGCGGCGTACGAACTGGCCAACCGCATCATCCTCCAGTACCTGGACGACCCGAAGGAGTGCCCGTCGGAGGCGGAGGCCCTCCCGTACGGCCCGTGGCGCTTCCGCTTCCACCTGGACGAGCGGCCCGTGCGGATGGTGGTGAAGCAGACCGAGGCCGCGGCCCGCACCGCCGACAAGATCCCGATGAACCGCTTCCGCATGGTCACGGTCCGCGTGTGGATCGTGGCGGAAGGGACGGAGTGGTCGACCGACATCGCGGGCGAGGAGATGGCGAGCCTCACGCGCATTTACGACCCGCTCTCGGCGATGCTCTTCCGCAACCCTGATGCGCGCGAGCGGCGCATGCAGCGGGGGGACCAACTTCAGGAACTGATGCGGCTGATGACCGAGGGCGCGGGCGCTGCGCCGCAACCGGAACGCTCCGGGGGAGGAAGCCGGTGACCGCGCCGCGCCGCAGAGCCGCCGCGTTCACGCTCCTGGAGGTCGTCCTCGCCTCGCTGATCGGGACGATGGCGGTCCTAGCGTGCATCGGCATGTTCGCGGCGGTGGATGGGCACAGCGTCCTGGGCCGCCGCCGGTTCGACGAGGCGCTGGAGATCGAGCGCACGCGTGAGGCCGTCTCCCGGGCGATGCAACTGCTGATCATGTCGGACACGCCGATGCCCGTCGTTCTCCCCAGCGGCGACGAGAACCGCCGCCGGCAGGACCGCGCCGCGCGGAACGCCGACGATCCCCCGCCGCGGGAGGAACCGACCGAGCCGCCGCGCCTGGACCTCTCCTACGACCCCACGCTAGACGGCCTGATCATGGTGGACAGCGAGGGCAACCGGGCCCGCCCGCAGCGGCTGGAGGTCGTGCTGCGCACGCCGCCCATTTTCGTGACCGAGGCGCCTGAGGCCCCCGTCGAGCGTCGGCGGCTCTCCGCGCGGGAGCGCCGCGAGGAACAGGCGCAGCGCGAGGCCGACGAGGAGGCGCTGCTGGGGTTTGAGGAAGAGGACATCACCGTGGCCCCGGGGCTACGGGGCGTCTTCGAACTCACGTTCGAGCCCGGCCCCGTGCCGTATGAGCCGGGAGACGGGCCGGAGGGGACGTTCTCCCTCTGGTGGCGTCCCTTCGTCGCGGGGTCCGGCCCCGCCGACGACGCGGCATGGGCCGGCACGGCGCACGAGGAGCAGATCGGCCGGGCGCTGCTGCTCTCGAACCTCAGGTACTGCCGCTGGCAGGTCTTCGTGAAGGGGGAGAAACAGGACGAGATCAAAGCCGTCTGGGCCGACGAACTCCCGGCCTACGTCACGCTCACCGTCGAGACGACGCTCGGCACGTGGCACAGTTGGCTCTTCGAGGTGGCCTGGAGCGTCGGCAAGGAGCCCGGCTCCGAGACGCGAACGCGGATCGGCAACGACGCAACCGGGACGCAGGACGACCCGGCTGGCGGGCGGTCCGCCGAGACCGAGGGCGCCCAGCCGCTCGACCCCGACGCGGTGAAGCAGCCGTCCACGCGGCCGCGGAGCCCCACATCCCCGGGCGGCCGGAGTGGCTCGCCGGGGCGCCGCTCGGCGGAGCGCCCGCTCGGAAGGGGGGGGTCATGACGCGGCGCGCCTTCGCTCTGCCTCTGGTGCTCCTGCTGGCGCTGATCGTCTCGCTCGCCGGCGCCGTGCTGCTGGACATGCAGACCGACACGACGCGCTCGGTCAACCGCCATGTGAAGGTCTACCGCGACCACCACCTGGCCACGGGCATGCGCGAACTGCTCGACCAGTGGCTGATGACCGGCGGGCCGATCCGCGAACGGCTGGGCGAGGACGGCGAGGCCTTCCGCCTCGAGTTGCCGCAGGGCCGGGAAATCCGGGTCTATCTCGAGGATGCCCAGGGGACGGCGCTGCGCGAACTCTCCACGGTCGATGGACCGATCGGGCGCTTCGCCGAGCGCATCGTGCGCTGCCTCGAGCCCATCGCCCAGGACCAGGCGCCCGGCCAGGGCCGCCGGGTGAGCAGCGAAGCAGGCCTCTTCCGCGTGCACGGCCCGGTGCAGATCAGCGTCAACAGCGCCAGTCAGACGGTTCTCGACGCCGTGGCCGAGGCCAGCGGCGACCCGGGCGGCGTCGCCCGCGTGCTGCGCGAGATCCGCGCCCGTGTGAACCGCGCCCGGCACGAGGGGGGCATCAGCAAGGAGGACCTGGCTTCGGCCATCGCCGAGTCGTCGCTCGCCCCGCCGCACCGGCGAGAACTGACCGCGATCCTCACCGCCGAGCCGGTGCTCTACCGCATGACGATCGAAACGCGGCTCGGTGCGCTCTCGACCTCCGCGGTCGAACGCACCACGGCTCTGGTGCTCCTCCCGACGGGCGGGGTCGCCGGCGGTTCGGGCACGGTGATCCTCTCGTGGATCGACGAATCCGTCGAAGACGCCGTTCCGATGCGACCCGGGGGCGAGCCGCGGCCGTAAACGCGTCACACACCCACCCGGTGGTGACCGGGGTGGGCGGTACGTATTGTTGATCCGGGAGTTTCAGCCATGAGCGTCAGCCGCGAAACCGCCCGCAAGACCACCCGGCTCGCCCAGGCCGCCGGGGTGGTCATGGCTTTGGCCGCGGTCAGCGTCTGGATGGTCAACGGCGAGGTGCTGACGAAGGTCCCCGAGCCCGATGCCAACGCGGGCCCGAAACTCCCCCCGGCTCCCGAGGTCCAGGCCGGGCCGCCGCGGGCGCCGGAGTTGGACTTCCAACTGCTGAACACCGTGCTGTGGGAGCGCGGCAACCCGCCGCTGGACCAGGTCGCCTCCGCCACCCCCGCGCCGCCGGCGCAGAGCGGCGACGCCGGGAAGCCCGCCACGCCGACGACCTCGGAGTCCCAGCCGAAGCAGAACACCCCGAGTTGGCGGTACATCGGCCAGATCGTCGGCCCTCGCACCACTCACGCGCTGCTGGAGCGTCAGGGGCTCCAGCGTCTGGTCGCCGCGGGCGGGGAGGTGGAGGGGACGCGCGTGCTGGAGATCCACAAGGACTACGTGGTGCTGAACGACGGCTCCGGCCCGCGCCGGGTGCAACTCGCGGACGCCACGAACACGTGGGAGATGATCGGCGCCACCAGCCGCCCGGCCTTGGCCTCGCCGTCCACCATGACGCGTCCGCCCGGCTATGCCCAGCCGGGCCGGCCGGGCGTTCAGCCGTCGCGTCCGCCGAACGTGCCGCAGCCCCGCCCGACCCAGCCCCCGGCGGAGGAAGTGGACGAACTGCGGTACAAGATGGAAGAACTCAAGCGCCAGCGCGAGGAATCGGGGGAGATCGGCGCGGCCGATCCGGCCGGCAGCGCCGGACGCCGCGCAGCGCCGATCGCCCGCGGAGGAATCGTCTGTTGAGCGCCCCGGTCTGCTATGTCGAGCGGATCGGCCGCGGGTCGCTGATCCGGCGCGTCCGCGTCGTCGGCGACAAACTCGACGCGTCGTGGACGCCACCCGCGCCGCTGGTCGCCGGCCAGGGCGCGAGCGAGGAGGCGGACCCCACCTCCGTCGTCGAGCAGACGCGCGCCGCGGCCAGGTGGGTCGCGCAGCAACTCCCCCGCTCCCGCGTCCTCTCGGCGGTGTGCCTCGACGCCGATGGCGCCGCGTGCGTGTGGCTGAGCACCCCCAGCACGGACCCGGCGGTCGTTGCCGCCGCCCTCGCCAGCGGACGTGACTCGCATGGCGAGTCCGATGGGGGCAGTTCCGGCACGTTGGCGCAACTCATCGCCGCGGGCGCGGGGATGGAGCGGTCGGTCCAGGCGCTCGCCGAACCGCGGGCCTCGCGCAAGACCGGCGATGGCGGCCGTCGGCGCATGGCCGTGCTCTCGGTGCCGGACCTGACCGTCCGCGTGTTCCTCGACGAACTCGACGCCCAGGGCGTCGCCGTCAACGCCGTCAGCACACTGTGGCACGCGCTGGCGGCGTCGTGGGACCCGGCCGGCCGCCGCGCGGGCGAGGGCGATGCCCCATGCACCGCGGTCGTCCTCCTCGATCCCGAGTCCGCCGATTCGGACTCGCCCACTGCGCCCGGACGGCTCGTGTGGGCGTGGTCCGCGGGCGGCGAACTGCTGGCGGGCGGGTCGATGCGCCTGCGCACCCTGTCAGGCCCGCGTCCGGCAACCGAGACCGATGATGAACTGGCGGCCGGCGCCGCGGCGCGTCGCCTCCCGGCGCCCACGGCCGAAGGCGATCGCGTCCTGGTCTGCGGGCGCGACGACGCCGGCCGGCTCGCGGCCGACTGGCTCGCCTGGAGCGCCCAACTGGGCGTGGGCCCGTCGCGGATCATCTGCGTCGGCCCCGTCCCGCAGCCGGAGAACGGGGAAGGTTTCGCGGAACTGCTCTCAAACTCGTGGCACGGGGCATCGATCGACGCGGCCGTCCACCCCGACCCCGTCGGTGCAACGCTCGACCGGTTCCGCGGGCGCGAGGACGACGAGATCGCCGCGAGCGACCCTCGCGAGGCGATGCTCGAACTCTCCGGCCGCCCGGGGCGCATCCACCGGTGGATGTACCGCTGGTCGGCCCTCGCGATCGCGGCGCTGGCCGCGGTCGTCGGCATCGCGGGGTGGCGGATGTCCGCGGCCGTCGCCGGCCTGCGTAAGACCGCCGAAACAGCGAGGGCCCAACTGACGGAGGACCTCGCCAAACTCGAGCCCGAACTGCCGCAGATCAGCGCCTCCGGCGACCCCGTCGGCTACCTGATGGGCCGGATCGTGCAACTGCGCACCGCGCGCCCGCCCCTGGAGTACGAGCGGCCGACGCTCGCGGAACTGGCGCGGCTGATCGAGGCCCTCTCCATCGAGGGGCTCGACCCGGAACTCAAGATCGAGGAACTGAGCATCAGCAACGTCGGCGGCAGCGCCCGCTTCACCGTGCCGTCGTCGGACCTGATGTCCGGCGAGTTGATCCGGTCGCACCTTGCGAAGACGCCGGGCGAACTCGTCTGGCGGGCGGAGACATCCTCCCCCAGCGCCGGGCAGACCAACCGCACGTGGAGCCTCAACGGCACGTGGGTCGAACGCGGGAGGGGACGCTGACATGACGCGCTACGCCCCCATGAGCGAAGAGGCCCGCCTGCAGGTCGCCGTCGTCGCCGGCGCGACCGAGCGGAGCAACCGCCCCCGCTTCCTGCTGCTGCTCGCCCTGATCGCGCTGATCGGCGCGGGCCTCTACGCCGCGACCGCGGCGGCGCGGCTCGCCAGCGCCCGCGATGAGGTCCGCCGCGTGCGTGAGACCAGGGTGGCCGTGGACCGCTTCGTGCAGGAACTCCGCGCCGCACAGTCGGCGCGGCAGACTGACGGCGCCACGCCCGACCCGCAGGCTGCCCAGAAACTCCGCCAGATCGCCCTGCGGGTCGGCCTGCCCTCCAGCATCAACCTCGGCAGCGGGCAGAACCCCGATGCGCCGGGGTACGTCCGCAAGCGGTATACGGTCACCAACTTCCGCGTGCCGGACATCGCGCCGGTCCTGGAATGGCTCCAGCAAGCCACCGGCGAAAACTCCGTTGGACTGACCAACGTCGAAATCAACACCGTCCGCCTCCGCCCGCTGCGCACGAACCAGACCACGGCCAGTTGGGAAGTGGACGTGACCTTCACGAGGCTCGAACGGGACAGGTAAGCATGCACCACAGCGCCCTTTCCTCCCCCATCGTCCTCCTTGCCGCCGCGGCGCTCGCCCTGCTGGCCGGCGGGTGCGCCAATGACAAGGTGGACTGGAGCCCCACCATCGAGTATCCCCGCCAGATGAGCCAGGACCTCGCCCGCGCCGAGCATCTGGCCCGGCAGGCCCAACAGGCCGAGGAAGAAGGGCGCGCCGACGAGGCGATCAGACTCTACCGCGAGGCCGTCACCGCGTACCGCGACTTCCCCGCCGCGTGGAACAACCTCGGGCTGCTGCTGATGAACGCCGGCGAGGCCCTGGATGCCGCCAGTGCCTTCCGCATTGCGGCGGACATCTCGCCGACCGACCCGCGCCCGATGTACAACCTCGCCGAACTGTGGCGCCAGCGCGGCTATCTCGACGAGGCCGCCCGCTACTACACCGAGGCTCTCAATCGGGACGAGAACTACCTTCCCGCCCTGCGCGAGGCGATCTTCGTGGACCGCCACCTGCGCCTGCGGACCGACGAGATCGTCGCTCGGCGCATCCGCCGCGCCCTGCTTCTGGAGTCCGACCCGGTGTGGCGCGACTTCTTCGAGCGTGAGAAGATCCGCGTCGAGGCCGACCCGCGGGCCGCGTCCTGGAGCGTGGGGAGCTGACGCAGGAACCAGCGTCGCCGGGGGAAGAGAGCCGCATGCCCTCCCGCGCATGCACGTTCTGCGAGATCGTCCGCGGCGGCATCGCCGCGCACGTCGCCGCCGACACCCCCGACTTCCTCGCGTTCCTCGACCATCGCCCCCTCTTCCCGGGCCACGTGCTGCTCGTCCCGCGCCGGCACGTCCCGACGCTCGCCGACCTCCCCGCCGACCTGGTTGGCCCGATGTTCACCCTCGCCCAGCGCCTGTGCGTGGCGGTCCAGACCGCCATGCAGGCCGAAGGGACGTTCGTCGCCATCAACAACCGCGTGAGCCAGAGCGTCCCGCACCTGCACGTCCACATCGTGCCGCGACGCAAGGGCGACGGCCTCAAAGGGTTCTTCTGGCCGCGCCGCCCATACTCCGGCCCCGATGCAATGGCCGAGACCGCCGCCCGAATCCGCGCGGCGCTCGCCTAGCCGCCACCTCCCCGCCTACCTCTCCCGCCCGATCTGCCGCGTGATCGACGGATCGGTGATCTTGTCATCCTCCGCCAGCATGAACGCCTTCGAGAGGATGATCGCCAGCGTCCGGTCGCCTTCGAACGGCAGGAACACGCGCTCGCCCGCCATTTCGGCGCGCGAGCCTGGCACGATGCACAGATACTCGTCGTTGGGCTCCATCAGGATGTTCCCGGAGCCCAGGTGGATCCTGTACGTCCGCAGCCGCCCGCGCACGCGCAGGAACTTCTCCTCAAGTTCGCACACGCCCGCGATCTTCAGCCGCGGCAGCAGCCTCGCGAGCAGGTCGCGCCGGCCTTTGCCCGATTCCTCAAAGAGCGCCGAACGAGTAGTTCCACCAGTAATCCCGGAATCGCCCTTCCGGCCCGCCGTCCTCCCACTCCGGGTTGTTCCCCACGCTCGTGACCGACACGAACAGATCGACGTCCCGCATCACTTCGGAGAACGCAAGAGCGGGAACCTCCTCCAGCGGGATGTCGTCGCTCCGTGGCGAGCGAGAGAATAGAACCTGATCAGTTTGAAGATACGTGTAGGCGCCTGCCGTGCCATACAAGTCGTCGCCGATCGGTTGCACGACGTAGTGCGCGTAGAGGTTCCACTTCGGCAGATGCAATACCGGAGGCTCGCCGTACTCCAGCACGAAAAGTGTGTGCTTCCAGCCCCGCTGCTGGCACAGCGCCTGGAACTGGGCCTGCTTGATGATGTGAGCCGCGAAGCGGTTGGAATACGTGCGCGTGCGGCACTCGGCGTCCGTCAGCACGTAGATCTCGCGGTGCGCCTGCTTGAACGGTTGAACGACCCGGCGCTCCTCCAGCAACGTCCGCCAGGCCAGCACTTCTGACGGGTCGGCCAGCACCGGGTGCCAGAGCGTCACGGTGTCCGTGTCGCGCGGCTCGAACGCCCTACCGCGGCTGTCGATGAACCCGCCGCCCATCGGCAGCGCATCGGTCGTGCGCCCTTCCCGCGTGAACGACCAGATCAGCCGCCCACCGAGCGCCCCCACCAGCGGGTGGTCGAGATAGCGCGCCCGCCACACCGGGACGGGCCACGAACGCTGGTCGTGATAGAGCCGCTCGAGCCGGTCCTTCTGCGCCACGAGCATCTTGTCGATGTCTGCCCCCGCCTGCTTCAGGGCCGCGAGCGTCTCCTTGTGCTCCTTCTTGACGGCCTCGGGGACCGTCTTGCGGACCTGGCCCTTCTCGTCCAGCACGCGCAGGTCCGTCTCGCTGCCGTCGATGACCAGTTCGAGCGTGAAGTCCCCCGCCTCCTCGCGGATCACACCGCCGCGCTCCAGCCCGAAGTCCGGCACGGCGATCTCGTGCAACTCGTCCGTGGTCATGTTCAGCCGCCGCGCCAACTTGTCGAGGGCGCCGTCAAGCACCTTCTTCGCCGTGCCGAACTTGACGAGCTGGCGCACGCGCGACAACTGCCCCAGCGCTTCGGGCGTGGTCATCTGCGACAGCGCCCACACCGCCGCCGTCCCCGGCTTGATGCACCGCGCCCCCACGCCCGGAACCATCTTGTAGCACGCCATCGCCAGGTCGCCCAGCGCCTGCGCCGCTCGCGGCGAATCCAGCGCCGCGGCGCACCATGCCAGCCCCTTGAGCACGTCCGCCGCTCTGTCCGACGGCACGGATGAGTCCCGCCCCTCGATCTTCCCGCCCGGCCACGCCGGCCGCGGCTTGCCGACCAGGGCGAACCACTCGGCCAGCGTGCGCTCCAGCACTGCGGGCGCGATCCGCCCGCGCAGCTCCTCCGCGGCCTTGAGCCACTTGCCCGACGGCTGCCCGCCCGAGGCCAGTTCGCAGTGGCGCAGCAGCGCCAGCCACGCCTCGCGCTGGTCCGGCTTCATCGCCCCCAGGTCCGCGTACGCCCGGTCCGACCAGCGCTCGCCGAGTTCCAGCGGGAACCCCGGGCTGATCCCCAACCGCTTATCAAACTCCGCGACCGGCGCCCGCGACTGGGAATCTCTGGCCCGCGCCACGTGCTCGCGGAAACGGAGCAGCGCCAGCAGAAGCGAATCATCCGCCTTCGGCAGCAGCGCCGGCGCGTGCGCCAGCACGAACTCGACGCACGGAGCGGTCTCGATGTAGAGGTACTCGAACGCCCTCACGCGGCTCATGGCCTCGCAATACTCTGCGAGCGCCCCGGCGTCGGGCTTGTACCTCGCCTCGATCGCAAGGTCGTGCAGCGCCACAGCCGCCTGTGCCCCCTGAAAGAATCGCTCCGCGCGTCGGTTACCAAAGTCCAGTTTGATCTGTCGGCGAGAGAGCGCCGACACAACCCCTGCCGCGAGCGCGGCCCCACGCATGCCAAGTTTGGCAACCGCGGGCAGAGCGTCCCGCGCCAGAGCCTTGGCCCGCTCGTCGGAGGCTATCGACGCCGGTGCGGCCGTCAGCATGCTGTTGACCGCCTCGAGCGACGACCGCTCGGCACGCGCCACCGCTGCAAGATCAAACCTCGCCGCGCCCCGATCGTCGTCCTCAGCCGGCAGCACGAGCGCCTCAAGCAACCGATCGGCCAGACACGGCGCCGTGGGCGCGCGGAGCGATCCGCGATCGGCCAGGACGCGATCCAGCCGCGACGGCTCGTGAGCAAGCCGTCCCCCCTTGCCGCCCCCGCCTGCAACCGGCGCCGCAGTCCCCTCTTGCCCCACACCCTCGATGAGGGAAAGCAGACGCTGCCGCTCCTTGCGGTGGTACTCCCGATCCAGCGAATCGCGGTATGTCCGAACCGCCTTGACGAGGCGGGCATTCATTTCGCTCGACTTACACCACCGCTCAAGGAAGTTCGTCACCACCGCCTCGGACACTTTGAACGCCTTGCCCTTGACGATCGCCTCAAGCAGTTCCGCCAGTGCATCGGCAGGCAGCGGCAGAGCGCGTCGAAGGAGCATGTTGACCAGCAGATCAACAGCGAACGAAGAACGCCCACCGCCGCGTGCAAACTCCGCGGCCGCAAGGCCGACCATTTCCACCTGCGTCTCGACGGGCGCCCCGAGCACCGCCTTCGTCTCCGGCGCGGCGGCCAGCTTCTTGGGCGAGAAATACAGCGGCCAGGGGTCGCGACCGGTGCTGTTCGCCGCTCGCGTGAACTCCCTGTAGAGCTTCCTGGCGTTCCCACCTCCTCCGGTGCCACCGTTCTCCGCCGCTTTAGCCGATCCCTTGCCCACCGCCCCGCGCCCGGCGGACCGCGAAACACGCCTGGCGCCCTGCTTCCTCACCTCCGCCACGCCTCACCCCCCCCACCAGCGGCACCAGCCGCAGGAACGACACCTCCGTCCCCCGGCCGATCTCGATCGTCTCCTCCAGGCTCGTCGCCTGGCGGTCCCCCACCAGCACGAGCACCCGCCCGGCCTCGAACGCCTCGCACGCCTTTTCGTACTGCGTCTTCCAGTTGATCTCCCGCCCCGGCTTGAGCCTGTACCCGTTGAGTGCCACCTCCGCGTCGGTCGGCTGCACCAGTCCGCGGAACGCCCCCGCCTTTTCGCGGTTGTAGTCCTGCACCTCCTGATACACCCGCTCGCGGATCAACTCACGGACCGTGATCCGCTCCGTCGGGAACTCCAGTTCGAACGACCGATCCACCGTCCCGGCGAGGGACTCATCGCGGACCGTCAGCGTGGCTGCCGCCATCGGGACCTCCCGGCCTGGGGCCGTGCGGGCAAGTGGGAATGTGAACGCCGAACCACCCCCGGCCCGGCCATCCCAATGTACCACACCCCCCGCCGGCGCGGAAGCCGCCGTCCACAAGAGCGAGGATCACCCGCCCCGCCGCCGCAGGCTCAAAGCCCCTCGGCCTCCGAACCAGCCGATGACCGCCAATCCCCGTCCGCCAAGTCCCCTGCCGGTGGCACCGGGTACGGGTCGTGCCACGGCAGCGGCAACTCCCGGGGCCACGGCGGCTGCGGCGGCTCGCGGAACTTGTCCGGGTCGATCAGCCCGTCCAGCCGCCCCAGTTGCATCGCCACGATCGACCGCCACCGCTCGCGTGACCAGATCGGGCCACGCGTGATCAACAGCAGGTGGTCGTAGTACCGCGCCAGGTCCGGATCCTCCAGCAGGTTCCGCCCCGTGCGCTGCGTCTGCATGTACCCCTTCGGCACCATCCGCGTGAGGTGCCCCGGGCGGAAGTTGTTGCGGTAGTACGGCGGCAGCCGGGCCAGCAGCGGGTCCGCCAGCGCGTTGACGTCGATGTAGTGGAACAACGGCCCGCTGTAGTACCCCCACATGCCGATGGCGTGCCCGATGAACACGCCGCCGTCCGGATACTCGCGTTTCCGATCCAGAGCCACGCGAATCCTGACAAAGTCCGGCGGCACCAACCCGGTGTCGTACACCAGCCACGCCAGCGCGAGCGCCTGCGCGTAATACAGCCGCTCGTCCCCCGTCCCGCGGTGCCGGTGAATCTCGCGGTACGACTCCTGCGGATTCCACCCCGTCGGCACCTTCAGCGGCCCCATCGGCATCGCGAGCCCGATCCCCGCGGCCGCCACCATCCCCGCACGCCACACCCACACCCCGCTGCCTCCGTGCCCTTCCGCCGGCCCCCGCCTCCCAACCGTCAGCACCAGCAGGCACAGCCCTGCAACAAACGGCGCGGCCACGAACCGCACCGACATGAAGTCCCCGCCGACGCGCACCACGTACGCCAGGTACGCCAGCACCCCCACTGCCGCCGCCGCCGGCATCAGCCGCCGCGTGCGCACCGCGCACACCACCCCCGCCGCAAGCCCCGCCACCGCCACGGCAAGCGACACCGGATCGCTCGCCGCCGCGTTGGCCAGGTAAAACACGCCGCGCCGCACGACCTGCGGCGTCGGCACATCCATCGCCAGTTTCGCGTACGCCGTGTTGGGCAGGAAGAACCCGTAGTACACCAGCGAGAACAACAGCCACGCCGCCAGCGGCGCCTGTCCCAGCGCCGCCGCCGCAAGATGCCGCACGCTCCGGCCGCGCAGCACCTCCGCCCCCACCACCGGCGCCGCAAACAGCACCAGGTCCATCCGGTTGAGCATCAGCAGCGACGCCAGCAGCGACAACCGCAGCGTCCGCCGCGACGACGGCGCCTCATCCGCATCGCGCAGCGCCGTCACCAGCAGCAGTACCAGCAGCAGATGCGACAGCGAGTTCTCCAACCCCGACGTGGAGAAATCGACGAACCCCTTGGAGGTCGCCATCGCGACCGCCGCGAACCCCGCCGCCCATCCCCCCCACGCCCCCCGCGCCGCCGCCCGCAGAATCACCGCCGCCGCCGCCACGGACACGGCGATGCACACCGCCAGCGTCGTGTAGTACGGCTCCCGCGTCACCGCGTACGGCACACACAGAACCAGTTGCCACAGCGGGCACGTGAACGCCTGCACGCGCTCCGCCACGTTCCACCGCAGCCCGTAGCCATTGACCAGGTTGTCCGCGTACCGCAGCAGGATGTACGCGTCGTCGCACATCCACGCGTTGATCGTGATCACCAGCGCCACCAGCCCCAAACCCAGCCCCGCGACGATCCGCGCTGCCCGCCCCTCCGGCACGGCGCGCAGCAGCCCCCGGCGCTCCCCCGCCGCCGCAGCCTCCCGCGCTTGCCCGCCGCCTGGCTCCATCAGAACACTCCGTCCGACGCCCACGCATCCGTGGGCCCTACCGGCCGCCTCCCCGCGGCGGCAGGCGGTAGCGATCGTGGATGATCAGATCGTCGTACTCGCCCCGCATCATCCCCGCGATCGTCCGCCACCGCTCCCCGCTCCAGATCGGCCCGCGCGTCACCACGCACAGCCGGTCATAGAACCGCGCCAGTTCCGGGTCCTTGATCACGTTCCGCCCCGTCTCCAGCGTCTCCTGGTACCCGAACGGGATCGCCCGCCCCAGGTGCCCCGGATGGAAGTCGTCACGCAACCGCGGCATGATCCGCGCCAGCAGCGGGTCGGCCAGCGCATACGGGTCGATGAAGTACACCCCCGGCCCCGCGTAGTAACCACGGTACCCGATGTTGGCGACCACCAGCACCGTGCCGTCCGGCAGCCCGCGGAAGTAGTCGAACACGTTCGTCCGCGTGACGTGCTGCCCGCGCGTCGGCTCGTACAGCAGCGCCGTGAGCCAACTCCCCGGCGCGTAGAACCGCCGCTCATCCGCGATGCGGTCCCACTGCTTGATGTCCACCCACGCGCGCGCCGGCCCATCCCCGTCCATCCCCGACCCCACCGGGCTCCGCGGCATGACCAGCCCCAGCACCGCCGCCGCCACCGCCCCGACCATCCACGCCTGCCGCGGCAGCCGCGCGGGCGCCGACCGCAGCAGCACCACCACCGACACCACCAGCGGCGCTGTCAGGAACCGCCCCGACATGAAATCCCCCCCGATCTTCACCACGTACGCCACATACAGCACCACCCCCGCGGCCAGCGCCACCGGGATCAGCCGCCGCGACAGCACGCCCGCCGCGACCCCCAGCGCGATCATCGTCAGCGTGATCGGGTCCCACGCCAGCGAGTTGTGCAGGTAGTTCAGCCCCCGCGGAATCAGCATCGACGCCGGGTAGTCCGTGTTCAGTTTCGCGTAGTACGTGTTGGGGAGCATGAACCCGTAGTACACCAGTGCGAATACCAGCCACAGCAGCAGCGGCGCCTGCCCCGCCGCCAGCACCGCCGCCGTCCGCACCCGCATCGACCGCACGAGCACCGCGCCAAGCACCGGCCCCACCAGCAGCAGCGCATCCAGCCGGTTCAGCAGCACCAGCGACGCCACCAGCGACAGCGCCAGCGGCCGCCGCCACCACCCTCTCGCCTCTCCCTCCGCAACCGCCTCTGCTCCACCTTCCGTCCCCTCCCGCAGTGCCAGCAGCGCAAAGCCCGCCAGCAGCAGGAACATCAGCGCGTTCTCCAGCCCGCTCGTCGAATAGTCAACGAACGCCTTGGAGACCGTCAGCGCAATCCCCGCAAAAACCGCCTGCCACGCCGTCCTGGCCCCGCGCGACACGATCAGCCAGAACGCCCCCACCGACGCCGCCAGGCACAGCACCAGCCCCGTGAAGTACGCCTCGCGCGTCACGCTGTGGGCGACGCACAGCACCAGTTGCCAGAGCGGGCACGTGAACACCTGCACCCGCTCGGCCACATTCCACCGCAGCCCGTACCCGTTCGCGAAGTTGTCCGCGACGCGGTACAGGATGTACGCATCATCGCACGTCCACGCGTTGCTGATCGCCACCAGCGCGAACAGCCCCACCAGCGCCGGCATGAGCCACCGCGGCCGTTCGCTGCGCTCATCCCCGCCCCCGGCCTGCGCCGCTGCGGAGGCCTTCTCGGGGGGAACGGGCCGCGTCGCGGCGGCGCTCGGCTCTCGGCGGTGTTTGGACGGCACGGGGCGGATTGTAAGCCGCCGTGCGCTGCGGACCGCCCCCTCCGCCCCGCTCCCGAGCATCCTCAATCTCGTGTTGGTGACGGTCTACTCCCCCCGCCCAACCGACGCCCGCGCCGTCAGCACCGCCGCCGCCAGGATCAGCACGCCCCCTACCGCCTGCACCGGGCTGATCCGCTCCCCCAGCAGCAACCACCCCACCGCCACCGTCGTCGCCGCCTCGCACGTCGAGAGCGTGGATGCCCGCACCGGCCCGACCCGCGCCAGCCCAGCGAGGAACGCCACGATCGCCACCACCGTCGCCACCAGCGCCAGCCCACCGACCCCCGCCCAGCCCATCACCCCCGTCGGCAGCGCCGGCCCCTGCGCCACCGCCAGCGCCGCGTACGAACACGCCGCCCCCGTCACGACCACCGCCGACGCCGGCAGCGCCTCGGCCCCCTCCATCGCCCGCGTCCCCATCAGGATGTAGATCGAGTACACCACCGCCGCCCCCACCCCCAGCGCGATCCCCAGCCCCGACACCCCCTCCACCGGCCCCACCGTCAGCGCCGACCCCGCCAGCGCCACCCCGAGCGCCACCAGCCGCCCCCGCGTCAGCCGCTCCCGCAGCAGCGCCCACGAGAGCACCGTCACGATCCCCGGGTACAGGTACAGCAGCAGCGACACCAGCCCCGTCGGCACCCCGTAGTCGATCGCCGTGAAGAAGCACAGCGACATCCCGAAGTACAGCCCCGCCCCCATCCCCGCCAGCGCCCACAGCCGCCACCCCCGCGGCACCCGCCCACCCTTGGCCGCCACGACCACCCACAGCGCCACCGCCGCCAGGCCGAACCGCAGCGCCAGCACCGTCGCCGTCGAACCCCCCGACCCGACCGCCCAGCCGCGGAACAGCCCCATGAACCCGAAGGCCACGGCGGAGACGAGTACCAGCAAGGTTCCGAACAAACCGCCCATCGCCGCGGAGCGTAGGTGGGGGCGCGGACCGGAGGCTCACGGCCACATATTGTTTGATATTTGATCGGCCAATCACCTATCAGAATACCTACAAATTGCCCTGCCAAGCCCTCATCCGCTAGCGACCGCGCGCCGATCACCCTAAACTCCCCCACTGCGGCGGGCCCACGAACGCCGTCGGCGGGGGTGCATGCCAGCATCGTGGAGGGGCTTGGCTTCTCAGCCAACGCGTGATGGACGAGTCGGGCAGTACAAGAGACGAGCCGTTCGAACGATCCCCCGCGGGGCCTTCCGGCGTCGCGGGGTGTGTTGACCTGCTCGATCCGGGCCGCGCCCTCGCGCCCGCCGACCTGCGGTGGCTCCACGACATGGCCGCCGCGGCCGCCGCCCACCTGCGCCTCCCCCCCGGATCCGAGGTCCGCGTCCGCATCGTCCGCGACGCCGAAATGGCCGAGGCCCATGAGCGTTACAAGGGCGTCCCGGGCACCACCGACGTGCTGACCTTCGACCTCTCCTCCCCCGGCGGCCCCCTCGACGCCGACCTGCTCATCTGCTCCGACGAAGCCGCGCGCCAAGCCGCCCCCCGCGGCATCCCGGTCGCCCAGGAACTGCTCCTCTACATCGTCCACGGCATGCTCCACTGCCTCGGCTACGACGATGTGACGCCCGACGGCGCCGCCGCCATGCACGCCCGCGAGGACGAGGTCCTTGAAGCCATCGGCGTCGGCGCCACCTACGCCGCCCCCGCCGCGGCCGAGGGGGAGGTGCCGGCGTGATCGCCGCCTGGATCTTCCTCGCCTCCGTTGTCCTGGGCAGCATCTTCGCCACGCTGCACCTGGCCCTCGTGGACCTCTCCCGCGCCGCCCTGGAGGAGATCGCCACCGTCCGCGCCCACCCGCGCGCCATGGCCCGCGTGCGCCAGATCCTTGACCGCACCAGCGACCACGCCCGCGCCGTGGCCGTCCCGCGCATCATCTTCGACGCCGCGGCGGTCCTCAGCGCCGTCGCATGGGTCGCCGCCCTCCGCGGCCACGCCGCACCAAACTGGATCGACGCCCTCATCGGCGGCGCCGGCGCCGGCGCCGTTCTCTGGCTCACCGGCGTGGCCCTCCCGATGGCCCTGGCGTGGTACCTCGGCGAGCGCATCGTCTACGGCCTCAGCGGACCGGTCCGCGCCGTCGCCACCATCTGCGCCCCGCTCGAAGCCGTCAGCCGAGCGCTGAGCGATCTGGTCCGGCGCATCTCCGGCGCCAAGGGCGACCAGCGCGCCGAAGTCCTCGAGGCCGAACTGCTCAGCGTCGTCGAGGAGGGCGAGCGCGAGGGCCGGCTCGACGAGGCCGAGCGCGACATGATCGAGGCCATCTTCGAGTTCCGCGACCTCACCGCCGAGCAGGTGATGACCCCGCGCACCGAGATCGAGGCCTTCGAACTCACCAACGACCTGGGCGCGATCACCCGCATCATCCGCGACGTCGGCCACAGCCGCATCCCCGTGTACGAGGGAAGCCTCGACAACATCGTCGGCATCTTCTACGTCAAGGACCTCATGCGCTGGCTCGCCGGCGACGGCACCCGCGGCAACGGCAAGCCCTTCGACCTGCGCACCATCCTCCGCCCCGCGCTCTTCGTCCCCGAGACCAAGCCCGTCCGCGAACTCCTCCGCGAACTGCTCGCCCGCAAGGTCCACATCGCGATGGTCGCGGACGAGTACGGCGGCATCAGCGGCCTGGTCACCATCGAGGACATCGTCGAGGAAATAGTCGGCGACATCCGCGACGAGTACGAGGCCCACGAGCCCGCCGACGAGGTGCGCGTGGACGTCCGGCCGGAGGAGCACCTGGCCGAGATCGACGCCCGCGCCTACATCGACGACGTCAACGACGCCCTCGAGCCCCTCCAGTGGAAGATCCCCGAGGCCGACGACTACGACACCGTCGGCGGCTTCGTCGTCACCACCCTCGGCCGCATCCCCGAGCAGGGCGAGACCTTCACACAGGACCGTGCGACGATCACCGTCCTGGAGGCCACCCCCACGCGCGTCGTCCGCGTCCGCATCGACGTCCCCCCGCTCGAACCCGACCGCGCCGCCGACCGCCACGCCGAGCCCGCGACCACCCCCGCCAACGCCGACACCAACGGCCTCCACCGCGGCGGCAAGTAGCCGGCAGCGCACAAGCCCCACCGGACGACCAGGGCGCTCCCTTCCTGCTTCCTGCTTCCTGCTTCCTGCTCCCCGCTTCCTGCTTCCTGTTTCCTGCCCCAATCCGCCACACCCCCGCCGAATACGATCCGGCATGCCCCTCCGCCTCCACAACACCCTCACCCGCCGCACCGAGCCCCTGGTCCCCATCGACCCCGCCAACGTCACCTTCTACTCCTGCGGCCCCACCGTCTACGACGACGCCCACATCGGCAACTTCCGCTCGTTCCTCATCGCCGACACGCTCCGGCGCTGGATCGAAAGCCCCCTCTGCGAGCTCACCGACGGGAGCGGCAACCCCCTCCCCGGCCCCCGCCGCGTCACGCACGTGATGAACATCACCGACGTCGGCCACATGACCGACGACCAGGACCCCTCCGGCGCCGGCGAGGACAAGATGCAGCAGGCCGCCCGCCGCCTGCTTGAGGCCAAGAAGGCCGGCACGCTCCCCCCCGACGCCAAGGTCGATCCGAACGACCCCTACGCCATCGCACGCTTTTATGCCGACCGCTTCCTCGAAGACGCCCGCGCCCTGGGCCTGAAGGTCGCCACCGAGGCCGAGCGCGACCCGACGCTCATGCCGCGCCCGACCCAGCGGATCCCCCAGATGATCGCGATGATCGAGGAACTGATCCGCCGCGGCCACGCCTACGCCGTCGGCCCCGCCGGCCGCCAGACGGTCTACTACGACGTCCAGTCCTTCCCCTCCTACGGCCAACTCAGCGGCAACACCCTCGACGCCCTCCGCGCCGGCGCCGGCGGCCGCGTCAGCGACGAGAACCAGGCCGAAAAGCGCCACCCCGCCGACTTCATGCTCTGGAAGTCCGACCCCGCCCACGTCATGAAGTGGCCCAGCCCCTGGGGCGAGGGCTACCCCGGTTGGCACATCGAGTGCTCCGCCATGGCCCGCGACCGCCTCGGGCCTCAGATCGACCTGCACTCCGGCGGTGAGGACAACATCTTCCCCCACCATGAGTGCGAGATCGCCCAGTCCTGCGGCGCTACCGGCCTGAGCACCTTCGCACGGATCTGGTTCCACGTCCGCCACCTCTTCGTCGAGGGGCAGAAGATGTCCAAGAGCAAGGGCAACTTCTTCACCGCCCGCGACATCTTCGCCAAGGGCCACGAGCCCGCCGCGCTCCGCATGGAACTGATCAAGACCCACTACCGCGCCAACGCCAACTTCACCATGCAGGGCCTCGCCGACAACGCCCGCGTCATCGAGCGCTGGCGCCGCTTCGCCTCCGCCCCCGGCGCCGGCGATCCCGGAGCCTCCCGCGCGGCCCGCGACGCCGCCCGCGACGCCTTCGCCGCCGCCATGAACGACGACCTCAACGTCGCCGGCGCCATCGCCGAGGTCAACAAGTTCGTGTCGGCCGTGGACGTCCCCTCCGCGGAAGACATCGCCCTGCTCAAGCAGTTCGACGCCGCACTGGGCCTCCTCGAACTCCCCCGCCCCGAAGCCGCCAGAACCGAGATCGGCGTCTTCCTCGGCGGCCTCACCCCCGACCCCGCCGTCGTCGCGCTGCTCGAGGAGCGCGCCGCCGCCCGCAAAGCCAGGGACTTCGCCCGCTCCGACGCCATCCGCGACCAACTGCTGAAGATGGGCTACGCGATCAAGGACGTCGCCGGCGGCAAGGTCGAGGTCAGCCGCGCCCAGTAGCCCCACCCCCTCCCCGGCCGCTCCTGACGATCTGGCTCGCCCAGATCGCCGACGCCAACCCCTGGGACGGATGCCCGTAGCCCAAAGGCGCCGCCCGCGCTCCGGGCGCGGCGCGCCGGCGCAGGCCTACTTGCGGCGCTGCACCATGCTGAACCAGTTCCCCGAGTTGTCCACCATCACCGCCTCGATGCCGTAGTGGCGCTCGGCGGGCTCCGACTTGAACTTCACGCCCCTGGCCCGCAGTTCCTCGTACGTCGCGCGGCAGTCGTCCACCTCCATCACCGCCACCCCCAGGCACCCGCTCTGCACCAGCGAGCGCAGCGACGCCGCCTTCGCCGCGTCCATCGCGAAGCCCTCCCGGATGGCGCACAGGATCAGGCTCAACTCCGGCTGCGCCTTGGGCCCCACCGTCAGCCAGCGGAACCCGTTGTCCATCGTGACGTCCATCCGGACCTCGAACCCGAGTTTGTCGCGATAGAACGTCAGCGCCTCCTCCTGGTCGAGCACATACACGCATAAGTGGCTGAAACGAGCGATCATCACGCGGCCTCCGCAAGAAACATGAACCATCAACGAGGCCGCAGTCTACCGGCCACCCCCCGGGCAACCTTCTCGAAAGTTGCTCTGCCCCCTCACGCCGCGCCGGCCGCCCCGCCCGCGCCGCCCTCCGGCGGCCCGAAGAGCGCCGCGAAGCACATCGGCACGTACGCCCACGGGTACCGCCCCGGCACGCGCACAAGCCGGCGGGCCTCCCGCCGCAACTGCGTCGGCGTCTTGCCCATCTCGCGCCGGAACAGCAGCCCGAAGGACCCCGGCGACGAGAACCCCACGTCGAAGCAGATGTCGATCACCGGGCGCGACGTCGTGATGAGCAGGTGCCTGGCCCGCTCGAGGCGGACCTGCGTCAGAAACTCGTGCGGCGTCTGCCCGAAGGCCGCGCGGAACTCGCGCAGGTAGTGCCACTTCGACAGGTCCGCCTCCGCGGCCAGGTCGTCCAGCGAGATCGGCTGCGCGAAGCAGGCGCGCATGAGGTCCCGCGTCCGGATCAGGTCCCGCAGCGACGCACGCACGCGCATGCGGCCAGTATAAACCACGCCCGGGTTCCGGCCCCCCTCCCCCGCCGCCCCGAGCGCCGCGCCCGGCCCCCGACCTATCATCCGCTCGTGCTCTCCGGCGCCCCGATCACCGTCTGGTGTTACCTCTCCGTCTGGCTCTGGCGCCTCGTCGGGATCACCCTCGCCATCCTCGTCACGGTGCTCTCCTTCGCCGCGGCCGTGAAGTTCCTCGCCGACGGCCGCCTCAGCCCGCTCGACACCCTGCGGTTCATGTCTTACATGATCCCGCCCATGCTCCAGTACGCCCTCCCCTTCGCGGGAGGGTTCGCCGCCACCCTCACCTACCACCGCTTCGCCGCCGACAACGAGGCCATCGCCTGCCGCGCCGGCGGCGTCAGTTACCGCGCCCTGCTCGTCCCCGCCCTGGTCGCCGGCATCGTCCTCTCCGGCGGCCTGCTCATCCTTTCCAACCGCGTCATCCCCGACTTCCTCAAGCACGCGGAGACCATGATCACCCAGGACGCCACGCGCCTGATGATCAACACCATGAACCGCGGCGAGGCCTTCACGTGGAAGGACAACAACGGCGAACGCCTCATCTTCGCCGATGAGGTCCACACCCTCGGCCCCCGCGGCGACGCCTACCAGGTCCTCCTCCTCCGCGGCGTCATGATCGTCCAACTCGACAAGCACGACGCCATCAAACTCGAAGGCTCCGCGCGCGAGGCCTACGCCTGGTTCTCCCGCGACGCCATCGCCGAGCCCGGCGGCGGCGAGCGCCCCGTCACCCGCATCACCCTCGTCCCCTCCGATCTCATCGGCCGCGGCGAGGGGCTCGGCCAGGGCATCGTCTCCAAGCCCTCCTTCACCATTTACGTCCCCAACGTCATCGACTCCGACCCCAAGTTCTTCGGCTGGCGCGAACTCCGCGAACTCCGCGACTACCCCGAGCGCATGCCCCAGGTCGAGACCCGGCGCCGCCGCCTCGCCACCCTCCTGGCCGAGCGCGAGGCCATCGCACAGATCCGTGCCTCGCTCGCCGCCGAGGGCCGCGCCCGCCTCGTCGATCCCCTCGGCCGCCCCGTCGTCATCCGCGCCGCCGGCATCGAGTGGGTCCATGATCACCTCAAGTTCCGCTTCATCCCCGCCCCCTCCCCCGGCGACGGCTCGCGCCCCGAAGTCGTCATGGAGTTCCACGACGGCGCACGCCTCATCCGCCGCTACTCCCCGCGCGTCTGGCTCCACTCCGACTGGCAGCCCGACTCCGCCGGCGACCCCCTCACCTTCAACATCACCATCGAGGACTTCCGCTCCGAGGGCCCCAGCGGCATCGCCGTCGAGCAGCGCTCCGCCACGCAGGGCGGCTTCAAGTCAGCGCACGACACCCTCGAGCCCCTGATGCGAGAGTCCTCCTTCGACCTCCTCGCCCGCGCCGACCGCTACCTCGCCGCCAACCCCGCCGACGCCCACTTCCGCCCCTTCCGCGACGACCTCCGCCGGCGCATCGCCGACCTCATGCTCGAGATCTTCTCCAAGACCAACGAGCGCATCGCCATGGCCGTCGCCTGTCTCGTCATGGTCCTCACCGGCGGCGTCATGGCCCTGCGCCTGCGCGACAGCCTCCCCCTGGTCGTCTACCTCTGGAGTTTCTTCCCCGCCCTGGCCTCCGTCCTCACCATCGTCGGCGGCCAGCAGATGGTCCACGACCACGGCCTCATCGGCCTGCCCGTCCTCTGGGGCGGCGTCGGCGGCCTCGCCGTCTTCACCGCCGTCGAGTACACCCGGCTCCGCCGGCACTGACGCCGCCCGCCTCACGCTCCAGCCGCGATGACCACCCTCCAGCAGTCCACCACGCAGACCCGCGACGCCCACACCGCCGCCCAGGGCCGCGGCGTCATGACGCTCGCCGCCGGCTGGGGACCCATCGTCGGCTTCGCCATCATCCTCACCGTCGCCCGCTTCACCTACCTCGCCGCCTTCTGCCCCTACGACCTCATCGAAGATGAGGCCCACTACTGGGAGTGGTCCCGCCGCCTCGACTGGAGTTACTACACCAAAGGCCCCGGCATCGCCCTGGCCATCCGCGCCGCCACCGAACTCCTCGGCACCAGCGAACTCGCCGTCCGCCTCCCCGCCGTCCTCGCCGCGGGGATCGCCACCGCGCTGGTCGGCCTCCTCGCCGCCGACTGCGCCACGCGCTACGGCCGCCCCGACTGGCGAGCCGGCTGCTTCGCCGCCGCCGCCTTCACCCTCGCCCCGCTCAACCAACTCCTGGCCCTGGTCTCCACCATCGACGGCCCTCTGCTCGCCTGCTGGGCCGCCGCCTGCTGGGCCGCATGGCGAGCCCTCGAGCGCCGCTCACGCTGGGCATGGCCCACCCTCGGCGCCGCCGTCGGCATCGGCTTCCTCTTTAAATACACGATCCTGCTGCTTCCCCCCGGCATCATCCTCTACGTCGTCCTCCGGCGCTGGCAGGGCGGGCGCCTCGGCACCGCCGACCCGTGGCGCCCCTGGGCCGCCTTCGCCATCCTCCTCGCCACCGCCGGCCTCGCCCCCGTCTGGGTCTGGAACGCCGCGAACGACTGGGCAACCGTCCGCCACCTCCTCGGCCACCTCGGCGTCCGCGGCGGCGACACTTCCGCGCTCGACCGCTGGACCCCGGCCTGGGTCGTTGAGTTCCTCGCCATGCAGATCGGCCTCGTCGGTCCGGCGATCGGCCTGGCCGCGATCGCGGGCGCCGCGGGCCTCACCGCGTGGCTCCGCGCCGAACGCCGCCCGCGCCCCAGCCCCGTGATCGCTGCCGACGTTGACCCCGACGCACCCGGCCGCCCCGCCGGCGTCCTCTTCCTGCTCTGCTGCGCCGCCCCCATCCTTCTCTTCTACACCGTCGTCAGCCTCATCGCGCAGTCCGAGGGCAACTGGGCCGCCGGCGCCTACGTCTCCCTCCTCGCGCTCGCCGGCTGGTGCGCCTCCGAGGGCATGCGCGAGTACCGCGCCAAACTCACCGTCTGGCGCGCCTTCCCCCAACAGGCCCGCCCCCACAGCGGCTACCTCCGCCGCCGCCCCGAAACCATCCCCCAGATCCTCTGGCACGCCGCGCTGTTCTACGGCATCGTCTCCGGTGTGGGCATGCTCCGTGTGGACCTCGTCCGCGACGGCCTCGCGCGCATCGACGCCGCCGCGGCCTCCCTCGGCCACCCCACCGCCCTGGCCGACAAGATCCCCGTCGGCCGTTTCATCGGCGGCCGCCAGATGGGCGAGCACGCCGCCGAGATCCTCGCCGACCTCCGCCAGCGCACCGGCCTGGAGCCCTTCGTCGTGGCCCGCCACTACGGCCGCGCCAGCCTCCTGGCCTTCTACCTCCCCGGCCGTCCCTCCGTCGCCTGCGCCAGCAGCCAACTCGGCGGCCGCCCCACCCAGCACGACTTCTGGCCCGACACAGATCTGGGTCAGCCCGCCCTCATCGGCCGCCCCGCTCTGCTCGTCGGCCACGACGAGCGAGCCTGGTCCGTCGCCTTCGACTCCGTGACCCGAATCGGATCCCTCAACGGCGACGCCAAACGCGGCACGCGCCCCGCCTACATCGGCCTCAACTACCGCGGCTTCCCCCCGCCCTCCCGCGCCAACCGACACCGCCCCGCGGAGCCGCGCCCATGACCCCGTCGCGCCCGCCCCCCGCCGCGCCCCACGCGCGTTGGCCGCTCTTTGGCCGCGACGCCGCACGCCCGCACGGCCTCCTCTGGCGCACCAGCCCCCTCGCCTGGCTCATCCTCCTCGTCGTCGCCATGGCCTGGGACCGCGCCGGTTACATCCACCTCAGCGTCAAGACCTACACCGACCTCCTCGACCTCGAAGGCAAGGACTGGTACCGCGCCCTGCGCATCTTCGGTTTCGGCGGCACGTGGGCCGCCTTCGGCGCGATCCTCCTCCTCATCGACTTCGCCCGCCGCGACCGCGGCGAGTCCCTCCCCGGCGGCCCGCCCCGCCGCGCCGTCTTCCTCTGGCTCAGCGTCGCCGGCAGCGCTCTGCTCGCCGAGGGCCTCAAGCCCGTCTTCGGCCGCCTCCGCCCAGAAGACACCGGCGGCGACTACGCCCTCATGCCCCTGGCCCGCCGACTCTTCGACGCCCACGACCTGGGCTTCCCCAGCAGCCACGCCGCCGCCGCCTTCGGCGCCGCCCTGGCCCTTTCCGTCTGCTTCCGCCCCGCCACCCCCATCCTCCTCGCCGCCGCCGTCGGCTGCGGCCTCACCCGCGTCCTCGCCGGGGCCCACTTCCTCTCCGACACCGTCGCCGGCGCGGCCGTCGCCTACGCTGTCACGCTGCTGGTCTGGCGCATCGACGCCCGGAACAACGGCGGCATCGGCCTGGGAGATGCCCCCGTCACCCACCGCGCCGACACGCCCGCCCCCCGCGCCGCCGAGCGCCACGAGCCCGACTCTCGCCCCGCCCCGCGGCCCGGCCTGCCGCCCGCTCCGACTCACGCTACTCCCGCCGTTCCCCCGGCGCCGACCCAACCCCACGCTCCCGCCCCACGCTCCACGCCCACGGGAGTCCCCTAGACCGATGAACACGCTCGACCGCTACATCGCCCGGCAGTACGCGATCAATGTCATCGCGCTCCTCGTGCTGCTCTTCTGCTTCGTCGTCACGGTCGACATCGCCATCAACATGGACCGCTTCGTGTCCAACGCCGAGAAGATGGCCCGCGCCACCGCCACCGCGGCGGGCAAGACGGAGGCCGAGGCAGAGCCCTCCTCCCTCCGCACCGCCGTCATCACCGTCTACCTCGTCGTGGACCTCTGGTGGCCGCGCCTCCTCCAACTCTTCAACTTCCTCCTCGGCCTGGTCCTCGCCGGCGCCATGGGCTTCACCGTCACCCAACTCGTCCGCCACCGCGAACTGGTCGCCATGCTCGCCGGCGGCATCAGCCTCCGCCGCGTCGCCCGCCCGATCGTCGTCGTCGCGATCGCCGCCACCGCCGTGCAGGTCCTCAACCAGGAACTCGTCCTGCCCCGCATCGCCCCGCTGCTCAACCGCGACCACGGCGACGCCGGCAAGCGCGAATGGACCGCCTTCGAGGTCAAACTCCCCAAGGACGGTCAGGGCCGCCTCTACTTCGCGCGCCACTTCGACCCCGAGCGCGGCGAGGTCACCAACCTCCACATCTGGGAGCGCGACGCCGAAGGCCGCGCCATCCGCCGCATCAGCGCCGACCGCGCCGTGTGGCGCGACGGCGCCTGGCGCCTCGAGAACCCGCGCGAGGTCCCCCTCGACATCACCGCCGCCCACGGCGCCGCCGCCGCCGAGCGCCCCTCGTCGGTCACCTCCATCCAGACCGACATGGACCCCACGACCCTCCTGGTCAAGCGCTACGCCGGCTTCAGCCAGAGCCTCTCATGGCGCCAGATCGGCCAGATGGTGGACAGCCCCCTCACCGACGCCCAGATGCGCAACCGCCTCGAGCACATCCGCTGGGGCCGCGTCTCGCTGATGATCTCCAACATCCTCGCCCTGATCATCACGCTCCCGTTCTTCCTCATGCGCGAGCCGCGCAACATGGTCGTCCAGTCCGTCAAGTGCGCCCCCGTCGGCATCATCGCCATGATGGGCGCCGTCCTCGGCAGCGCCGTCCCCCTCCCCGGCCTCCCCCCCGCCCTCGGCGTCTTCCTCCCGGTGATGATCCTCATCCCCATCGCCATCGCCGTCATCGCCTACATCAAAACCTGACCCCCCCACCCCCTCCCCCCAAAGCCAAACCAAACCGAGCCCGCCGCGTCAGCGGCAGGCCGGCCCACCGAACCGAGCGTCCTGCCGGGTGCCACGGCTGAGCCCCGCTCAACCGTGCTCCCCCTCTCCCCTTTCTCCCCTCCTCAAGCCTGTGCTTATCAACGGTTTTGCGCACAGATCGTGCGCGCCAGCCAAGAAATTTCGAACTCCGCCAAGATTTTCTTGTCCCTTGTCCTTGCTGGACTTGCGCTCAGTAAGCGATCGCAAACATCGCGCACATTGCGCACAAACCGTGACGGCGGCCCCTGGGTAGAGGACCACTGCTGTGGTCGCCCCGGACGCAGCGACGGGGGCA
>Ga0180217_1000640_pt1 | contig 51044 bp, 51 predicted proteins | sample eDN3rd37CBELigOP_FD_128521 | JGI IMG/M metagenome (GOLD analysis project Ga0180217, IMG submission 128521) | Enriched Organic Plus compost microbial communities from Emeryville, California, USA - eDNA 3rd pass 37_C BE-Lig OP (version 2) (version 2) ...
ATATCGCTAAAAAAACATCTATATTGTCTGGCTCAGACTGGGTGGCAGAGTGGATTCTCGATACAACCACCTATGCGGTAAGGTATGATTTGTTTACAACAAGTCACAAGAAACCGATTGTACCCATTAGAAATAATGGTACAAAGAAATTAAATCCTACGGCTTGACCAAAGGAGCAAAACGTTTATCGGAAATCTACTTATGAGTAATTTATAAGGAAAATTAGATAAGTTTTGTAGAGCGGTGAGACTACACAATAGTAGCTCGCTTTTTTGTTGCTTATGAATCGGAAAGGAGCCATTTCGTTTTCAGGTTGTATGTAGCAATTATTTATATATGAAGTAATATTAATAATTCATTAATAGTTAGTTAAGGTTTTGTTAACAAAAATGTAAGATTTATGATTAAGGTTTATAGTTCTTTTGTTTTATAATATGAGTAACTTAAATATATTATTATGTTATAGAGAATGAGGGAACAACTATGATGCAAGTGTACTGTTGTAAATCATGTCAAAAGAGCTATGAGAATTATCAAGACCTTCAACATATTGATTCCATTATAGAGCAGGGAATATGCTGTGTATGTCGAAACGATGCCGCTTATTGTACGCAATGTAATATGTATTATTTTTATGAGGAAGCTCATGCAATAATAGGAAATGAAAGTAATTTATGTACAGAGCATTATCAGAATTTTCTGATAAAGAGTATAGTGCTAAATTAGTGTTAAAATAAATGAAAAACACAATCGACTAAGAAGTTGAATTGTGTTTTTTGTTTTTAAAACAGAAATTTGACATCTTTGAAATAAAGTTGTAAAAAAAAGGAACATTATCTATAATATAAATTAAGAGAATCTTGTACATATGAGGTGAAGATTCATGCTTGAAGGTTGGTTCCTATGGTTTATTCTGTTTTGGGTTCTTACGTTAGTGCTGCTAATGGGAATTGGTGGTTTCTTTATGTTTCGAAAGTTTTTAAAACGGTTACCAAAGCAGGATGGAAAATCCGATATGGATTGGGAAGAATATTACGTGAAACAAACAAAGGAATTGTGGTCGCACGATCAAAAAGTTTTATTAGACGATTTAGTTGACCCTGTACCAGAATTATTTCGAGATGTTGCTCGTCATAAAATTGCCGGTAAAATTGGCGAATTGGCATTGAAGGAGAAAGCGAACGAAATTACTGAGGATTTAATCATTCGTGGATATATTATCGCAACACCGAAGCGTGATCATAAGTTTTTAAAGAAAAAACTTCTTGAACGGGAAATAAATATGAGCCCATATGAGCATTTGTTTGAATCATAACAATAAAATGGACAGGTTCTTTAGGAGCTTGTCTTTTATTACACAATAAAAAAGAACGTGTGTGCGCTTTTAAAATTAATGTAGATATTTTGCTATAATAATAGAAAAAGAAAGGACGTGAGAGGGATGAAGTTTATTCATACCGCTGATTGGCATTTAGGAAAGGTTGTACATGGTGTTCATATGACAGAAGACCAACGATTTGCGCTGCAGCAGTTTATAGAAGTAGTAGAAGAGGAAAAGCCGGATGCTGTTGTCATTGCCGGTGATTTGTATGACCGCTCTGTTCCACCAACCGAAGCAGTGGAGCTTTTAGATCAAACATTATATAAAATCAATGTAGAAATGAAAACACCGATTGTGGCTATCTCAGGTAATCATGACTCGGCGGAACGACTATCTTTTGGTTCGACTTGGTATCGTCAAAGCCAGCTTTATTTAGAGGGGAGAATCGTCAATAGTTTTGAGCCTGCTCGGATTAATGGTGTGAATTTTTATAGTGTCCCTTATGCTGAGCCTGGTGTTGTGCGTCAAATTATAGGAGATCCTCATATTCAATCGCATCAAGAGGCGATGAAAGCAATTACAGATCGAATTTCTGAAACGTTGAATCCAAATGAAGCGAATGTGTTAGTCGGTCATGCTTTCGTATTAGGAGGTAAGGAAACTGATTCAGAGCGTGTACTATCAGTTGGCGGGACGGGGTGTGTGCACGTTGATGTTTTTGATGCCTTTGATTATACAGCGTTAGGACATTTACATAGTCCTGATGCAATCCGTCATCCGAAGGTTTACTATTCAGGCTCACTATTAAAATATTCTTTTTCAGAAGCGACTCAGAAGAAGTCGTTGTCCATTATTGAAATGAAGGAGAATGGTGATTTTGATTTACGATATCGTTCGTTAACACCGAAGCGGGATGTACGTGAACTCGCAGGGTATATGGAAGAATTATTAGACCCTAGCTTCTATCAACATCAACAAATAGAAGATTACTTAAAAATTACGCTATTAGATGAAGGATCCTTGATCGATCCGATTAATAGACTGCGTCAAGTGTATCCTAATGTGCTTCATCTGGAGCGAAAATGGGATGTTATGGATTTGCGAAGAAAGCAATCTTTTTCTTCTATTAAAGATGAACGGAAATCGGAACTAGATTTATTTGAAACATTTTATAATGAAATGACCGATCGTGAATTCGATCAAAAGAAACGAGATGTCATGATTGCTGTGATTGATTCGGTGAAGCAAGAGGAGGGAGAAAAATGAAACCGCTGAAATTAACGATGCAGGCATTTGGTCCGTATGCCAATTGTGAAACGATTGATTTTACTGAACTTGCTAATCGCACGATGTTTGTTATTTCTGGAAAAACTGGTGCTGGAAAAACGACCATTTTTGATGGGATTAGTTTTGCGATTTACGGAAAGGCGAGTGGTGAAGATCGAAATGGCTCAGATTTAAGAAGTCAATTTGCAGAAGAGCATATGATAACAAGTGTGTCACTGGAATTTAGACTACGTGGAAAAACTTATTTTATCCAGCGCTCGCCGCAACAAGAACGAAAGAAGAAATCAGGAGAGGGAACAACGACTATTGGGGCGAAAGCAGAGCTCTATGAATTATCTGTAGATGGTGATAAGAAATTACTTGGAGCGAATGTGCGTGAAGTAGATGAAAACATTAAACACATTATCGGAATTGATGCTAATCAATTTCGTCAAATCTTAATGATCCCACAAGGGGAATTTCGAAAGCTATTAACGTCTGAGAGTAAAGAGAAAGAACAAATTCTTCAGAAGTTATTTCATACAGAACAATATAAACGAATTGAAGAGAAACTGAAAGAAGACGCCTCATTTTTAAAAAGAGAATGTGAAAAAAATTTGCAAGCGCGTATGGATTTGTTAAAAAGTATCATCGTTTCCGATAATGAAGAATTGCAAACAGCGATAGCGGCGGCTGAACCGAATGAACAGCTCATTCTTCCTTTATTAGCAGACGAGATTGCAGCCTCTATCCAACAGCGAGATGCATATAACCGTCAATTAAAAGAGAAACAAGAATCTCGTGATTTATTACACCAAGAGATTACGAAGGCTGAACAAGTACTGCAACTATTTGCTGAAAAGGAAAAGCGACATCATGAGAAAGAAGAGTTAGAAGCTAAGCGAACTCAAATAGAAGAATGGAAAGAAAATTTGAAAAGAGCTCAGAAGGCTTCGTTGCTTGAAAAGCAGGAACAGTATTATTTGCGTGTCGGTAGAGAAAAACAAAATAATGAAGAGGAACTAAAGAAGTTAGCTGTGCAAGCAGATCAGCTAGCTGTTCAACATCAACAATTAGCACAAATATATGAATCAGAGCTTTCAAAAGCAGGGGAACGAGAAGAAGCGATGTGTGCCGTTCATCAGCTGCAGCAACTAAAAGAGTCTGTTTTTTCATTTATTCAACTTCAGACAGATGTTCAACAAAGTGAAGAGAAGTGGAAGCAAAGTATTGTAAAACGAGAAGCAGCAGAGCAAACTTTAGTGGAAAAAGAACGGTTGGTTGAACAAATTTTACAAACAAAAGCTGATGTTGAACAAGCTACATTGCTTTATGCTGAGAAAGAGCGGGAAGCGGAAAAGAATGAAGCGTTGTTAACAAAGTTAACTAAGCTTTCGGACAGCCTAAATGCACTGAAAAATGCAGAACAACAAAAAAATGAACAACTGCAGCAATTAAGGAATAAAATGGAGCTGCAAGTTCAAGAGCAGCAGCGTTTTGCAGAGCTTGAAGAAAAATGGAGAACAAGTCAGGCTGGTTTATTAGCAAGAACATTGCAAGCAGGGCATGCTTGTCCAGTTTGTGGTGCAGAGGATCATCCGAGCCCGGCCCATTTGCTTGAAGAAATGCCGTCAGAAGCAGATATGAAGCAGCAAAAGCAACGTGTAACAGAAAGGGAAGAGCAAAAACGCAAAAAAGAGAGTGAATTTTTTCAAGCAGAGTCCCAATTTAATTCGTTGCAAAAGCGGGTTCAGGAACAAGAAGAAGAACTAATCGAAATCGTTCCAACGTTTGAGCGTAATAAATTGTCCTCTTATCAACATGATTATCACGAACAAGCTGCCAGACTTCGTTTAGAGTTAACTCAATTGCTTCAAAAGAAGCAAGCGCTAAAACATTTAGAAGCAAAACTCTTACAAGTAAAAGAAGAGGTACAGGAGCTAAAAGCAGGTCTTATACAATGGAAAGAAGTAGAGGATCAGGCTAAAACGATTTATATCGAACAGAAAACGAAGCTTACAGGATTAACAGAATCGCTTCCAGAACAAATTCGTACAAAACAGGCTTATTTACTTACCTTGAATGAAGCGATAGCCACACAAAAGAAACTGCAAGAAGCATTTGAGCATGCGCAAATAGCTTTACAAAAAGCAAAGGAACAGGAGTCTGCTATTCGTACAGAAAAAGAAATAGTAGAGAAAAAGGTGACCTCCTTACAGCGAGAATTAGATGAGGAACGAACAAAATTCAGTGCAGATATGACAAAGCAAGGATTTGCCACCTATAAAGAGTATGGGGCTGCGAAACGAACTGAAAGTGAAATAGAGTCGATGGAAAAAGAAATTCAACAGTACGAACAGCAATGGCAAACGATTACGAGTTTGTATCATGATGTTGAATTGAAACTTATGGGAGTTACTCGCCCTGATTTAATTAGTCTTCAGGCCACTTTTAAACGACTTAATGAGGAACTTGAATTGCTTCGTCATCAACAAAACGAAGTAACCATAGCGCAGCAAAAGAACGAACAGATTCAAGCAACATTAATGGAAATGAAAGAGCAACAGCAAGAAATGGAAGAAAGGTATAGTATCATCGGGCATTTATATGAAATGGCAAGAGGACAAAATCCATTTAGAATCACGTTTGAGCGCTATGTACTCGCAGCTTTTTTAGATGATATTTTAAAAGAGGCCAATACACGTTTATTGAAAATGACGAGCGGACGTTACCAATTGCTACGTAAATTAGATCCGGCACGTAGAAATATTCAAAGTGGGTTAGAACTATCCGTATATGATCAATATACAAGTCAAGAACGTCATGTGAAAACATTGTCAGGTGGCGAAAGTTTTAAAGCAGCACTTGCTCTTGCATTAGGGCTTGCAGACGTTGTTCAAAATCATGCAGGCGGAATCTCATTAGAAACGATGTTTATTGATGAAGGATTTGGGACATTAGATCCGGAATCTTTAGATCAGGCCATTGAGGCACTGATGGATATTCAAAGCAGCGGCCGCTTAGTCGGAATTATTTCGCATGTGCCAGAATTAAAGGAGAGAATTGATGCACAGCTTGAAGTAGTGGCTACTCAAAAAGGCAGTCGAACGGCATTTTGCTTCTCAAGTTAGAAGCTATTCAATTTTAATAATTGTTTGTATAGGGCAAGTATGAAATTTATGAATGCGAATAGTTAATAGTGAATAAGCATACTCAGCACGTATTTGATGATGATAAAGTGAAAAGGGGAAATGAATCACCCGTTCTATTATGTTGGGGTGTCCTTGTTTGGCTGAGCTAGACTTATCGCGCACGGAAATGGTAAGTGCATCATGTTGAAGTCTCACACTAAGATCTTCTGTTTTGTAGTTTTCTAAAGCTGCTTCAATAAAATATTCGTCATCACTTTCATAAATATCAATAAAAAATGTTTCGTCATCTAAAATTTGAGTATGAGGATCGAGAAAAAATTTCTTCACCCATTCGTCAAATAATTGGGCCTCTGTCTGTTGTTTCTTGCTGTCTGGTTCTTGCATATTCATTCCCCCGTAACACCTTTTAAACCCTTTAATATTATTGTATGTCATGAGTTTGTAGAAAGGTTACGGGATAAAAACTTATTTTTGGAAAGTTAAGTGAAGGAATATTTTCAGTCATAAATGAACAAACGTTATTTAGCAGAATCTTTTGAAAAATGAATGAAAGTGCGGTGGCTGTTGTAGTCACCGCACTTTTTCATTGTACTACATATCATGATGGCTATTATGTTTTTGACGGCTATGGTTTCGATTTTTTACTTTATGGGAGCCGCTTAGTGGTGCGGGTTGTCCAGAATTATTTCTTTGTGTAGATTGTTTATTATTATTATCTTGTTCATCTTTTCTTGTCACTAGTAATCCCTCCTGTTTTTAGACTAAGTAAATGAACAGTATGATTTCAATGCGATTTAGTTCATTCGTATGAAACCATGGCTTAACAGTGCCTTTTTTTAAGATAAGCAGTGTTTACAAAATTATTCTGTACATATTCTGTCCAAAAGCGTAACAAGCTATGGAAGCAGACTAAAGTAAGGAGTTGAAAGTGAAGTGCAAGATAAATATGATAAACGACGTGCTTTTCAAGAAGCACAAAATCAGTATAAACAAGCGATAGATACGTTTCAAGGCATGGAGCCTAATAGTCCAGGTTATGGAAGTGAGCTAAAACATGTTAAGCAAGAGGTGAATGAGGCCTATCAACAAATTCAAACTGCTTTGACAACAGCTTCTGAACATCAACGTGTGCAATTAGAACAATTTGAAAAAGATTTACAAGGCATTATCCAAACGGTTAATGAAGAACAATAATAAAGATCTTTCTTATGCCTAAACAGCATAAGAAAGATCCTTATCTAAAATAGATTATTGATTCTTCTTCCGTTTCTTATTATTTTGCTTTTGAGCTTCTGTAAGGGGCTCGTTGACAGGAAGTTCTGCATTAAAAGCAGCTCCTTTTTGAGCATCTGTTCCGTTCATCCCAGGATGACCAGCTTTTTGTTTCGACATAAAAATCACCTCCAACAATAGATTTCCATATTAAGTATTTTTTATGTAAAAAAAGTGTTTAAAGTATGTGGTGATTTCCTAATATAATATTATCGGGTGCAAGTAAAGGAAGTTATTGAAAACGATTCTCAACACAGAGCTATTCTTTCCGAAAATCTAAGAGTAAATACATTTTTTTATAAGAAAAACTTATCAAAAACAATAACTTTCTTGTTATTTACTTATACTATTTTTTATATTAAAATTGAAACGAAGGAAAAGTTAGGATGGAAGAAAAAACAGAGTTTTCGACAAAACTAGCTTTTTTACTTATATGTAGTGTAGACATGGTTTTAATAAAAACCACGTTTTGCTTCTTTGTGCAGAATTTCTGCGAGTTTTAATAGGGGGTAATATTCTGATGACAAAAAATGATGTTTATCAAGCACGTAAGTCCTTTGAAGTAGAAGGAAAACAGTACAACTACTACAGCCTTGCTGCTGTTGAGCAAGCAGGTGCAGGACAAGTTTCAAAATTACCTTATTCAATCAAGGTACTTCTTGAAGCAGTTCTTCGCCAAGTAGATGGCCGAGTAATCACTAAAGAGCATGTTGAAAACCTTGCAAAATGGGGAACTAGCGAACAAAAAGAAATCGACGTTCCTTTCAAACCATCACGTGTAATCCTACAAGATTTCACTGGTGTACCAGCAGTAGTTGACCTTGCATCTCTTCGTGGAGCAATGGCTGCTGTAGGTGGAGACCCACAAAAAATCAACCCAGAAATTCCAGTTGATCTTGTAATTGACCACTCTGTACAAGTTGATAAAGCTGGTACAGCGGACTCTCTTGCAGCAAACATGGATCTTGAATTCGAACGTAACACTGAGCGTTACCAATTCTTAAGCTGGGCTCAAAAATCATTCAATAACTACCGTGCGGTTCCACCAGCAACTGGTATCGTTCACCAAGTTAACCTTGAGTACCTTGCTAATGTTGTTCATGCAAACGAAAATGCAGATGGCACATTTGAAACATTCCCAGATTCAGTATTTGGTACTGACTCTCATACAACAATGATCAACGGTATCGGTGTTCTTGGATGGGGTGTAGGTGGTATCGAAGCTGAAGCAGGTATGCTTGGACAACCTTCATACTTCCCAGTTCCAGAAGTAATCGGTGTTAAATTAACTGGTCGTCTTCCACAAGGAACAACTGCAACTGACCTTGCATTAAAAGTAACTCAAGTTCTTCGTGCAGAAGGCGTTGTAGGTAAATTCGTTGAATTCTTCGGTCCTGGCGTAGGTTTACTACCACTTGCTGACCGTGCAACAATTGCAAACATGGCTCCTGAATACGGTGCAACTTGTGGATTCTTCCCAATCGATGATGAAGCACTAGATTATTTACGTCTAACTGGCCGTGATGAAACACAAATTAAAATTGTTGAAGCATATTGCAAAAACAACGATTTATTCTACACAGCTGATAAAGAAGATCCAACATACACTAAAGTGGTTGAAATCAACCTTGCTGACATTGAACCAAACCTTTCTGGTCCAAAACGTCCACAAGATTTGATTCCGCTTTCTCAAATGAAACAATCTTTCCATGATGCAATCAATGCACCAATGGGTAACCAAGGTTTTGGTTTAAGCGAGAAAGAATTGGATAAAGAAATCACTGTTAAATTTGCTGATGGTACAGAAACAAACATGAAAACTGGTGCTATCGCAATTGCTGCGATCACTAGCTGTACAAATACATCTAACCCATACGTAATGCTTGGAGCAGGTCTTATTGCGAAAAAAGCAGTTGAAAAAGGATTAACTGTTCCTGATTATGTAAAAACATCTTTAGCACCAGGTTCTAAAGTTGTTACAGGTTACCTTCGTGATGCAGGTCTACAACCATACCTTGATCAATTAGGATTCAACGTAGTTGGTTACGGATGTACAACATGTATCGGTAACTCAGGTCCATTAGCTCCAGAAATCGAAGAAGCTGTTGCAGACGCAGATTTATTAATTACATCTGTACTTTCTGGTAACCGTAACTTTGAAGGACGTATTCACCCACTAGTAAAAGGTAACTACCTAGCGTCTCCAACTCTAGTTGTAGCTTACGCACTTGCTGGTACTGTAGATATCGATCTACAAAAAGATTCTTTAGGTAAAGACAAAGACGGTAATGATGTATACTTAAACGACATCTGGCCATCAATCGAGGAAGTTAACGAGGTTGTTAAATCAACAGTTACTCCTGAATTATTCCGTAAAGAATACGAAACAGTATTCACTGATAACGAGCGTTGGAACCAAATCGAAACTAGCAACGATGAAATCTATACTTTCGATACAAAATCAACGTACATTCAAAACCCACCATTCTTCGAAGGAATGTCAGCTGAACCAGGAACAGTTGAACCACTTAGCGGTCTTCGCGTAGTTGGTAAATTCGGTGACTCAGTAACAACTGACCACATTTCTCCTGCAGGTTCAATCGGTAAAGATACACCAGCTGGTATCTACCTACGTGAAAATGGTGTTGCAATTCGCGATTTCAACTCTTACGGATCTCGTCGTGGTAACCACGAAGTAATGATGCGCGGAACATTCGCTAACATCCGTATCCGTAACCAAATCGCTCCAGGTACAGAAGGTGGATTCACTACTTACTGGCCAACAGGCGATGTAATGGCTATCTATGATGCTTGTATGAAATACAAAGCTGATGGAACTGGCCTTGCTATCTTAGCTGGTAAAGACTACGGTATGGGATCTTCTCGTGACTGGGCTGCTAAAGGTACAAACCTTCTTGGCATTAAAACAGTTATCGCAGAAAGCTTTGAGCGTATTCACCGTTCTAACCTTGTGTTAATGGGTGTTCTTCCACTTCAATTCAAAGCTGGAGAAAACGCTGAAACACTTGGCTTAACTGGTGAAGAAGCAATCGCTGTTCAAGTTGATGAAACAGTTAAACCACGTGATTTAGTAAAAGTTACAGCTACTGCTAAAGACGGTTCTGTAAAAGAATTCGAAGTACTAGTACGTTTCGACTCTGAAGTTGAAATTGACTACTACCGTCACGGTGGTATCCTTCCAATGGTATTACGCGGAAAATTACAAGCGTAATTATAGTTGGGAAAACGGCAAACCTACATTTTAGGTTTGCCGTTTTTTTGTTGGAGAAATACTTTCCATGTGCCGTCATTATTGATACTATTTAAAGAGGAAATGTAAAATTGTACTAATTAACGAGTGCGATTAATAAGGTAAACGAGAATGCCAACATAGGGAGGCTGTTTTATGATTAAAAAAGTTATCGCTTCAATTTTTTTACTTTCCTTGATCACTTTCTCTATTGTACAAGCAATGGATCAGCAAAAAGAAAAGAAAACAGAAGAGCTGGATCAATTAGGCGGATTAACAATTGGTGGAGAGGCGCCAGATTTTACGTTAAAAACACTAGAAGGGAAAGAAGTTTCTTTATCGGATTATAAGGGAAAAAAAGTGATGTTAAATTTTTGGGCGACCTGGTGTCCACCATGTAAAAAAGAAATGCCAGCTATACAGCAATTTTCTGAAGAAGCAGGGGAGGATATAGTTGTGTTGGCTGTGAATATGGATCCAGAAAATGATGTAGAAGGATTTGCGTTAAATTATGAATTAACCTTTCCGATTGTCCTAGATCAGCCAAAGTCAGGAAGCCTTATCAGTGAACAGTATAAAATCATGAGTATTCCTACGACTTTTTTTATTGATCGTGATGGTATTATTCAACATAAGTTTTTTGGTGAGATGCAGTTAAAAGATATGGAACGATATATGAATAGTATGGAATAAGGAGCTAAAAGAAGGCTCCTTTTTTATATTTTTTTGTAAATTTGGAAATAATGAAAAATATAAACTTTTACAATTAGTTAAATCAAGGGACCTGTGCACCTAGTTATCCGTCTCTTGAAGCTTAACTGATTCTTTTTGTTTCTGAACTGGAAATTTAGATTTGCTATAAAAAGTGGAAGTAGGTGATAAAATGAAAAGGCACAAAAAAACATTTGAACAGTTAATACAGGATAATAAAAGAGAGCTGCTGGAAGATTATAAAATGCTTGAAATCATTGAAGAGAGAATTGAGAAACGACATATGCAAAAAGCGGAGTAAAAACTGGCAGCTATATTTCCTGCTATTTGATGCAAATTAATAGTAGGAGGCGATAGTGATGGGTAACCCAAAAAAAGATTCTAAACACTTTAATCCTAGCCATATTGGAACAAAATCAAGATCATTTGGCGGAAACAAAGGAAAGCAAATGCAAGATCAAACAAGTCCAACTCCTCAAGTGATTCAAACAAAAGGAGAATAGCTGTTACATCTAAACCTATAATAAGTATTTCATAATTATGTTATGTAAACTACACTAGTTATTAGGGGGAAAAATGATGACTAAACCAAATCCAGATAATCGTGCTGATAATGTAGAAAAGCTGCAAACAGCTATTGAAAATACACGAGAGAATATACAGGCCGCAAATGAAGCAATCGAATGTTCATCATCAGCTGACATAGAAGCAATTCAGGCTAAAAATGAGCGAAGAATGGAAAGTATACACTCAATGGAAGCTGAAATTGAAGATGAGCAAGCAGCTCGAAAAAACGGATATAAGAGCAGTAATCAGTTTCAATAACTAATGAAAAAAGGCTATCCAAAGTTTTTTATTTGGATAGTCTTTTTTCACTACTAGCAATGGGGATAGTAATTATTTTAATGTGAAGGCAATCTCAATATTCAGTTTTCCAATCGAAATTATGATAAGATGATGATGAGATACGTTAGTAAAAGGAGAGAGGGACTTATGCATATTGCTGAACATCAAATAGAAGTGCGTTACGCAGAAACCGATCAAATGGGCGTAGTCTATCATGCTAATTATTTAGTATGGATGGAACTGGGGCGCACACAGCTAATACGTGAATTAGGCTTTGAGTATGCTCAAATGGAGGCTGATGGCATCCTATCACCTGTGATTGATATTCAAGTTTCTTATAAAACGCCAGTCCGTTATGGACAAGTCGCAATCATTAAGACATGGATTGAAAGCTATGATGGAATTCGGGTCGTTTATGGGTATGAGATTTTCAATGGAAATCAAGATTTAGCTGTAACGGGTCAGTCCTCACATGTATGTGTGAAAAAAGAAAGTTTTCGTCCTATTTCTATTAAACGGCTTTTTCCTGATTGGCATGAGGCCTATGAGAAGAATAAGAAGCCAGTTTAACACGTTAATTTACATAAAATTGGGGTGAAAAAGCCTTGGCCTTTGGGATTAAGCGTAAAGATTTAGAAGAATGGAAATGTCGAATTGACGCAGGAGAAATTGCTTTTTTAACACATTATTGGTTGGATGATCGATTTCCAGACTGTAAAACGGTGACCAAAGTCGGCTGCAAAGATTTAGATCGTTTAGCCAAATGGGGACAACAGTATGGTTTAAAGAGAGAATGGATTGATCTTAGAAAAGATGGCTACTCTCATTTCGATTTACTTGGGGAAAAACAAAAACAAATTTTAGCAGCAGAAGGAATTCACGAAAAGCTGATAACATAACAACAGCGGCACTTAGCCGCTGTTGTTATGTTGCATACGAAAATTCTGGTTCACCTAGTTTTTCATTAAAGCGAATAATTAGATCATGACCATCGAAAAACCAAAGGTCATTTTCTTCGATAAAGAAGGTTACTCCATCTTGCTCTGTTAATACAATCGGGTGAACCGGACTTTCCTGAGAAATACCTAACGAAAAGCCAGCTTGAATACTGCTGTGGCCGCCATACCTTACAAAAAAACGAATATATGCACCTGAAGATAAAGCTAGTTCCTCTTTATACCAATTTACTGCTTCAGTAGAAATTTTAATATTCAATATGTCTCCTCCTTCTGTCGAACCCTCATTTTGTATAGAGCAAAAGTTACATAAGTTTTGAAAAAACAGAATATTATTTCTATATATTATAAATAAATCATTTTCTAAAAGTGTCTAAAAAGTTCACAAATATAAGACATATTTATAAAATGTAACACGTTTATTTGTGGTATTATAGTACTGTAAATAGGTTTTAATACCTATTTTTGTTTGTGTCTAATTCTGCTAGTTTTTTTAGAAGAATAGGCATGGGCATATGCATTACTTGTTCTAGTGGAACATTCAATGCTTTTGCTAGTTTGATGGCTGTTTCAGGTGAAATTTGTAATGGTTTCATAGTAGAAGCTCCTTATTTTTCAAGATTTTATAGATGAAGAATACATGTATTACGAAAACAAGTGAAACTTTACCCAGTAGGGTATTACTCCTTTCCTCATATCGTTCCTCGCTTTTTCTCCATCTTGTGCTAGGTATTAACACCTATTTATGTAAGATTTATTGAAAGCTATATTAAGAAAAAAATAAAAGTTCGCTTTAATCATTCCAACTAAATCTAAATAGAATCAGTAAAGCTTAAGATAAAAGAAAAAGATGGAAGCAAGCCATTCTTATAACAATTATTACTGAATCTGCGCTAGTAGTTTTAGTAATAAGGATAAGTTTAAGTTAACAGCTTAGCTATAAAACTCCTTGTATTGTAGCATGAATGTGGACAAAAAGCATGCTTGAGAAGTAGGTGAAGCATATGAATTTATACATAATCCTTGTTTTTTTAGAAAAAGAAAAGGTCTTTGAATTCATTTTTTGGGCATGTAGTGAACGATGCAGACAGACTAACATATATAGGCGACAGGTACAGCCGTTTTTGAATGTTTTATATTTTTCGCTAGGCATGTAACAGTGATTCTTTCACGGGAGGGAAGTAGATGAAGGTACTATCCACATTTAAGAAAAGTCGAATGAACAAAGTTTTGACAGTAAATCCGGCAGCAGGGGAGATAAAGGTAAGCGATCCAGAAATAAAAAAACAGATAAAAATGATTGATTTAACAGAGAATGATCTCCGTATCATTTTTGCATTTGGAGAAGTCATTTATGACCAAATTGATGAACTTTTGGATGGTTTTTATCAAGCTTTATTGGAAGTTCCAGGGTTAAAGTCAATTATTATGAAGCATAGCACAATAGAACGCCTGCGTTCTACATTATATACACATATTGTTACATTATTTGAAGGTGTTATTGATGATTCTTTCGTCGAAGCCCGTCTGCAAGTAGCTAAAAGCCACTATCGGATTGGTTTGGCATCGCGTTGGTATTTGTCCGCGTTCCAAAGCTTACAAAATTCAATATTATCATTAATCTATACATACGTACATAATGAAGAAGAGCAACGAGCTGTAATCTTTGCTATTACGAAAATACTAAGCTTTGAAAGGCAATTAGTTATTCAGGCTTATGAAGTGGAAAATTTGAAAGCACGTGAAATAGAATATGAAAAAGTCAAAAAAGACGTACAACGTCATATTTTAGGGATAAGTGAGGAATTACTCATATTAAGTGAAGAAACACATACTTCAATTAAGACGTTAGGATTTAACGGTCAAGAGTTAGAGGATATTGTTAGGATTCAAACGGAACAGTCAACTTATTCTAGAATGAGTGCCGAAGAAGGACAGAGGTGCATGCTTCAACTAAAAACGAAACTATATGAACTGGTTGTATTTATGAATCATGTAGATCAAAATATTCACTCGCTGAATTCATCGTTGCAACAAATTACGGAATTTGTTCAAATTGTCCAATCTATTGCGAATCAAACGAATTTACTATCATTGAATTCAGCCATTGAAGCAGCTCGTGCGGGTGAACATGGAAAAGGGTTTGCCGTCGTAGCAAATGAGGTAAGAAAATTAGCGGATCAAACGAAGGAATCTATTGCGCAAATAGATGCTATTGTTCAGACGTCAAATGGTTATATGGAAAGTGTGCTTCAATCTGTTGTAGAAGTAAAAGAAGTGATGGAATTAGGAGAAAGAGAATCTACTGTAACGGTCGAATCTTTCGATAAGATTCTTGAATCGGTGGAGAAAGATGTTGTTGGAATGAATAAAATTAAGCAAAATATGCATTCGTTTGTTATGGTTATCGATGAAATTAAAAGTGTAACAGAAAAGGTGGCATCTCAGGCGGAAACATTGAATCAGACAGCCGCAGAGTTATAAAAAAAGCCCTGTTAAAAGGGCTTTTTTTATTCTGTATCAAATAATAATTCACGGTAAGTGCACATATTATTTCGGCATAGCCGTTAATTTTAGGGAAACGTGCCAATACCCATTTAGCTAAACACTTGCTCATTATAACCATTTAATTTTTGGTTCAGTTTTATTCATAATTCGTTTAATATTGGCTCGGTGGCGATAAAAAATAAAAATTGTAAGGACTGCGATGACCACAATTAGTGGCCAATCGTCCAAGTGGAAGATAAAGCAATACGTTAAGGAAGCCACAGCTGCAATCATGGATGATAACGAAACATATTTTGATATGTATAAAGCAATGAAAAAGACTACGATTAAAAATAAAAATAAGAATGGCTCATATCCGAGTACGACACCTGCAGATGTAGCGACTGCTTTACCGCCTTTAAAACTAGCGAATATCGGAAACATATGTCCAATGGCTGCTAACACACCGGCTAATAGCGGGTGAATATCGGCTCCAAGTAATCCAGGAATAAGGGTCGCTGCCGTACCTTTTAAAATATCCATCAATGTAACAGCAATACCAGGTTTAATTCCAAGCGTTCGAAATGCATTCGTTGCTCCAAGGTTTTTACTACCATGTTCACGAATATCTACTTTATAAAAGGTTTTACCAATAATTAATCCAGATGGAATGGATCCAATTAAGTAGGCAAGTAATAAAGAAAGTATAATAATTAACATCGAATGGCCCTTTCTAATAAAAAATTCTTGTTTTTTTCTTTAATAAATGGCTATGTTAAACAATATTGTTGCTAGAATTAAGTTTTGTTCGTTTTAGCCCCACTCCATGAACAAAAGAAAAACGCGTTTCCTTTAAGCGGTCCGAACCAAAGAAGCCAAAAACAACAGCATCATATAACAAAATTTAATAAATGGCAAGTTAAATAAATGAATGGCTACTTTATTGTACCACTTTCTTGTTAAAAAGGACGGCTAAGTGATAAATTTCCTAATAAAAAAATCTCTCTATATTTATGATTAGAACATCATATTTCTAAAACGAAACGGAAAAGCTGATAAACGAAAAAAATCTGAATATATTTTATTGTATCTAAAGTATTAGACTATTGTACCGAAGTGAAGTATAGAAAGTATCCCCTTCTAATGGAAATCAAGGAAGATTCTTTGTAAAATGGTTGGTAAGATTTAAAAGTATATTATCTTTTGAAAAGGAATGATAAACATGACAATTATAAATCCAAGCAGAGAAGAAATCGGAAAAATATTAAAAAAAGCAAAACGAATTGCTGTTATTGGTTTGTCTGATAATCCAAATCGAACTTCGTATATGGTGACAGAAGCGATGCAAAACTGCGGCTATGAAATTATTCCGGTTAATCCAACGGTAAAAGAGGTACTTGGGGTGAAAGCTGTGGGTTCATTAAAAGATATAGAGGGGCATGTTGATATTGTCAATGTGTTCCGGCGTTCTGAATTTTTACCGGAAATCGCCAAAGAATTTGTTGAAATAGATGCTGATGTTTTCTGGGCTCAATTAGGAGTAGCAAATCAAGAGGCATATGATTACTTAACAGAGAAAGGCTATACCGTTATTATGGATCGTTGTATTAAAGTTGAACATGCCATGACAAAATAATAGATAAAGTGAAGCTGCCATCAGTGAGAATTCTCATTGATGGTTAGTCAAATATATTGCTTATTTAAAACGTATTTGCTAAATAAACAAATACCATCTACAATTAATAGTTGGTATGCATCAAAATGAATAGTTAAGGTGTTAAATCAAGGGACGGTAAAAACAGAACACTTGTTCCTTTTTGTGGAATGTATTATACTTAATTTATTCACAGGAGCTTTAACTAGACTAGATTGTTAAAGCTTAGAGTCATTTCATGGTAGTATGATTTGGCCCGGAAATTGGTTTTGTTTAGAAAGGGGAATTTCTGTGGCAAAGAACAGCAAAACAATTGAGTATAACGATGATGCAATTCAGGTACTGGAAGGATTAGAGGCGGTTAGAAAACGTCCTGGTATGTATATCGGCAGTACAGATGTAAGAGGACTTCATCATTTAGTATACGAGATTGTGGATAACTCCGTAGATGAAGCGTTAGCAGGTTTCGGAGATCACATAATAGTCAAAATACATAAAGATAACAGTATCAGTGTGACAGATAAAGGACGCGGTATGCCTACAGGAATGCACAAGCTTGGCAAGCCTACCCCAGAAGTTATTTTAACGATTCTCCATGCTGGTGGAAAATTTGGTCAAGGTGGGTATAAAACGAGCGGTGGCCTGCATGGTGTAGGTGCTTCAGTTGTTAATGCTTTGTCAGAATGGCTTGTCGTTACAATTAAGCGAGATGGCTATGTTTATGAGCAGCGTTTCGTAAATGGCGGGAAACCAGAGACGACGTTAGAGAAGATTGGGAAAACGAATCAAACAGGGACAAAAATACATTTCAAACCGGATGCTTCGATTTTTTCAGTTACAACTTTTAACTATCAAACATTAAGTGAACGACTTCGAGAATCTGCTTTTCTATTAAAAGGAATGAAGATTGAGCTTATTGATGAACGACATGACCAGCAAGAGCTATTTCATTACGAAAATGGCATCGAAGCGTTTGTAACGTATCTAAATGAAGAAAAAGATTCGCTGCATACGGTTGTCAGCTTTGATGGTAAGCAAAATGGTATCGAATTAGATTTTGCTTTTCAGTTTAATGACGGGTATTCTGAAAATATTTTAAGCTTTGTAAATAACGTTCGGACAAAAGATGGCGGTACACATGAAATTGGTGCCAAAACCGCGATGACTCGTGCTTTTAACGACTATGCACGTAAGACAGGCCTGTTAAAAGAAAAAGATAAAAATCTAGAGGGTACAGATATTCGAGAAGGTTTATCAGCGATTATTTCCGTTCGGATTCCCGAGGAGCTGCTGCAATTTGAAGGACAAACGAAGAGTAAGCTTGGTACAAGTGAGGCTCGTTCAGCTGTAGATGCGATTGTGTCTGAACATTTAGCGTACTTTTTTGAAGAGGATCCGACTACAAGCACCTTGCTCATTAAAAAAGCAATTAAAGCGTTTCAGGCTCGTGAAGCAGCGCGAAAGGCACGGGAAGATGCTCGAAGTGGAAAGAAACGAAAAAAATCAGATGCAATTTTATCTGGTAAATTAACACCAGCTCAATCGAAAAACCCAGATAAAAATGAATTATATCTTGTCGAGGGGGATTCAGCTGGGGGTTCAGCGAAGCAAGGTCGGGATCGTCGTTTTCAGGCTGTATTACCGCTTAGAGGAAAAGTGATTAATACTGAAAAGGCGAAACTTGCGGATGTATTTAAAAATGAAGAAATTAATACGATTATTCATGCGATTGGCGCAGGAGTTGGGCCAGAATTTAATGTGAGCGATACGAATTACGATAAAGTAGTTATTATGACAGATGCCGATACAGATGGAGCGCATATTCAAGTGTTGCTATTAACTTTTTTCTACCGGTATATGAAGCCGCTTATCGAAGCGGGAAAAGTATTTATTGCCTTGCCGCCCCTTTATAAGGTGAGCAAAGGGAGTGGGAAAAAAGAAATCCTTGAATATGCGTGGAGCGACGAAGAATTGCAAGCCGCTATCCAAAAAGTAGGGAAAGGTTATACGATCCAGCGCTACAAAGGTCTCGGTGAAATGAATGCCGACCAACTATGGGATACGACGATGAATCCAGAAACGAGAACGTTAATCCGAGTAAAAATTGATGATGGTGCACGAGCGGAAAGACGCGTGACGACGTTAATGGGTGATAAAGTAGAACCGCGCCGAAAATGGATCGAGTCGAATGTTGCTTTTGGTCTCGAAGAAGAATCGAATATATTAGATAACGAAAATATGTCGATTGCAGAGGGGGCTGAATAAAGATGGCATCAGAAGAAAGATTTCGTGATTTACCGTTAGAAGAAGTAATTGGGGACCGTTTTGGACGGTACAGTAAATATATTATTCAAGATCGAGCGCTTCCAGATGCACGCGATGGTTTAAAGCCAGTACAGCGCCGAATTTTATATGCAATGCATGTAGAAGGAAATGTACATGATAAAGCGTATCGTAAAGCAGCTAAAACAGTCGGAAATGTAATCGGGAATTATCATCCGCATGGTGATAGCTCGGTTTATGAAGCGATGGTAAGAATGAGTCAAGACTGGAAGCTGCGTAATGTAATGGTACAAATGCATGGAAATAACGGAAGTATTGACGGGGATCCGCCAGCTGCGATGCGTTATACGGAAGCAAGATTATCTGCGATAGCTTCTGAGCTGCTCCGTGATATTGAAAAACGGACCGTTGATTTTGTTCCAAATTTCGATGATACATCAGAAGAGCCTGTCGTTCTGCCGGCGATGTTTCCGAATTTGCTTGTGAATGGTTCGACGGGAATATCCGCTGGATATGCAACGGATATTCCGCCGCATCAACTAGGTGAGGTTATTGATGCAACGATTATGAGAATTGATCATCCAGAAGCAACGGTTTCTGAATTAATGACGGTGATAAAAGGACCGGATTTTCCCACTGGCGGTATTATTCAAGGGATTGATGGCATTAAAAAAGCATATGAAACTGGTAAAGGAAAAATTATAATTCGCTGTAAAGCTGAAATTGAAAGCATTCGAGGAGGCAAAGAGCAAATTGTTATAACCGAAATACCTTATGATGTGAATAAAGCCAATCTTGTGAAGAAAATCGATGAATTTCGTTTAGATCGAAAAGTGGAAGGAATTGCAGAAGTTCGTGATGAAACCGACCGTACAGGACTTCGTATCGTAATCGAGTTAAAAAAAGAAGCCGATGCACACGGTGTGCTTAATTATTTATATAAAAACTCAGATTTACAAATTGCTTACAATTTTAATATGGTAGCGATTTATAAAAAAAGACCAACTTTAATGAGTCTGCCTAAGCTGCTTGATGCTTATATTGAGCATCGACGGGAAGTAATTATTAATCGTTCGCGCTATGAATTGCAAAAAGCATATGATCGAGCTCATATTGTTGAAGGACTTATGAAAGCTTTATCTATTTTAGATGAAGTAATCGCAACCATTCGTGCGTCTAAAGATAAACGTGATGCAAAAGATAATCTCATTGCGAAATTTGCTTTTACTGAAGCGCAAGCGGAAGCTATTGTTTCTCTGCAACTATACCGATTAACGAATACTGATATTACAGCACTTGAAAAAGAGGCGGCTGAGCTTAACACAAAAATTGCTGAGCTTACAAAAATTCTTGAGAGCGGCAAAGCGCTTATGCAAGTGATAAAAAAAGAACTGAAAGCAATTAAAAAAGATTATAACGATACACGCTTATCGAAAATTGAAGAAGAGATTGAAGAAATTAAAATTAATCTTGAAGTGTTAATAGCTAGTGAAGATGTCGTTGTGACTCTCACAAAAGAAGGGTATGTAAAACGAACTTCTCTACGGTCATATGCGGCATCAGGTGGACAAGACTTTGGAATGAAAGATTCAGATCGTTTACTGCAAAAGCTGGAAATGAATACGACAGACGTTGTTCTGTTGTTTACGAATAAAGGGAATTACCTGTATTGCCCAGTTCATCAACTACCTGATATAAGGTGGAAGGAAACAGGACAGCATGTAGCGAATATTATCCCGATTGATCGTGATGAACATGTAATCAAAGCGATACCAGTTAAAGATTTTGAAGAGCCACGCTTTTTATTACTTGCCACTCGAAACGGTATGGTGAAGAGAACAGAGCTCGCTTCCTTTAAAGCGCAGCGTTATTCTAAGCCGTTAGTAGCGATGAATGTAAAAGGAGAAGACGAGATTGTCGATGTTCATCTAACGGATGGAAGTTTGGATGTATTCTTCATGACTCATCATGGATTAGCGCTATGGTACGATGAAGAAGAAGTGAACATTGTTGGTCCGCGAGCTGCAGGAGTAAAAGGGATTAACTTGAAGGAAGAGGATTTTGTTGTCGGAATGAAAGTGTTAGGAAAGGATACGGAAGAAGCGATTGCTATCGTCACACAACGTGGATCAGTGAAGCAGATGAAGCTGTCTGAGTTTGAAAAAACATCGCGAGCAAAGCGAGGCGTTGTTGTATTAAGAGAGTTAAAGGCCCATCCACATCGGGTTATCGGCTTTGAAATGGTGACAAAATCAGATTGTCTTTCGATTCTTTCTGAGAAAGGGAAGCTTGAAACGGTCCAAGTAGCTTCATTAAAATATTCCGATCGTTATACAAATGGTTCATTTATTTTAGACGAAAGTGAAAGTGGACAAGCGAAAGAAATATGGAAAAACTTAATCGAGGAAGTAGATAAAAGCATACATTAAACGAAAAAAATCCGTTCATCATAAGTGAACGGATTTTTCTCGTTTATAGAACAGTAATATAGTAATCTCTACGTGTAAAGGAATTCTAGGAGGGCGTTATTGGTATGAGTATAGGTCATTGGAGTCAAGTTTGATATTATTTTATAAACAGATTCGATTGGATTTTCTTTAATATACGTCTGCTTTGTGCATAATCCTGTTCGCGTGCTTCCTCAACTTTCAAGCGCTCATCAAGCTTTCGGCTATATTCAGCATAACCAATTCCATGAGCTTGAAACATAGCCTTTTCCATTTCTGCCGTGTACAGTAAAGCGAGAGTTTTGATAAAGAATCAATCCTTTCCGAAATAATTTCCTTCTTAATCGTATCATTGATTAGGAACAGCCACAAAGTGGTTCTCGTTCGCTATTAGAGGAGATTAGCGCTTCTATACGCCTGTATAACACTCATTGCTCACAGACGCCAAATCCCTACTATTTCCTTTGTTTTCCTTTCCTTTCCGTACATCTAGTATTTTAAGAATGAACTCGCTAGAATACAAATTTTAAAATCCTAGATGCGAAATGGCGTTTATATATTTAAAAATTAACCTTGCTAGAATACATTAATTAAAAATAGTTAGTAATATATATTATCCAATTATTGGTGTAAATTCTCTTGGCAGCTCATTAAATATTTTCCTTTTCTCGGGAAATACTATGAAGGAATTAAAATGGAAAGGGCGAGACAAAGAGAATGGATCATGTATAAATTGCTGGGCAATGTTCAGAACGAATATGGCTGTTCAGATTATTTTCGCGACCATTGGGTTGGGGCTTTTACCTCATTTGTATTAATTTCGAATGTTTATGCTTTTGAAGGCACACCAGTTGTTTTTTTGTTTTGAAAATGCCCTATGGGCGGCTTTTTATCCAATCTTTTTAGTAACAGCGGGACATACGGCATTAACAGCATATGCGACAGGTGCTTTTGTCATTGCAGCTTTTAAAATATTGAAAAATCCATTACTTCTTTTCGAGCGGTATGTATGTCGGCTTTGCGATTTTAGTGCCGGGTTTCTATTATTTTTGGTCTATCTAAATGAAGGATCAATGAAAACAATAAAAAAGAAACACATCTCACAATCGTAAGGAGCGGTTGAGAATGAAAGGTCATTTTTTACATGTATTAAAATATGCTGTATTGGTCATTTCTGTTTGTTTAAGCTATCAAGCTGTTGAAGCCCATGATAAAGAGTTTAAGTCAAATGAGTTTTATGAGGCAATGAAGCGAGATGTTACCGGTGATAAAAAAATTGATACCATTGAGGTAAGAGGTACACCAAGCGAAAAAAATCGTCATCTTTTAACGAAAATGGAACTTGTAGTGGAAAGCAACCGCAAAAGGATGGCTATTCCCCTTGAAGCAGGATATAAACCGAAGCTCGCTCTTGCTGATTTTAATAAAGATGGTGTGCAGGACGTCTTTGTTTCTTTTCAAAAACAGAATAAATCTGAATTATTTCATCAAATTTATTCTTTTGACAAAGGACAAGTAGCAAATATAGAGGTACCGCCGTCTGTTCCTGTTACAGCTCAATTTCAAGACTATTATATGGCAGACATTACTATCGAGGGGCAAAAGCCAGTTCGGGTGGATATTAGCAGTCATAGACAGGTGTATGAAGAGTTAGGGATTTATCAAAATGGAAAATTAAATGAAGCTACGGAGTTAATTATTCATCCTTATTTCGAATTAACAGTACGCTCTCAATTTGGACGCGGAAAGGGCTTGACGGGAAAACAGTTAGTAAAAGGAATTGAGGGAGAAGAAGCTATTGCGACGATTTCTTCAGTGTGGTCATTTCAAGATGGGGCCTGGAAACTCATTAAAGCAAATGTTAAACCGTTAAAGAAAATAAAGAATTGATAAAAGCTCGTCTATTTGATGAGTTTTTTCTGTTTGCACTGAATTAATCTTATTGTTGGTTAAGTGATTTCTTAGCTAAAATAAGCCAAAAATCAACAATCTTATATAAAATAAATAAAATTCCAAATTTTTGAATAGAAAAATATTGTAATATTTTTACATAATATGTTAGAATCATATTTAAGTTCAGTTATTCTTATAAATAATTGAATGCTAGAAAATTCAAAAGGAGTGGTTGCTTTACGGAATTAAAGGACCGAATTATCGAAACGTCGTTAAGACTCTTTGAACGACATGGTTTTCATGGTGTCTCAGTTCAAGAGATTGTGAAGAAAAGCGGTTCGAGCAAAGGCGGTTTCTATCATCATTTTCAATCAAAAGAGGAACTTCTTTTTGTAATTCATGATTATTTTGCTTCCTATGTATTGACGAAAGCGCAGGAAGCGATGTCATCAAGTATACGCCCCACAGACAAAATGCAAAGAATTATCCAATCCTTTGTGAAAGCATTTGATCTTTATAAGCCACATATTTCTGTTTTTTATCAAGAAAGCATTTATTTAAAACCACCCTATGATCAAGCAATTAAGGAAAAAAGAAAACAATATAAAGAAGCGATATTTTCTATCATTCAAGAAGGAATTGATAAAGGAGAATTTCGCCCAGAACTGCCTGTTCAAATCACCAGTATGTCGATTTTAGGTATGGTGAACTGGTCTTACAAGTGGTATAAACGGGACGGAGAAAAAACAATTGATGAAATTGCTAATATTTATGTCGATTTGATTCTTCATTCGTTATTAACCGATCAGGCAAAACAAGATGCAGCTTTTCAATCTTATTTTTTAAATGATCCGCTAGATTCGTATTCTAATTGAATGTGCTTTTATGCGGGATAACAAGACCAACTAGTCGGTCTTACATAAATTACGGGAGGTTTTTGACTATGGATTTTGATTTAACACAAGAACAAGCCATGATACGTAAGTTAATTCGTGATTTTGCGGAAGGTGAGGTTGCTCCAGGTGCAGATCAAAGGGATCGTACTGGTGAATTTCCAAAGGAAATATTCAATCAATTAGCGAAGCTAGGGATGATGGGTCTTCCTTTTCCTGAAGAATATGGTGGTGGTGGTGGAGATACAATCAGCTTTGCCATTGCTGTAGAAGAGTTAAGTCGAGTATGTGGCTCTACAGGTATTACTTATTCTGCACATATTTCACTAGGGGGAGCTCCTATCCATTTATTTGGCACTCATGAGCAAAAGGAGAAATATTTAACACCACTTTGTACAGGGGAGTACTTAGGTGCTTTTGGTTTGACTGAACCTAATGCTGGTTCTGATGCAGGTGGAACTCAATCAACAGCAATTCTTAAGGATGGTCAGTGGGTGCTTTCTGGTTCTAAATGTTTTATTACGAATGCAAGCTACGCCAAAAACCTTGCACTTACTGCAGTAACAGATCGATCAAAAGGAATTAATGGAATTAGTGCGTTTATTGTACCTACTGATGCGCCGGGATTTACTGTAATTAGTAATTATGAAAAGATGGGACTTCATTCTTCAAATACAACTGAGTTAGTTTTTGAAAATGTAAGCGTTCCTAGAGAGAATCTCCTTGGTGAAGAAGGCAATGGGTTTAAGCAGTTTTTAGCTACTCTTGATGGAGGAAGAATTGGAATCGGGGCGATGGCCGTTGGAATTGCACAAGGAGCTTATGAAAAATCGCTTCAGTATGCAAAAGAAAGAAAACAATTCGGCAACAGCTTATCTTCATTTCAAGCCATTCAATTCAAGCTGGCTGACATGGCTATGAATATTGAATTAGCTCGTAACATGGTTTATAAAGCAGCATGGTTGAAAGATCAAGGAAGAGCATTTAAGAAGGAAGCAGCCATGGCTAAATTGTATGCTTCGGAAATATGCATGAAAGTATGTGATCAAGCGGTACAAATCCATGGAGGTTATGGTTATATGAAGGAGTATCAAGTTGAGCGCTTCTTCCGTGACGCGAAGCTTTTAGAGATTGGGGAAGGAACCTCTGAAGTACAACGAATGGTTATTGCTAAACAGTTAGGTTGTTAATCTTTCCAATAAGATAATTTAAATATAACTTGATGAGGAGGACTTTAATGACTGAATTGTTGCATGTCACGATTGGTCAGTTGCTAGAGCAAACAGCTCGTGTTTCAGGTGATAAAGAGGCGGTTGTATACCATGATTTAGGCCTTCGCTATACGTATCGAGAGTTTGAGAAATTATGTCGAGAAGTGGCTCGCGGGTTTATGTCGCTTGGAATTGAACAAGGAGATCATATGGCTATTTGGGCTACAAATAAACCGGAATGGCTTATCTCCCAATTTTCAACAGCGAAAATGGGCGGAGTACTTGTAACAGTGAATACGAATTATCGCAGAAGTGAGTTAGAATATTTGCTACAACAGTCGGATGCGACAACGATTATTTTAATGGAAGAGTATCGTGGTCATTCCTTCATCGAGACGTTATATGAAGTTGTTCCTGAATTACGAGAATCTAAACCAGGGCAGCTACAATCAAAAAGATTGCCAAAATTAAAAAATGTCATTGTTCTTGGTGAAAATCGATATCCGGGCACGTATTCTTGGGATGATGTGTTGAAAGGAAAAGCTGATGTAACTGAGGAAATGTTAGATGAACGTATGAGTAATCAAAGTCCATCTGATGTGATTAACATGCAATATACATCAGGAACAACTGGCTTTCCTAAAGGCGTAATGTTGACTCATTCTAACCTTGTTAATAATGGGGTAAATATTGCAGCTTGTATGAAGCTGACAAATGAGGATCGTTTGTGTATTCCTGTACCGTTCTTCCATTGCTTCGGCTGTGTACTTGGGACAATGGCTTGTGTTTCTGTCGGAGCGACAATGGTTCCGCTTGAGGAATTTAATCCAAGTGATGTATTGAGAACAGTAGCTGCAGAAAAATGTACAGCTCTTCATGGTGTACCAACGATGTTTATTGCTGAACTGAATTTAGATGATTTCGATAGCTATGATGTAAGCACGCTTCGAACAGGAATTATGGCAGGATCGAATTGTCCAATTGAAGTGATGAAGAATGTCGTAGAAAAGCTTGGAATGTCGGAAATTACGATTACATATGGACAAACTGAATCGTCACCTGGAATTACCATGACTCGAACAGACGATCCAATCGAGTTACGTGTTTCATCAGTGGGAAGAGCACTGCCTAATGTTGAAGTGAAAATTGTCGATCCAATAACAGGTGAAGAAGTGCCATCGGGTGAACAAGGTGAACTATGTACACGCGGCTACCATGTGATGAAAGGCTACTACAAAAATCCAGAAGCGACGCAAGAAGCGATTGACCATGAAGGTTGGCTTCATACGGGAGATCTCGCTGTTATGGATGAGAATGGCTATTGTAAAATTACAGGACGCTTGAAAGATATGATTATTCGCGGAGGAGAAAATGTATATCCGCGAGAAGTTGAAGAATTTCTTTATCAGCATCCAGCGATTTTGGATGTACAAGTGGTTGGCGTTCCGGATAAAAAATACGGAGAAGCGGTCATGGCATGGATTATTCTTAAAGAAGGCGAAACTTTGACAGAGGAAGAAGTAAAAGAATATTGCAAGGGGCAAATTTCACACTTTAAAATTCCTCGCTATGTTCAGTTTACGAAGCAGTACCCGATGACGGCATCAGGAAAAATTCAAAAATTCAAATTGAAAGAACAGTCTCTTGATGTAATCTCAGAATCCACGAAATAAGGAGGGAATGCGATGATCCAGAAAATATTGATTGCTAATCGAGGGGAAATTGCGCGAAGAATTATTCGTACTTGTAAAAAGCTAAACATTCAAACGGTAGCTATTTATTCTGAAGCAGATGCGGATGCACCGTTTGTTTCTGAAGCGGATGAAGCCTATTTATTAGGTGCCCCACAAGTACAGCAAAGTTATCTTAACGTCCAAAAGATTTTAGAGATTGCAAGTCTTGCAAAGGTAGATGCTATTCATCCTGGCTACGGCTTCTTAAGTGAAAATGCAGATTTTGCTCGTTCATGTCAAAGCGCTGGTCTGATTTTTATTGGACCAAGTCCTGATGTGATGCAGCAAATGGGTAGCAAAGTTGAAGCCCGAAAAACGATGGAGCAAGCAGGTTTACCACTTGTTCCAGGATTATCCCGCCCGCTTATTGATGTGGATGAAGCTGTTCAAGTGGCGAAGCAAATAGGCTATCCAATTATGTTGAAAGCTTCTGCCGGCGGCGGTGGCATTGGGATGCAATCGGTTGATAATGAAGCGGAGCTAATTAAAGCATTTGAAGGAAATCAAAAGCGAGCACAAATGTTTTTTGGGAACGGCGATATGTTCATCGAAAAACGCATTTTGCAGCCGCGACATATCGAGATTCAAATATTAGCAGATACATTTGGCAATGCGGTGTATTTATGGGAACGAGAATGCTCTGTGCAACGTCGTCATCAAAAGGTCGTCGAGGAAGCACCGTCTTCATTCTTAAGTGAAGAAACGAGAAGGAAAATGGGTGAGGCAGCCGTAAAAGCTGTGCAGGCAATTGGCTATTATAATGCTGGTACACTTGAGTTTTTAGTAGATCATGAGCAAAACTTCTACTTCTTAGAAATGAATACACGCTTGCAAGTAGAACACCCTGTTACCGAAGAGATTACAGGCTTAGATTTAGTGGAACAGCAAATTCGTATTGCTTGTGGCGAGAAGCTTTCCTTTACGCAAAACGATGTGAAGCTAGAAGGACATGCCATTGAAGTACGAGTGTATGCTGAAGATCCAAAAACTTTTTATCCAGCTCCAGGAAAAATTACAGATTTACAGTTGCCAAATGGAGAAGGGATTCGTCATGAGCTAGCTGTTCATAATCAATCAGTAGTTTCTCATTTTTATGATCCAATGATTGCAAAATTAGTCATTAAGGGAGAAACGAGAAACGAAGCGATTGAGAGGTTAAAAGAGGCATTGGCTCACTATAAAGTGCAAGGGATTAAATCAAATATTCCGTTGCTTGAAGAAATAGCTGCTCACGAAGCATTTAAAAATGGAGATACAACAACAGACTTTATTGATAAATATATTAAAAAAGTTACAATTTAAGGGAGGAATTTGAAATGGCAGAATTAAAAGCGAGCATGGCAGGAAACGTATGGAAGGTAGTTGTAGGAGAAGGAGAAACGGTAACAGACGGACAAGATATCGTGATTTTAGAATCAATGAAAATGGAAATTCCTATTGCGGCAGAGCAATCAGGTTCTGTGAAGGAATTAAAGGTGAATGAAGGGGATTTTGTAAATGAAGGTGACGTGTTAGCGATCATTGAATAAAGTTTATCAAGTAGATTTTCTTTTAGGGAAGAGATACTGAGTGTTGGTTGAAGTCTCCCGCTTTACTTAACGGTGAAGTGGGGGCTTACGGCTTACTATCTGCTCATTTGCTATAAAAATGGAGGCGATGTAATTGAAATGGCCGGAGAAAATTATTATTAAGGAAGTAGGCCCACGAGACGGCCTTCAAAATGAAAAGCGGATTGTTCCAACAGACGTTAAAATAGACTGGATTAATGCTTTATCTAACACAGGGCTTTCTTACATTGAAGCGACCTCTTTCGTTAATCCTAAATGGATTCCACAGCTCGGTGATGCAATGGAGGTAGTGAAGGGCATTGAGAGAAATCCGGATGTAACGTATGCAGCACTTGTTCCGAATAAGAGAGGATTAGAATCTGCATTAGAAGCTAATATTGATGAGGTTTCTGTTTTTATGTCGGCCAGTGAATCGCATAATCAGAATAATATTAATAAATCGATAGCGGATACGTATCCTGTTTTGCGTGAAGTTATTGAGGAAGCGATTCGAAACGGAAAGACGGTAAGAGGATATGTATCAACCGTTTTTGGCTGTCCATATGAAGGAGATGTGCCATTCGAGCAAGCGTTACGTGTTTGTGACCAGTTATTTGATTACGGTATTCACGAACTTTCTCTCGGTGATACGATTGGTGTAGCTTCTCCTATGCAGGTGGAGCAGTTTCTTGAAGTAGCTCTTAAGCGATATGACAAAAGCAAGGTCGCACTTCATTTCCATGATACGAGAGGAATGGCGCTTGCGAATATTGTGAAATCGCTAGAGTACGGGATTGTTACTTTCGATGCTTCATTAGGTGGGTTAGGAGGCTGTCCATACGCTCCGGGTGCAAGTGGAAATGTTGCGACAGATGATCTTGTTCATATGCTAGATAAGATGGGAATTGAGACGGGAATTGATGCTGAGAAACTTATGCAGGCGAGTTTGATTATTCAAAATAGTTTGCAAACACCGCTGCCAAGTCATCAGATGGCCGTGTTTAATGCTAGTAAGTGAGGAGTGGAGCTATGAAGCTGATAGAAATGAATCGTGAAACAAAAGGTGTTGCGATTATTACGTTAAATCGTTCTGAAGCAGCTAATGCTTTATCAAAAGCATTACTTCTTGAGTTAAATGAAGCAATCGCTGAACTACAAAATGACTCTCAGTTACGAGCTGTCATTGTAACGGGAGCAGGAGAGAAGGCATTTTGCGCTGGTGCTGATTTGAAGGAACGTGCCGGTATGGAAGAAGCCGAGGTGAAAGAGACAGTCAAACTGATTGGAAGCACAATTACAAAACTAGCAAACTTTCCGGTTCCTGTGATTGCCGCTATTAACGGTGCTGCATTTGGAGGAGGGCTGGAGCTCGCTTTAGCTTGTGATCTGCGCTTAGCTTCAGAAACAGCGAAAATGGGCTTAACGGAAACGGCACTTGGCATTATCCCTGGCGCAGGTGGTACACAGAGATTGCCTCGTGTTATTGGGGTTGCTGTTGCAAAAGAATTAATCTATACAGCCCGAAGAATTGATGCACATACGGCCAATTCGATTGGGCTTGTTAGCCGAGTGGTGGCACAAGGAAAGCTAATAGAAGAAGCGAAAAAACTTGCTCAGGAAATTGCTGAAAATGCTCCGCTTTCTTTACGAGCAGCTAAAGCGGCTATTAATGAAGGACTAGATGTCTCATTAGAAGCAGGATTAGCTATTGAAAAAATTCAATACAATACGACAATTCGTTCTAACGACCGACTAGAGGGTCTGGCCGCATTTAAAGAAAAGCGTAAACCAGTCTTTACAGGGAAGTAAGCAAAGCATAAGGCGTCTGTAATCATTGACAGATACATAATTTGTCTTTCGAAGAGGTTAGTTTATGACCTTGAGTCGATAACGCCTGAATCTAGACACCCAAACGTACTGAAAGTTTTATATTTTCCTATCTTTTAAAAAAGCGGAGGGATTAGCATGTCACAATCAACGAAAACTACACTGAATGATATTGTGGAAACAATTAAAAAAGGTGGTTCTACTAAATATCATGAAAAAAATGCAGAAAAAGGTAAACTATTTGTTCGTGAACGCTTGCAGTTATTATTTGATGAAGGAATTGAAATAGAGGATGCCTTTTTTGCTAATTGTACAAGTGAAGGGCTGCCAGCTGATGGTGTTGTAACAGGCATCGGTAAAATTAACGGTCAAACAGTTTGTGTAATGGCTAATGATTCTACTGTAAAGGCAGGATCATGGGGAGCTAAAACGGTTGAAAAAATCATTCGTATTCAGGAAACAGCAGAAAAATTACAAGTTCCTCTTTTATATTTAGTTGATTCTGCTGGAGCACGTATTACGGATCAAATTGAAATGTTCCCAGGTCGCCGTGGTGCTGGAAGAATCTTTTATAACCAAGTGAAGCTATCTGGAAAAGTACCGCAAATTTGCTTATTGTTCGGTCCTTCCGCTGCTGGTGGTGCGTATATCCCTGCTTTTTGTGACATTGTTGTCATGGTCGATGGCAATGCATCTATGTATTTAGGTTCTCCGCGAATGGCTGAAATGGTTATTGGTGAAAAGGTAACGGAAGAAGAAATGGGCGGAGCGAAAATGCATTGCTCAGTTTCTGGATGTGGTGACGTACTTGCTAAATCAGAAGAAGAAGCGATTGCGTTTGCTCGCCGTTATTTAAGCTATTTCCCAACGAATTATCAACAAAAACCAACGCCGGTAGAAGCTAAAGATCCAGCCTCTTTTGAAAAAACATTAGCAGACATTATTCCAGCTAATCAAAATGCTCCATTTAATATGTACGATCTGATCAATCGAGTTGTGGATGAAGATTCAGTCTGCGAAATTAAGAAATTGTTTGCTCCTGAACTAATTACGACGTTAGCTCGCATTAATGGGCAACCGGTCGGGATTATCGCCAATCAGCCTCGTGTAAAGGGTGGCGTGTTATTCCATGATTCAGCGGATAAAGCAGCTAAATTTATTACGCTATGTGATGCTTTCCATATTCCGCTTCTATTCTTAGCGGATATTCCAGGATTTATGATTGGAACAAAGGTCGAACAAGCAGGTATTATTCGTCATGGAGCGAAAATGATTTCAGCGATGAGTGAAGCGACTGTACCGAAAATTTCCGTCGTCGTACGAAAAGCATATGGTGCTGGATTATATGCGATGGCCGGCCCTGCTTTTGAACCAGATTGCTGTCTTGCGTTACCATCTGCTTTTATTGCAGTAATGGGAGCTGAAGCTGCAGTGAATGCAGTATACGCAAATAAAATAAACGCTTTAGAACCAAATGAGCGTGGTGCTTTTATCGCGCAAAAACGAGAAGAATATAATCAAGATATCGATATCTACCGCTTAGCATCTGAAATGATTGTCGATGCAATTGTTGCACCAAATGATTTACGTGCAGAATTAACAAGTCGATTTGCAGCTTATAATAGCAAACAGTTAACATTTACTGATCGAAAGCATGGAGTATATCCAGTTTAAATTATGAATCTATAAAAGCCTACCAGTTCTGGTAGGTTTTTATATAGAAAAGGATAAGAATTCAATTAAACTTTTTTGGTTTCTTGTATTATAAGAAGCAAATATAGTAAGATAGTGTGTAATTACATATTTATACTTATATTTTATTTTTGAATGCAATCAAGGATGGTAACTATGATTGCTCAATCGTTTCTAATAAAGTGTTACTAATAAAAATAAGCTCGAAATCATTTATGTTTATAACCATTATTTGAAGAAAGTTCACAATTCATATTTTACAGAAGGTATATGAAACTTTTGAACTACCCATCACTTAATTTTCTAATGAAAATTTGAAGTAGGGGGATTCCTGCAAACACCAGTGTATCCACCAATTTTTTAGCAGGCTCTACCAGTAGTCCCTAAGGTGAAAGCTTTTACTATTTTTGTACGTTGACTCGCCACGCACCCTACTTTAGCTGAGGATTAGCAACTTGGATATACGTGAAGGCGATTAGAGCGTTGAAGATTGAAGATTTTACCTAGCAGACATTTACCTTGCTAGAATCTCCTATCTTCGGTTTTCGAAGAATCGTTCGTACAGGAATACCAAAGAAACAAGTGTTTGGTTGGGCAGGAAGGTGATTCATCTCCCACCTACTCATTGGGCATCGCCCTTCACATTCCTTGAGGTGAGAGTCTTCTCGCCTAAGACATTAGAACATTTTAAAGGCACGTTTGGAGCAACGATTTTATTTCATACTTACTTAATGGGCAGTAGTTCCCACTTCGAGATTTTGAGAGAACAAAGAAGAAAAGTGGAGACAATTGCCGGTAAAGGTCCAATTGGTTCAATAACCATCAGTGGAGGCTAAATACCTCCTTACTGATGGAAGTTTCACTTTATAAACATAGCAACATGAAAAAAGAGAAGCGGCTTGCATTTCTTTTGGGAGGAACTATCAAATGGCAACGAAATATACCGATGACAGCTATACATTACACACCGATCTTTATCAGATTAATATGGTTCAATCTTACTGGGAAGATAACATTCATAATCGAAAGGCCGTATTTGAAGTTTATTTTCGAAGATTACCTTTTAAGAGTGGATATGCTATTTTTGCGGGACTGGAGAAAATCGTTCATTTTTTAGAACATTTCAGCTTTACAGAAAGTGATATCGATTATTTACGAACATTGGAGTACGATGAAGCATTTCTTACGTACTTAAGTGAGCTGCGTTTTTCAGGAAACTTACGTTGTATGAAAGAAGGCGAACTTGTTTTTGCGAATGAGCCGATGTTACGAGTGGAAGCACCGCTTGGAGAGGCTCAGCTTATCGAGACTGCTCTGCTTAATATTGTGAATTATCACACACTTATTGCAACGAAAGCATCACGTATTAAGCAAGTGCTCGGAGATGAGCCAGCGCTTGAATTTGGTTCACGTCGCGCTCAAGAAATGGATGCGGCTATTTGGGGAGCACGAGCGGCATATATTGCTGGATTTGATTCAACAAGCAATGTTCGTGCAGGTAAGCTATTTGGAATCCCTGTTTCAGGGACACATGCTCATTCGATGATTCAAGCGTATAAAGATGAATATACAGCCTTTCATAAATACGCGAAAACACATAGGGATTGTGTATTCTTAGTTGATACATACGATACCCTTCGTTCGGGTATTCCAAATGCGATTCGAGTTGCTAAGGAATTAGGAGATCAAATTAACTTTATTGGCATTCGCTTAGATAGCGGCGACCTTGCTTATTTATCAAAAGAAGCACGTAAAATGTTAGATGAAGCTGGTTTTCCTGAAGCAAAGATTGTCGCTTCTAATGATTTGGATGAATATACTATTATCAATTTAAAGCAGCAAGGTGCATGTATTGACGTTTGGGGAATCGGAACGAAGCTTATTACAGCTTATGATCAACCAGCGCTAGGAGCAGTTTATAAAATGGTGGCGATGGAAGAAGAGCATGGTGAATTGGTGGATACGATGAAAATTTCATCTAATCCAGAAAAGGTCTCTACACCAGGGCTGAAGCGCATCTATCGAATTATTAATAAAATTAACCACCATGCTGAGGGTGATTACTTGACGATGGAGGATGAAAAGCCGCAAGAAGAAGAGAAATTAAAGATGTTTCATCCAGTACATACATTCCTTAGTAAATTTGTGACTGATTTTGATGCGGTCGATTTACATGAGGATATTTATGAGAATGGTATATTAGTTTATGAATTGCCAGCCATTGATGACATTAAAGCTTTTTGTAAGCAAAATTTACAAGTGCTTTGGCCAGAATACTTACGAGCTTTAAATCCGGAAGAGTATCCAGTCGATTTAAGTCAGAAATGTTGGGATAATAAAATGAGAAATATAGCAGAAGTACAAGCTAAAATGTTATCTAAATAATGTAGAAAGAGGGTAAGTAGATGCGTCCTTTACAGTCAGAAATTATTAAAAAACTGTTAGTACAGCCTACGATTGATCCTAAAGTAGAATTTAGAAGAAGTGTGGATTTGCTGAAAGATTATGCAAAGAAATATTCATTTATCAAAAGTTTTGTACTTGGTATTTCTGGAGGGCAAGATTCCACTTTATGTGGTTATATCGCTCAAACAGCAGTGAATGAATTAAATGAAGAAAAGAATACAAATGAATATCAATTTATTGCCGTGAGTTTGCCCTATGGTGTACAGGCAGATGAAGATGATCGTCAAGCGGCTTTGCAATTTATTAAGCCAAGTGTGAATGTGACAGTAAATATTAAAGCAGCTGTTGACGCTTCCGTACAAGCGGTTGAAACAGCTTCTGGCCAGAAATTATCGAACTTTTTAAAAGGCAATACAAAAGCACGTGAGCGAATGAAAGTACAATTCGATTTAGCAGGTATTTATAAAGGAGTTGTATTGGGGACTGATCATGCCGCAGAAGCAGTAACTGGATTTTTTACGAAGTTTGGTGACGGAGCAGCTGATTTAGTTCCACTTTACCGTTTAAATAAACGACAAGGTAGAGAAATTTTAAAATATTTACAAGCTCCTGAACGTTTATATTTAAAAGTACCAACAGCGGATCTTGAGGATGACAAACCGTTAGTACCAGATGAAGCGGCATTAGGTGTTTCCTATGAGGAAATCGATGACTATTTAGAAGGTAAAGACATTCGCACAGAAGCAGCGGAAATTATTGAAAACTGGTACACAAAGACAGAACATAAACGAAATGAACCGATTCATGTATATGATACGTGGTGGAGATAAGAAGAAATTATCAAACTGACCTGGCTTATATAAGCAGGTCAGTTTTTTGAATTAGCGGGCTATTTGACTTCTTACTCCTGCGGTTCTAAGCATCATGTTCTTTTTCTTTTAGCTATGTTTTAAATTAATGTTGAAATTTTTAAAGGTACAAAACCCTTCTAAAATGCTAAGAAAATCTCGTAAAGGAGGTAAGCAGGTTAAAAAAGAGGTATAATGAATAAGTTTAATGGTGTTATAACTGTAACTATATGTACTGAATTCAAATGACTTGAACTGTTTGAAAATGATAAAGAAGCAATAAAGGTAAAGAACTTTATGGTTCAATGTAATGTAGCCTATGCTTATACAAAAACAGCAGATTTTAAAGAAAGAGAGTTAATATTTGTAAAGGAGATGAAGGTATGACAGAATTTTGGGAATCAAGTTTTATAGAAAATCAAACGATGTGGGGGTTTGAGCCTTCAGACTCCGCAATCTTGACAAAGGACTTTTTCCTTGAAAAGAAAGTGAAGGATATATTGATTCCTGGTATTGGATACGGTAGAAATGCAAAGGTTTTTATTGACAACGGAATACACGTAACAGGTATTGAGATTTCAAAAACGGCAATTGAATTAGCAAGGCAAAGTGGTCTTAATATTAGTATTTTTCATGGTTCGGTAACCGATATGCCTTTTGATAACAAACTTTATGATGGTATATTTTGTTATGCACTTCTTCACTTATTGAATAATCGTGAGAGAGATAAGTTTATTAAAGATTGCTATGATCAGTTAAAGCCAAACGGATATATGATTTTTACTACTATTTCCAAAGAAGCTCCTATGTTTGGAAAGGGAAAACAATTGGGGAAAAACTATTTCGAGATAATGGAAGGGGTAAAAATGTTTTTTTATGATTCTGACTCGATAAAACAAGAATTTGGAAAATATGGACTAATAGAATTTTCGGAAATCGTTGAGCCACATAAGAATATGGAAAATAAACCTCCATTTAAATTTATAATGGTAAGATGTCAAAAAAACTATAATTATAATTTCTTAAAAATTGGAAATAGTGAATTGTTAGTTGAGACGGCTTATGTGTAAGACCTCTAAGTATTTATGCATGATTATTAAAAGGTGAATTAAGCCTTTCTTTTAAAACAGAAAAAAGGGCGAAATCATTGAAACTCTGTAAACTTGGTGTAAGATATATAGATATGAATACTTTTGATAAAGGATGAAGACAACTTGAATAAACTTGGTTGGATTATATCAGGGCTTGGTGCGTTACTGATTTTTAGTAGTTTGCTTTACCCGCTAGACGTTATTGAAAAAAACACATTTTTAGTTCTTTTACTAGGTGGGGCAGGTATTATGTTTGTAGGAACAATGATACGTGCTTTTTTAGGAAGTAAGAAGTGAATAAAAACAGCTTCTAGGTCATGCCTAGAGGCTATTTTTATTTAAAAATTTAAAAGAGAGCTTAGAAATCGTGTTTATAGGTGTATGCCCCATTTTTGAACTTAATGTACGGCTGAAGTGTTTATTCAATATGTTGATTTTAGAGATAGAGAGGTCTGAAATTTTTTTTTTTGTTTTTTCGATTAACTCATCAAATGTATGAAACTGATATGTGCGTTCAAGTTTAATTATTTTCCTGATTTTTCCGAAAAACATTTTTAATGTATCGTTGCTTATGCTTTTAAAAAACAAATATTTTTAGTTTTTACGTTTCTTGTTTTTAATATGGTTTAAATTGTCGAGACTAAAGGAAAAAGATATTGACAGGTAATGATAGGATGTAGTATTTTACATTGGGTCATCCGAAAGTATATCGAAATAACATATTGGAAAAAGATAAAAAATAAGTAATTTAGCAGTTATCTGCTTTTATCGAATATGTAAAATGGGCAAGAAAGAAAGGACGTTTATATATGAAAGTTGTTACACCTAAACCATTCATGTATAAGGGCGGAGAAAAGGCTGTTCTTTTACTGCATGGTTTTACCGGAAACACGGTGGATGTGAAGAGGCTAGGAAAATATTTAAATGATCGCGGGTATACATGCTATGCTCCACTTTATAAAGGACACGGTCTTACTCCCGAAGAGCTCATTGAGACAAATGTTGAAGATTGGTGGCAAAGTGTAGTAGAAGGGTATCAGTTTTTAAAAAGTCAAGGATATGAGCAAATAGCTGCAGTTGGTTTATCTTTAGGTGGTGTGTTTTCATTAAAGTTAGCCTATAATTTCTCAGTAAGTGGAGTTGTTACGATGTGCTCTCCTATGTATCAGAAAAAAGATGAAGCGATGCAAAAACGTGTGATTGATTACGCTTATAATTATAAAAAGTTTGAAGGGAAAAGTGATGAAACTATTGAGGCTGAAATGGCGGAGTTTCAAAAGGTTCCTATGAATAATATTTTGACAATTAGAGATTTTATTTTGGATGTGCAGGAAAACTTAGATCAAGTGTTTGCTCCTTTATTTGTAGCTCAAGGACGTCTGGATCATACTATTAATTTAGAGAGTGTAAACAATATATATAACGGGGTTAATTCATATGAAAAAGAGCTGAAGTGGTACGAAAAATCTGGCCATATTATAACGCTAGGCCCAGAACGTGAACAACTATATGAGGATATTTATGAATTTCTTGAGTTGCTGTGACATGTCCTAATTGTATAGATGTAAAAAAGGTGCAAACCTCGGATTTGCACCTTTTTTATATGCCTTATTTATAAACTGTACTTGGTACGTGAATAACTGGATTGCCTACTGCGTAAGGGGCTACTTCATATTCTTGGAAAACTAAAGCAATCCCTTTATCTGTATAATAAAATTGAGTGTTTTTATCGACTTTAAAATCACCTAATAGATAGCTCTCAAAAAAGATGTCAGGGTGTTTTGACATGTAACTTTTTACATGTTTTGTAACTTTTGTATACTTTGTCTTGGATGTAAGAGTATCACTCAATGTATAGTGCTTTCCTGTTTTTAAATTGAAATTATAGATTGTGACTATACCGCCACCATGTGCGCCACCTGCGTACATCCAATCAAAGATAAGAATACTGACTTTTCCATTTTTATTATATTTCACTTTATAGCTTGTTGTGTAATCATATTGACAAGCATACGGGTACTCTTTGCATAGCGGGTCTCCTTGAAATTCTTCCATATCTTTCTTTAGTTGATTATAGCTTTTATAGGACCCTTGAATGTGTTTCAAAAGAACACTGTTAATTTTCTTTTGAGCGGAGGTGCTCTTTAATCCAGAGACTTGAGGGTATTTTAAAAACTTTTTACTCTTATATGTTTTCGTTATCACCTTAACTTTTGTAGAGGACGCAGCATACGCGTCATTAGATGGCAAGGAAAAAGAAACGAACAACGCAAACATCATCAGCCAACAAATAATAAGCTTACTCCATTTGATGTTTTTCATAAGAACCTCCAGTTAAATTATTTACTAATTTGTATTATAAAGGAAAATATACCTGTGTCACAATGCATGATAAGTTATTAATAGTTTGTCTGTAAATAAAATATGCTTCTAAAAGGATTATGTTCTTTTAGAAGCTAGATAAATGGTTTGTAAGAAACGAATTTATTTTTCAGTTCTTCTTCGGTAATGGTCATTTTTCCTTGTAATCCTTCAGCTTGGAGAACAAAATTTTTGATACCTAAAAATTCTGATTCTGCGATTATAAAAAATGTTGTTCCTTTTGTAAAGTTTGTTCCTGGTAAGTCTCTAATTAATTGTACCTGTTTTATTTGTGCTCACTCCTCGTGTGATTTAGATTATAATGTTATCATATTTGTCTTCTCGAGAAAATTATACAAAACGGGATTTTATGTAAGGTTGACAAATCAAGCAAAAGAAAATTGCTTTATTTTTATGTGAAGACTATGATACAGCACTGAAAAAATTATATAATTATATTGACTGGTAATTATTTAAATATTTCGTATTGGAAGAAATGTTATAGTTTCATTCATAAATGACAATGTAAGCGAAAACAATTTATCGGAAAAGGTAATTTAATAAAAAACAGAGAAGCGATGCCGTACGTCTAAGTTAAATCATTATAAGGATAGGAGTTCGGTAATTTGAGGTGTTACAATGTTGAAATCAAAAAATACCAATCAAACATGTATGTTAGAAACTGATCTTAGGACTGCACTTAAAAAGAAAGAATTTATCCTCTGTTATCAACCAAGAATCCATTTGGATTCAGGGAAAATTAATGGAGTAGAAGCCTTGATTCGCTGGGAGCATCCAGAAAAAGGGGGAATTTTACCGTTAGACTTTATTCCTCTTGCTGAAGAAACAGGATTGATTATACCAATAGGTGAATGGGTATTACGCACAGCTTGTGAGCAAAACAAAGAGTGGCAGAAAGCGGGTATACCCCCTATGGTGATGGCTGTTAACTTGTCCGTTCGTCAGCTTTATCAACCGAATTTAGTTGAGAGAGTACGGTTTATTTTAGAAGAAACGGGACTTGCTCCGGAATATTTGGAACTTGAAATTACGGAAAGCATAATGATGAATGTTCATGATGTTCTTCCTGTTGTAAAGGAATTAAAGCGTCTCGGTATCCGGCTTAGTTTGGATGATTTTGGAACAGGCTATAGTCCTCTACATTATTTAAAAGAATTTCCTATTGATAGTATCAAAATAGACCAATCTTTTATTTGTAATTGTGGAGTAAATCAGAAGGATGCCACAATTGTAAAAGCTATTATCGCAATGGCTCACCAATTAAAGCTGGAAGTGATTGCTGAAGAGATTGAAATGAAAGAACATTTAATTTTTCTTCAACAAAATCTTTGTAATATGGGGCAAGGCTATCTATTTAGTGAACCTTTAGCTCCTGATCAATTAATACAGCAGTTTTATCAAATAGAGCAGATTGTCCATCGAGAAGGGCTTTCACAAGAATTCAGTAGACAAAAATGGTTGGAAGAAGAGTTAGAACAAGCTCGTCAAGAATTACGGGATACCGTAAGACAGCAACAGGGGATGATTTTTAAATTTATTGAACAAAATAGAAAATTTATCCACACCTTATGTGATGGAGAATTGCTGTATCGAATAAATTTGACACCTGAACAAATCTTAGGAAAAGAACTACGAGATTTTCTGCCTTATGATATAGCAGAAAGAAAAGTTCATTGTTATCAAAGGGCCTGGGAAGGCGAGGAGAATGTTACCTATGAAGGGGAAGTCAATGGCGTTTGGTATTTGGCCTCTTTACGTCCTGTCCGGAGAGGTGGACAAGTAGTTGAAGTTATTGGTTCCTGTATTGATATTACCGAAAGAAAAGAAAGTGAAGAACGATATCGAAAAGTAGTTGAATATTCTCCTAAAGGGATTGTCATTCATCGGGATGGGAAATTTCTTTATGCGAATCCATGTGCTTTGAAAATGATAAAGGAAGAGGATGTAGTAGGGAAAGAAATCTCCAGCTGTCTTCATCCAGATTCTTATGAACTTTCTAAAAAGAGGCTAGCTCAAACTGAAGTGGGAGAAGAACTACCGATAACAGAAATGAAGCTGATAGCTCGGGATGGAGAAGTAATTGACGTCGAAATTGGCAGTGTGTCTATCCCTTATGGTGGAAGTTCTGCCATTCTAACTATGTATAGTGACATCACGGATAGAAAAAAGGCGGTACAAGCCCTTGAGGAAAGTAAAGAACGGTATAGAAGGTTAGTAAATTTATCTCCAGAACCGATTGTTGTACACAGTCAGGGGATTATTAAATATATGAACAAAGCAGGAGTGAAAGTTTTAGGTTTTACCCATCCTGAAGAATTACTTGGAAAACCTATTTTAGATTTTTTTCATCCAGATGATCGAAAGATGGGTTTTGAACGAATACAATGTTTAGCAGAAAGAAACGAGAGTGATGTCGAACTTTTAGAATATAGAATGATTCGCCCTGATAGAACAATCTTTCACGTAGAAGGTACAGCAACTGGAATTATCTATGATGGAGAGCCGGCTATTCAAGGAATGTTCCGGGACATTACAACAAGAAAAGAAGTGGAGGAAGCTCTCCGTCAAAGCGAAGAAAAATATCGTCTCATTGCAGAAAATATGCAAGATTTAATTGGCGTGCTGGATACAAAGTGTATTGTTCGCTACGCATCACCCTCTCATGAGACTGTATTGGGATTCTCACCTGATGTATATGAAGGGAATGAAGTTTTTGATTTAGCTCACCCTGATGATATTCCTTATATGCAAACTCAGTATGAAAACTCAATTTCATCGAAGACACCTTGTTACATTGAATTCCGATGTAAACATGTTAGTGGAGAGTGGGTATATGTAGAGGCTTGGGGAACTCCTGTCCTGGATGAAAATAATGAAGTTGAACATCTTGTCATAGTAGCTCGTGATATTTCTGAACGAAAAAAGGCGGATCAATTAATACGTAAATCAGAAAAACTTTCCGTTGCAGGACAACTGGCTGCAGGAGTAGCACATGAAATAAGGAATCCATTGACTTCGATAAAGGGATTTATTCAGTTATTACAAAAGGAAACAAATAATCCCTTGTATACGGATGTTATCTTGTCTGAGATTGATAGATTAGAAGATATCGTTCAGGGCTTTTTATCACTTGCCAAGCCTCAAGCACCGCAAATGAAAGAAATAGATGGAAGGCTTCTTTTACAACAAGTGATACTTTTATTTGAGACACAAGCTTTATTGAAAAATGTTCAAATTGTACAAGAGTATAGTGGAAATTTACCGCTTATCTATTGTGACGGAAACCAAATGAAACAGGTGTATATGAACGTTCTTCAAAATGCAGTAGAAGCTATGCCAAATGGAGGAGTCATTAAAATTCAGGTGCTTTGGCACAGTGCTAACTCTATTTTGTTTAGATTTATTGATCAGGGCCAGGGGATATCTAAAGAACGGATTAAAAATATTGGCGAACCTTTTTTCAGTACAAAAGAAAAAGGGACAGGACTGGGGCTAATGGTTAGCCAAAAAATTGTCCAAGAACATGGAGGGACAATGGGTATAGACAGTATCGTTAATCAAGGAACTACGGTAGATGTTATTTTGCCGATGAAGCCTTCTTTGGTTACTTGAATAGATTCCTATTCACAATGCTGTGTGTCGATTTAGATAGATGATAAAGTAATGTCGCAGCACTGTAATAAGGTTCAGTGAGGAGATAACGTTCCAACTCAGTAAATGTAAAAAACAAATAGTGGTGATTGAAAGAATCAGTCAATGGCTGATTCTTTTTTCATCCATTTTCGATGCAGGTATTTCTTAAAGTCTTGTTTTTTATGTCTTTCCTAATGTCTCAACTTGACAACATATTTCATCCATTACTCGGGAACTCTAGTTTTAAATCGCTAACGTGTATAAAAAGGGAAGTTTAGAGGAGGGAAATGATTGAAGTATTTTTCTAAAGTTTTAATGACTATTTCTTTATCATTTTTTCTTATGGCTGTCTTTAGTTGTAGTAATAATGAAGAAAATAATAACACTACTGAAAATCAAACGACAGAGGAAACAAAGAAGGATGAAGAAACTACTAAGAGTAAATATCCATTTCCAAATGACACAACCGCTAAAGGGAATGGAAAAATTATATTAAGTACTGCTGCTGGTACATCTGAAAATGGAAATACTCCAGTTTTATTTGTTTCTGAAGAGGATATCCTTATTCAAATTGGCATGGATGCTGAAAACTTTGATGGAAGCAAACAATCGTTTGTGTATGTGGATAAGATGTTTTCTAATACAGAACAGTTTGGAGAACTAACACAAACATCAGTGAATTTGCAGGAAAGTATGTTAAAGCCGGGAATACACACAGTATCAGTCATTCATTGATAACGATGATCCCAATAATGGTTCTGTTACAGGATATACAGAGGCGAAATACGAAGTAAAAGAGAAGAAATAATTAATGTCAGTCTAGAGAAAAATTATAGATTTCATATTGATTTGTTAGGATTTAAAGATTCTATACAATTGGACTTACTTTTGTTTTTAAAGATGAGTTTGTGCTATACTAATTTTAATAATAGTCGAAGGGATGATGGGTGGACGATGATTAACTAATCTTATTTTTAAAATTTGAAATCATATATTTCAAATCATAACAAATAGGATTAGTCTGCCCATTTTCTATAAATTGTAGAGCTATTAATGAAATAGCTTATTTGATTATGCAGAGGTACGGCTAATCCTTCCAAATGAATGGGGAGGATTTTTTATTTTCCCTTTAAAGAGAGGGATAGGTTATATGAAAGAACTATTGAAATTATCCAATATTAGCTATACGGTTATGGGCCTTAACGTTTTTGAAAATCTAAATGCTAGTGTTCAGCAAGGAGATATTATCGGTGTTATCGGCAAGAATGGTGCAGGTAAATCTACATTATTGCAATTAATTAACGATGACTTAGTGCCAGAACAAGGTCATATACAATGGCTGCAACAAGACTTAAAAATGGTTATGGTTGAACAAGAAACCGAGTCGTATCCTTCTGAAGACAAGACTCCTTTTGAAGTTAGATTACTAGAGAAGTGGCATGTACCCACCCATGCTTTTTCACAATTAAGTGGTGGAGAAAAACTAAAAGCGCGACTTGCAAGAGGTTTTTCAAAAGATGCAGCTGTTTTACTATTAGATGAACCGACGAACCACCTCGATGAGCAAGGAGTAGAATTGCTTAATAGACAAATGAAGAATTATAAAGGTACGATTATTTTTGTTTCACACGATCGTTATTTTTTAGATGCCGTTGCAACAAAAATATGGTCGATTGAAGGGAAAAAGCTGATTGAACATAAGGGGAATTATTCTAGTTATATGGAGGTTCGTAAACAGAAAAGACTTACCCAGCAGCGTGAATATGAAAAACAGCAAAAGATGGTTGAACGGATTGAAGGACAAATGAATGAACTGACTTCTTGGTCGAAAAAAGCTCATGCACAATCGACGAAAAGGGAAGGCGTTAAAGAATACTATCGCGTAAAAGCAAAGCGTATGGATGCACAAGTCAAATCCAAACAAAGGCGTCTTGAAAAAGAGCTTGAAAAAGTAAAAGCTGAACCTGTTGAGTCAGAATATACAGTACGTTTTTCAATGAAAGCAAACAATAAGGTAGGGAAACGATTTTTAGAAGTTAAGAAGTTAACAAAGTCTTTTGACGAACGAACATTATTTAAAAATGTCAATTTTACGATTCAACATGGTGAGAAGGTTGCAGTAATAGGTCCAAATGGGAGCGGAAAGACGACATTATTGAAAGTAATTACTGGACAGGAAGCTTTTGCGGGCGATGTATGGATTTCACCATCTGCAAAAATTGGCTATTTAACGCAAGAAGTGTTTGACTTACCGCTTGAACAAACACCTGAGCAGCTTTTTTTTCAAGAAACATTCGAGGCAAGAGGGAAAGTCCAAACTTTAATGAAGCATTTAGGATTTATGACATCTCATTGGACAGAGCCGATTAGGAATATGAGTATGGGTGAGCGTGTAAAGTGTAAGTTGATGATGTATATATTAGAAGAAAAAGATGTGCTTATTTTAGATGAGCCGACGAATCATCTTGACTTACCTTCACGTGAACAACTTGAAGATACGTTAGCGCAGTATAACGGAACACTAATTGTCGTTTCGCATGATCGATATTTTCTTGAAAAAACGACAAGCAGCAAACTCGTTATTTGGAATAACAGCATACAAAAGCAATTGAATGAAGTGTCTCCAAAAAGAGACAACCTCGATGAATTGCGTTTAAAGCTTGAAACAGAAAGACAAGAAGTTTTAGGAAAGCTTAGCTTTATGACTCCAAAGGATAAAGCGTACGCAGACCTCGATAAGAAATTTAAAGAGCTTACGAAACAAATAAATAAACTTTTGTAATGATCTATATCTTAAAGCTCATCTCAAACAACATTATATTTTGCACAAAAAACGCTTGGGAACAAGCGTTTTTTTAGATTTCTTGTAACTTTTTATTAAAGTGGAGGATTTTCTACGCCTAAATTTACCCAATCTTCCTTTGGAGGTCCATAAACCCCGGAAGGTTTTAACCCAGCTTGACGGATAAGAATAGTTAATTGCCCTCGATGATGAACGATGTGTTTGATTAGTCCCATTAAAATTTGAGCATTTGTTTCTTCTCTGCCAAACGCCTTTTGTATTTGGCTCAAGGAGTTATCTGTCCACTGTTGTTTAATAGTCTGAGATGCTTCAGCACTTACCTTTTTAAAGGTTTCCGCAATTTCTTTTGCTGAGGATGGAACGTTCTGTGCATTATCAACTTTTTTCATTTCCAATCCGAAATGAGTTAAATAATCTGGAATGTTTGTTGTGAAATGCCAAGCAATTCGCCCTAAAGTTCGTCCTTCTGGATAAACCTGTTGTTTTAAAGAGTCATCTGTCAAACCATCCAAAACCTTTTGAGTTAGCATTGCCTCTCTATTCCATTCTTTAATAAAATCTGAAATTGTTACATACATATTAATTTCCTCCATAATTAATTCAATTGATCTGTTATTTTATAAGGTATATTATAAAACGTTCGTTCGCTGTTTTCAAATTACCTTATAACAGCTTGTTTTCATCCATTTTGGTGTGTTTACTCAAATCAAATTCTTTTGATTAAAATTATGTCCCCTATATGTAATTTTAGTGACAATTAGCCCCCTATCCACCACATCTTATAATTTATGTTAAAATATGGTATATAGGAGGTTGTTAGATGAAATATATCATGCAAAATATAAACGCATACTCAGGTCAAGTATTAAGAGAAACTGAATTTAAAGATCAAACAAAGATTGACACATTCATTAAGCATTATGAACGACTTGATTCTAAACTTAATAAAGAAATGATGATTGTTCTAGTTGACAAGGATAAAGAAGCTTGGAATGCAGGTTATTTAGGATATGTAGTGGATAATACTAAAGAAGACGCAGGGATTATTTCATATAAATTTGTATTTAAAGTCAAAAAGAGTAATTATAGAGTTAGAATTAAATAGAACAGGATTAAACTTAGCATCCAAATAGGATGTTATTTTTTATGTACGTAACTGAAATAAAAACTTCATTTTTAATTTTAGTTATCAAAATTATTAATATATTAAAACATTATAAAAATAACGTAAATATGGATAATTCATACATCCTCATGAGCTATGATGAAAAGGAACTTATCATGTTATTCTTGTCCTTGACAAGAGAAAGGGGAATTATTCATGTTTTCTAATCAAAAAGGACTGACAAACAAACTAAAAGGTATAAGTGTTGCTGTTATACTTGGAATCACACTTGTTGCCACGAGTCCAGCTACATCAGTTTTTGCGAAAAGTGAGGAAAAGCCAAAATTCGAATTCGGACTTGTCCCTGATATACAATATTGCGACTGTGACGCATCTGGCACACGCTTCTACCTTAATTCAGTGGACAAGCTCAAGGCTGCCTCTCAAACCTTGAATCAGTATAATCTTGGTTTCACTGTTCAAACTGGTGATCTTATCGACAAAAACATCTTTAGCTTCTCTTCTATTCTTCCTATCTACAACATGATTGAAGGACCTAAGTATCATGTGCTTGGTAATCACGATTTTCCTGTAACAACGGAAAAAGTAGTCGACATACTGAATATGCCAAACCAGTATTATGATTTCAAATATAAGAGCTGGCGTTTTGTTGTGCTGGATACAAATGACCTCAGTCTTTATGCAAATCCTGAAGGCTCAGAGAAATATAAACAAGCCGAAGAAATGTACAATTCGTTAAAAGAGAGCGGTGCAGTTAACGCCCAAACTTGGAATGGTGGCGTTAGCAATGAGCAATTAACATGGCTGCGCGGTGTACTTGATAAAGCGGCACAAACAAACGAAAAAGTGGTGGTCATCGCGCATATGCCTGTCTATCCTGAAAATAATCACAATGTTTGGAATGATGATGCAGTCATAAAAGAACTCGAAGCAGCTGGAAATGTAGTCGCCTATTTTAATGGACATAATCATGCTGGAAACTATGGAGTGAAGAACGGAATTCATTATGTGAACCTTAAAGGTATGGTGGAGACAGCGGATACTACTTCATACTCAATTGTAGAAGTTTATAAAGATCGCTTAGAAATCGATGGCTTTGGCCGTGAACAGGATCGTGTATTAAAAATCCAAAAATAAAAAGGTAGGACCCCATTCGAGTGGTGGCGGTTGATTCAGTCGAGAAACGTGTTAAAATTAAATCTTTTTTAATAAGGGATAACTCTTATATAACCATCTTTACTGGGGTCTTAGACCAAAGGAGATGGAAGCACTAACAGGTCAAGAAATCAAAAAGGCTGTTGAAATCATACGGACGGAGAAAAAACTAAGTCAATACGTACGATTTGTCACAGTCACACTAAAAGAGCCAGTAAAGGATATTGTACTTAATTATGAAGCTGGAGATAACATTACGCGTGAAGCATTTATGATTCTTTTAGATAATAAAACAGAAAAAACTTATGAGGCGACTGTTTCTATTACAAAAGGAAAAGTAACATCTTGGGAGTATATCCTAAATGTTCAATCAGGGGTTATGTTAGATGAATTCGAGGAGTGCGAGCAAGTTGTCAAAAATAGCCCTGAATTTCAGGAAGCTTTATTGAAACGCGGCATTACAGATTCCAATTTAGTCATGGTCGATCCTTGGTCAGCTGGCTATTTTGGTATAAAAGAAAATGAAGTTGAATGCGGTTTATCACCACATTTCTTTAATTTCCGCTTGGATACGATGCTGGATGGTTCGAAGAATTCTGTAGTGGAAATTAACACGCTTCCAGAAGAAGAGGGACCGAATAATCCGTATAGTAATGCGTTTTATATTGATTCAAAAACATTTAAAACAGAAGAAGAGGCCAAGCGTAATCTAGATATGGCTACTCAACGTACATGGAAAATCATTAATCCGAATTCCTTGAATGCGGTTGGCACACCGGTTGGCTATAAAATTATGCCAGGTGAAAACTGTCTTCCATTTGCAGGTGATAATTCGAGTGTAATGAAACGTGCTGGTTTTCTGAAGAATCAATTACACGTTACGCCATATGATCCAAATGAGATGTATGCAACAGGGAACTATCCGAACCAGCATAAAGGCGGCGAGGGCTTACCAAAGTACACAGCAGCCAATCGGAATATTGAAAATGAAGACGTAGTTGTGTGGTATACAATGGGACATCATCATATCACAAGACCAGAAGATTGGCCGGTTATGCCGACAGCGTACATTAATTTTCAATTAAAACCGGTTGGATTCTTCGACCGTAATCCAGCGCTCGATTTACCTCGTCCAAAGCCAAAAACAGCATGCAATTCAAAAAATGGATCCAATTGCCATTGATTCTTAGATAATCAATCTTGAGTGATTCAATATACCAAAATCCTAGTAGGGGAGTTCAACGATGGAATAAAAGGAGCATGTGCTTTTCTTTTTATTCCATCATTAAGTATTATGAATGACTTGATTCTAAACTTAATAAAGCAATGATGATCATTCTAATTGACAAGGATAGAGAAGCTTGGAATGCAGGTTATTTAGGGTATGTAAGTGGATAATATGCTGAAAAAAGGACAACTTCAACAAGAGGTGAAGTCTGTCCAAAGCTAGATTGAATTCATACATAAATTATTTAGGATAGCATCATTATTCATAGATGAAAAGGATATTGGGATTCTATGTTTCTAACAACACCAGAACGCTATAGAGAAAAGTATAAATGGCTAAATGACCTTCGTTTTAAGTGGGTATAAGGGATATCCTTGATATTATTTCTTCTCCACTTTTACTAATCCTTTACCTAGATTATTCTTTTCAAAATAGCATATTACCTTATCATGAACTTGTATGTTATCACCTGAAAGGATATTTTTATCAGAAAAACGAATTTCGGTCCCGTCACTACCTTTTCCATAGTATTGATTACCATTAATATTGGTAATCTTGTATTCTACCGTAGTATATTCGGAAAAATCATTGCTTTTAGTATTTGTATTGTTAACAGGAGCAGTTGTATGGACTCTAACCAATACTAATACTAATAATATCGATGAGAGCATCACGAGGATGATTGCTTTTTTGTACATGTTACTCTACCTCCCTCTATGTATTTTAAGAGATAAAAGAGGAAAGTAAATCCTTCTATTTTCCTTTCCTTTAGTCTTTATACCTATTTGAGGACCCATCCGCATTTCCTAATGATTTATGTGTAAAATAATTTTCCATTTGTCTTTTCATATCCTCTTTATTTTCCCGAAATTGTCTGTGCCGATGACCATTACTCCCTGAAGGATGAGGGAATCCCTTTAAAATAGGTTTATTTTTGTAAAAATAGTCGAGAACTTTGCTTACATTTACTCCCAAAGGAATGATAAATGGATTTTCCATTATCGAGATGTCCTTAATAAAATAATTTTTTACATAATCTAATAGCATTTCGGTTTTTAAAATATTGGGCCGTGAACCGTTAAAATTTTGATGATTGAAAAATACAGCATGTGGGAGGATGGAAGTATTGTAAACAAGGTGACTGGCTGTACCAAAAAGTTCGCTTGAAGATGAAATGCCGAGATGTCTCGGTAATTCAAGTTCATCTAACATGGCTGTGAGATTTTTTCTCATCGTTCCCTCAAAGCTAGCACTTTTTTTTACCTGATGAAGGAGTTCCTCATCGCTCAAATGTCTATTCTCAATAACTGCTGTATAAGCTTTTTTCATCTGGTGAAGTCCAGGTGTAATGCCGACTATAACCACTTTGGCATTCTCGTTTATGTAATCAAAAGGGGTGTAATAAACCTCTAGTTTTTTCTTCTCATTCTTTTGCAATAGGAAAGTTGAGTTTAAAAGGTCATTATCGGATAATGGCAGTGCTAGAGAAAGTATTTTTTCTTTAAATAAATGAAATTTTGCTTCAGTAACAATTCCCATTCATTTTCCTCCCATTCTTTTACGAAGGTGAACTCATACCTTTAATTTCGTCTTAATTCGTTTGTGATTGTAATAAAGATAATGTTTTGTGGTTTTACATATGTTCCTTTATTCAACTCATAAATAATCTCATTCATTGCAGCCGTAGCTTCTTTCTTTGTTTTGAAGCCACTTTTTGTTTTTGTTTTCTTTTCTTTTATTTGTTATTGGATCTCTTCATTACGGTTTTTATGTTAGTGGGCATTATCATCGTTTCTGGTGTAATTGATTTGACTGCTCCCACAGCTGAAGCAGTGGGATTCCCACCCCAAAGCTCGTTAAATAGATTTTTCTTTCACAGAATCTATTTGCCGTGAGTTTTCCTATGTCATACGAACCTCCGGTTCGCAAAA
>Ga0180217_1000641_pt1 | contig 51023 bp, 22 predicted proteins | sample eDN3rd37CBELigOP_FD_128521 | JGI IMG/M metagenome (GOLD analysis project Ga0180217, IMG submission 128521) | Enriched Organic Plus compost microbial communities from Emeryville, California, USA - eDNA 3rd pass 37_C BE-Lig OP (version 2) (version 2) ...
CTTGATAGGTATACGATACCTTAAAAGTAAACCAAATTGGTTTCTTTTTATCGAGGAAAGCACCCCAAGGTACAACCTACTAATCCCCAAAAAGTTGGGAAGAATGTCTACGGGTAAGTTCTTAATTTTGAATATACCAGTCGTGTTCGATGGTATGGTTCATAAGACTGACTACACAGATATATAACGCGTTTCTAAACATAGATGCATTGCAGACACAGCGCATAACCCATTCATAAGCCACAAACTGCAGAATATAAAATCTCTCGGTGCCTGGTCAGCGAGACCACGACTGGTCAGTTTGGAGGCGAAGGATACTGATGTTTGAAGCGGCACTACGGCAGAATTATGATGATATGATGATATGACTGAGAGAGCGGACCCGAGACACAGAGACACAAGATGAACGCAGTAAACTGCTTGCTTTCTTAAGAATACAACCACCCAGCAACATGCTGAGCGAAGCGAGCCAGGCACATGCCCAACCCAAAGCTTAACAAAGTTAAGCCTGATAGGTATACGATACCTTAAAAGTAAACCAAATTGGTTTCTTTTTATCGAGGAAAACACCCCCAAGGTACAACCTACTAATTCCCAAAACGATGGGAGGTCTTTCTACGGGTACCTCTGGGTGCTCGTAAACCGTGGGTATACTCGCATCTATTCTTCATGGGACCCGTTCTAGCATGATCGTTTGATGAGCGAATGAGGCCCTATCTGGTGTTTCAGCAGCGGCAGCCCTCTGCCTGCACGACTTGACCTGGCCACCCAGTCCCAGTGACTCGTTTCCAAAGGCGCTTGGTCAGTTTGTTTCTCATACACAACAGTCGCACGCATCGGTTACAATGCGCATGGTATCCCTCAAGACTGACTTGTGCCATGAACATGTCACGGCGAGCGTCGGTTTATTCCACAGTTGAACATTCGGTGCAAGAAGATGACTTGATGAACGAACAAGTCATCATCGCTTCGAAGTCGATGTACCAAGTGTGAGTCTGCTGTAGCAGTTGTGAGTCTCAATCAAACGCTTCAAATTACCATCCAGATCGGCTCCTTTGAAGTCTGCACTGGCCAGTTCAGTCCAATGTGAACCCAGGATCGATCGCAGCCGGAACTTGCAGTGGCGAGATTTACATTCGATTTCCCAAGTGTACATCGTGGATTGGTCCTCGCCTAACTCTACCACTACCAACTTACCGTCGGGACTGAAGCAAACACTGTCCGGATGATATGTGCGTCCTTGTAGCCTGGCAAGAATCTCGTCCTTTTCAAGGTTCCAAACCAGAATTGAGTTGTCTGAACCCAAACCCAATGCTATCAACTTACTGTCTGGACTAAACGCTAAATTCCTTCCGTGAGGCAAGTCCGCCTCAAACATTGTGATCCGGTCACCGGTCATAACATCCCACACATGAACAAATCCATCATTAGCACGGCAGGCAAGGAGCCTACTGTTCAGACTAAAGCAGAGCTGTTGGACATCCTCCAATGAGCCGTCCAACCGCATTACAAATGATAAGTCACTGCGTCTCCATAAGCCCACCCAAGTAGTGCTTGCGGAAGTCGCGATCCACTGGCCATCGGGACTGAATACGGCATGCCGGATAGAAGAACCATGCTCTTCCTCGGGCTTCCAACGAAAATCGATCTCTTGATCTTCGAGACGCCAAAGGCAACTCTTTTGTTGTTTCTCTTCCGAGCCGCCAGTGGTAAGCAAGTACTTACTATCTGGACTAAACAAAAGCCTATCCACACCATACGTCTTCAGGCATATCGACTTTGTGAGCCGATCTTGCTCAATGCTCCAAATGATAACCCATCCGTCCACGGCAGCAGACGCGAGTTCCCCACCATCATCCTCATTCACAGCCAAGCTGCAAATTGGATCATCCCAGAAATGCTCGGCAACGGCCTTGCGAGTGCCTGTGTCCACGTCCCAAACTTGTGACACAAACCGATCGCGTGTCTGGATAGCAAAGTACGCTCCACTCCGACTCAACGTGAAGTGTGGAAGGCTCAGATGAGGAATCTCGAGGGTGAGCTTGCATTGGCCAGTCTCGAGCTTCCAGACACGAAGTGAGTTATCCTGTGATATCGAGACCAGAGTTTGCGCATTGGCACTCGGCAAGATATTAGTGATGGGTGCGGTATGCCTTGGCAAAGGAACCGCAGGGGATCGTAACGCTCCGAGTGACCACATGACGATTGTCTTGTCTTCTAGGCCCGCGGCTAGCCACAGTCCGTCGGTGCTGCAGCTCAGACTGGCAAGTGTGCACTTTCGAAGAGGTATGGTCATCATGCACCGCTCGGATGTCGGGCTCCACATACAAATTACACCCTCTTGGTAACTGCCTGTGAAAAGGACTTGCCCGTCCGGTGCAAACTTTACAGCGATGTGTGTGGCACTACCCGCGAACTCCTTCGTGAAGCAACCCGTGGTGCGGTCCCAAATGCGTACATTATAACCCTCGCTTGCAACGGCAAAGATATTTGCCAATGGACTGCAACTAACGTCACAAACAAACGACAAATCCTCTCCCATTAGAGTACGCTCGAGCCCACGACACTGGAGATCCCAGATGCGTACGGTTTCATCCATGGATCCAGACACGAGAAATGCGCCGTCGTGACTGAAGTCTAAACATGTCACGCTCGACTCGTGACCTTCGAGTACAGCCGTGCATTCACCCAGCTTAACGTCCCAAATTCGAATGGTCTGGTCTGCTGAGGCAGATGCTAACAATTTACCGTCAGGACTGAAGCAGAGTGCCTTCACTCCCCAGGTATGCCTGTCACCCGTCACTCTGCGCTGCCACGCGCCGTCGGCCACACTCCAGATGCCAACAAACCCGCTATCGCAGCCTGTAGCGACGAATTGTCCATCCGAGCTGTAGGCGACGCAATCTACACTGGCCTTGTGATATGTCAAAGTGGATATGAGTTCGCCTGTTTCCACGTCCCAAACGCGTACAGTTTTGTCAGTAGCACCCGAGACGAGAAGCTTGGCATCTGCACTGAAGGCAACTGCGTTGACACATCCCTCGTGACCAACGAGCGGACCTCTCTCGAATGTCATCAAACCTTGGAGTTTGGCCTTGCGAAACGAGCCTCCGCTCATGACCGTGTTCACCATGCTGGCGTGCGACAGGTCGGCATGATCGAAATTGCAGTTACACAGCTGCGCGCAGTTCAGGTTTGAGAATGGAATTCGCACCTTGCTCCAGTCTCTAACCTCTTGGAAGTTGAAGGAGAATATGCCCTTGAGTCCCGCGTAGTTGAGTATGCTAATGGCATTGCTCGCGGCGACGACTAGCTGTTGATCTTCCGAAGGATCTTTCAGTTCATGGCGCGAGCTCAAGACGATTTCGATCAGCTCCTGCTTGGCGTTGCATGAGTTTCTATTCGCAGCGAGCTTGGCGTGCTGGATCAGAGCTTGTTCATCCTGACTGAAGAACTTGTGCCCCAGTAGGGTTCGCCAGGATATTGGCTCCTCGGATGATGAGGGTATTGATGTCGATGAAGCCGATGGAGCTACGACAGGCACGGAAGATCCTTTCGACTCCAAAGTCTTTAGTTAGTGAGTGCATTGCAGCGGTGCGGGCAGTGAGTTGTACATCTTCAGCTACGAAATGCTCGAGGCGGGCTCGTTCATATGCACGCGAAGGTCATGCACGACCTGGACTAGGCATGGAGATATAGCATACTCAGGCGGCTTTGTCTCGGCCATCCGAGCGCATTTGCCCCTTTCGAACACGTGGAGTATCCTGTGGTAGATATTTCAGGTTCCTCCTCGAGCCTCTTTGTACGTACCAAATCAGCCAACGCACCTCGTGTCTGACCCAAGTCGTCTGCGCGTGACATATGCTGGCAAGTGATGCACCGAATGGTGGCTCTGATTCACCGATGCACTGACTCGCGTAGGGGCTGCAGCTTCGACAGTGGTGTGCGTCGGAGACAACGTTCAAGTTAAAATCTTCTGTCTAGACTGCAGCACGGGAGCTCACTGGTGTGTTGTTAAGAGCGTGGATTTGTTGGTCATAGGCTGCGATGCAAGGACTCACGGGATGAACCCCTGTGTTGTCCTCGATCCTGTGTTCGAAACGAGAGCAATCAGGGAGCGGTTTGGAGGTTGTCGGGTTGAGTGGTACGCGCACTGAATGGCCGCACGGGACGGGACCATGGAAGGACAAAAAGTGACCTTCAGAGTGCAGTTCCCCTATCTCTCCATCTCGCCACCTCTCGCGTCCCAACATGCACTCGGCGTTGCACTCGGTGTGTTCACACGAGGGTCCAACGGCTCTGCACCACTTCTGGATTCGTGTGGTGGGACACCTTTCTCCCTGCCCCCGCTGCTTCGGCGCGTTCCCACCCCTCAACTTCGAGTAGTGGCTCGACTGAGGAGTTCAACACCTGACTCACACCGGGTCTTGTCCGTGTGGTTGGGTGCAAAAAGCGCGCCGCAAGCCAGTACTCTGGCCAGTGCTGGCCCGTGCTGGCCTCCGAGTATTCCTCACCCCCGATTCATTTCCCCACTTTCTTTTTTTTCTAGCCGCATGCGTCCAAAAAGGCGAGTTTCTCACAAGTGCGAGCGGTCCGGATAATGAAATTATTTTAGCATATATCGCGCGTGTGGATCAATCTAGGTGAGTGTTAAACAGTGCAATAAAAGCCATAAAAAGAGACGAGCGACACCTGTGAGACTTGAACTCACGCGCCTGACGGCAGACGATGGCTAGCAGTAGTTAGTCCTGGGACAGTCCTCGCAAGGAAGGAAGGAAGGTAGGAAGTCGGCAGGTAGGTAGGCTTGTCTTCGGAACCAAGGAACGGAAGATGAAGCCATACACCCCACACATTACCACTTCCACACTCTCGAAAGAAAGCATACCCATCCTATCTTACCTCCCCCCATTACCTCCGCCCCTCTCGGATCGAGACGGAGACGGCAGGCCCCAGGGCGTAGGCTCGCTTCTAGTCGTCCTCCTTAACCACTTGGATAAGGTGCCCGCGGGTCGCTGCGTGGTCGTGTGCGGGTGTACGCTGCTCGGCGCTGCGAGGCAGAACAGAACATAACGTTTCAGCCGAACCAAGCCGAAACAAGCCGAAACAAGCCGAAACAAGCCGAAACAAGCCGCAGTGTTGAATAGATACACCGAATCTTGAATCACACTCGAGTCATATTCCAGTCATATTCCAGTCATATTCGGACTTCGGATCAAAACACCACCCTGAGTCACACACAAGATATACGAACCGAATCGGATGACCTATACTCTCCTGACAGTGAAACATCGTCTGCTGCCTCGCCACAAGCTGTTTAATCATCTCGCTCACAGAACAAACCCACTCACGCCACGCGCGCCTGCTCGTCGCGCAACTCTCGACGGCGGGGAGTATACATGGAATTTCCAAGGCTCGATGGACCAACCAGGAATCTCTCGCCAACCCACAATCACTGAAAAGAGCGATGAAATTGCTGCCGCAGCGCTATCACACCCTGACACACATCTGCTGATACTATGAGCGACAGGCTACCCCGCTGTGTCGAGTACCGGTCCGAAGAGCTAGGGGCAGTTGAGGTCCGCAGAGAGTACCCGATCTCGAAATGTTCAGCCGAAGACACACATCATGCACCACCCCCAAAACCCTCGAACGATGCAGAGCAACCTGGTCACTCAACCTGCAACGTCCCATGACGTCTCGTGTCCCCAACCCCCTTGATGCATGTGTCCCAAGCCAGTGCCGAGCCGACCGCCCGAGCTCACCGTACAAGGGTGGATGGTTTCTCTAATAGCTGAGGAGAATACCCGAATGAATCCCGAATTTTAGTCACAGCCTGGCGAGTACTGGGCTGTGTTGCCCCGCCGAACCGATGCGCAAGACCCGCTTCAACTTGCACATTTCGTCATTATCCTAAACTTACTTCGGATCCCCTTCATTTTCCCCAAATTTCCACATGTCCAGACTTGACTTTTTCAAGTCACGGTCTAGAACGCCGTATATCCGTGCCCGCGGGCAGGTATAGTATGAATAGTGCGTGAGATTTGGCACGTTTGCATTGTCTCCACACATACCGCGCCACTCTGACGCGCTTAAACCTCCCAGAGCAGCCACATGCAGCAATCTCAGAAACGGAAACCAAGTTTGTCCGGACCACAGTTGAGTCCGTCGTGCGATAGCCCAGGTGCGGTCGCCGCAGTTGGTGCCCCCGATGACAAGCTGAAAGGTCTTGCCACACTAGAGCACGAGTCGCCCTCTTCGCCTGGGCAGGACCATCCCGGACTGTTAGCCGGCTTGCCCACTTCGCAAGCACAGCATCACTTTGTCAGCCTTGACGATCCCAGTGCTCTGAACCAGCTCGGTCTGCGCTATAAGTTCGGTGATGACGTCCCTCAGGATTTCTCCATGGCTTACAAATGCTTCGCCAAGGCTGCAGCACAGAATCATCCCGCGGCACTCACGAACCTAGGCCTGTGTTACTACGATGGCAAGGGTGTTCTGCGTGATCTCCACCAGGCATTCAAATGCTTCTCACAGGCCGCCGCACTCAATGACCGCAAGGGTCAACGTAGTCTCGGCCGATGCTATCTCTACGGCTGTGGAGTTGAAAAAGACCTGAAGAAGGCCTTTGAGTGGCTCTACAAGGCCGCCCTGCAGGGTGATCCCAAGGCCCAAAACAGCGTTGGTCTGGCTTACTACAATGGCGAAGGTGTGGAACAGAACTATGATCTTGCATTTGTATGGCTTAGCAAAGCCGCGGCCGAAGGCAACGCCAATGCGCACAATAACCTCGGCATTTGTTACCAAAATGGTCACGGTGTTCCTCGTGACACCAAGCGAGCCTTTGAGTACTTCTTGCGAGCTGCCGAAAGCGGACTGGCCTTCGCAGCAAACAATCTGGCCATGTGCTACCGAACTGGACAAGGTGTTGATGTGGACTACAAACTTGCCTTTGATTACTTTTCACAGGCGGCCGCCAAGGACGACCCGTGGGGTATGGACAACCTCGGATTGTGCTATTTCAATGGTGAGGGTACCGAACAGGACCAAAAGCAAGCGATCCAATTGTTTCAGAAGGCCGCTGACCGCGGGTTTGCGAATGCTGAGAATAACCTTGGCCTGTGTTACTTCAATGGCGAAGGTATCTCGCAGGATTACGCAAAGGCATTCGATTACTTCACGCGCGCCGCGAATCGTGGTCATCTCTGGGCGATGACCAATCTCGCCCTGTGCTATCGCAAAGGTCTAGGTGTCGAGCAGGACTACAAACAGGCCTTTGAATGGTATAGCCGCGCTGCAAAGCTCGGAGATACCGAAGCCGAACTCAATATGGCTTGGTGCTACTACAAGGGGCTCGGTGTCAAGTGTGACTACGAGCAAGCATTCCGGTACTTCAAAGAATCAGCAGCCAAGGGTTTACCCTTTGCAATGTGCTATCTTGGTATTTGCTACTACAACGGAAGAGGTGCTTCGAAAGACCGTGCCCACGCGTTTAGATTGTTTTCCTCCGCAGCTGCGCTCGGCGACGTGCATGCGATGGATAATCTAGGCCTCTGCTACTATCGAGGTGACGGAGTGGAACAAAACTATCAAAAGGCCTTTGAATGGTTCTCCAAAGCAGCTGAACGAGGCCACGTTAGCGGGTATGAGAATGTTGGGTTGTGCTATTACCATGGCCGTGGTGTGCCCCAAGATTACAATCAAGCGCTTGAATGGTTCATGAAAGCAGCAACCCTGCAGTCACCCGCTGCGCAGTACTTCGTCGGTCTATGCTATCAGAATGGGTTTGGAGTAGAACGCAATCCAGATCTGGCGCGGGAATGGTTCCTTAAAGCAGCGCGTCAGGGCTACCAAGCAGCGAATTCCATGATCGCCTTTTCAAAAGAAACTCCAACTAAAGAAAACCCCACAACTCCTGTCACGAAATATCCGAGATCCTCATAATGTTCCATACGATGAGGATTTCCCATCATCAAATGCTATTGCATATGCGTTGTTAGCCTTGTATATCCCAACGTTTACCATAGTACTCTCGACCTACTCACTTTCGATCATTGTCTTGCGCTTGGCTGTGGTTTATTTATTCCTCCTCTCTCGACCAACGCTCACCGGAACTTAAAAGCTTTTATCCTCGATAAACTACGTTTCTCATCCACCAGTCCTGATCGTGTTCATGATACGTCACGCGTATGTGTTTGATGCTGACATTACTTTAGTTAGAATGTGATCTGGTCACGCAAGATTCACGTAATCTAAGGCGGTGACCTGAAAGGTCGGCGCAGCTCTGGTGTCTTTACTTGCCTGCTAGTCTACGTTCAGCGCATCCAGCGAATGACAAGTTACGATACTTTCATCTCGCCAGGACATAAAACTGCCGTAGTGCCCCCGATTGAACTTGGCCCATGCATGAACCAGGCGGTACATAAAAAAATCCAGTATGGGTACACGCATTTATTGCTGATGCTTGTCCGCGATATACTTTCGGATTGCATCCTGCAACTGGACCACCTCACCTTTAGAAAAGGAGTAGTTCTCTTGAAATTTCTGGCCTAGGTATTCAAAAAAGTTTGACATTGTTTGATTCGCATCGCTTTGAGTCTCATGCTGCACATCTCGTGGATTTGACTCAAGTAACGGAGGTGCAGATGCTGGTATGGAGTACGTGGTAGAGATATCGGTGGCCGAGTGCGGATCAGCATCAGTTACCGAGCTGTGTGAAATTGGGGAAGGAGACGGATTGATGGGCGAGCTGTGATAACCGGAAGGGGTACTATGTAGCGTTTGCTGTTGAGAGGCAGCGGGCGTCACAGCTCGTGAACTCTGGTCTGGTTCTTTTCTTTCGCCTAATTCTAAAGCACGCTGAAATCTTGCAAGCAGCGCCGGTGCGGTGAGCAACGACACCGAAGGAGGGCGACGATCACCAAGGATCCTCGCAAAGTGAGCTTTCACACTGGAGTGACTAGGGGATGAAGGCGACTTCGTAGGAGAGGTACTCTCCAATCGCACGCGCTTCGGATGGGCTTCAGATGATTGAGGAACAGATTCTTGGTGGGTTAAGGTTGGCGATAAGGAGCGGTTGGGAGTTGTTAGCATTGGTGATCGCGTGACGCGCTGGAGCTCGTAGGCCCATTCAGCCCACGTCTGCGCGTACTTGTCAAGGTAATCACTCCTCAGGCTGAGATTCAGCAACGCCTGAAATGTCCGACATGCGCGTATCGCAATGTCGTCCTCCGAATTGAGGCAGTCAATGAAGCTAACTTGCGACAGCTTCTCCATTCCAGAGGGAACTTTGATGATTTGAAACTTAGGAGACGTAGTGATTATGGGCATGGTTTGCATAAGACACATTAGCAAACAGTAGGCAGTAGAACTAATTCCTGCCTTCCAATAATAAATCGGAGGGGGCACTAGCGATGAGGAGAAATGTTCCATGGATTGCGGCGCGACGGGTACGCCCTGCAGCGCCGTCCAATGTAGGAGACGCGTAAGAAGTTGCAGGGTCAGACTACGATTTACCTCTTGTAGTTCCTGAGCGATTCGCGAGCTCCGGAGAAGGTGTGACGTGCAGGTGCTATATCCTATTGTAGGTAGCTGTTGTGCAGGAACCTTGGCTTGACTTTCCTCACAATATAGCTTACTCCTCAAGATCTGGATAATTTCATCGGCGGTCGAAGGCTGCACAAGCCAATTTCTTCGTTCCAATCGTTCTGCGACAAACGAACATACAGCTAAAGCGGCACCTAAGATCAGTTTATCAGTCAACCCCTCATATGACAGCGGTTGCTGCTCCCCGCCATGTAGCGCCAAGGTCAAGGAATGGAGGGCTTCAATAGAAGCCTGGATGTTGACGGGGCTGGAATCCAGCAGCCATTGCTCCAGCATATCCTCGATCGCACTCGACGGTCCAGATGAGGTAGAATTGCCTACATGGAATGCCTGAGAATTCACAGCGACTCCACCGGTGATTTCGCAGGCCATTCTGATGGCTTCCTCAGCCAAACACTTCAGTGTGAGTTGCTGACTCAAGAGTTTGCACATCAGCAGTTCATCGTTGCTGAGTTGAGCCATTGGTTGCTCGAAGAAGTGATTGCACGCCCACACGATCTGTTCGACCTGCAGGGTTGACTGCAGCCGGGTCGCATCGCTCATATGATTGCATATCCGGATGAGGTACTCCTCATCACAGCGATCTTCAAGCCACGCCACAAGCAGGGCAACATCTTGCTGCTTACAATTGCACCAGCCGCTGTAATCATGGACCATGCTTGATGAAAGCGTAGGACGAAGTCCAAGGGCGTCCTCAAGGACTCGAATAGCTTCGTTTTCTGGAGCGTGATCGGATGTATACGTCTTGGATTTAGCCGGACCGGGGTGACTTGAGCGCTTTTCTGCGAGTCCCTCGTCAAAAGACCTAAGAATGCTCCTGAGAACATCCAAACTACCACCTTTGGCCTTAGGCGAGTCTGCACTCTCAGCTATCAATGAACTCATCTCGATAGTCAGAGCTTTTAGCCGCGAAAGAAAGCTTCCTTTCACATGCGACCGTGAGAATGCTGGACCCCAAGACCCCACGCCTGTTAGGGCCAGTAGCATCTTTGCAGACTCACTTTTTTTCGCTGAGTAACAGTTGGGCTTGCCCCACAAGCGATATGCATGTTTTTCTCCATTCGAGATAATATGATCTACTGTGAATCCGCAGCTACGAAGAGCATAAGCGGTCTCATGAATCAAAGCATTCGTGACAACGCGATTTCTAGCTTTGATCTTGGTCACTGTACGAACTTGTGTGACTACTCGTACAACTTCCTCCAAGACACAGCTGCCAATCCATTGCAACCAAGGGTCGCGGTTTGCTGGTAGTTCTCGGATGTGTTGAGCACAATCCACACAAATCTTCTGTGTCAAATCGGTTGCTCGGAGAAGGCAATCTCTCTGAAAGGCAAGGGAGCCTGTGCACTCTAAAAATGCTTTGGTGGCTGCAGGAGTGGTGGGAACTTGGAAACCACTGGGGCTTTTCGAATCACTCAGGAGCTGATCGAATTGCTTTCCGTACTGTAGTGCAGATGAGATGGAATTGGGAGCAGCTAGTCGGGCTAAAATGTTGTAATCAGGCTTTAAACTGCTTGAACAATAGCATCTACAGCGTGATTGCTGTGAGTTCCCGAGCTCGCCTAGCGTTGGAGACACGAGAAAGTCAGGATATGAGCCCATAGTCGAGTTCCTCTCAAGAAACGCTGGCTGGCCCGCCGCCGTCGCAAAAAACTTTGCTAATGCAGTAATGACATGGGGAAAGGGTGTGCAGGAGACAACTGGGGCCAAACATCGTGTTTGTCTTCCTAGAGCTTCAATCTTTCTGCCAAACAATCTGACGAGTCGCTGATAGTATTTCAGAGAAGGTCTACTATTGTAACCATCTGAACTCGCACTTGAGGCTGTACCTTTAGAAGCTGCTTTGGATTCATCGTTCAATAATGCTGAGTCATCGAGATCATCGAAGTCGTCCGCGAGGGCAAGATCTCTATCGTCAGGTAAGGCAGTCATTGAGAATAGGTCAGTCCTCCAGAGAATATGGGCAACCTGGAATGCTGCTGTGGAAATCTTGCGGAATGCAAAATCCTTTCCGGATGGAGGCATTTGAGGAGGGCTCGCCATTGGACCACACCTGATATGTGTTGCCGTGAAGTCAGGGAAGTGTGCACGGGACAGTGATTGCTCACCTCGTTCTGGTTGCGCTCTTCCTATCAACATGGCCGGGTCTTCTCGCTCATCAAGTGGCGCACGTCTGTGTTCCGTCGCGACTACGCGTGCGCACTCGCGAAGCCACGTTGCTGCATGCGGACTGCTTCCTCCAAAAGGTCCGACTGAGGCGGCCAAACGTGCAGCCTCCTCATCTCGTCCATTTGCGAGAGAAAATTTGACACATGGGTGGGCTTTGCGCTCTAATTTCTTCAAACTCAGCTGTTGTAGATGGAACCGCTGCTTCCTGACGTCTAAGAGCCTACCCAGGGCTGCTGCTCTCTCTAGCCCTTGATTGCCTTCCTGCAGGAGATCGCTGAGAACTGCCATCAGGCACGATCTTGGATGCCGACGTCTGAGAATCTCGAGACGGGTGTCATTAGCTTCTATCCTGACGCTAGAAGCTCGATTAAGCGCCATTGCAGCGAAAACCTCTTTCGAGTAAATGAGCGAGTACCCGAGTATGTACTCGCCCTGTGACATCTGCGTTTCTGAAAGCGATTTGTGACAAAACTCCGACCCCTGACGAAGCAGTCGAACAGTTGCATCGCATAGCCTGACTAGATGGGCTAGATCCCTGGAGGATAAACTATTGATGAACCGTGGCTTATCGAACGCGGGAATCACAAGAATACCACGCTCACGATAAGTTGCATAAAGTATGCGAAGCGTTTGTTGAGCCTGCGCGTAGATCTGGGTACTTCCAGAAGGTACAGTAACGCCAGGCGACGTGTCAAGCTTCCGTATTTTACCTAGTAATGAGGGCGAAGTAGCTTGCACAGGTGCAGCAATCTCTGCACAGAATGCAGTCGCTGCTGACCGGTATAATCTCTCCAGGTGCTGGGTTTGTGAGTGCCAATCTTCGGCAATGAGAAATTCCCACTCCTCTTTCGCGTCTGTCGTGCTTGAGGTTAGTCTTCCATCCTGAGCATGGTTGGCTCGGTACGTCGACGCCTCATTCCAGAGAGCTAATATGGCGTGCACGGTTTTCGCGACTATGGCAAGTCTATCCAGTTCGGCCATCAGCTGGGCCATCGCTGGGACTTCCAGAGTTGGGTGAGGGAAAGGGATTCGGGCCAAATCCGACACTGACAGAGCTGAGGGCCAGTTGCTTGGAGAGCCAATACCACTGTAAGGTGAGGTGAGCTTAGAAAGGGTGATACTAGCGATCTCCTCTGAGGGGACACCTTCCTCCTGGGATGACTTTGCTTCCTTAACTAGGCGTAGGAAATAGTCTCTGATTTCTTCAGGATCCATTCGATTCGCAGCATTTTGCACAATCGACATGGGGTGAGGTTCGTTACGAGATTCGAGCTGCTTGGACTCGACGACATCTTCGGCAAACATCAATGCGGTGTTTGTCCGTACTGATATTGGTAGAGACCAGAAAGTGCTTGGAGTTGAAATGGAGCTGCACGAAAAATCAGGCAGAGTGTCGGAGTTTTGAGCTTGTGGGTGAAGCACAGGCGCTCTCAGTTGTTGATACGCTGGAGTATCAAGGGGATATAGACCGGTCGATATGACGGGTGGGGTCTCTTGAATCATATCCAGCGAAGGCACCCTCGCCGGCGTCTCGTCACCCAGCCGCTGGAGCTGGCCAGCATCACCAGTGAAGCCAGGATTGCGAGATGGCGTGTCTTTGCTTTCAGAAGCTTGGAAAAACGAGTCCGAAGCTCGAAGGCGTCGAGAAGCCTGCAGCTGTACAGCAGAAGGAGGAGATGACTGGTTCGGATCGGCGAGCGCACACTCAATGGCCGTACTAGATGGCTTTCCGCCTCGCGTCGCACTTGAAGCACCCAGCAATCCAGCACCACTCCATCGGCTCAGCAAGGTCATCTGCGTCAGCGCTTGGCTAGCGTGTGGTGGAGTGCGGAGCGAGGCCATCTTCAGCATCTCTTGGTGAGGCTGGCCAGTTGGCAGGTCTGAAGCACTGGGCAGGTGAACGGTTCCAGCGGTACTCGAGTCATTCTGGCACCAGGTAACAGGGGTGCCCGTTGTGCTCACAGTGGACAGCTCGGGTGGTCTGGGTCTCTCATTCGTGGGTGGCAGCTGGGGTGGGTCCGTTAAATCGACCTCTTGCGCGTGTCCGTTAGAAGAACCAGAACCAGATTTCGATAGCGTGTGATCCATGTCATACGTTGTCAGTGAGTCGCTCAATCGCTACGTTCGTGCGTTAGGGCGATCTTGAGTGACGCAATGTGTCGTTTCGTTGATCTCGTAGAGCCTCCTATCGCCGAGAAAGCGCTCACACACTGTGAGTGAGTCGGGGTGCATGCACTCACCTGTGAGCACAACCCTCGTTTGGATCTTGTGTACCAGCTACAGGCTCGCTGAATCCCACGAACGACTCTGGATGTCAAGTATTGAGCTAGGCTCGAGTGCTCGCAGTGCAGATCCCGGTCCCAACGATCCTCTTGCTCCAGGGTCGGTGTCTCAAGTTCAAGTTAGGAAAAAAATATCTAGCCTGCTCAGTGTTACTGAAAACGTCTTAGTGCACGTGCGGCGAGGGCTTTTGCGGGCGCTTGGAGGGGGTGTGCGGAGTGCTTCACCACAAACACCTGAGATATGTAATACAATCATCAGCTTATGCCTGCCACCCATGCATCTAGCTCCGGACACAAGCCGTATCCAGCGGAACACGCTGTGACACGCGGTTCTAGAATACCTTCCAAAACGTCTGTCGAGCATGAGTTGCAACGCTATCCGAGGCATATCACCTTCGGAATAGCCTCGGATTTAAGCAGCAGCGTTGCATATCAGCGCTTTCTTTCGCAGCAGAATGCGAGGGCCAGCAATCAACTCTAAGGCCCCAAACGCCATGCGACATGTCCACCCGAACTCCGGTCCGGCTCCGCTCACGAGTTCCGGTCTATCCGTCCTGGCCCACATCCCGCTCGGCCAATTGGAGTGGGTCCAGGCCAGGACGGATAGAACCACAGCCCGTCCGACTGTGCTTTGCTAGTGGCGAAATCTCGCGAGGGATGGGTCGCGCGAGTGAGCAGGTGTAACAGAGAGATAATACCTGGGCTGAAAATATCTTTTCAATATTCTTGATTTCATTCTAACCACATTCCTATTCAAACTCCAAGCCGAAAGCTCTTCTCAATGATCTGACAAACCCTCACCGGACCCTTTCCGCGCCCCGTTGCACGCATCTTCATCACTGACTCAACTCAGGCCTCGGCGCTAACGCCGCGTTGCAGTGTATTGTCTCATGCTATCGAAGCTTGCATACACACCCTTCCCCGATGGGCCGCAGAAGCAGCCCGGACCTGTGCCGCCGACTCCGAGCCTGGGCAAGCGCCCGGCGCCGGTCGCACTGCGAGGTACGTATACGAACTCATTTGTCGTTTAGGTTGCATTCAAGTCACTCGCTTCGCGTTTTTACTCATGGCAAGCTCCCACTGTATGTCTCTATCGAGACTGACTCGAATGTCACTTACGGTCGTTCTTCCGTGACGTCACTCATGGTATTCGTTTTCAACAGAGGACCAGATCGTCGAGAAGGCGATGCAACGGGAGAACTTGGTCGAGCATGGTCTCATGTCGCTTGACAAGCGCGTGAGCATTTGGGGCGAGATTACGAGTCTCTCCGAGGGCCGTGACAAGATCTTCAAAATCTTCTCAGGCCTGTTGAAGGTGGCACGCTGGGTCCTCGCGAACTATTTTACGCAGTGGGCCTTTTCGAAGGAGCTCCAGACGCGTCTGAAAAATGCTGGTACAGCGACGTCAACTGCTCGCGCCTTCTTGAAGCTATTCACTGATTGGGTGTTCTTCCGCCTCGCGATTCGTGTTTGGAAGAAACAACACTTTGGATGGCTTAAGGTGCTGACTATGGGCAGACTGCTGGGATTGGCTTTCTATTTCTCATTCAATATCCCCATCTGGCTGCAGACCACCAAGCTGGTCCCAAGCATTGATAAGGACTTCTGGAATAAGGCCTCGCTGATCTGTTACATTATCTCAACAACATGTCAATTCTGCATGGACTTCAAGCAGTTGTACGACATGACCAAGGAGATTGCTGACCTCGAGCTCTTCTCTTCGAGTTCATCTGCAGCACCAAGCGGTCCGCGACCCACTCTCTTTGGTATTGACGTGCGTGCGTTGATCGCTGGTCTGCTGAATCCATCGAAGCGATCGAAAACAGAGGAGGCCAAGGTCGATTCGTACAACCTCGTTCTCACGTCCAAGAAGAATCCAGTGACGCATTCAGCTCACCAAGTTGCATTGAGACGCTATCTTTCTGCATATGTAACTGAGACAGTGCCAGAGACGAACGCTGAGGCTAGCCAGGTACCTGCAACAGAGTCAAAGTCGGCACAACGACAGTCCATATCACAAGACGAATACGATGAGTTCGAAGACGGTGCCTCGAACGATAATGGTGATTCACCCGATTCACAGACTGAAGCGCTGCGTGTATTTGTACCTCTCAAGCGACCCTCTCAGAACTCGCTGTCAACTGGTTACCGCGCTGCGCTACAGGACTTTGAATCCGCAAGTACGAAGGCCCTCGACAAGGAGGACACCCTCAGACGTAATCGTGTTCAGCTGCTCATCAACTTCCTGAAGGATGGTTGTGACTACGCCGGTGCCTTCAATGGTGTGTTTGACTGGGGTTGGAGCGATTTGACAAACGGCTTGATCGGTATCAATTCCGCGGGTATTTCTCTCTGGAGGTTGTGGCAACGTCACTCTGCAAATGCCACCAAGAAGATTCGGGAAAAACAGCTCGCAAAACGTCGAGCACAGCAAATTGAAGCGGAGCAGCGTGCACTCGCTGCACTTCAGGAGGCTTGACATTGAACTGTTTAGATCAGGAACATGACTTCCCTTTCATTGTTTGTTTACAGGGACATCGACCTTATGTTGTAATCGCTTTCGTCGAAAAGCCGCACTGCCAACAAAGATTTCTATCTATTTTCGGTTTTCCTACCCATAACTACCGTCGCAGGCACTAAGTCATCACACAGGAGAACATTCTGACAAGCTATCTACTGTATGCATAATACTGTTATTGCCCGCTAGATGCTTACACTAAGAAAGTATTGAATAATGCTCAAATTACCAACAGTCTACTACAATTAGACCAACATTCAGTCAGTCATAAGCAAGATCCAACTGATTGACGCGCAGTCCAACTTGCAGTTCTAGCGTCGACACCGCGATCCTATTAAAAATAAAGTTCGTTATCTCGATTCCCTGTCAAACTCGTGTTAGTGTACATGAGCGGTGGTAACCCTTGAACTCACCGCTATCGAGTCTGTGTGAAGGAGTCCCCAAAATCCGTAAGTTCATCATCGTTGAACGAGATGGCCATATTTGATCCTTCTTTGCGGATTTGGGATCCATAACCAGGCTGGTATCTGGCACCTCCACCGACTTGGGTTGGCGTAGTTTGAGGCTCATATGTCTCAAGGTCGGAGAGTAGACTGGGATCAACAATGTCTTGGAGACGAGAGCCGCTTGACTTTGTTGAGGTACTGCTCGTCGTGCCTCTTGAGCCCGAGAACATGCTACTCTTTGCGGTCGAGGGTAGAGGCAAATTATAGAGTGAGGTAGCGGCATTGACGACACCCAGTGCAGCCTCAGTGACTCGCGCACCTCGGCCTTGGCTAGCAGATCCCCCTCGACCTGATTGATTCTGTAGTGTAGTCGAGGACCGCTGTCCGCCATCCAAGTTCAGCTCCAGATCGTCATCTAGATCTTGGTCATGTACGTCCGCATAGATATTGCGGTGTGCGACTACACCGAAACCATGACCGTAGCCTCGCCTCGAGGCGGCATCGACCTGACCATCGTCCGCAAAACCTCTTAGCATCTGGTAATACCTCCGTGTGCGGAGCCTCGCGCATACTGATGAAGGGGATGTACAAATACCACTCTCTGCGATGAGCTTGAGAAGTAGGTACCATGCAAGTAGGCCATACACACAGATCATGAAAATGCCCAACACATACGGGCCCTTGAGGGATTCTCGTACTGCAGGAGACGACTTCGAGCGGACTTTTGCAGTGTCAACGAGGGCGTAAATGCCCCACGAATGAAGAGCAACATGCGCTAGCAGCGCAATTAGTGGTGGGAATGTGACGCGACCTCCGTCGCCGAATCGAGTTCGGAGTATAGAACAGGCTGCGATCAGGAGTACGAGCAAGTTAAGCAACGCAATGGATGCCTGGTAATAATACAACGGTGCAATCAGTGTGTAGTCTACGCTCCACGTATAAATCATATTGGCAAGATGCAGCGTTGCCAAGAAAAGTCCAACTCCGTTTTGGACGAGCGGATGGCTGGGTATGCTTGCGAACAAGTAGTGAAGTGTATCATGATCCGCGTCTGTGTGGGCTCCTTGTGTGCCACTCTCGTTCATAGTTCCGGTATTGGCCGCAGCGGTCGTGGTGCTCATTGTACCACTGTGACTGGGATTGTTATCCATTTCGGAACTGGCGCTGCTGTGACCATTTGCGCTCTCAGTCGAGGCCGGGGCGCTGTTCATCCCCATCCCCATGCTCATACTCAAGCTCATGGTTGCTGTGGTGAATATGACAGGACTATTCCGACGTGGGTGAGGATGAGGTTCTTGAACGAGCTCGGCTTACGTGGAGTGGGTGTCTGTCTCGTGAGTTGTGTGACAATCACGACCTCAGGGTGGCGTTTCGACTTCGAGACAGGCTCGATCTGACAGGATAATCTCGATAATGTAGTGATATTCGAGATATAAAAGCAGTTGAAATAGATTGAAACTATGGTATTCTGCGTGTGGGATGTAGTTATATCCACGTGAATTCTCTCCTTGCCCGCAGATGTGCTGTAGTTCTTGCTTGTTGAGCAGATTGGCCCCTCAAGCCGCTTCGTGGCGTATTTCTGGCGCGTACACCTGTCAGCGCTCCGTTGCAGAGGCTCCTTCGCGCGACACGTGCGGGCTCTTTAACTGAGCGTTGAGCTTGTCCTGATATAACCCTGGCTATATAGCCTTTTCGCCTCTTCGTCAGTGTGTTGGAGCAGGAGCTTTTGCGCTGGAAGAGGATGGATGGAGTTATCCGTCCAGTCCAGTCCAGTCCAGTCTGCACACACACCACTCACACAGGCATCTCAAGCCATTCAGTCGGCGACATGAGTGTCATGTTGCGTGTATTCAGAACGGATAATTCAGAACAGACACAAAAAAGTGGAGTGGAGGGGATTTGCGTGGTTGCGCCAACTCGATCACAACCATGCATATCAATAGATGCGCTTGCAGTGACGAATGAAACTAGCAATAGTATACAAAGTGTGGACCCGGCGACGATAACGTTCGGTGGAAGCACCAAGATGACTAGGTAACTCTTTCCCTGGAACAACCAGCCGCGGCCGAGGGGGCCTCAGATGGAAGCCAAAGGTAACATTCCCTTCGCCTTGGTTGAGTACAGCGCAAGTTTGCAGGTTTGCGCGGGTCTCAACTACACCACACTTCGTAGAAACTCAATGTCAGTAGCTCAGCGCGATGGCCGAGGTAGGGTTGTGTAAAGTGCATTGCAAATTAAGAGCAAAAGAACAAAGCTGCTAAAAGAATCCAAAAAAACTTGTAAAAGTAGAGCTAGTCGAAGATACACCAGTCATTGGATTAGCAAACATCGAATGGAAGATGTTTCCCGTGTCGGGACATCAAGCGTATTGGGGAAGTAACGAGGGGTGAGTGCGTGAGACGAATGAAGTACGACTACACTACAGGAGGATTTGATATAAAGCTTGAGCAAGGCCCGATTGGGTAGAACAAGACCCGGGTGTTGAAGCAACATAGTGGAGATGGGGGTGGCGGCAGTGGTCATGGCGGGGAGTCACTTGGCTATCAAGTAGTCACCAGATAGAGCGATCACGTGATAGATATGATCATGTGGACAGGACAAGTATTGGGCTCGAGTAAGTCCTTAGCTCTCAGTGACAGAGATAAAAGTTGTGATGGGGTAACGACGTTTGGAAAGGGTTGTGGTAGTGATACTGGAGGGATGGTGGAGGGATGGTGGAGGGATGGTCAATACAGCACTACAAAGATGAGAGACGTACTCACACTTGCATAGAGCTACGCGCGTTGTTGTGTGCTGACAGGCTGGCTGATTCGACGAGATCGGTGTCCTTCATGTTAGGCTCGACGTGATACCGATGAGGGATGGGGTGATGCATTGATAACAATTGTGATTTCGCCGTTCTTCCAAGGACAACGCGATTAACACCCGATAGCTCGGCTTCTGAACTGAGAATGGAATAGTGAGACTGCCTTAGACATGGCATGTTGAAGCAATTGTACATTGTTCCGATTGCTGGGTTCTGCAGTTTGGTCTGGGATGTGGGACGACATGGATGATGGAGGCCGGTATAATGGGGGGCCGAGATCTTGTGTACGAACCAAGGGAAGTCGTCGTGCAAATCGGCTGGTTCATGCTCCAAAGCTAATAAAATAAGAACCCACATCGGGATGCTGATGACGGATCGTGAAGCGCCTGCGCGACGAAAACTCGTGTGACTACAGTAGGGCTAACAGAGACTTGGGATGCACCACTATGAAATGTCGGGTAAACGTGTCATGCCTTAACACTCCCACCAAGGGACTGCAAGTTCATGCATTTCCATGACCAGCTTACCCAACACCAGCTGCTTTGCGAGGATACAGCCCACCACTTGTACTGGAGCTTGGTAGCCACGAAGGGTACTTGGAGGGGGAGGCTTTGTAGTCAGTCGGATATAGTAAGTGTTGCGAGTGTGGGCTGGAGACAAAGAGGTCAGACGGTCAAGTGTGAAGAGTGATTCTTCATGGTATTTCCCATCCGCCTTTGCCTCTTCGCAAATCGTTCGATCTTCTGACTCCACCATCATCTCAGGGGTAAGGGTCTCATTACCTGCCATGTCGACAACATAGAATGACGGATCCTTGGATGAGCTGCTGCGGCGCGCACCGGCGAATTTGTCTGGCGTGGTGCTCTTCAGTTTCGCAGGCTGTGGGATAAGATCGGGCGATGTCGTCGCCAACAGGAAAAGCTCAAAGGTGCCCTCAAGTTCACCTGATAGTCGATCACCCGAGTATGTCCATGTTCCCGTGTCGTAGAGCGTGAGTCGCGGGTACTCGATGATCTCTTCATCGGAGTTGGCAGCGTTGGCCATGGCCGTAATGACAGCTTCCCGCAGCTTCTCTCGCGCACGCACATACTCTTCGGTTTGCAGTTCGGGCGGGTTACCAAGGACTTTGTCGATCTGCTTCTCAATGATACTCTTCTGTGGAACTGCGGACATCGTGCCATCGGGGTTCCTAAACGCATCTGGATACTCTGCTTCGATCATCGTGCGAATAAATGCTGCTAGACGTTCTGTCTTCGATTGACGTGAGATGCGAGTCGGTTCGGTTGCGATCCAAGTACAGGAACCGAATTTGGGAAGAGAGTCTAGAGGCTTAGGAGCGTAGTGTCGCTGCAAGAACCCGAACGACGCACGTGAATAAAGTATCCGTGAGGCAGCAGGCTTGGGCACCTCAGTGAGTTGAGGCTTCTCCATCGGCGTGAGTGATACAGCACTGAAATTCAGAGATCCAGGTTGCTCTTTCTCGTCCTTTTCTTTATCCCGCGGTTCATGCTTGAGAAGATTTTCGGTGTACTTTGACAGCATAACGTCTCCAAAGGCCTGGAACGTCTCCGCAGACATTCCACTTCGAAGAGCCGAAGGTGACACACGCGCAGACTTTGAAAGGACATCAAGCGTTGGACTCAACGCAAACGCTGATGTTTGCGCCTGCTTACCCACATGTGAAAGGTTGACAGAATACCATGGATTGCGAAGATAGTGGTTCGGGTACTTAGTAATGTCCAACAAGTCGGCGTTGCTGTACGAGAAGGGAATGCGGCGATCTGGGCGATCGAGACCTAGCGGGATCTTAATAAGGGTCTGACTCCACTTTGGCAGGACAGGGATCGGTGGAGGTTCCAAGATAGGTCGGGTTTGTAGTGCTGCATCGTAGTTAACCTCATCCTGAAGTTGCTCCTTGTGCTCAGCCTTAAACCGGCAATAAATTTCATTGCAAAAATCGATTTCGACCAGGCGTGGGTCTGAAAGGAATTCTGCGACTCGAACATGGCCATTTGCGGAAGCCGCCTGAAGGGCATTCATGCCACCATCACCCACAATCATCGGGTTGGCACGCTGACCGATGAGCATCTGAACTGTGCTCAGGCGACCGTTGTAGGCGGCCATGATGAGTGCTGTGTCTCCATGCGAGTTGCGAGCATCGATATCGGCACGGGCCTCACATAGCCAGAACGCGGCACCTGTGTGGCCACGAGATGCGGCCTCCATCAGTGCAGTGAGCTTTAACGAATGTTTCTCGTTGACTTCATTCAAAGGGGGATGCGCTTGTGCTAACCTCAGCACAATGGCAGGATGCCCACGACATGCGGCCTCCATCAGTACTGAACGGCCTAGGCGGTTTACAGGTGTTGGGTCTGCGTTCGACTCTAACAAGAGACTTAAGATCTGGATATGATTATTTGCGGCTGCTTCCATCAAGCATGTAAAACCGTCAGAATCTGCTTCAGATACATTGGCGCGGCGTTTGATAAGCCGCTGAACTTCGCTCTTGGATCCTCGCTGTACGGCTGATAACAGCCCTGAGGGTGTGCGTTGCGGCTGCATTGTGACAGTTCGCGGGTGCTCGACAATTGCGTGCTCGGTTTCCGCGCAAGGATCTAGGACTTGAGATGAATCTCAATGAAACGATCCACAAGAAATGGGCTCCACAAAGCGATGCGTCAACAGTCCGACTACCACTGCTGCTTTCAATCTAACACTTCAGTGCACGCGACTAGGTTCTCTCCTGAGAGTGAGCCTGTTGTGTTGTGGATTACTCTTTGCTCGAGGGCCACAACGACAGCGACACGGGGTTTTACCGAGGTCGAGTGCGCTAACAGGGATTGGCTAGTCCTCTCACAAACGCCTACGACGCCGTTGCAGTGGGCACTACACAACTCTCTACACAAGATGTGTGAATGCTCCTCGACAGTGGCAGACGTCGTTGAGGCTGGGGGCAGGACAAATCAGCGAGTGAAGCGGATTGCGACAGCGAGAAGTCTTCCAGACTCGACGAGATGGGTGGAAAGACGAGCATAGCAATTGCATGGGTGAGTAATAAGCAAAGGCGGCCTGGTACGCACTCAAACGTAAGGGTCGCAACACCCAGGAAGAAACTGAAATGCCACACCGACTTATGGTCCCTTCGAGCTTAGGCATATTAAGATTCGCCTAGGAGCACAAATAATGCATGGTGAGCGACGTCTATTCCAACGAGACACCCAGCAACGCCCCACTCCCCACCGATGACCACCAGCACGTGTGTCGGCCGTGAGTAGATCTTGTCATAACGGACAGCATGGCCTTTGCGGAGGTTCTGCGAGGTTGCATGGTAGTATATCGTTTGGAGCCCCGGGAAATAAGCAATTTACGACCCGAATGAGGCGTCAGTGATAGGACCTGACCCCATCCTGGTGCAGGAGCATCACATGACGACATGAAAGCGGACGTTCAGAAGTGAAAATATCTCGAGCCCCAACTCTTGACGCAAAATACTCGATCTGTAGCACGTGCAGCAGGGGAGCATGGCATGGACCGAGTAGAAATACATACGCAGTATCGAATCATATGTGTTTTGCCCTCACGCACTACTTCATACGCCACAGAAACGCGGAAAATGGCACTCTGAGAGTCGTTCTCTTGAGCACAGTGTCCAGACTATTTCGACACCCCCACTCGCGGAAACATCCGAGGGCGATTTCAAACTTTTGAATTCGAAACCGACCAAGAAACTGACCAACTGGCTGGGTTTCGAGGCAGTTACGCACTGTTACACGCTGACTTGGCGTGTCTCGCCGCTGTAGAAGCAACAGACACGTTTGTGACGCTCGTAAATCTATGAAAACTCAGGGGTAAGCATAGATTCTCGCGGGATATGCTGAAGGACGCAATCTACACACTCTAAGGAAGGTATATTTTCATGGCTTTCACAATCTTTCCGATGAGATCTACTCACAGTCCAATGCGATATTATTTGTCTCATCCATCTAGGTGCACCTACGCTTATTCCTCTTAATCGGATTCCGTCTTGCGCCTTAAAGCCCCAGCGAAAAGTGACTCACTGAGGGGTTGACCGTTGGATTTCAGCAGAATTGTCAGGTGAGCGTTGTCACTCGCCCCCCGAGTACACTGGATATATAACTCGTGGATTCTGCCCAAGAGCATTGCTTACTACAGCTGGATACAGTAATTCCCAGCATTCTCTCGCCCATGTCGAGATCTCAAGCGTTTTTGGTTCAAGGTGAGATGAGCTCTGCCCTCGCAACCCCAACATCCACTCCGCGTGGAGGATCGAGTCTCGGGAAGGCACCTCAAAGTCGTCATCAACATCCGGATCATGCCAGCTCGCTGTACCCTGCGGCCATGACCACACCCGCGCAGTCGTCTCAGGACAAAAAGTACCCCGTTGAAAAACATGTGCTGGGACTCGGCAGTCCCCTCAATCGCTCTCCAGTCCATCTCACCACCGAGGAAATGCAGAAGCTGCAGCGTGAGCAGGAGGAGAGGGCACGTCTCGAGCGTCTTGTGCAGAGCCGACAGCAGGAGCGGGAACGGGCCATTGAAGCTGCCCGCAGGTACCAAGCCCAGCTCCAGGAGAGGCAAGCTCAGGCCCAACTGCGAGAGCAACTCGAACGAGAACAGAGGCTTCAGGAGGAACAGCGCCTCGCAGAAGAAGAGGCACGCCGCAAAGCAGCGATCGCTGAAGAACAGCGCCTAGAGCTTGAGAGACAGGCTCAGCTTCGCGCTGAGCAGGAACGACAAGAGCAGGAGCTTCGAGAAATTCGGCGGGCAGAGTCTCATGCTCGCTTCGTTTCAGCGTTGCAGGCTGTTCAACAGGCACGCGCTCAGGCGGACCTCAATCGCGCCGAGGCTATCCGAAGAAGGGCTGAGGCACAGCTGGCAGCACGAGCACAGCGAGCTGCCGTCCATTCGGTGCAAACCGCTAAGCCAAAGTCCCCAGAGCCGAATCAATCAGCGCTGTCGCTTCGAGGTCTCATAACTCCCGAAGCCGTAGCATCTGCGCGTATGGCGTCTCCGCTGAACCCCACTTCCTATCAGAAACTCAAGAACGGTGTGGGCTCTACAACTCCAGCAAATTCCCATGAAGTCTCGTTATCGCCCTCGCCCTCGAACCCACACGGGAAGCAGCGGCCCTCCTCGTCAACTCATCGCATGATTGAGAAGGGGACTCCTCGATCGACACGTTCTCGTGTCGACAATATTACGGATTTGTATGCTAAGCCTTTTGTTGGGGAGAAGGCGTCACAGGGAGATACTCAGACGAGCACTATCGGAGTAACACCATCGAAACGTTCCCCACCCAAGGATGTGTCCATCTCACCAGCTACGCCATCTCCACAACAGATCAGGGTCGAGCGCCACATTTCTGTCTATAGCTCCCCTCTCGCGTCTGCGTTTGCAAGCGATTTGGAAGATGAGCCCCAGCCGGCTGAGTCTGTGCCAGCGCCAACTGTTGCTAAAGCTAAAGATGTGGTTGTATCTGAACTAAACAGTTTAACACCTCCACAGGCTGACAACGAGCCAGAGCAGCCACGAGAGGCGCTCACGATGTCTTCGACCACAGAGAGTCTACCTGTCTCCTCGAAAGAGGTGAAGGATGAGGCGATTCAAGTCGAAGTCACAGAGTCCACGGACTCAACATATGAGAGTGAGCTTTCGAGCGCAATTTCGTCTCTGAAAAAGCACCTCAGCGACTCTGCAGATTCGTCATCTCGCGCACGTCCTAGAACCAGGACTCCGGTCCTTATTCGAACCGAGGCTGTGAAGACCCCTGCTCCAGCTGATGTCTTACCTTATCAGTTGAAAATGTCCTCAACGCAAGCTTCGTTGGAGGATCAGCCCATCCAAGCTGCTCCTCATACGCCTGAGACACCGCACTCAAGTCATTCACTCTATGCATCACCATTTTCTGCCGCAACAACGAGAACGCTAAGCTTCACTTCTCCAGATACCTTGAGCTCTGTATCCATGAAATCTATCTTTTCTCCAGGAGAGATCTCGGTCAAACTGCCCGCGACTCCAGGGCCCGCAAAGAACTTAACGGCCAGCTTAAGCGCTCTGGACAATATTATAACATCTCTTCAAGCCTTGACTCAACAGTCTTGGCTGGGTGTTAATCCGAACGAGCCGTCATCAGGTTCAACACGAGCTTTGCAAAGCCCTTCGAACCAACCAAATGTTTCGGACGGAGTGGATGATAAGATCATTGCGAAGTTGGAAGACTTGAGACACGCGAGTCGTCTTACATTGGTTCAATCTCGAACTGCGAGCCACGACAACCCTCCTACGTCTGAGCCCACCTTCGTTTCGAGAGATGCAGAGGCCACAGGAGCTCAGCCTTCCCACGGGGTCGGGCCATCGGAGGGCCAACAGGAATTAGAAGATACCTCATTCTATGCTGTCTCAGAGGTAAGCCAGCTTGACGATGATGAGGTCCAGCCTCGTCCTCAACAGAGCGACCAAGATGAGATTGGCCTTATTCCAGCAATTCTGTCTCCTGAGAAGGATGAGGAGAAACTATGCCTCTCACCCCAGCCAACAATCCAAACCGAACATGCTGCGGAGGAGTCCAATCCGGTCATGCGACTTCAGACACAATTTGAACAAGCTTTCACAGAAGATGATTCAAGCAATAGCGATTCAGGTTCTGGGGTGAGGCTGGTCCATGACTCAACACAGGCTCCCCAACAAGCACATGTCGAAGATGCGGATCGTGGCGCAGATACGAAACTCGACGGAAATTCTGCCGGGGATGATGATGTGGACTTCGACTGGGTAATTTCAGAAGCCATGAAACTGTTCGGTGGCAAACCTTCTGAGGTTGCTAAGCTCCTCGCACAATGGGGTAATCGACAAACCTCATTCTCCAAAGATAGTGCATCCAGTCCTTCGAGTAAGATAGCTCAAACCAAGCGGACTCCAAACAAATCTTCACCTCGAAAACAGTCAGTTTCCAGCGCCAAGAGTCTAAAGCGCGTGCACAATCTCGAAGATGACTTCTCACTCCCAGCGTTCAACTTTGAGGATGAGCAACCAGCTGTTCCTGGTCTGATAGACTCACGAGCTACCAACCCTGAGCAGACACCACAGTCGGATCTCACTTCGACCGGGCTCCCATTGCTGTCGCTTCCATTGTCTCTATTGCCCCAGGCGAACGAAGTTGAGAATCGCAGTGCGCAACACAAGTCTCCAACTCCGGGGATGCTCAATTCTATGTCGAATGTATCACCCTCCAAAACGAGTTCCCAACTTCTGCCATCGAGTTCCTCTTCTGGAACGAAGGTTCCACCGAGACTATCCTTCCCCCCACTACTCGAGGAGGATGAGCTTCGCGACCTAAGAGACTCGGCACGAAGGCCCGTCGCCGAACTCCCCGACATGGCACGAATTAGAATGCTAGTTCGTCATCACCTCGCTCGATTAAAAGTCCGCGAATCGAACGCGTCTGATCTTGAGGTCGCAGAGCAGTATATCTTTGGTGAGAACCCTCTCCTCGAAGATGGAGCCATTGGAGGTCAAATTAGGGAAGACTCCAGTGAACCCGTTGTAGAAGAATCAGATGAAGAGTTCGAAGTGGGTACTGGTAATATCGACTCCGACGACGAGTCTGCCATTTACGAGGAGTTGAGCCATCACGACGATGATGGCGAAGAAAACCTTGCTCATCCGAAGGAGGCTCGCTTGAAACCATCGGTCACGACCAGATCGCAAATCCATCGCCCATTGGCCTCACAGCAAAAGAGAAGTACTAGGCCCGCACGTAAGTCCCTGATTTACGCTTACAAGCCGATGCCTATCACACCTGACGCGGAACGGATGAGCTTGAACCGCGCTCGAAAAGTAGCTTCCACTTACAAATCCCCTCGTGACGTCAGCCCCGAGCACGAACTCGCGACCAAGATGCTTCGCAAATACCACTCTTCACGACATCCTGTCTAGGTCACATTGGCGCACTCTGCGCGATATACTATTGCATTCTTGTATTTGTAATGTACATCCACTGTAATACAAAGCCAAACTTAACTTCTGGACGAAGCCGACGAGTGGCCAACCGGATCTTGGAGCAATCAATCATACGAACGAGGCTCGTACTCCTCTCGACGCCTCCATCGACTTCGGCCACTCCGTTGAAATCCTTCCTGCGTTGTCTCGCCTGGCACGGTCGTGCCTACCCCGGCTGTGGGTTGAGTAACTGATTGAGCCAATTGCGCTTGCATTTGTTGCTGCTGATGTTGGTGCTGTGCCAAGATTGCAGATAAATCCTCTTGGGTTGAGCTACGACTGAAGGCAGCGTGATACTCAGCTACATTCGCACGTAATCGCTCCTGATCTCGCTTATGCATCGCTTGATTGAAGGTTTCGGAATAGTCCGAACTATTGAACTTCCGGAGAGGGTTGTACTCGCCTAGCGAGCTCAGGGTAGTGGGAATTGTCAGTCGTTCACAAAGCCGATCAATTAACCCGGGATCAAAATTGTTAGGGCGAAGCATAATTTCATCGCCCAACGATTGTTTCTTCTGCCTCTGTCGAGCTATTGTTTTCTGGAGGGCAGTAGAAATGCGTTGTCTCCATTCCTCATGGCGTGGATCATCGAAAAGTGCATCGTTCTGAATTGACTCTGGAGAGACGAGAGTGGGCGGATGATCAGCCTTTCGCCGTTCGAAATTAGGTATCGGTAGGGCTAAAGTTTCATGAGTGGAGGACTGCAGCTTTACTCCATGTAAAGCAGATACTTGTTCGTGTGTATCCCGGCCCTGCGCAATCTGGTCTAGGCGTACTCGGGTATTTACAGGTGGATAGTCATCGCTCTCTCGTTGTCGAATCTGAGCTCCCCAGCGCTCCCCATCGCTTCCTGTACTGGTGGGGGGCTGTGCCGGCTCGTTTGAACGGGGCAATTCCTGTTCCTCTTTCACCACTGTGTATTCGACTCCTGAAGTGGTTCCCAGGTGCGAGACTCCTGACACAGTGTGGGAATCAGTCTGCGAGCCTGTGACGGATAAATGGATCTCCGATTTGTTCTTTGGGAGAGGTGCTACATCTTCCACCTCCTCCTCGGAGGAGTCTCCGTAGGCAACGAGGGAAGCCATGTGCAGTGATATACACTCCCAACTGGCCCCGCAGATGCTGTCAGTGCCTCTTCCTTCGCCAATTTCAAACTAACCTCCCAGCTTGGGACTTCACGCGGCTCGCTCACTCGTGTATGAGGGAGTTTTACGCTGTGAGCTGTTCACGGGTCTAGACTCCAAGTGTGCTAGCTACTGACGTGGTCGGATAGCCAGAAACTACCCTAACACACCGTATTCACGTCGTATCACCAGTCTGCAAATTCGTTCGTAAACATAATTCCATCCACCGCGTTGTGGCACACAGCCCATTTGAGCACCACACGCAGAGTACACAGCGTGCTTGTGGGCAAAACAGTGGCGCTGGGAATGGAGGAGCTGCCCTAGAGCTTTGTGCAACCTGCTCATGATAACGCGCCCTAATCTCGGGCGCGTAACTGCAACTCGGCGAATGACATCAGTCAATTCCAGCAGGCTGAGATACGTGATGCGCTATGATAAACAAGACGAAGGATGTGATTCTGGCTGTTCACATATATAGAAGCGTGCGCCAGTGAATATAACGCTCAGCGCTCAGTGTGAGGCTCGCAAGCGAGCTGGGGGCAGACAAGTGAGGGCATCTTAAATCATAACGGAGCACAATTGAAATCTGTGTAGCTCGCAGGGTGTGTGAGGCAAATATTCGCACTGACGGGTCGATTCAATCTTGAACAACTTGGAGTTGCAGTAGCTATGCGAGCTCGCTGATACTACAAGAGTTATTCTCGAGAAAGTGCTTTGTCTCGAGATGCCCTGATTGCAGTTCCTGTTTTGTTGTGTTTCTGGCGCAGGGACAGTGGCTGTCCGGGGCCTTGCAGTGTTTTCGTGATAACATTGCCACATAGTGCGATATCTTCCATTATTGAAGGGAAATACGTGACAGGTGCCCCCCAAAGAGTATCCCTCTAGAACCACATCTTTGAGTAAGGAGCCAGTCGAGAGTTATGCTGAACCTATGGCCTTGGGGAACAAGGCAACTGGCGTTGCCGGAAGACACAGCAGCTTACCAAGTTGATTCTTCACATAACCCTGCATTCCTGTAGGTACCTTGCACGCTCGGCCGACAAGAGGCCCACAAGTCGCTCCACTCCAGAGAGTTTCAGGTCCCGCGCGTGCGGCGCCGTCTTGTGCGCATCTGTCGATATGCAGCGCTACCCGTCTACTCGGGTTCCTACTCGTGGATGGCCCACTCATGAGTCCCTCTGGGTGTTCGAGTCGAGGTATCATGTTTATTTGGCCGGTGGCGATGCCTTCGAGCAGAACTATCGCATCCTAATCTTTACTCGGGCAAGCCCCCAAGTCGTTCTTAGTTACGACCGCTACGCTGCGGTTTATCCAGACCTCGCTTCTGTGCGTCGTCGTATCTACGAACACGCTCACGCAGCAATCTCCATTACGAATGACGTCACGAATCCATGCTCTGCCTTCCTGAAGCGGATCCAGTCGGGCGATATCATCCTTGCATCATATCCGGTTGCTGCGTTCCTTGGTATCCTGACACTCCCTCGTCAATACCTTGTCTTCATTCGCTCAGCGCGGCCCGCTGGCAGTATCGCTGGGCGTCGAGTCTTCAGGGCCGATGGCATCCATACGGTGTCACTTGCACCAATTGCAGGCATTCCACCTCCCGCCCCGGGTCTCAACTCTGGTAATAGTCCTTTTGAGGAAGAAACAAAGTTTGGTGTGGATCAATTCGGGCATCGCTATAGCGAGCCGATGGATCCAGAGGGGATTGCAGCGCTTGCCAAATCAGCCAAACGTCGAGACACCCTCGCCTTGATCGCAGCAATCCAGTCACAAGCCAAGGCACATGGATCGCTCGCCACACCTTCTGTCACTGAGTACGACGGCAGCTTATCGCCCCCACTTTCAGCCACGAGTCCAGGGATCGCAGAGTCCGGACCCGGGTCACCCTCATTACTACCACAATCCTCTCCATCGGTTTCTACCAGCACCTCAAGTAGCAAACGCAGCATGGCCCCTCGACCGCCCGAGTTCATCGACCCACCGGATAAGTACCGTAGTGCGTTGAAAGAGCTGCAGCTTGACAAAGACTTTTATTTCTCACATCATTATGATTTGACAACCACGCTACAGGACAATATCCTGTTTTCTCGAACTCGAGCACTCGATTTGACATCGGCTACAATATCCAACGCGACCTCCGAGAGAACCTCCAGACCAAGTGAGGATCTTCCGTCCAATCCTGCAATTCATTTGACCAACGGAGATGTGTGGCGATTTGACAAGGTCTTTCGTTCTATGTTTACATGGAACAGCTACATTGCAATGAACTTCCTCATGGCATTCCCGTCACTCGATCCAATCATTAAGCATGTCAACCAGGGTCAGCCTCCGTCGATAGACGAGAGTGTACCTGCCCTTCGGCTCGAGCTCTCGCCCCTGCGATGGTTGACATGTGCCGTATGTGGATCATTCGGCCGCAGAGAAATTCAGTTCAAGAGTCGCAGACTAGCCTTGACACTGTTTTCACGCCGTTCGCGCTTTGCGGCCGGCACACGATTCATCAGAAGAGGTATAACCACAACGGGTGATGTTGCAAATGAAGTCGAGTCAGAACTGATCATGGAAGAAGTAGGTTTCAAATCACAGTGGACTGGGACGTTATGCTCTTTCGTTATCACGCGAGGCTCTATTCCTTTGCATTGGGGACAGGAAAAGGTTTACCTTCCAGCCCCACCAATTGTTCTTTATAGTGATCGCGACCCCCGTCTCCTTCATACTGAGCACTACCTCCGTAAATGTATTTTTCGTTACCGCGGGCGGATCCACATTCTGAACCTCATTAAACAGCACGAGAATCGGAAAGCGAGTGAAGTACTTCTTGGTGGAGCTTTCTTCCGCAGTTATGTGGCTGTGTGCCAGCGATTAGCCGAGCAGGCAGGCCGGCTTGCGGCTCTCTCAAAAGCGAATGCAAAATCAAGTCCGGAGGAAAAGTCAGCTACTCTACCTGAGCATACGTCGATTGAGGCTGCGGCAGAGCGTTTGAGCATGGTACTATCCCTCGCTCAGCGAAGCGTAACAGAGGCATGCAGCGGCTCTGCTACAGCTACAAACACTCCAGCAGCAACTGGAATCGAGACGTTATCCAAGTGGCTGAGCGAACTTGAACTCAGCTCCGATGAAGACGTTCTGACAGCATTGAGCATCGTTACAGGAAGTGCGTACGGGCCATCGAAACAGCTTGCGTACAATGCACCTGTTGCGCAATCCACACATCAGTCCCACCTGCAACAGGAGCAACAGCTGCGGCATCACCTCTTGACGCATTGGACCATGAGCCGTGCCTCAGAGTACACCAAGTTTGAATTAATTGCAGATATCACATCACTTATTCTTGCACATGCATGTGAGCCCATACCCCTCCAAGACCCTCTTGCTGGTGTCCCAATGTTGCCTTCATTTGCAGAGCTGTGGGACCGTCGTAATAATCAGGCTTCTACAACAGCAGCTCGTATCTCGGCCCTTAAGCAGTATCTCGGCTTGCTCCCCGACATTGCTGCGCACAAGTCCATCACATCGGGAGCGTCAAGTTCATCGGAGGCAAGCCGAAACATTCTTCCTATTCCACATGCAAATGTCACAGGATCCACCTCGATTAGTACGCCAGCATCAGGTTCTCCTCCCCAGCTCCCCCCGCGTCCAGCTACCCTACGCATTCCAAACACTCCAGTGCTCTTAGCACCTATTGGTCAATTGGCAGATACCAGCGCAGCAAACCCTCCCCCGCCACCGCCACCTCCAGGCGTTGTACTACCACCTGGTACCGGCCCCGTAGCACTTGCTCCCAGGGCTACTGGTAGATCTCCAAGCATCTCTTCACCCCTGGCTCCACCTCCACCACCGCCACCAGCGTTAAACTCGCTTCCGACAACTAACTTATTCTCTACACCTGCTCCCACGCCAGGTATTCCAAGTTTAGTGGGACAGACGACTTCCACGCGTGGTCAGTACGAGCCGATGGAACTACCTATTCCTTCGGCGAGAAGAGCTGGAAATGGAACCCCAATCACCTACACAGAGTATGACTTCTTGAATCGCAGGAAGAGACATAACGTTATTGCAGATCTCAAAGTCATCGTGACACCGCTCGCAAATGATGTCGGTCTTTTCACCACCAAGTACGGCCCAGTCTCTGCAACAGGTGAAATCGAAGCAGCGACGGGGAAACAAGTCTTTGCGTCAACTCCTGCGGCAGAAGAGGCTGCCTTTGCTGCAGCAATGGCACGTTTGGATGTCCTGCGACAGTTAGAAACAGAAAGATTGAAGCGAGCTACACTTCTCCACAAGCGCGAGCAATGCGCTCTTCAACATTGGATACGCTTTGTCAATCATCAGAACTATGCACAGCGTGAGAGGATGAAAGAGAAGGAGAGGGCCAAAGCTGCACAGAACCTAGGAACATCCACGGCAAGTACATCATCTTCGTCTTCTTCGCGTTTAGGCAAGATCTTCGGTGGGCTGTTCAGCAGCACGTCTAGTAATGCATACTCTACAATGTTGTCGCCTACAGAGGCTGCTGAGATGACAGCCGCGACTGACGAAGCATTTGAAAGGTTCGTTTCGGACTTGACCAATGTACTCGACTCCATCACTGTAAGTGATTCTGAAGTCTCGCTTCCAGATGACTCAACACTTGCCGAGGCTTATTCAGGTATCGAAGTGAGCCTGCCTGTCAATTTCCTTGCTGAGCGCACTTTGCTCCTTCATTCACCACGACGTCCCGCAGAACAAGGCCTGCCGGAAATGGGCAGTTCTGTCTCCCAAGATACAGCAGCTGCGGTCAGACAGGCACGGGCAGTGAGTTCGATCGCATCTACGCTACGTGTAGAGCATGTCGTTGGTTCTTTACAACACGGGGTTGTTCGTGTGAATTGTGTTGATTGTCTCGACAGAACCAACGCGGCTCAGTTCTGTGTTGCAAAGGTTGCACTCTCAAATATGTTGTACTTGGCAGGAATTACACGCACACGAGACGAGAAGCTGACTCCGCCATTCCTTACAGCCCTACAAGAGCTCTTCCACGAGCATGGTGATAGAATTGCACAGCAGTATGCTGGTAGTGGTGCGATGCACAAGGAGACCATATTCACGGACGAAGATGAGGGTCTTGTCGGAAGCCCTGGCGGAGAAGATGATGAAGATGAGGCGGGAGAAGCGACTCCAGATCAATCTGGATCGTCTTCGAACTCCTCAACAAGCTGGTTTGCTGGCATGGCAGCGAAACTGGGGAATGTTGGCACTGCAGTTGGTCGTTACTATCAGAACAACGTCGTTGATGTGGACAAGCAGCATGCTATTCAGGTTTTCCTTGGGAATTACATTCCTCAGGCAATTGGAAATCGCCCAAACATTTGGGACATGGATCCAACAAGTTCATTCTTCCTCGATGCGGATACCAAGCTGGAGATGCTTCGTGCAAAAGCTGAGGCGTCCGGTTCCTTGAAGGGATTCCCCGTATTTGGGATGTGCTACCCGTCAGGTAACCTGTATGCATTGCCTATAAACTTCTACGAATCAAGTGAGACGGACTTGAAGTCTATGGCCGATCAACAGGCAAGATCTGCGTCCTTGGCTTACCAGGCCCGACCAGCTTCGTTGGCAGGCAATCCATTGGCCCAGTCTGGACTGGCCGTATCTCAAATTTCACTCGAGGTTTCACAAACTTCGTCAACACTTCCAGGGTTGGACTTGCTCGCAATCCTCTCGAATCCAACCAGTGCTCCTGCCTCGTCAACTTCTCAGAGTGAAGACCCCGATCTCTTTGATGCATTCTCACTTGGATCCACGGGCCACGCTTCATCTCAGACTTCTCAGTCCCAGACCGCTCAGTCCCAGGGAAGTGGCCCAATATTCGATATCTTCTCGTTGGACGCAAGTGGAAAATAGGCGGCACTCACGCAGAGCTCATAACGAGACACTACAATTGTCGTGCGTTTTGCTGCCACATGAGTCAACACAGTTCAATGTGGATGAACAAATAAACGTTAGCTAGGTACATGTCTATTCTAACCTATTGTATGCGAGTAAAGTCTATCTCTACCAGGCCCACACAGCTGCGTTAGGTGAGTTTGAGCATTGCTGCACGATACTTGACCTCTCCGGGGTTGCGAAGCCAGATTGGGAGGGGGAGAGGTGGAGGAAGCACCAGTGGACTCTCAGTTGCTGCAATAAGTCGAGCAAAGTCTCGTAGAATCTTGTGGATGATTGAGGGCAAACTTGACATGCATCGACCGGTTGCAACCAAGAAGGCGAGCTCGGCAGTGTGCATCAGGGTCACCGTGCCAAGCTGTGCCCCCGAGCGACCACTGGCCATGGAGTATGTTGCGTAATCGAGAAATCCGAAAGTGCGTCGGGAAGTAGCGGGCAGGAGCGACGCGACAGCGCCCAAGTGATCTGCGGCAAGTCTTTCAAGGTAACTGTCGACTGATTGGGAGCGGAGCGGCTCTTCAGGCTCCAGATGCTCATATGATTGACCCTCCTTTGCCAATGTAGCGATTGCATGCCAATTTGGAAGCTCAGTCTCATTCATTGGTAAGCAGATCATCGCGTGTGGCTTGGGTGATCCCTTGCCGAGTAATTCAATGGTCACTGGGAGAACAAAGGTTCGGGCTTCGGGGTGACCTTGGGAAACTGCGAAGCTAGCACAATGTGCAGGTGTAGCAAGCGATGCGGCAAACAAAAGGGTTGAGAATGCTGCGGGATTACGTTCCCATAGGGTTGCTGCAAAGTGGCAAAACTCCCTAAATGCTTTCTTAAAGATTCCATCTGTCGACGGAAGCGTATCCGCAGCGTTCCTCAACTTGGCTAGCATCGGATGGCAAGAACTGCCGATACTTTCGTTCTTTAAGTTGCGCCGTACAGACGCGGCGTACTTACTGCTCGTCGCTCTTGGTGAAACGCAACTGCTGATGCTGGCACGAAGCACATTTCGCACGGAGACCGCTTCACTTCTTGATAGGCACTGCATTGCCCAGTGCTGTAGAGCGCTTGTGTCTGAAAGGAGACCAGCCTTGGATCGATAGGTTAAAGACAGCGGCCGAGCCCCCAGATAAACGTGAGCAACGAGTGCCTTATTTGCAGTTTCGGACGCTGAAATGTTTGCGGAGTCGTTTTCGCCCAGGCTCAGATAAAGCTGCAACTTCGATGCAAGAGCTACAGCAGTTGCCTTCGAGTTAGGCGAGTTAGAAAGCTTCTGCAATGCGTCCACAACTTCGGCCACTCGCGCGTAGATGTCTCGTTCAATTTCCGGTGTTAGTGGCTCCTGCCAAGCAACGGCTCGGAGAGTCGGGGTGAGTCTTTGCCACTCACGGATGACCCAAACACGAGCCCGCATTTCTGTGGATGGGACTTTCGGCATGGTCTCGTCGCGTGTGGGCAAGGGCGATGCCAAGATGAGCGGGAAGGGTTCATTGGCAAGATAGCCTTCCAAGTTGGTTGAGGTGAATTTGGTCGATTTCGGAAAATCTGAAGGGAATTCAGGCACGGGCGCAGGGCGAGGATACAGCAGCGGTTCAATCTCGTCATTTTCCTTACACAGTTGCTTCGTGTTGGGATGCCAGCATGTGTCCAATGTAATGTTCTCCAAGAGCATCTTTGCCACCTTGACAGACGGACTGTAGGATGTGAGTCGCTGAACAATGTTGCGGAGCTTGTCGAATTCCTCCACCTTTTTTGCCTTGTCATCTGCAGTGGATGTCAATTCGGGTGAGGTTGGCTTCACTTTCTTGTTGCTAACAGTCTCTGAACCAGACTTTGATCCAGTCGGGTCCCACCCACGCTTAGCTCCCAATTGTGCCTGAGCCTTCTCGCTACCGTTCTGTTGACGGGCTCCGGGGACAGTTAGAAGCCCACATAGGAGTGCAGCCCTCACTGCATTTAGCGCTGTGACACCATGCGACTTGACAGCCTTCTGGAGGCGGTCAGATACAACGAGAGACGCGGAGTCTAAGAGATAGATGGGATGTGGCGGGGCTGAGACGACTTCTCGATCTTTCTCAAAGCAAGTCTCCAATCCTGCCAGCCTGGATGAGAGCCGCGAGCGAATACATTCTTGGACGGAACCTTTGTAATTGCCCTCTGTTGCAATGAGTGCCCAAGCCTCAGGGCTTGTTGGACCAAACGGAAAGTCTGTCGCAAGTCGCCAGTATACTCTTTTCCCACGGCCAGGCGCAGTTCGGAACCATTCGAGTCGCCTAAGCTTGTCATACCGCTCTAAAGCAAGCCTGCCTGCAATGCTATCGTGGTCGCCACTGCTGCCACCCTCGAAGAGCATGAAAGACGGATCTCCACACTCACTACTGAATTGAGCTTCCTCTCTCATGCCAATTACACATGCGCCTGCGTGATTAAGCGCGGCGAAAAAGACCTGTCCCCACCCCGCAGGAACAATGAGATCCCAACCTGTCCCAAGTGCATGCCTTCGGGAATCCGCTTCCTTCTGCGTAATGAAGCTTGTCGAAGGTCTTTGAACGAGCAGAATGTGTGTTGCTAATCCACCGCAGACTTTGGGGACGTTCTTTGCGCGAGCGCGAATGGCTGCCGCGGTTCTTTCCGTGACTAGCGTGTACTTTGATGATGACGGCTGTGTGTCAACAGGCGCCGTAGATGTGGGACCAGTCGAGCCCATGGCTTTGTTGCCGCTCTGAACGGCATTCAAAAGTTCTAATGTCGATGGAGCATCTTGCTTTTTATCATTATTGCTTGCTCCTGCTGTTGATGGCCCAGTGCTAGACACAGCAGGTTGTTCAAACTCGTTAACCCAATAGCCCAATCCCTGTGAACGGTGCGAGACCCGGGGGCCCTGTGTCAAATGTCTCCAAAGCCTTAGTTGGGCAGGGACCGACGTCGAGACGGTGCCGTCAGTCATGCCACTGGAAGTCGCTGGAAGCTGGTACTTTTTGGCAAGAAGTTGGCTCTTGCGTCCTGCCGGACTACGAAGTGCCAAGACTCGTCGAGCTCCACGATACCACAGAGGCGAGGTAGATACAGAAGGGATGACATCCCGCACTGTACTCGACGTGCCCTGGGTCTGACCACTTCCAGGCACAGTCCCCTTCCTTAAATACTCCGCAAGGGCTGGACTGATAGTTGGAGCCGGCGATGGGAGTGGAATTGTTGCTTTGGCGACTGCCATTGGAGTAGTTGCAGTGACCCCAAGCGCCAAAGCTGGGGCCAAGGTCACGGCCTGCGCATTTGGACTGGGCAATACCGCTCCAAGCCCTGAGAGTGTGGAAGGTTGAACAGGGTTTGGACCAGGGGGGAGGATTGTTGGATCGCTTCCAGCTACTGCTCGTCGGCGAGGAACGCGTGCTACTACTGCATTTGGATTCGTTACCTTGAGCGCGAGGATCGTTCCTGGGTGCAGTGAGTTGGGGGTGCGGAGAGAGGCCAACTCATTCCAGAGTGAGCGCGGACCCGGAATCGAGACGTCCCCATCTCCAACAGCGTGGGAATCTGGGTGAACTCGAAGGCAACTGTTGAGGACAGCATGGGATTGATGTCCAGTAAGTCTAAAGATGTTGAATTCACCTTCTAGCGACTGAACTCCGAACTTTGGTGTCAGTCCGTCGGAGTCCCTCATGCCTCCTTCACTCACGCAGAGAGCAAGGCATTCAAATAGGGCCTTTGCCTGCATTGCCGCCGCAGGATGAAGCCAAAGCCAGACCTTACGCAAGCTTTGCGCTTTGCCCAGTGAGGTGAGTGTGTCTGGCGAACCCTTTAACACTGCGGAGTGATTATCGCGGGGCATCCAAAGCACTCGCACCGAAGTTGCGACAGCGTCGCCGGCCAGAGGTTTAAGGTGCTTCATACTTTGGAATTCGTACACGGATTCGTCAATGGGATATCTCAATGACTTTATAGTCCCAGCTCGTTCGCCTTCCAATACAGCCTTGCTTGCATAAGACGCAAGTCCCAGTCGTGCCGCGTCTTTCTGCTTCAAACCGAAGGCACTCTCCTCGAGGTCTTCGATAGCCTCCTTTTCTTCGCCGGACTCTTGAAGCCATTTGGAGCCCACTTCAAGAAGCTGGTGATCAGAGGGGACACATAGCCGCAACGCTTCGAGCAAGACATCCTCTTCGCCCTCCAGCTCAAGCATGATCATGTACGAAATATCACGAACCGTACAGCGATGCTGAGCAAGTCTAAAGGCCGCGCGAGTGGCTTTATCATTCATGTGTCGTGCCAAACGGTAGCCCCACATAGTCTCCATCTTCATACGCTTGGCCATCCACAAATGCGTCTCGAGCCACTTGTTCTGCGTTGCCCTTCGGATTCGGTCAATCAGCAACGCTCGAGGTGCTCTCCGAGCTCGGCGAGTTTTGGTCCCCGTGTTCGTTGCCTTTGCGTTCTGGGACTTATTAGACGGTGCCGAGGATTCCATCCGGGCCACCTCCCGGCTGGCGGCCGAACGCAGGTGTGGCGGTAGGCGCTTGATGTTGAAACTCATCGCGCGTCTTCGCAGATGTCGAGTCACAGTCTGATAGACACGGCGCGTTGAGATTCCATCGCGTACGAATTTGGTGAAGTCCTTCATCTCTCGCAGTCTGGCCTGCGCATACTCCACAACTGAAAGGTTACGTGGTAGCGCTGACTGCACATACTCTGAGGGCTGGTTCAGCATCTGCATCCTTTGCTTCTTGCGCTGCTTCGCGTTCGTGGCCGCAGCCTGGACCGAGGTCTGAGCCTGCCCCACTGTGGAGGCATTCCCACCAGTGCTGCTGCTCTTCTTTTCTGACATCCTGCCCTACGTCCAGTCTCTCCCACACGCAATACAGGTTCAGAGTTGGATTCGGGTTTGGGGTGAGATCGTCTTCGGGTCTCGGATGTGATGAAAGCCAAGCTGCGAGGTCACAGTGAACACGCCAGCAAGTGGTATTGGATCGTCTGACGCGTGTCTGTCCAGTAAGTGTAGGCGGGATCCGCGGAATATACCGCCAATCAAACACTATTCAGACTAGTGAAATGCGCAGTTTGTTTGATTTTCCAACCACTGGTTTGGCGGCATTGGGTCGAGTGAACGTCGCGGCATAGTGCTGCGTTGTGTAGTTCACATCTGGTACTCACGAAATATCTGTCGTTTATTCTACCAACCTAACAGGCAGTACCTTCAAATCGCCGCAAAATGTCTTTCCCACTCGATCCCACCTTTCGCGGGTGGTTGTTTGTCGAGATTGTGAGGGAGGGCGGCTTCTGCTGCTGTTCCACGGTCGCGTGGCGAAGGCGCTACTGTGTACTGAGCGGTGGCATGATGTGTATCTATTCCTCTGAGATGGTACGTTGGGTTTAGGCCCCATAACACCACTCTTCCGTGTCTGGCAATGGCATGAATATGTACTACAGTTCAAGAGTGGACCTCCGATGCGTCATTTACACCTGTGTGCGGCGTTACTATCTTGTTCCCATTCTAGAGCGTGAACGCTGAAACTACCCTGCCCCTGTATGGCGCGCAGGTCGAGGTCTTTGAGGAGAAGGACCTGCCTACCAAGCACCTGTTCTTGATCCACGGTAAGGATGCAACGATACGATTCGCCGCGCAGACGATGCAAGACGCGGTCAAGTGGTGCCATGCCATCCAGCAGGCTGCCATTGTTGCTAGCGGTGGCTCTCTCGCAGACGTAGAGGTCAACAAGAGCGAGCGGGAGGAGGGACCGCGCACTCCTCTGATGAAGAGTCCCGTCCGCAGCCACAAATGATCGACGGCCATTGAAGGTTGAAAGACAATCTCGACGTAGGGATCACATCGAGTCCGATTCTCGCGTGCGGCCGCATGGACGACTTCAGTGACGATTCGGAGAGCGGGTGTTCGGCTTGAAATCTTTTGAGCAAAGTTCTGGACGAGCCTTCTTGGATCTGTGGCTTTGATCTAGTCCTCAGGTGGCGATGTAATTCCTCCCATTCTGATTACTCACAATCCGATTACTATGGGGCCAAACACAGTATCTCTTTCCGATGCCTTCGTTTGTAGTGCCTTCAAATCGTCACGGATTCACGGAGCAGCGGCATCAGCAGCAGAGATGATTATGCTTACTATCGAACCTAAGTCATCAACCCCAAGAGCATATCTCTGCACTTGCTACTTCTGCATCCTACCCGATAGTCCGTCGCGACGATGGTCTTCATGCTTTTTCCTTCCTCTGACCATCTCATTGAGGTTTTCTAGTAACGTTCTATTGAATGGGGTCTCCTCCACCCTCCCTATTCCTCATCTCCCTAACTCCAGCATCGTTCCATCAAATCTATTTATTATCCTAGACATTCGCGACTCATGTTTTGCAAACCACTTTGGTGTGTGCTAATTACCATGTCTTTACGTTGTCTCCATTGTTGCACCCTCCCCTCCCCTCCCCCCATTACAATCGTCTGCTACATGTACATAATCGTCCATGCCACACTCGTGGAAACCCACTCAGACAAGTTCATTCGTTGATTCGTTCTTTCATTGAGTGGACGAGGGGATGCTCAGTACTCACAGTAGCATATTAGGCTTATGAACACCAACTGCCGATGATCAGGAACCAATGAAGGCACTTTTTTGTAGCTCTGCATTGGTCCACGAGTCCCCTAATGTATAATACTTGATCATACAACAACGTACGTTTATTTTGTCATGATATATACATAGACGAATCGTCCAACGGATTGCGCTGTCCGCATTGACTTAGAACAAGAAGCTACCTCTGCGGTCGTTTGAACATGGTTGGTGCCAAAAGATTGCCCATCGGCTTTTTGACCTTGCGACCAAGCCCAAACGTATCATCGTCATCATCCGGCTGAGTTGTGCTTCGTGTAATGATCGGTGCCGGGGGAATAATCATCGAGGAGGAAGAAGATGACGATGAGGTGGTATTTGGGGTACCTTGTGACGGCGAAGGCTTGATCTGACTCAAGTCGGGCAATGAAAGTGGCGGCATCGCGTCAGTGGGGGGCTCAGCCGAGAGTCTTGGAGTCGGTGCTTTGGTAGCTTGCAGCTTGAATGACTCGCCACCCAATGCCTTGAAGCTAGGTGTATCTCCGCTTAGCTTGGGCTGCAGCTTGAGAGTGTTCTCAATTTCGGGTTTTACCTTCGACATTGGTCGAGGAGGCTTCACAGGCTTGAAAGGACCTGCAGCAGGCTCTCCAAGTTTGAACTCTTCCAGCTTGAATGTTGCCGCTTGAGGCAAGAGGCTGGTGCTGTGCGCAGTAGCGCTTGGAGTTGCCTCCGCAGGAGCCTTGATGGAAGCCGTCACGGGAGTCTTCAGTAAAGGTGTCATAGAACCTGACGACCGGAAATTAGGGGTGTGAGGAATGCATTGAGAAAGTGCTGCCGCGACAGCCGGATCCGCTCTTGAAATCGTACCCAGGGCTTGGTAGTTAATGCGCTCCGAGATTCGTTTCTCCACGCTGCTCAATGAAAGACCAACGTCGAGCGCGCCTCGTCGATTCTTGTTCTTACGAGCAGGACGGATACCCATTTTCTGTTGCTCTTCCTCAAGCTGGCGCTTCCTTTCCATGGCATCAATGTAATCCTTATACACAGCATTCCAGCTTTCTTCTTTCTTTCTCGACTCCTCTTCAGTCAGAAGAACGGATTTCACTTCATCGTCTTCCACATCACTCAGCGTGTCAATGTCTTTCTCCTTGTTCCAAGCTTCCATATCATTGCGGATCTTCAGAATCTGTCGCGCCCGTTCGGCCTCTTTATCTCTTTCGAGGGTCTCTGGGGAGGTTCGATCTCCTCGCAACTCTACCAGCTTACTCAAAGGTATGGTTCGATGCGAAAGCGCGGCTTCAACTAGTTCGAGCAACGGCTCATCAATCAGGTCGGTACCCAAGACAGCACGAAGACCACCCGTATAACGGTCGGCAACAGTTGATAGGTCTTGAGGTTGTTCGTCTGACTTTTCATCATTGAAGTCGCTGGGGCCTTTCGACGGAGCCGTCTGCTCCTGCCCACCTGTCGATGAAGGCTGGAGCTCTGCTTTGGACGCAGGAACCTTCTGTGGTTCTTTCAATGGCTCGCCTTCTCCCTCAGCAGGATTATTTTTCACGGGACCAACTACTTGGACTTCGTCCTCAGGTAGCACGTGATCGAGCTCAGTCGCTTCACCACTTTGGTACGCTTTATCCAAAGCGGCATAGATGTCATTGAGCTCGCTATTTTGCGAGAATACAGATCGGATTTGTCGTAAAATGTCATTGACACTTTCCAGGGAATTCAAGGCTGTCTTCTCCAAGGCCGCTTCAGCGGCATTCGCAGTATCCGGGTTCTGAAGCGCCTCGCTAAGCGGTAGTGCAGTTTCGGGTTTTGCATCGGGCTGCCGTGCTAGGGTGTACTGAGATTCAAGAATGTTGACCTTTACACTAGGATCATTGAAGCTTTCTAGTTGGTCTGGCCCGAGCTTGCCATACTGTAAGATACCCGCCTTTGCATTCAGGGGATCGATGCTTGCATCTTCCGCTTCGTCCGGCTTCGTTGCAACCGTCGGAGCTTGCTTAATAAAGTGGTTGAGGTCGGGCATTGTCGTGACAAGCTGCATGATCCTTCGCTTCACGTTGTCAGCGATTTGGGCTTTGATGAAGGCTGGTGGGTCGAGTCCACCTAGATCCTTCTTGATTGCTTCGGCATCCATTCTTTCCAGTTCTTCCACGCTCAAGTCCATGGCGCTCGAGTTCTGGAATTCATCCAGACGCTTGCGCAGCGTATCATCACCGATGCGTACAACCCGGGCGACTTCCTTCAGACTACGTCGAAAGTTGTACATGCGTGCGGCAATCAAAAGTGCTGCACCGCACAAACCAGACGGACGACGACCAGTCACCATCCAATCACGCTCCATGTGTGCAATGATCTTAAGGGCAGCTTGGGACACGGCATGTGTGTAGTCTCCAAGTTCGAGATGGTGCGCAAAGCGAACCAAGTACAATGAGGGGTCCACGAGTGGGATCGTCAGCTTCAGGGCACGCAGAAGCTGAAGAACTGTCGCACCTAGCGCAAAGACATTTGTCTGGAGCACCTCTGCAAAGTCAATCAGCATGTGAGGCTTGACTTCACGACGACACACAACGTAAAGGCAAGCTGCAACGACGTGCTGAGATTTGCGACCCTGAACAAAGTTATGCTGCACTGCGAGCTGGTAGATACGTAGGGCCTGCTCCTGATTCTGAGGAGCAAGACGAAGTGCTGCTGTCAGCTGTCCCAGTCGGCGCTTTGCATTCTGAAGCGTGATCTCACGTGACTCGCGACTATGACCTGCTGGACCGTGTCGCGCGCTGATACCGCTGAGCTTCGCGGGGCCGGATGCGGGGATAAACTGACCGATGACGGATGTGGAACCGTTGGCATTTTCCTGAAAGGTGATTTCCGACACAATGGTGGTCTCATCGAGCAATGTACCGCATGTCTGACAGATGCGCTGGCCGGTCGTTTCGTGGATAATGTCCACAGTGCCCCTACACGTGTTGAATGCGAGGGAGAGTCGTGGTTAGACGGGGGATAAACAGGTGGGAACTAGCACATTCCAGAAGGATTAGGGTGAACGTGCAATGTGGGCTTGACAAACCTCTGCCGGCCCCCACATACAACCCAGAAAACCCATCAGAAGGGAGGCAGGAGGGACTGAGTCTCCGGAGGAGAGTCGGAAAGGCGCAGAGAGCGAGACATGGAGCGAGGCTACGTACTGGCAGTTGGGACAGACGGACATGACGCCGGTGCGTTATGTGTGAAAAAGCGGTTTTCTGGCTACAGTCGATGCTCAGTGCCGGGATATTGTGTCGCGAAAAGTGTGCTCTTAGAATGGCGCGAGATCGAGAGAAGTCAAGTTTGGGGTATATTCCGCATCTCTCGATGGCGGAAAAAAACCCTGATAATTCGCGCATTGTGATATATCGTTGTACCGGTGTGTGTCGCACTTAATGATGTGATTTTTGGCCCTCTCGCGCCCCGGTGCGTGCGTCGCATATACAGATCCGATAAAAATCCCCACGTTACAAATAACGGATTCCAGATATCTGGTGTGTTGGAAAGAGGGGATAGAGCAAGTGCGGGACAAGGATGAGCCGGCAGACTTTCCAGGCACTTGATGCCACCCCTGATACGATACTCCTGGAGGACACCATACCACTGCATGATACACAATGCGACACTGCGAGCATATCGAGTCAACGGATCAGTGCTCGCGCGGGTGACTCACCGCGCGATCTCGGCAACGCCCAAGTGAACAGCCCCGCCCGCACGCAGCGTGAGTCGCCGGCCCAGACCAGATCGGCAGGCACCACAGGCTCTGCACAACAAGCTGAAACACACAGTGTAGGGGGCGAAAAGGCCAGAGTTCTCATCAGACCACCTTGGGAAGCTAGTGCACCTGTGCAGCCCCGCTTCAATCGAGCCATGGCCCTGAGGCTCGAGCGTGTTAAGCAGGAGCTGAGCACGAGCTCGACTGGCCGAGGGCGTACCATGCAGCTAGGCGCGACGAATGTAGACCTCGAGAGTCTGGAAGAGCGCGAACGACGTTCGATGTTGGAGCGCATGCCTCTGCAAGAAAAGGTTCTAGAACTTACCAAGACCGTTCGTGCGCCTGGAAAGCTAGACAAGGACTATATTATTAACCTTCCATCGCCCCCTAGGCCCAAACCCATTCATGCCACCCCGCTGCCTGACTGTGACCGTGACGAAACCAGACGGGGATCAGCAACGTCAGCGTCATCGCTAGGAACTAGGGGAAGTCCAAGGCAGCACAGGTGTGAAGGAGACGATTCTGAGGCGTGCACACCGTCAGAGCGCAGTCTGTCGCGAGGGCGTGCCCAAGGGACCCAGTTGTTCCAGGCAGGAGGTGAGACAGAACATGAGGAGGCACGAGTGAACTCGCTGCTGGGAAACAAGATACAAGTCGTACAGGCGAGTCCAAGCAGGGCAACCGCAGGCGAGACGAGTCGATCGATGCAGTTGAGCAGACTAGGTGGGAGCTCAACCATGCGCTCGACCACTTCGCTACCCCGCAGCCGAAGCCTACGCTCGCAGCCTATCGTCAATCTCCCTCCCTTTACAGTCACAACCTCGCTAGCTGCGCTTGAACAAAGGCGGACCCATCAATCCGACCAGCCTTCGTGGTCTCGGACACGAACTACGAGTGTCACTCCTTATACTGAGCAAAAGCTAATCAAGGAGCGGATGATCATCGAGTCCCAGATTCAGGAAATCGATACAATGATGACGAATTTACTAAAGCGCAAAGAGGCACTGCAACAGAAGTTAGCAAGGCTGGATGAACTTCATGGAACCACTACTGAAGCTTCCCCAACTGCCCTTGCGTCCCCCCAACAGGCACAGGCACAAGGCCAGTCACGGCAACAGGGACGGCCAAGCTCCGCCTCGATGTCGCGACCAGGCCAAAGATCACCCACCAAGGCCGAACTGCTCGCCATGCTGGCGCCAGAGGTGGCGCCACTTCTAATGCGCACTTCAAAAGTTGCATTCACTACAACAAACACAAACATGGGTACAAAAACTAACGTTAGCGACCACACACTAGTCGACCCAAACCCTGAATGCCATGAAGCTCGGGGCGAGAACACACAAGCACAAGCAACCGAATCGAAGGAGCCAGAGCATTCTGACAGCCAACTCGGCAGCATTGACAATGTTACCATTCCGTCACCTAAGGTCGCTGCGAACGAAGAAGAAGGTAACCCAGAGTCGAGCGGGACCTCCACCTCTGAAACACCACGAGACAGCAAACCGAAGGTCGAGCCGTTGCAGATTACCTGTCGTCAGGTCGATACTCCACCTCGAGAAGTTACAACTCTGGGGAGTCCGGCGGTGAGCAACCTAACGCTTGGTGTCTCTGCGCAGCGAAACAACGCTGCTCCGAGCGAACGAAACAGCAGTTCGACCGAGGATGAGAAGTTTATGACGCCAATGCCACTCACGACGTCTGCGCTTGGAGATGCTATTGATCTTGAGGCGCTTCAAAAGCACGTACCACTGGCTCCGCTCGATGCGGCGACGGCAAGTGACGTCGCTCAGCCCTCTGATGAAGCCACAAGCACGAAACGGCAAACCAGGAGATGGTCCACCCAACCCATTGTTCTCCGAGGTTCTCGCAAGAGCCCGAGTGAAGCAAGTTCCAACCCAACGTCGGAACCGCAACAAGGCGACAACAATAGTCGGTGAAGCCTTTGTCTTGTTACCGTTTCGAGTGTGGATGCATCAGTCTGCATCTTAACCACTTGTATGTAAATACAGTCCCGTTATTATGACCTGATCGAATCACTCTCAGGTATGACACCCTCAGACATGCCATACTGCAAGCGGGTCATGCCTGCCGAACTACGCGTTGCCCCTTATCTTCGCCCCAGAATTCTCCCCCAGCATCGAGTACGCCTGCAGATCGTGTAATTTGATCCTTCGTTCTAGTTTACAATGCAGCACGATCCAGCATAGCCAGCAATGCTTCTCCCATGACCCAGGGCTTCACGGTGGTATTTTCGTCTCTAGCGCTATATCCTCACGTGTAAGAACGATATCCTATGTGGAAGCACTGGATTGCGCATATCCTCGGAAGTGAAAGACATCGAGAAACCAGATTGTCGAGTTCGTGAAATCAGACACTCGCAGTCAGTGCATCGTCAATCAAGCCAATGAATCGCATCGCTAGCACTCTCTTCAAGTCAGAGCCCTTCGTGCCTCTCGTCTTCACTCGCGCCATGAGCAGCAAAACGGCGCATTCTGGACACAAGGGCATCGGTCTTGCTGGTAGGTTTCTGCAGGGCAAGTCCGCGCTCGTTACGGGCAGTACTTCTGGTATTGGTCTGGGTGTCGCCCGAGCACTCGCTGCACACGGTGCCAACATCACCCTTAACGGCCTCGCAAAGGAGAATGAGGTGGCCGATCTGATCGATACCTTCAAGCGCGACTTTAATGTCAAGGTCGAGTTCGACGGTGCGGACCTCAGCAAGGGCGAGGAGGTGCGAGCACTGATCCAGCGTGCTCAGAAGAACCTGGGCGTTGACATTCTTGTCAACAACGCTGGTATTCAGTACATCTCCAACGTCCAGAATTTTCCCGAAAGTGCTTGGGATCGCATCATTGCGATCAATCTCAGCGCGGTGTTCCACTCTACCAAAGCAGCGCTGCCTCAGATGCTTGAGAACAAGTGGGGTCGCATCGTGAACATCTCGTCTGTCCACGGTTTGGTTGCCTCAGTGAACAAGTCTGCTTACATTGCTTCCAAGCATGGAGTTGTTGGTTTTACCAAGGCTACTGCGCTTGAGACTGCTGGCTCAGGTGTGACTGTGAACTGCGTCAACCCTGGCTGGGTCTTGACGCCTCTTGTCCAGGCACAGATCGATTTGCGTGCCAAGGAGCTCGGTATTTCGGCTGAGGAGGCGCGACTCTCGCTCCTCTCGGAGAAGCAGCCTTCGAAGCAATTCGTAACAGTTGATGACTTGGGCAACTTTATTTGCTTCTTGTCTTCGGAATACGCGAACCAAATGACTGGTAGTACGTATGTAATGGATGGTGGTTGGACTGCTCAGTGAACGTGCAAACAAGTAAACTAATCAGGTCACGAATGGAAGTTCATTGGATTGGCCACTTTTTGACAAAGTGGATGTAACTCTCACGCGTCTGCAAGTTCATAAAAGATGGTCTAATAAACGAATGGCAATCGTCTTAAACTCGGCAACAACCTGTTAGAATCCTCTGGCATAGATATAGCTTGCGGGGTCGTATCGGAGCTCGTGAGTGGATATAACTTCGGGTCGTGTGTGTTTCGAATGTAGCGGATTGATTGCGACTATTTACATACCAGTGTAGTTGGGGCCGCCTCCACCCTGAGGGACGGTCCACTTGATGAATTCATCGGGTGTCTTGATAGAGCATGTCTTACAGTGGATGCAGTTCTGAGCGTTGATCTGCAAGCGCTTGCCGCCAGGCTGTGAAGGATCGTCAAGGTACTCATAGACGCCAGCAGGGCAGAATCGGCTCTCAGGGCCTCCATACACAGGCCAGCTGACCTGGAGAGGTACATGCTTCTTTTCAGGCTTGATCTTAAGATGGGATGGCTGATTCTCCTCGTGGTTGACACCCGAGCGGCTCAAGTTCTCAAGAAGAGGGAAGGTGAGCTTACCATCGGGCTTGGGGTACTCAATAGGCTTAGCTTCTGCAATGGGGACAGTGGCATCGCAGTCGCGCTTATGATCAAAGGCCAAGGTGTACGACTCTCTGCCGCGGCTGAGGTACTCAACGAAGGCAGAGTGCATCAAGAAGGGCAGGAAGCCGAACTTGAAAGCAGGGCGAACGTTACGCACCTCGTACAACTCCCGGATGACAGGCGAGCTCATGAGGTTCGCGTAGTAATAGTGCAGTTTCTTTCCGGCCAAAGCGTGTTCAACGTGCTCTGCGGGAGCAGAAGGCTCTGAGACAGTGGGAAGGCCCTTGGCCTGAAGCTCTTCGTTCTCCTTACGAAGGCCCTCACGAAGGATCTGATCAATGATGGCATCAGCAGCGCACATACCAGACTTCATAGCGTTATGGCTACCCTTGACCTTGGGGACGTTGAGGAAACCTGCCGAGCAGCCAAGCAAAGCACCACCTGGGAAAGTGAGGTCTGGGATCGCTTGGTAGCCACCCTCGTTGACAACACGAGCACCGTACTCAATGCAGCGGCCACCCTCAAGAAGCGAGGCGATTGTGGGATGAGTCTTAAACTTCTGAAGTTCCATGTAGGGGTTGATGTTGGGGTTCGCGTAGTCCAATCCGATAACAACACCAATATGAACGAGATTGCCTTTCATGTGGTAGATAAAGGATCCCTGGTAATTGTCAATCTGTGCTGGCCAGCCAATCGTGTGAATCACAGTGCCCTCCTTATGCTTCTCGGGTTGAACCTCCCAAACTTCCTTAAGACCGATACCGTAAGTCTGGGGAGTCTTTCGGAGACCGTACTTGGCCATAACCTCCTCAGAGCATGATCCACGAGCACCCTCTGCGAAAAGGGTCGTCTTAGCTCGCAGCTCCATACCACGAGCAAAGTTCTCAGTGGGCTTGCCGTCCTTGCCGATACCGACATCTCCAGTTGCAATACCAGCCACGTACTCAGTGCCATCGGCTGCCTTCTCGTAGATCACCTCAGCGGCCGCGAAGCCAGGGTAGATCTCGACGCCGAGCGCTTCAGCCTCACCTGCGAGCCATCGGCAGAGCTGACCGAGCGAGATGATGTAGTTGCCCTCGTTGTGCATCGAGGGTGGGGTAGGCAGGGGGATCGCATATTTCGACGTGAAAAGCATGAATTTGTCGTCACGCACAGGGGTGTCAAGGGGTGCACCCTTTTCGCGCCAATCGGGGATCAACTCATCGAGGTATGTGGGCTGGAACACATTGCCCGAAAGAATGTGCGCACCAACTTCAGCACCCTTCTCGACGATGCAAACCGAGAGATCAAGTCCGTGCTTGGCAGCCTCTTTCTTGAGACGGATCGCAGCGGAGAGACCAGCGGGACCCGCACCAACGATCACCACGTCATACTCCATCACATCGCGAGGCGGAAGTTCGTTCTCATCCTTCGCCGTGCTCATGTTTCGGCGCTCGATCTCGGGCTTGATCTGGGTGAGGGCAATAGGGATCCTCTGTGCAGGCGCACGTGCAAGCGGTGCAGCGAATGACACCCGCGTAATGCTGGGGCGCGCAGCAGCCGTCGCGAGAGCGCGTGTGAAAGCCTTAACTTGCGAGCGTTTGGCGACCTGGACTGCGACAGAGCGTACGGATCGGAACATCTGTCTGGATGTTTGTGAGAGATAATAGATGATTGGCATGGATATGCACGTGGTGAGTCAGGATCAAGTATTATATCCGCTGCATACCCCCTAGTACGCACGGAATATCGTTCCAAAGGCACCTCTCACAACGAGATTCGGACAGTGGCGCTGGACCTGGAATGTTTTATTTTTCGATTTTTTATTTTTGCGCAAAAAAAAAAAAAAAAAAACCCCCCGAAAAAAAAAAAAAAAAAAAATGGGGGGGGGGGGCGGAAAAAGGAGGAGGAGATTATCAACGGGAGACCAGCAGAAAAGGCAACC